>ENA-OPBW01000907-OPBW01000907.1-human-gut-metagenome-genome-assembly--contig:-NODE-907-length-19021-cov-2.455763_pt1 | contig 19021 bp, 18 predicted proteins | sample MGYA00241070_ERZ501456 | MGnify/ENA primary metagenome ERZ501456 (study PRJEB25962, sample SAMEA2042624) | human gut metagenome | biome: human gut; feature: human-associated habitat; material: faeces...
CTGTCGGCAACATCGGCGAACCGCCGGTCAACGAGATTGACGGCCGAGCCCACAACGAGTGGTTTGTGGCTGAGCTCTCGAGCTATCAGATTGCTACGACCACCGAGCTCCACCCTCGAGTGGCGGTGCTGCTCAACATCACTCCCGACCACTTGGGCTGGCATAAGAGCCATAAGAACTATGCGCTTGCCAAGATCAAACTGTTTGACAATATGGTCGATGACGATCTGGTGGTTGTCGACGTCGAAGACGCCGGCATTCACGAGTTCGATGAGTACATCTACGCGCCGGGTCGTCGCATCTGCAAGGTCGCTTTTGACGAGCCCGAGGGCGAGGATGCCGCCTTTGTGCGCGATGGCAAGATGATCGTGCGCCTGAAGGGCGTCGAGACCCCGCTCATCGCTACATCCGAGCTCAAGATCTCGGGCCATCACAATGTTATCAATGCCCTGTGCGCTGCCACGGCTGCCCTGGCAGTCGGTGCCGATGTCGATGGTGTCTGCCGCGGTCTGGCCTCGTTCCAGCCGCTCGAGCACCGCGTGGAGCCGTGTGGCGAGATTGACGGCGTGCGCTACGTCAACGATTCCAAGGCGACCAACACCGATGCGGTCGAGAAGGCGCTGACGGCATTTCCCGATGACGACGTGATCTTGCTGCTCGGCGGCCACGATAAGGGCACGCCGCTCACGGACTTCGCGCGCGTCGTTATGGACAACGTACGCTCGGTCGTCTGCTTTGGCGACGCGCGCGAGCGTTTCACCGCCGCTATGGACGAGGCCGATGTCGATGGCGATGTGGATATCGCCCAGGCGGATGACCTGCGCGATGCCGTGGACGTCGCCCGTTCGCTGTCGAGCCGTGGCGACGTGATCTTACTTTCTCCTGCCTGCTCTTCGTTCGATGAGTTCTCGGGCTATGAGGAGCGCGGCCGCGTGTTTAAGGACTATGTGGCCCAGCTTGCCGCTGCGGCGAAATCGCAAATGGAATAGGGGTTGCCGGTGAGAGAGGAGAGCCCCCGACAAGGTATGAGGAGGCCCGACTCGGACCGTGCTTCCTCGCGGCGCAGCACACCGCGTTCCGGTCGCGGCGGGCAGACGTTTAGCGAACGCTATATTGCCGGCGTTCCCGCCCGTATCATGCGCCCCCGTTTGATATTCATGGCCTGCCTGTTTACCTTGGTGTGCTTTGGCCTGCTGATGGTGTACTCGGCGTCTTCGGTCGAGGCGCTGCACGAGAATGGCTCGGCGACGTTTTTTCTGGGTCGACAGGCCGCGTTTGCCGTGGTCGGTGTTCTGGCGTTGATTGCCATCGTGCGCGTTTTGCCGGACAGCTGGTTTGGGGAGGATGTGCTCAGGATCTTCCTCATAGGCATGATAGGGCTACTGTTTCTGGTGTTCTTGGTGGGCAGCGGCAGCCGTGGCGCCACGCGCTGGCTCAACATCGCCGGCATTCAGTTCCAGCCTTCCGAGTTTTTAAAGCCATTTGCCATTGCCTATTCGGCTATCATGCTTGATCGCTTTTTTTCGCCCGGTGGCAACATCAACGAATTCCTTCGCAAGATGGGCATCTACCTGGGCATTTCGCTCTTTCTGATCTTTATCCAGCCCGATTTCGGTACTGTCCTGATCATCCTGTTGACCCTCATGTGCATGGCGTTGTTTGCGGGTCTCGACCCCAGATTTATCATCGGCGTGCTAATCTTCGGCATTCTCGTGATCGTGATTGCGCTTGTCGCAGAGCCGTACCGTATGGTGCGTATTCAGGTTGCCTTGAACCCTTGGGCCGACGAGTATGGTGACGGCTATCAGGCCACGCTTGCCATCATGGCCTTTGCCTCGGGCGGTCTGTTCGGCCGTGGCATCGGCAACTCAACCATGAAGTACTCGTATCTGCCCGAGGCGCACAACGACTACATCCTGGCTATCATTGGCGAGGAAGTCGGCTTTGTCGGAACCGTGCTGTTCTTCTTGGTGTTTGCGATGCTGATCTACTCGGCGTTTCGCATTGCCGAGCAGGCGACCGATCGTCGGGGCGCGCTCATGGCGTCTGGCTCCGCGGTGCAGTTTTTGATTAACGCGCTGGGCATCCTCAACGTGTTTCCCATGACGGGCAAACCGTTGCCGTTTATTAGCTACGGCGGTTCGTCGATTATTGTGTCGCTCATGCTTGCCGGGTTGATCCTGCGCGTTTCGTACGAGAGCGCCCGTCGCGATGAGTACGACCGCCGCCGCGAGAGCTTTGCCGTTATGGATGAGAGTACCGCTGGCGTGCCCCACGTGCGCGGCGAGCGATCTTCGCGTAACGGTTTTACCGTCCTGGATGGCTCTGCGACCGAGCCGGCAGTCCGCCCGCGTCAGCGAACGGCGCCGCAAGGTCGTCCTCAGCGCCCCAGCCCTCGCAACGCGGGCGGCGGATATAATCGAATCGATTTGAACTCGGACCCGTCGGCGCGTCTGCGCACCGACGACCAGGGACCGCGTGTACGAAGGGACTACCATGACCGATAAAATGACCGTTGCTATTGCAGCCGGCGGCACGGCAGGACACATCAACCCCGCGCTCGCCTTGGCCGAAGAGCTGCGTGACCGTGGCCACCACGTTGTGTTCGTGGGCCAGTCGCGCAAGCTCGAGGGTCGTCTGGTCCCCGAGGCTGGGTTTGATTTTGTGCCCATTACGGTCACGGGCTTCGACCGCTCCCGTCCTTGGACGGCGCTGACTTCGCTGTGGCGTGTCAACAAGGCCAAGCGTGCGCTCGCCAGTCATTTCTCAAAGGTCGGTAAGCCCGATGCCGCCATCGGTTTTGGTGCCTATGTCGAGGTTCCGCTGCTGGGGTGGTGCAAGGGCGCGGGTGTTCCGTATCTGCTGCATGAGCAGAACTCTGTTCCGGGCCTGGCCAACAAGATGATGAACTCCCACGCCGCCCACGTGTGCATCTCGGTGCCGGCAGCGCGTTCGGTCTTTGAGCGCGAAGGTGACCCTGACCACGTGCTCATGACCGGCAACCCCGTACGTCGCTCGGTGATCGAGGGCGATCGCGCTCGCGGCCGCAAGGCACTTGGCGTTCCCGAGGACGCTACGCTGCTGCTCGTCTTTGGCGGTTCACTTGGCGCCCAGCACCTCAACGAGCGCGTGGTTTCGCTCAAAAACGAGCTGCTTTCGCGCAAGAACCTCTATGTGTTGCATTCGACGGGTGCCGACGGCTTTGAGGAGACCGAGCGCGCTTTGGCGCTGACGCCCGAGGAGGCGAAGCGTTACCGCGTCCAGCCTTACATCGACAACATGGGCGATATGCTGGCTGCTGCCGATTTGGTGCTCTCGCGTTCGGGCGCATCGAGCGTGGCCGAGATCGCTGCGCTCGCCGTGCCCTCGGTGCTCGTGCCGTATCCGCATGCGACGGCCGACCACCAAACCACCAATGCCCGGTATCTGGTCGACGCCGGGGCCGGCGTGCTCTGCGCCGATGCCGATATCGACGGTTCTGCCTTTGCTGATGAGCTGTTGCACCTGGTCGATGACGCGGCGGCGCGCGACGCCATGCGACAGGCGGCGCGTGGTCTGGCTCAGGATAGGGCCGCCGCTCTTCTGGCCGATGCGGTAGAGGGTTTGCGTTAGTTAGACGGGATATCGTCGGTCGCCCTCGCGCTGATGCGGTAGGTGCGGTACAGTTAACGGGTTACAGGCAGTGTTTACGCAAGGAGTACACGAGCACATGGCTGATTCCCAGACTGCAACCTCCGCGCCCGAGTTTAAGAGCGCCCACTTTATCGGTATCGGCGGCGCCGGCATGAGCGGCATGGCCCTCGTTCTGCACGAGCGCGGTTATGCCGTTACCGGCTCCGACCTTAAGACGTCACGCTATATCCGCCAGCTTACCCGCGCTGGTGTGAAGGTGCATGTGGGCCATGAGGCCGCCACGATCGACGAGGTCAAGCCCGACGTGGTTGTTGTCTCCACGGCTATTCCGGAGTCCAACCCTGAACTCGTGCGCGCTCGCGAGCTTGGTATTCCCGTGTGGCCCCGTGCCAAGATGCTCTCTGCATTGGGCCACGGCTACACCACCGTCGCTGTTGCCGGCACGCATGGCAAGACCACCACGTCTTCGATGTGCGCCACCATGCTCGACCGCATGGGTCTGGATCCGAGCTTCTTGATCGGCGGCATTGTTGAGGGCTACGACACCAACGGCAAGAACGGCTCGGGCGACTATTTTGTCGCCGAGGCCGACGAGTCCGACAGCTCCTTCCTGTTCCTGAACCCCAACGTGGTCATTGTGACCAACGTCGAGGCCGACCACCTCGATCACTACTCGGGTATCGAGGAGATCGAGGCGACTTTCGCCAAATTCATGAGCCTGGTGGGCGAGGACGGCACCGTCATCGTCTGCGGTGAGGACTCGCATCTGGTCGAGCTCGCCAAGTCGACGGGCCGTCACGTGCTTTCCTACGGCTTTGCCGAGAGCAACGACATCGTCTGCATGCACCCGGATGTCAAGGGCATCCAGAGCGACTTTATCGTTCGCTTTGAGGACGGCACTGAGCACGCTGTGGAGATCAAGAGCAATCCCGGTCGCCACAACATGCTCAACGCCACGGCGGTGCTCACCGTCGCCCATGTCCTGGGCCTTGACATCGACGCCGCCGCCAAGGCGCTCTCGAGCTTTGAGGGCGTCCGCCGTCGCTTTACCCACGTGGGCGATATCGATGGCATCACCGTGGTCGATGATTACGGCCATCACCCCACCGAGATCAAGGCGACGCTTGCTGCCGCTTCGTCGCTGGGCTACAAGCATGTCGACGTCGTGTTCCAGCCGCACCGTTATTCGCGTCTGCAGGCCCTGTGCGACGACTTTGCCGATGCATTTGCCAATGCCGATAAACTGCTGCTGATTGATGTGTTCTCGGCTGGCGAGATGCCCATTCCGGGTGTTACCTCTAAGATGCTCGCCGATACCGTGCGCGCCAAGCATCCTGGCAAGGAGGTCGTGTACTGCTCCAGCCGTCTTGAGCTCAATCAGGAGCTCGAGCAGATGGTGGGCGAGGGCGACCTGCTGCTCACTATGGGTGCTGGTGACGTTACGACCGTCGGTCCCGAGTTCATTGAGTATCTGACTGCCAAGAAAGACGCTTAAGTCTAATGGGTCTGTTTAACGCCGTCATGGCGCTCTCGGGCATGATCGACACGGATGTGATCGAGGACGAGCGCCTTGCGCGTCATACGAGCTATCGTATCGGCGGCAAGGCCGACCTCTTTGTGACGTGCCATAGCTATCATGCCCTTCGCCGCGCCGTGGCGGTGCTCGATCGCGAGCAGGTGCCGTGGGTCATCATCGGCAAGGGCTCCAATCTGCTGGTTGCCGATGGCGGTTATCGCGGCGCCGTCATTTCGCTCGGACGTGAGTTTCAGCGCACGGTTGTTGCCGATGACGGTTGTACGCTGACGGTCGGTGCGGGCGTGATGTTTGCGCGCCTGGTCAACGATGCCCTGTCGCGTAGCCTCTCGGGCCTTGAGTTTGCCGTTGGCATCCCTGGCTCGGTTGGCGGTGCGATATCTATGAATGCCGGCACACGGACCGAGTGGATTGGCTCGCTGGTTGAGGATGTCGTAACGTTTGACCCGGCATCCGGTATCAAGCATTATGCGGGGTCCGAGATCACTTGGGGCTACCGCGAATGTAGCCTTCCCCGCAATGAGATCATCCTCGAGTGCGTGCTCAAGCTTAAACCGGCGCCCAAGGCCGACATTCGCGAGCGCATGGAACGGTACCTGACGAGGCGCAAGCGTACGCAGCCCATGGGTCGCGCATCCTGCGGGTCGGTCTTTCGTAACCCGCCCGATGCGAGTGTGGGCAAGCTTATCGAGGATTGTGGATTAAAGGGTTTTTCGATTGGCGGCGCGGAAGTTTCGCCCGTTCACGCTAATTTTATCGTTAATAACGGAACTGCCTCGGCCGATGACGTTGCCGCGGTTATCAGACATGTGCACGGAAAGGTGAGGGAGGCGTATGGCATCGAGCTCAGACCGGAAGTTAAATTCCTCGGCTTCTAGAGCATCGAAACCCACCTTCCGCCGCGCCGGAGGGCGTTCCGGCGCGCCTGCCAAACCTCAACGCAATACCGTCGCGCATTCTAAGTCTGTCGGGCATGCTCGACAGACCAGTCGTCCGGTCGTCGGCTCTCAGCTCGGTAATCGTCCGGCCGCAAAAAAGTCCTCGCGTCCCTCGGTGACGTCAAAGCCTGTTATGGGCGCCAAGCCTGCCCGCCCCATGGCAACTCCTAAGCCCTCGACGGGAACTAAAGCGGCGCGTCCAGGTCGCACACTGGGCGCATCGAAACCGCGCTCGCTGACATCGGTGCCGGCTACCGCCAAGAAGCCTTCGAGTAAAAAAGGCGTAAACCCGTTGTCTTCACTTGGGGCGATGGCAAACAAAACATCAGACGCCGCTTCTGTCGTTGCAGGCAAAGGCAAAATCGTGGGCGGCGTTCTGGCCGCCTTGGCTGTGCTCGTCGTCGTTGCCATCGTGGTGATCAACTCTGGATTGTTTACCGCCACTGATATTCAGATTCAAGGCAGCGAGCATGTGACGAAGCACGATGCTGTCCAGCTGATCGATTTGCCCGAGGGAACGTCGCTTTTTAACGTCGATCCCGACCAGATTACCGAGGATCTCAAGCAGAACCCGTGGGTCTCGGGCGTGGATGTCCAGCGTCAGTTCCCGCATATGCTCATCATTACGCCGATGGAGCGCAAGGTCATCGCAATTGCCTATATCAGCTCCGATGACCTTGCCTGGGCCATCGGGGATGATGACACCTGGATTGCCCCGCTGTCGACGTCGGTCGAAGTGGACGACCAGGGCAACGTCATCACGACAGGGCAGGGCTCAAATACCTTGACCGGAATCGATGCCGCGCTGGCGCTCGCTAAGCACTATGGCGCGGTGTTGTTGACTGATGTCTCGGCGGATGTCGCTCCGGTTTCCGGCCAGGCAGTGAGCTCCAAGGCCGTTAAGGCTGGCTTGGATTATGTGCGTGGTTTTTCGAGCGAGTTCTTGGGACAAGTCAAGGATATTTCCACGCCTTCGGTCGAAGCCATCTCGGCAAACCTCAATAACGGCATTGAGGTGTCGCTGGGCGATTCGGACGATATCGCCAAGAAGGAACGCGTAGTCACCAAGTTGCTTTCGCAGGTAGAGGGCGTAACGTATATCAATGTGCGCTCTCCGGGCAACTACACATTTAGGAATGCTCCGACCTCGTAGCGCTGATTGATGCTTTGTTAAGGGGCCATACCACGCCGTTTATCTGGTTTGTTTGGTTTTCACGGTCAATTATTTGACTGATACGTTCATAATGTGCAACCATAATTCGGTTTACCTTTGCATTTACTTTCAACCTGAAGGTTAATGTGCGCAGGGGTCGACCCATGCTATGGCTATAACCTTTGTTCGGAGGACCGACATGCACGAGACAGAGATCAACAACTACCTTGCCGTCATTAAGGTGGTCGGCGTCGGTGGCGGCGGTACCAACGCGGTCAATCGAATGATCGAAGAGGGCATCCGCGGCGTCGAGTTTGTTGCCATCAACACCGATGCTCAGGCGCTCGCGATCTCTGATGCCGATATCAAGGTGCACATCGGCACCGACCTTACCCGCGGCCCGGGCGCCGGCGCCAACCCCGAGGTTGGCCGCAAGGCTGCCGATGAGTCCCGCGACGACATTGCCGAGGCGCTTGCTGGCGCCGACATGGTGTTCATCACCTGCGGCGAGGGCGGTGGCACCGGTACCGGCGCTGCTCCCATCGTTGCCGATATCGCGATGAACGAGGTCGGTGCACTGACCGTCGCCGTCGTGACCAAGCCCTTCACCTTCGAGGGCCGCAAGCGCAAGAAGAGCGCCGAGGAGGGCATTAAGACCCTCTCCGATTGCGTCGACACCATGATTGTCATCCCTAACGATAAGCTGCTCGACATCGCCGAGAAGAAGACCACCATGCTCGAGGCCTTCGCGATTGCCGATGGCGTCCTTTCCCAGGGCACCCAGGGCATCACCGACCTCATCACCGTCCCCGGTATCATCAACCTGGACTTCGCCGATGTTAAGACCATCATGAAGCAGGCCGGCACCGCCATGATGGGCATCGGTACGGCCTCCGGCGACACCCGCGCCGTCGACGCCGCCCAGCAGGCCATCTCCAGCCCGCTGCTCGAGAGCTCCATCGATGGTGCCACACGCGTGCTGCTCTCCATCGCCGGTTCCAAGGACCTGGGCATCCAGGAGATCAGCGACGCCGCCGACGTTGTCGCCAACGCCGTCGACCCCGAGGCCAACATCATCTTCGGTACCGTTGTCGACGAGTCCCTGGGCGATCAGGTGCGTATCACCGTCATCGCTACGGGCTTCTCCGACTCCAACGTCAACCGTCAGGACGAGCTCTTTGCTGCTCAGCAGTCTCAGAGCAAGGCCGCTGCCTCCGCTGAGCCGCAGCGCACCGCTCCGGCCACCAGTCCGGCTCAGGCCGCTCCGACCCGCAACGTCGGTGGCACCGAGCTTCCTAACTTCGGCAACGATCAGTTCGAGCTTCCCGACTTCCTGAAGCGCGGTAGCTTCTAAGTCGTTCTTTGCATTGTTGTGCACAGGGGCGTGTCCGTATGGACGCGCCCTTTTTATTTCGACTTTGTAAACTAGAACCTCCAATCTCTTTACGTTCCCTTTACGATTGCCTCCAGCGCAGCAGGTATCCTTTTAGAGAAGTATGGCAGCCGTATAAACGCGGGCTGTAGCGGCGATGCCGCGGTACTTGTGTTATTAGGAGGCTTTAGTATGGCAGCACGTGCGGACAAAGTTTCGCGTGTCGACCATGATGGAGTTACGTTGGTGGAAGGCGCGACATCCGATGTTCGCTTTGCCTTTACCGAGCGCGCCGGTGGTGTTTCCGAAGATGCGTACTCCTCACTCAACTTGGGCTCGCATGTTGGCGATGACCCCTTTGCTGTTCAAGAGAATCGTCGTCGCGCGCTCGAGGCTATGGGTGTCGCCGAGTGCGAGCACAACCTGCTCGTTCCCAATCAGGTCCATGGTGACCATATCGTTGCGGTGACCTCGAACGGCGCCGATGACCTTGAGGACGTTCGCGAGCAGATTGCCGAGGGCTGCGATGCCATCGTCTGTACGGCGCATAACGTACCCGTGCTGCTCTGCTTTGCCGACTGCGTTCCCGTGGTGCTGGTGGCCCCCAGCGGATTTGCCGTGGTGCACTCCGGTTGGAAGGGCACGATTGCACGTATTTCTGCCAAGGCGTGCCAGGCGCTTTGCGATGCTGCCGGCTGCGATGCGAGCGACGTTTCCGCCTACATCGGCCCCCATATCTTGGGTGACGAATATGAGGTATCCCAGGAACTCATGGATCGCTTTGCCGCCGAGTTCTCGTGCATCGATGCGAGTACCTCTCGCATGCTCGATCTTTCCGCTGCCATTCGCGAGGCGCTGGTAGATGTCGGTGTCGACGCGGATGATATCGTGGATACCCAGCTTTCGACCGTGCGTCAGAACGACCGCTTTTATTCCTACCGTAACGAGGACGGCACCTGTGGGCGCCATGCTGCGATCGGCGTGATGCTATGAGAAAGATCGTATCGGTCCTGAGCGCTGCTGTGCTTACGCTTACGCTGTGCGCCTGTTCTTCGGGATCTTCTACCTCTTCCATTACCGTGGCCGGCTCCACGACCTGCCTTCCTATCGCCGAGATTGCGGCCGAGGGCTTTAAGGAGGAGACCGGCATCGACGTGCTCGTTTCCGGTTTGGGTTCTTCCGCTGGCATCGAGGCCGTCAGCGCCGGCACGGCCGATATTGCCAGCTCCTCCCGTGGACTCAATGCCGACGAACAGGATCTGGGCCTGACCCCCATCGTCATTGCCCACGACGGTATTGCGGTCATCGTGAACGACGACAACCCCGTCGATAACCTCTCGACCGAGCAGCTCCGCGATATTTACGCCGGCAAGATCACCAACTGGAAAGAAGTCGGTGGCGAGGACCTGAAGATTCAGGTCATCAACCGAGATGAGGCGTCCGGCACGCGTGAGGCCTTTCGCACCATCGTGATGGACGGCACCCCGTTCGATCGCCGCTCGGCCGTTCTTTCAGGCACGGGCCAGGTGCGCGACGTGGTATCTCGTTCGCGCGGTGCCATTGGCTACATTTCGCTGGGCTTCGTCGATAGCCTCAACGCCAAGACCTCGGTCAAGGCCGTCTCGGTCAATCATATTGAGGCGTCCGAGAAGACGGTCGCGAGCGGCGGCTATCCCATCTCGCGCGACCTTTACTTCTTTGTGAAGGGCGAGCCTTCGCAGCAGGCGCAGGATTACATCGACTACGTGACGTCCGAAAAGATGGACAAGCAGATTCGCGAGGCGGGCTTTATTCCCGTCACCAACGACGAGAAGGGGAGTGAGTAGCATGGAAGCACGGGAAAACTCCCAGACTGAGCAGGAGGCTCAGGCGCCCAAAAAACGTGAGTTGGCGTTGGTGTCGCGCAGCACCTATCTCAAGGAGAAGGCGCTGCAGTGGATCTTCTTTGCCTGTGCGTTCTTGGCGGTCGTTACCGTCATCCTGATTTTTGTCTTTACCACGTACTCGGCGCTTCCCGTCTTTACCGACATCGGTCTGGCGGACTTCCTTAGCTTTACGTGGGCGCCCTCTGAGGGCCACTACGGCATCTTGTCGCTGCTTGCCGGCTCGGGCCTGGTGACCGTCGGTGCACTCGCCATGGGCGTGCCGCTGGGCGTGGGTACGGCCGTTTACCTGGTCGAGATTGCCAGCAAGCGCGTGCGCAAGCTCATCAGCCCCGCCGCTGACGGGCATCCCCTCCATCATCTACGGCTTCTTTGGCATGATCATCATCCGCCCGTTTATCGCACAACTGACCGGCGGCCTTGGTTTTGGTGCGCTGACGGCGTGGTTTGTGCTCGCCATCATGATCGTCCCTACCATCACCACGCTCACCATCGATGCTCTCAATTCCATTCCCATGGGCATCCGCGAGGCATCGTATGCCATGGGCGCCACCAAGTGGCAGACCATCTATAAGGTCGTGCTACCTGCCGCGAAGCTGGGTATCGTTGATGCCATCGTGCTGGGTATGGGCCGTGCCATCGGCGAGACCATGGCCGTGCTCATGGTCGTGGGTAACGCCCCGGTTATTCCCGACAGCATTGCGAGCCCCATCTCGACGCTCACGAGCCAGATTGCGCTCGACATGAGCTATTCCTCGGGTCTGCACCGCTCGGCGCTGTTCGGCATGGGCGTGGTCCTGTTTATCATCTCCGCCACGCTGGTGGGCATCGTCCGTCTGATTTCCAAGAAGAAGAGGGGGTAGGCTATGTCCGATTCCGTTGACACGACGGTCGATACGACCTCGTCGCGCGAGCGCATCAAGCGTGCCCTTTCCCACGGCAAGAAGGGCCGCATCAACAAGGACCTGTCCAACAAGATCATGCTTGGCGTGTTTCGTGCCGCTGCCTACATCACCACGCTGGTGCTGGTCGCTATCATCGCCTACGTGGTCATCAACGGCCTGCCACACATCTCGCTCGACTTTATCTTCGGTTGGCCCCAGGGCGTCAACGCCGAGGGCGGAATTTGGCCCACGATCGTCTCGACCGTCTACGTGACGGCGCTCGCCATGCTTATCTGCACGCCGATCGCTGTGCTGGCAGCCGTCTATCTGGCCGAGTACGCCAAGCAGGGCAAGGTCGTCGAGCTCATTCGCTGCGCTGCTGACGCTTTGGCCTCGGTGCCCTCCATCGTTATGGGCCTGTTTGGCTACGCCTTGTTTGTCGAGGCCATGGGCCTGGGCCTTTCGATGGTCTCGGCCGCCCTGGCACTCGCGCTCTTGATGCTTCCCATCGTCATGCGTACCACCGAAGAGGCCATTCGCGCCGTTCCGCGCTATATCCGCTGGGGCGCATATGGCCTGGGCGCCACCAAGTGGCAGGTTGTCTCCAAGATCGTGCTTCCTTCTGCCTTTGGCCGTATTGCCACGGGCATCGTTCTCGCCATCGGCCGTGCCATTGGCGAGACCGCGGTGGTGCTCTATACCATGGGGCAGGCCATCAATCTACCTATTTCGCCGCTCGATTCCGGCCGCCCCATGACGGTTCACCTGTATCTGCTTGCCAACGACGGCATCAACATGAACGCAGCCTACGGCACCGCGCTCTTGCTGATGGTGATCATTCTGGCCTTCAACCTGTTTGCGCGCTTCCTGTCGCGCAAGCGTCGCTAGTTAAGGAGTCCCATGTCCGTTTATCAGTCCGCTCCCACGTTGGAGCAAGCGGCCATTACGGCCAAGGATTTCAACTTTTGGTACGGTGACTTTCATGCGCTGACGGGGCTTGACCTCAACATCGCCAAAAACGCCATCACCTCCTTCATTGGCCCTTCGGGCTGCGGCAAGTCGACGTTTTTGCGCTGCATCAACCGCATGAATGACCTGATCGAGGGCACGCGCGTCGAGGGCACCATGACGCTCGACGGCAACGATATCTATGCCGAGGGTGTCGACCCGGTCGATCTCCGTCGTCGCGTGGGCATGATCTTTCAGCAGCCCAACCCGTTTCCTAAATCCATCTACGAGAATGTCGCCTTTGGCCCTCGTCTGCAGGGCGTGACTAGCAAAAGTGACCTCGATGACATCGTGGAAGAATCGCTCAAGCGCGCCAACCTCTGGAAAGAGGTATCCAATCAGCTCAACAAGGATGGTTTGGCGCTCTCGGGCGGTCAGCAGCAGCGTCTGTGCATCGCGCGCGTGCTTGCGGTGCAACCCGATGTCCTTCTGATGGACGAGCCCTGCTCCGCCATCGACCCCACGTCCGTCTCTAAGGTCGAGGATCTGATGGCCGAGCTGGCGCCCGAGATGACGATCATCATCGTCACGCATTCAATGCAGCAGGCAGCTCGCATTAGCGACTACGCCGCATTCTTCTTGCAGGAAGTTGCCGGCGAGCCCGCTACGCTCATCGAGTATGGTCAAACCGACGCGATCTTCACCAGCCCGGTGGACTCGCGGACGGAAGACTATATCACCGGCCGCTTTGGCTGATCGGTGCGACTAGTCCCAAGCCGATCGGATCTGGTCCGGTGCGTATTCACTGTGCGGGCGGCATGACCGCACCCAACTGATTGGAGTGAACCATGCGCAAACTGTTTTCCCGTCAGCTCATCGAGGCCCGTCACGAGATGCTGAGCATCTACGAGGCCGTCGATCTGGCCCTCCACGATGCCGTGAAGGCCTATGTGACCGACGACCGCAAGCTCGCCACCAAGACCAAGAAGCGCACGCTTTCGATTGACGCACGCTGCGCCAACCTGGAGGCCGTCTGCTACAACCTGATTGCCACGCAGTCACCGGTCGCCTCCGACTTCCGCTTGCTGCAGACGATCATCTACGTCGACTTTAACCTGCAGCGCATGACCGATAAGGTTCGCCAGATTTGCCGCGCCACGCGTCATATGATCAAGGCCGACATCTCGCTGCCCAAGGAGCTTGTCGGCACGGTCGAGGCCGAGGCTGAGGCCGTCTACCAGGTGCTGGGCTCTTCGCTTTCTGCGCTCGTCACCAACGACATGTCCATCATCTGCAACTTGGCCGTCGAGGACGAGCCAGTGCACGCCGCCTACGAGAAGTTCTTCCGCACCTTTAACCGCATGGACACGGGCGATTTTATGGACGACGACAGCAACTATGACGACCTGCGCCGCGCCATCATGGTATCGCGCTATCTCGATCGCATCGCCTCGATTTCCATCGATGCCGCCTGCCGTCTGACCTTCCTGTTGACCGGACAGCGTATGACTGCCGGTGATATCGCCTGCACTGATGAGGATGAGCTCGAGAGCATGCGCGTGCCTTCGGGCGAGGGTGTTATCATGAGGCCCGCCGTCGATGCACGCTACGTTGCCAAGGTGCCCGTTAACGAGGTCAGCGAGGGTCTTCGCTACCTGCTCGATCATCTTGAGGATGAGGACGATGGCGAGGACGACGAGGAGTAAGTAACCCCGTTCGTCGAAAGATTGTAAATACCTAAGTGAGCGCGGCCTTGCACATGCGGGGCCGCGCTCTTGTGTTAGCATGGGACTACTTGTTTGGCTGTCAGCGGAGGCGATTGGCAATGGATAACTATTTGGACTTGATGCGCGCTCGCCGCGAGCAGATTCTGGAACGTTTTTATGCGGCGCTCGATCGCGCGGGCCGTCCCCACGACGCCGCGAGCCTCATTGCCGTGTCCAAGACCGTTGGTGTCGATGAGACCGTTGCCGCCATCCAGGCGGGGTATCGCCATTTTGCCGAGAACCGCCCGCAGGAGCTGGTTCGCAAGCTCACGGGTCTGGCGGAGCATCCGGAGCTGCCCGAGGTGCGCTTCGATATGATCGGCAACCTGCAGACCAATAAGATCAATGCGGTGCTGGGCTCAGCCGAGCTGATTCACTCGGTGGGTTCGCTGCATCTGGCGCAGGCGATCTCGAGCCGTGCTGTTCGCAAGATTGAGGCAGGCGAGCTCGTCGGCCCCCAGCGTGTGCTCATTGAGGTCAATGTGAGTGGTGAGGAGTCGAAGGGAGGCTTTTCACCCGATGAGATTCGCGCCGCCGCGGGTGAGCTTGCAGAACTTGAGGGAATTTGCGTACAGGGGCTTATGACTATGGCGCCCCGGGGGAATAAGGATGTGGCACGCCGCACCTTTGCGGGGCTTCGTGAGCTGAGGGATGAGCTGGAGGCGGCGCATCCCGATTTGAACCTGCCTGAGCTTTCCTGCGGTATGAGCGAGGACTTTGAGTCTGCCCTTGAGGAGGGCTCTACGCTCGTTCGCCTGGGCAGGGTAGTATTTAGCCCGGAGTTTGCAGTAAAATAAGGCTCTGAAGTGCGCACTGATTATCGGGGCGCCTGCACTAAACCGCGAGAGGACACAACCATGGGCTTCCTTGACGAGATTAAAAATAAGATGCACCTGGGCGGCCAGCAGGGTTACGACCAGGGTTATGGCCAGGACGACGACTACGGCTACGATGACGGCTACGACGATGGCTATCAGAACAACGGCTACAGTGGTGCTTCTGGCGAGGGCTTCTACACCCAAGACGAGCCGAGCAACGGCCTGCTTGGCCAGACGCGCCGCGGTGAAGCTGAGTCGGTTGCCGTGTATACGCGCTCCGGTCAGCTGGTCGGCGATGACTCCCGCCATGCCACGACGTATAACCCGCCTTCGCGCTCGCAGGACAGTGTTGCGAGCGGTTATCGTCCTGGTGCCTATGACACGCCGTCGAGCTACGCCGAGAATACCCGCGCCCGTGCCGCCGCTGCACCCGCGCCTGCACCGAGCGATGCCTCGGCCTATGCGAGCAATATCATCAACGCCACGCCGCAGCTGCCGGCCTATGTCCTGCGCCCCGAGAGCTATGACGACGTGGAGACCGTGGTGCGCCGCGTTCGCACCAAGCAGCCTGTCGCACTGATTTTTGTGGGCGTACGCACCGAAGTTGCCAAGCGCGTCTTGGACTTCTCTTACGGCTTTGCCTGCGGTCTGGGTGCCACGGTCAAGGAGGTGGGCGACCGCGTGTTCATGGTGCTGCCCGCCGGTTGCGAGGTCAAAGATTCCGATCTCAAGAAGCTTCGTGCCGACGGCTACCTTAAGTAAAGACAAGACGAGGAGATTCCCATCAACATCTACACTATCGTCCAGCTGGTCAACACGCTGTTCAACTTCTATTCCACGCTCATTGTCGTCTACTGCTTTATGACGTGGATTCCCATGAAGCAGGGTGGTTTGCTTCAGGATATTGCCGCGGTGCTTGATAGCGTGTGCGGTCCGTGGCTCAACCTGTTTCGTCGTTTCATCCCGCCGATGGGCGGTATCGATTTTTCGCCGGTCGTTGCGATTATTGCGTTGCAGTTGGTGCAGAGGCTGGTTCTGCAGCTTCTTATAGGTATACTCGTGTAGAACTGACTTAGTAACTTACGTCGGGCGTGTAGCGCCGAGGCGATGAAAAAGGAGACTTGTTATGGCTATTACCCCTGCAGACATCCAGGCTCAGACTTTCTCTGAGGCCAAGCGTGGCTACGATCCTGCTGAGGTCGACGTCTTCTTGGAGACGCTGTCCTCCGAGGTTGACGCTATGCTCGCTAAGATCGTCGACCTTAAGGGTCGTCTGACTGCTACCGAGCAGCAGCTTGCCGATGCGCAGGCTCAGCTTGCCCAAGCTCAGGATGCCACCGCCCAGGCCGTTCCTGCCGCCCCCGTGGCTGCTCCCGCCCCTGACTTCTCCGCTCAAGAGCGCCAGATTTCCGCTGCCCTGATCGCTGCCCAGCAGACCGCTGAGACCATCGTCAACGATGCCAACGAGAACGCTGAGCGTATCCGCAACGAGGCTGACGCCAAGGCCCGCGAGGTTATCCGCCAGGCTCTGACCGAGAAGCAGGCCGAGCTCGAGGAGATCGATCGTCTCAAGGCTTCCCGTGAGGAGTTCAAGGCCGAGTACCTCAAGCTCATCCAGCACTTCATGGACGATGCCCAGAACTCCTTCCCGGCCGACCTCATGGCCTCCACGCCGGTCGGTTCCGCCGCTTCTCCTGCGGTGACTGTTCCCGCCGAGCCGTTGCCCGTCGCTGACCCGGTTGTCCCCGTGGCCGATCCCTTCGCCCCGATCGACAACTTCGCTGCCGACGACCTGGACTAACATTCGGCCTACAATTTAGTGCCTAGAAAGGACCCGCAGCTTGCGGGTCCTTTTTTATGACTGTGCAGGGGTGCGCAACATAAAAAACCGAGCACTGCACATAGTGGCACAGAGCTCGGCGAACGGGTGAGCGGTAAAAGGTAGGTTTTAGGGCATGTGCCAAAAAACTACTTGAGGAGGAAGTCGGGGAGGGGAATGGTACGGGCCTCGCGATGTTCGGGATCGGCGATGTGGTCGGCGGGATAGCCGCAGACGAGCATGTGATAGGGATAGACGCCCTTGGGCAGATTGAACTGCTCCTGTGCCACCTCAGGCTTAAAATGGCATACCCAGCACGTTCCCAGGCCCTGCTCGGTGGCCTCCATCATCATCTGATCACAAACGATGGATGTATCGATTTCGCTGGAATTCATCTGATCATACGGGCGCACCCAAGCATCATCGGTAACGCTGCAAATAAGGAAGACAAGCGGAGCCCCAAAGATAGATCCATCACGAGCAAACCGAGGCTGACAAGCAGCAGCCTTCTCCAGAAGCTCAGGCGTATCCAACACCATCACACGGGTTGGATGGTTATTACAAGCAGAAGGAGCAATGCGTCCAGCCTCAACAACGGCATCCACCACAGCCTGCTCAACAGCCCGAGCCTCAAATTCACGACAAGAATACCGAGACCGAGCAAGATCCAAATACCCCATAACCAAACCCTCCAAAGTCAGCGAATCAATCCAAGGTAAATCAAAAGGTACCCAAGGCTACGCTCAGCCAAACGCTCAATGCAGCCCCAAAGTATCCAATCGGGCATAAAAGGCCGCATCATCCAGGTTCCCATCGCATTCTAACCATCAGCCAAAGTTCCCAATGGTGGTATGTAAGGCGAAGGGCCGGCACCTGTTTACTTTCGAACGACTCTGCCACGCAGCCGGAGTGAGAAAGCAAACAGGTGCCGGCCCTTCGCCGCCGGGACACATACCCCCAATTAACTGTTCTTCATGACAATCGAATCCACAACATCGGCCACATTCTCACAGCAGTCAGCACAGTACTCCAGGAAGGCGTACACGTCACGCCAAGCGATGACCTCGAGCGGATCCTTGCCGTTAACGTGCAGGTTGCGCATGGCGTTGATATAGAGCTCGTCGGCTTCGGACTCGATGGTGTTGATCTGGATAACGAGTTCGCGCAGGGTCTTGGACTTGCGGTAGTTGGGCAGCTCGACCATCAGGTCTTTCATGGCGCGGCAGGCGTCAGTCACCTTGTGGGCGATGACGATGGCGTCGGGATGGATGCTCTGGATGTTGGTGAAGTAGACGCGCTGCACGACGCCCTCGATGCGGTCGAGCACGGTGTCGAGTGAGCAGCTCATCAGATCCAGATCCTCGCGCTCGAGCGGGGTGATAAAGGCGGTGAGCAAGGCGTCCTCAAGCTCATGGTGCTTCTTGTCGGCCGCATGCTCGATCGCGTGCATCTTGTTGAGCATATCGTGAATCTTTGCGGGATCGAAGTTCTCGAAAATCTTGGTGAGCAGCTCGGCGGCCTGGACGGCAAGGTCGGCGCAGGCGACGTAGTTGTCGAAGTAGAACGAATCGGGTTTCTTTGCCATGGGTGGGTCCTTTCGAGGCGAAGACGGGTGGGCGAGGTAATGCAGTCCGGATGGACGTTCGGTTTGACTAGAGGAACATCATGAACAGCTTGGCCATGACAAAGCTGATGAGTCCGCAGGCGGGGAAGGTGAAGAACCAGGTGAACATCATGTCTTTGACGACGCCGAAGTTGATGGCTGAGAGGCGCTTGACGGCACCGACGCCCATGATGGCGCAGGTCTTGATGTGTGTGGAGGACACGGGGATGCCGGTAAGGGTGGCAAGCAGCAGGTTTGCGGCGCCTGCGAGGTCGGCGGAGAAGCCCTGATACTTTTCGAGCTTGACCATGCTCTGGCCGACGGACTTGATGATGCGCTCGCCGCCCACGCTGGTGCCGATACCCATAGTGGCCGAGCACAGCAGCATAATCCAGATGGGGATGCCTGCATCGCCGACGCTCGTCTGGCCGCTGGCAAAGGCCACGCCTAAAAAGAGCACGCCGATGAACTTCTGTCCATCCTGCGCGCCGTGCATAAAGCTCATGGCCGCAGCGCTCGCGATCTGAGCGTATTTAAAGAAGACATTGGCACGTCGCCTGTTGGCGGCGGCGAAAAGAATCGAGACGAGCTTGCACAGGACCCAGCCCATGACAAAGCCCAGGCCGATGGAGAGCGCCAGACCGTAGATGACCTTCATCCACTCGTGGAC
>ENA-OPBW01000923-OPBW01000923.1-human-gut-metagenome-genome-assembly--contig:-NODE-923-length-18598-cov-4.202610_pt1 | contig 18598 bp, 20 predicted proteins | sample MGYA00241070_ERZ501456 | MGnify/ENA primary metagenome ERZ501456 (study PRJEB25962, sample SAMEA2042624) | human gut metagenome | biome: human gut; feature: human-associated habitat; material: faeces...
TTTGCCCATTGGATACTGGTGCTTGCCAGCCAATATTTTGAATTTGGCTGCTATACGATACCCCACCGTCAATACCTGCTGAAAGGTTGCCAATATTAATTTTTAAAGCTTCCGTTCGTAAGCTTTTACCCACCGTTCCAGAGATCTGACCAGTAGATACAGGATTTTGCCAGCCAATGTTTTGAACCTGAGTGCAATACTGGAGGGAAGGAGTAGTCAAAAAAGTAAAAGTTGTAGCTCCAGGAGCTGGATTTCCTTTTTTAACGAGTTGAATTTGAATGGCTTCTAAACGGTAGGACATCGTAGAAGTTCCAGCAGCTTCGCCATTTTTTGCCCAATCCATCCATCCAATATTTTGAGCTTGAACTCGGTAGTATAGATCGTATTGATTTGCTATTTCTCCGCTTAAATTCATTTTTATTGCCTCAAATCGCAACCCTTGTCCAACTGTTCCAGCAATTGTCCCATCTTGAACCGGATTTTGCCATCCGATATTTTGTACATAACCCTGATATTGAATGTGACTATTTGAATTAGTCAGACCGTTTGAAAGGTTGATAAGGCTAATTTTAAGTGACTCCATGCGTAACCCTAACCCAGTTGTACCAGCAGTTTCTCCGTTATAGGAATTTTTTTGCCATCCTATATTTTGGACTTGGGCTTGGTAAGAAATTGAAGGAGATGTTATCGGGATCCATTTAGCATAAAGGGTTGTATTAGATGTAATTACTTTTGCGAAGTTATAAGCTTGAGTAAGTGAAGAATCACTATACCAACCTGAGAAGTTAAATCCAGCTTTAGTAGGAGCTGCTGGTTGGCTTACTACACTACCAGCTGCAACCGATTGATTGGCAATTGGTGTTCCACCGTCTGTGTTAAATGTTATAGTATAAGTTGAAGGAGGAACAGGGGATGTAGAGGTAAAATAATTACTATAATCAATTGAAGTATCAACAGCATTGGCTTTCAAGTTAGAGGTTCCTTGATAATACATCTGACTTGTATATTGCCAAGCACCATATTGCGTATTCTGAAGATTACTAGAAGATGGCTTGCCATATAGATATTGAGCAGCCCAAAGATTTTTGGGACCACCTAGAGTATTATAGTTCATTTGACAAGTTGCTGTATCTGTTCCAATCCATGAAGCAGAGGTATAAAACTTTGTGTTGCTATAACCATTTGCTTTGAGCGTGTTAGCAAATTGTACACCAGCTGTTGCCCAATCAACCGTTATGGGATTGGGTCCGATAATATTTCCCGAGCCATCTCTATAAGGTTGCTCGCAGTCCATAATCATTACAATGTTGCTAGACAATCCAAAAGATTTAGCTACTTTTGCAAAGTATGCGGCTTCCTGTATGGCTAATGAATTTGCATCACTTTGTGAATTGGCTCCTGTTAAGCGTGCGTAGTGATAAACTGCAACATTTAAGCCGGCATTCTGTGCCATTTTAATTTGATTTGCAGCATATGGGTTCGTATAATTAGTTCCTTCGGTTAGTTTAACAACGATTGACTTGACACCAGATGTCTTAAGAGAATTAAAGTCTGCTTGTGTCATCCATGATTGATAGCTAGCAATATCTACAGCATCTTTTCTTGGCAGTGTATTATCATCGGACTTGAGATCAGAGGGAACATTGGCAGTTGGAGCTGCTGCAAATGAACGTGCTCTGATATTAGGAGTTGTAGATGATGTATCACTACTACTGTCCTTGGAAGTTTCTTGAGTTTGAATTTGCTCAATGTAGTGCCCCATCGGGGTGTTATCTGAACTAATAGTGTCTTCAGCTAATACTGGTTTTGTAAATAGTAATCCAGAAAAGAGTATTAGTGAAATAATGTGAGTTTTTTTCAGTTTCATTTCTAAAATTATTGCTTTCTTTTGATTGGTTGTGAGGTAAATGAGAGTTATTATTATATTTTACAATGATAATAAAAAAGGAATGTTGCTTTTTAGTAAAAACAAATTAATTATTTAATTATTTTGTTTTTAATTTGACTTAAAGCGTAATTTAAGCTCGCTTTTTTTAACTTGCATAATATATGTTACCATATTTAAGGCAAGTTTATGAAATAATAAGGTAATTATGAGTTTAAATTATGCATATTTTTTATTTAATCTGTTTTCTACTGTTGAAATGCTTTGGGAATAGTGGTAGAATAGTAAAAATAAAAAATTGGCGAATGCCATAGAAATATAGCTATATTGCTTATATATAGCACGATAATGGAGGAATATTTTCGATGTCAAACTGGGAAACTAAGTTTTTGAAAAAGGGATTTACTTTTGATGATGTATTGCTGATTCCAGCAGAGTCTCATGTTTTACCAAATGAGGTGAGTATGAAGACAAAGTTGGCTAAAAATTTGACTTTGAATATTCCAATTATCTCTGCTGCCATGGATACTGTAACTGACTCAAAAATGGCTATTTCAATGGCGCGTCAAGGTGGACTTGGTGTAGTTCATAAAAATATGTCTGTTGAGGAACAAGCTGAAGAAATTCATAAAGTGAAACGTTCAGAATCTGGTGTTATTACAGATCCGTTTTTCTTGACTCCAAATCATAAAATTGAAGAAGCTGAAAACTTGATGGCAACTTACCGAATTTCTGGCGTACCAATCGTTGATACGCTTGAAAATCGTAAATTGGTAGGGATTATTACTAACCGTGATTTGCGTTTTATTACGGATTATAATCAACAAATCAAAAATATGATGACTTCTGAAAATCTGATTACTGCTCCGGTTGGAACAACTTTAGATACAGCTGCTCGTATTTTGCAAGAGCATAAAATTGAAAAATTACCTTTGGTTGATGAAGCTGGTAAATTGGCTGGTTTGATTACAATTAAAGATATTGAACGGGTGATTGAATTCCCAAATGCTGCTAAAGATGAGCAAGGTCGTTTGCTTGTTGCTGGAGCAGTTGGTGTATCTTCTGATACTTTTGAGCGTGCGGAAGCTTTGTTCGCTGCAGGGGCTGATGCGATTGTTATTGATACGGCTCATGGACATTCAGCTGGTGTTTTACGTAAAATCCGTGAAATCCGTAATCATTTCCCAGACCGTACTTTGATTGCTGGTAATATTGCTACTGGTGAGGGTGCTCGTGCTTTGTTTGAAGCTGGTGTTGATGTGGTTAAAGTTGGGATTGGTCCTGGTTCTATCTGTACGACTCGTGTTGTTGCTGGTGTAGGTGTTCCGCAAATTACAGCCATTTATGATGCGGCAAATGTGGCGCGTGAATTTGGTAAAACAATCATCGCTGATGGTGGGATTAAATATTCTGGTGATATTGTTAAGGCGCTTGCTGCTGGTGGAGACGCTGTTATGCTTGGTTCAATGCTTGCAGGTACTGACGAATCTCCTGGGGAATTTGAAATCTTCCAAGGTCGTAAGTTTAAAACTTACCGTGGAATGGGTAGCTTGGCAGCCATGAAAAAAGGTTCTAAAGACCGTTATTTCCAAGGGGCTGTTAATGAAGCTAACAAACTTGTTCCAGAGGGAATTGAAGGACGTGTGGCTTATAAAGGAACAGCGACAGATATCGTTTTCCAAATGCTTGGCGGTTTGAAAGCGGGAATGGGATATACTGGTGCGGCTGATATTACTGCTTTGCATGATTCAGCACAATTTATCGAAATGTCTGGTGCTGGTTTGAAAGAATCACATCCGCATGATGTACAAATTACTAAAGAAGCACCTAACTATTCTGTACAATAAAAATTACTGACAATAATTCTGTCAGTAAAAAAAGGGAATTGACAAGTTGTCGTTCTCTTTTTTATTTTGAAATTTACTGACAGAAAAATTTGTCAGTAAAAAGATGATTAAAATAGGTCTTTTATTATAGGAAAAAAGGCTAAAAATGCTGTTGAAATGTGGTATAATAAGCAATATGATTGAAAATGAAAATACAATGGAAGATTTGTACTGTATTGGTTGTGGTGCAAAAATTCAAACTGAGGATAAAAATGCACTTGGCTTTTTGCCTGCGGGTGCTTTGAAGAAAAAAATAGCTGAACGCGACCAAATGGAAGCTGTTCAGGCTGGAGATGAGGGAAGCGAAGCTTCTATCAAAACTGAGGATTTATACTGTCAGCGTTGTTTCCGCTTGCGCCATTATAATGAGATTGCACCGACAAGTTTGACGGATGCAGATTTTTTGCGTTTGCTTAAAGAAATTGGTCAACATGACGCTTTGATTGTCAATGTGGTTGATATTTTTGACTTTAACGGCTCTTTGATTCCTAACCTTCATAAATTGACTGGTGGAAATGATTTACTCATGGTTGCCAATAAACGTGATGTTTTACCAAAATCACTAAAAGTTGGGAAATTAACTGCTTGGTTAAGAGAACAAGCGGCTTCACGTTCGCTTAAACCTAAAGATATCTTAGTGACTTCAGCTCAAAATAAAGATGATGTGGCTGAATTGATGGAAACTATTGAATACTACCGCCGTGGGCGTGATGTCTATGTGGTTGGGGTAACGAATGTTGGTAAATCAACTTTGATTAATGCAATTATTAAATCAGCTTCAGGTTCTGAGGATGTGATTACAACTTCACGTTTCCCTGGGACAACTCTTAATAAGATTGAAATTCCGCTTGATGAAGATTCGGCATTGATTGACACACCGGGAATTATTCACCGTGGGCAAATGGCTCATTATTTGGAACCAGAAGATTTGAAATACGTGTCACCGCGTAAAGAAATTAAGCCGAAAACTTATCAGCTCAATCCTGAACAAACATTGTTCTTTGGTGGTTTGGCACGTTTTGATTTTATAAGTGGCGAACGTCAAGGAATGACGGCTTATTTTGACAATGAAATCAACGTTCATCGGACGAAACTTGAAGGTGCAACTGAATTTTATGAAAAGCATAAAGGAGAACTCTTGGCTCCTGCTTTAGTTGGTGCTAAATTGGTTCGTCGTGAGTTTAAAATTACTGACAAATCGGATATTGTCTTTTCTGGTCTCGGCTGGGTTCGTGTGCCACAAAAAGCAGTTGTGGCAGCTTGGGTGCCAGAAGGTGTGGATGTAGTTGTTCGTAAGGCTTTGATTGGGTAAAGAATATTCACAGTTTGTCTTGTAAAATTACTGACAGAATTTCTGTCAGTAAAATCTTGGAGAATTAAAATGGAAGAGACTAGTCAGGATATTGGTTTTACGCGTAATAATCAGTGGTTTCGATATCGGGCAGCTGGAATTATTATTAAAGATGATGCTGTTTTGATGGTTGGCAATGACCACAATGATTATTATTATTCGGTTGGTGGTGCCGTGCAACTGGGTGAAACGGCCGAGGAGGCTTGTCTGCGTGAGCTTTATGAGGAAACTGGTTTACAACTTGAAATCGAAAGATTAGCTTTTATCCATGAAAATTTTTTTACAGGTCAGGAAAGTGATTTTTTAAATAAGGTCAATTGTCATGAATTGAGTTTTTATTTTCTGATGAAACCACTGACAGAAAATCTGTCAGTAAAATCGGAGAGTTTTGGGACTGATGGTAGCAAAGAATTTTTGAAATGGATTCCAATTGCTGAGTATAAAAATTACAAAGCTTTCCCGACATTCTTTGCTGACGAGCTGAAAAATCTGTCAGTAAATTCTCAAATCAAAAGAATTGTGACAACTGAATAAATAAATGAACAGAGTTTGGTTCCATAACAATTTTAGACTAAACTCAGCTGACAAAAATAAAAAAGGAAAATTTTACTAAAAATTTGATAGATTTAGAAGAAAAACAAGAAAGAGTTCTCCTTGCAGGAGTGGAAACAGCTGAAAATTTTCAGGCTTTTGAGTCATCAATGATTGAACTTGCTGAACTGACAAAAACAGCTGGCGGCTTGGTTATTGACCAATTCACTCAAAAAAGAGAACGTCCAGATAGTCGGACAATGATTGGTTCTGGAAAATTAGAACAAATGCGTTGGGCGATTGAAGTGGGTGAAATTGATACGGTTATTTTCAATGATCGCTTATCACCAAGGCAAAATGTCAATTTAGAAGAAGCTTTGGGTGTCAAAGTCATCGATAGAATGCAATTGATTTTGGATATTTTTGCTATGCGTGCGCGCTCGCATGAAGGAATGCTTCAAGTTGAAGAAGCCCAGCTCAATTATCTTTTGCCTCGTTTGGTGGGACAAGGGATTATGCTCAGCCGTCAAGGTGGGGGAATTGGTTCTAAAGGGCCGGGTGAAACCAAGCTTGAAACAGATCGACGTTATATTCGCACTCGAATTGAAAACATTGATAAAGCCCTCAAAAAAGTTGAAAAAACAAGGGAAAATATTCGTCAAAAACGCTCGAAATCAGGAATTTTTCGGATTGGTTTAATTGGTTACACCAATGCCGGAAAATCCAGCATTATGAATGCTTTAGTTGGGCTTGATAAAGAACAATATGAGCAAAATGAACTTTTTGCGACTTTGGATGCCACAACAAAAGCAGTTAAACTGGTTGAAGATTTTACGGTGTCACTGACCGATACTGTCGGTTTTATCCAAAACCTGCCAACAGAGCTGATTAAAGCATTCAAATCAACACTAGAAGAATCAGCTAATGTTGATTTACTGATTCATGTTGTGGATGCCAGCAACCCTCATCACGAAATTCATGAACAAACAGTATTAAAAATCATGGAAGATTTGAAGCTTACCAATATTCCTGTGCTGAATGTTTATAATAAAATGGATATAGCACCAAGTGATTTCTTGCCAACTTTATCGCCAAGTTTACAACTCTCAATTAAATCTGAAAGTGGCGTGCAATGGCTGAAAACAGCAATTTTGGAAAAATTACATGAACTTTTTGATGCTTTTGAGTTAGAGTTACCTTACGAAAAAGCCTATCAGTTACCTGAATTACGAAAAAGTGCCTTGGTGCAATCAGTGGTTGAGGGTGAAGAAGGGTATCTGATTAAAGGATTGATTGCGCCTGAATTGAGTTGGAAATTACCCAATAACTAAAGGTTGCCGGAAATTTTAAAAATAGAAATAGGAAAAATTAAATCATGGAAATGAACGGAAAACAAAAACGCTACTTGCGTAGCTTGGCAGTTAATATTAAACCAATTGTTCAAATTGGCAAAAGTGGTTTGTCTAATGAAATTTTGACAAGCATTCGTAATGCTGCTGATGCACGTGAACTAATCAAAGTTAATATTTTACAAAACTCAGATGAAGTGGCAACAGATGTGGCAGAAGCAATTGAAGAAATGGGACTTGATGTGGTTCAAATCATCGGTCGAAATCTCATTGTGTTTAAAGTTTCTGACCGCAAAGAAAATCGCAAAATTTCGGTTGAAGTTAAAAATATTGTGAAATAAAGTGTTCTAAAAAATAATCAAAGACTAAGATATAATGGGTGAACAAATGGCAATAGATTTATTGACTCCTTTTACAAAGGTAGAATTAAAAGCTAAAGAAGACGAGAAACGACGGGCAATCGGACTTTTTTGGGGTAATTTTAATCCTGTTCATGTTGGCCATTTGACAATTGCTGACCAAGTGCGCCAAGAACTTAATTTGGAAAAAGTTGTCTTTTTACCAGAACATAATACTGACGGGCATGTTGCAGCTATGCTGACCGCAGCTATTGAAGATTGTCCTGGTTTAGAAGTAGACGCTTGTCGCCTGAAAGCTAAAGATGGCGCTGATATTTATCAAACGGTACTTGAGCTTCATGAAGAAAATCCAGATTGTGATTTTTATTTTATTATCGGTGGTGACATGATTTCTGGTTTAGCTCATTGGGCACATATTGATGAGTTATTAGAATTAGTTCAATTCGTTGGGATTCGTAGGCCTCGTTATCGGGCAGGAACTTCTTATCCGATTATGTGGGTGGATGTTCCAATGATGGATATTTCTGGAAATTTGATTCGGGAACAATTGCACCGTGGAATTAAACCACATTTTCTTTTGGCACCGAAGGTTTTAGATTACATTTTGAAAGAAGGCTTATATGTTTGACTTTTATCCAGAAGTGAATTTATCAAGAGAGGATTTGTTAGCGAAAATTGCTAGCATGGTCAAAAAATCACGTTTTGAACATATGCTCGGTGTGGAAAAAGCAGCGATTGCGTTAGCGCAAAAATATGAAGTTGACCCGCATAAAGCAAGTTTAGCTGGACTTTTACATGACTATTGTAAAGAAGTGGATGATGAAACTTTTCTAGCCTTGATTGATAAATATGGCTTAGATTCTGATTTGAAAAATTGGGATAATAATATTTGGCATGGAAAAGTCGGAATTTATAAAATGCGTGAAGATTTCGGACTTGAAGATGAAGAAGTTTTAAGGGCGATTGAGATTCATACGGTCGGAGATAAAGAAATGTCTGGTTTGGCTAAGGTGTTGTATGTAGCAGATTACATTGAGGAAGGTCGAACATTTCCTGGGGTCATTGAAGCCCGTGCCGTTGCTAATCAAGATTTAAATCAAGCAGTTGCTTTTGAAACCATGCGTTTGGTTGAGTATTTGGCAGAACGTCGTTTGACCATTTACCCTCAAACTTTTGAAGCCTATAATGCTTTTATTGGTTATTTGTCTTGAAATATCGTTAGAGATAAACTGCTTATTATGAACAGAGGAAAATGAATGATTAGAAAAGCTGAAATGAAAGATTATCTTGACATTGCTCGCCTTTCTGGAGTACTTGGTTATCCAATTTCTGAAGTGGCTGTCAAGAAAAATCTTGCACGTATTTTAAAAGATGCTGACCATGAATTTCTTGTTTTTGAATTGGGAGAAAGAGTGACAGCTTTCATCGAAGCGGAAATTTATGCTCCGGTTTATGCTGAACAAGTGATGCTAAATGTCTTAGGTTTAGTTGTGGATGAAAAAAATCAAGGACAGGGAATTGGGGCTCAATTACTTAATGCCTTAGAAGAAAAGGCTAAAGCGAGAGAGATTAAAGTTATTAGACTGAACTCCGGAGTGAAAAGGCATGAGGCGCATCAATTTTATGAACATCAAGGTTATACCAGTAATCATTCACAGAAGCGTTTTTTAAAATTTCTCTAAAAATAATGAATATAACAGGCAACTTTTGGTTGCTGTAACTTTTTATGTTAAAATAAGTGGGTCTAGTTTTTACATTTGATTGTAAAGAAGCTAGAGAAAATGAATAATAAATCTTAAAAAGATTTTTAATGAATAAAAAGAGGCAAAAAGTCTCGGAGGAAAGAATTGGATTCAAAAAAATTACTTGAAGTGGTTGTAAAAGCAGCCGATGATAAAAAAGCACTTGATATTGTGGCCTTAGATATGTCTGAAGTGACATTTGTTGCAGATTATTTTGTGATCATGGAAGCAATGAATAGCCGTCAGTTAGATGCAATTGCTGATAATATTGCTGAAGCGGCTGAACTTGCTGGAGCAAAAGCAGCAGGTCATATTGAAGGCGATGCAAAAACAGGTTGGGTTTTGATTGACCTTGGTGATATCGTAGTCAGTGTCTTTGGACATGATGAACGTGGACACTTTAATTTAGAAAAACTTTGGTCTGATGCACCAATGGTAGATATTTCTGGATTTATGGCTGAATAATTAATAGCTTTGTCGGTCTTACTGACAGAGCTCTTATTTATTTTAAAATTTACTGACAGCCCTATTAAAAGAGCTGTCAGTAATTCTAGAAAGGGCTGAAATGGTATTTTACGAAGATTTTTCGAGAGTCTATGATCAGGTCATGGACCAAGAACTTTATGAGCAATGGCTTGATTTTACAAAAAGACATTTACCAAAAGAAACAAAATCAGTTTTTGAATTAGCTTGTGGCTCTGGTGCTTTATCAGTTCGTTTGGCCCAAGAAGGTTACAAAGTGACCGGACTTGATATTTCTGAAGAAATGTTAACTTTGGCCAGTAAAAAAGCTCGACAAGCTGGTTATCAACTTGATTTTACTGCTGGAGATATGCGCGAACTTTCTGGACTTGGAAAATTTGATGCGGTAACTTGCTATTCTGACTCACTTTGCTATTTGGAAAATTTGGATGAATTACAAGCTACGTTTGATGGTGTTTTTGAAATACTAAATGAAGGTGGAACTTTTATTTTTGATGTGCATTCAACTTATCAAGTAGATGAAGTTTTCCCCAATTACTCTTACCATGAAAATGCGGAAGATTTTGCTTTTTTATGGGACTCATTTGCAGGAGAAGTTCCACATTCTATTGTCCATGAATTAAGTTTTTTCATTCAGGGTTCTGATGGGAAATTTACACGAAAAGACGAAGTTCATGAAGAACGGACTTATCCAATCGACGATTATCTCGCACGCTTGGCAACTGCTGGCTTTAAAGAAGCGATGGTCTGTGCAGATTTTACTGACGAGGCGCCGAGCGAAGAAAGTGCGCGTTGGTTCTTTGTCTGTAAAAAATAATCGAAAAATATTTCTGTCAGTTACTGACAGATTTTTTTAGAGGTAGAAAATGAATAAGATTACAGGAATTATTGCCGAATTTAATCCATTTCATAAAGGACATGAATATCTTTTGAACCAGATTGAGGGCATAAAAATAGTAGCCATGTCAGGGAATTGGATGCAGCGAGGTGAGCCTGCTATTTTTGATAAATGGACGAGAGCACAAATGGCTTTAGCTTGTGGTGCTGATTTAGTGGTTGAATTACCTGTCACTGTTTCGGCACAGGCAGCTGATTTTTTTGCAAGTGGTGCTGTGGATATTTTAAAAAATCTTGGAATTACTGACCTGGCTTTTGGTTCAGAATCAGCAATTGATTATAATGAAATTGCCGATATTTATGAAAAAAGAGGGGAGGAAATGGAAAGTTACATTCAATCATTAGCTGACCAGCTTTCCTACCCTGAAAAAACTCAAAAAATGTGGCAGCATTTTACGGGAATTGAATTTGACGGGAACACACCAAATCACGTCTTAGCTCTTGCCTATGCTAAAGCAGCGGCAGGTAAACAAATTAATTTACAAGCGATTAAACGCGTCGGAAAATTTCATTCACTAGAGCTGACAGAAGGATTTGCTAGTGCAACCGCACTCCGTCAGGAGTTATTTTCACTGACAGAAAGGCAAAATTTACTGACAGAGCAAACTAATCAATCTGTCAGTAATAAATTGGTGCTGACAGACTTGTCAGCAATAAAAAATCATGTTCCGTCAGCCATTTTAGCGGCTTATGCAAGTCCAAAAACTAATTGGGCAGCTTATTTTCCACTTCTGCAATATAAAATTCGAGTTGATGAGCACTTGGAAAATATTTTTCAAGTCAATCAAGAACTTTCTGTCCGCTTAAAAAAGGCGGTCAAATCTGCTAAAAATTTTGATGAATTGGTCGAACAAGTTTATACCAAACGTTATACGAAAGCACGTGTTCGTAGGCTTTTAACTTATATTTTGTTAAATATTCCAAAGCAGTTTGATTTACCAGAACAAATTCATGTGCTAGGCTTTTCAAAAACTGGTCAAGAAATTTTAGCTCAAAATCGGGGAAAAATTATCAGTAAAATTGGGCAAAACCCATGGGACAACTTGACACAAAAAGCTGATGAAATTTATCAATTAGGAAATGTTCAATTTGAAGAACAAAATTTTGGTCGAAAACCAATTCGTTCATCAATCAGATAGACATTTACGATAAATATTTGTAAATAACGTAAAAAATATGTTATGATAAAAAGAAAAGGAATTTTTATTATGACTGAAAAAAGCATGAAGAATCTTGTCAAAGTGACGGGGATTCTTAACATCATTGGTGCTGCCTTGGTTGTGCTTTCAACCATCGTTTCAATGGCTTCACTATCGCAAGCACTCAATTCAACTGGTTCAAACAGCTTTGAAGCCGGATTTAATGCAGCAAATTCTGGCCCTGCTATGTTTATCAAAATTATTATTGGGTTTGTAGGAATAGCAACATTTATCCTTGCGATTATTTTACTTCGCCAAAATAGAAGATTCAATTTGAGCAATGCAGCAGCAATTTTAACACTGATTGCAGGAATCTTTGCTTGGGTTATTATATTTGTTTCGCTTGTTTTATGGATTATTGCTGCCGTGTTCTTATTAAGAATGAAAATAAAAGAAGGTGAAGAAAACTCTAATGAAATTTCCTCACAAGAATAATCCCTGATGAAATTAAAGTAAAATCCCGTAAAATCGGGATTTTTTTGATTTCTCATAGACGAGCCTTTACAAATTGTGATATAATATGATAGAAAAAATCATGCAGATTAATCCTCTGCCAATAATTTAAATAAAATTTCAAGGAGATTATTCCAATGGGACGTAAATGGGCCAATATTGTTGCTAAAAAAACCGCTAAAGACGGTGCAACTTCTAAAGTATATGCAAAATTCGGTGTTGAAATCTATGCCGCTGCTAAACAAGGTGAACCAGATCCAGAATCAAATTCATCATTAAAATTCGTTATTGAACGTGCCAAACAAGCGCAAGTTCCAAAACACGTTATTGATAAAGCAATCGATAAAGCCAAAGGTGGTGGTGATGAAACTTTCGTTCAAGGACGTTATGAAGGATTTGGACCAAATGGTTCAATGGTTATCGCCGAAACTTTGACTTCAAATGTTAACCGTACAATCGCTAATGTCCGTACTACTTTCCACAAAAATGGTGGGAATATCGGAGCAGCCGGTGCTGTCAGCTATATGTTTGACAATACAGGGGTGATTGTTTTTGAAGGAACTGACCCTGACCATATCTTTGAAATTTTGCTTGATGCTGAAGTTGATGTTCATGATGTGACCGAAGAAGAAGGAAATATTGTTGTTTATACAGAACCAACAGACCTTCATAAAGGAATTGCAGCACTTAAAGAAGCTGGAATTACTGAGTTCTCAACAACAGAATTAGAAATGATTCCTCAATCAGAAGTTGAACTTTCACCTGAAGATTTAGAAATCTTTGAAGGACTCATTGATGCTCTTGAAGATGACGATGACGTCCAAAAAGTTTATCATAACGTTGCAAATCTCTAATTTGAAAATAAAAAATCTGTCATTAAGGCAGGTTTTTTTTATTTATAAATTTGATATAATAAAAGCATGTCTAGCCCGAAAATTGATTATAAAAAATCTGATAAAAATTATTATTTACCAAAAGGAATTTCTTTAATTGAGCTGCCTGCCCTTAATTATCTAATGATAGATGGCAAAGGAGCACCAACAAGTCCAGCTTTTCAAGAAGCCATTCAATATTTGTATGCGACAGCCTATATGATTTCAATGTCTTATCGAAACCCAGACTTTATAATTGAAAATTTCCAACCTTTTGTGGTTCCGCCTCTTGAAGGTTTATGGACCAGTAAAAATGAACCTAGAGCTGGTAAACTAGATAAAAATGACTTTATTTGGCGATTGATGATTAGAATGCCCGATTTTGTGGATTCTGAAATAGTTGAAAAAGCTAAGAAGTTAGTTGAGAGTAAAAAAGGATTTGATTTATCAAAAGTTAAATTTGAAGCTATTCAAGACGGATTATGTCTGCAAACCATTCATTTAGGTTCTTTTGATGACGAAGGGGAAAGCTTTGAGAAACTCTTTGAGTATGCTAAAGAACATGATTTAAAAGCTGTTTACAAAGAATTTCATCATCGAGAAATTTATATCAGTGATTTCAGAAAGACAGCAACAGAAAAATTGAAAACAACCCTCCGAATTTTTGTGGAGAGAGGACAAGAAAAATGAAGAAAACAGATTGGTCACAACCCTTACGCAATCGATTAGCAGAAGATTATTTTCCTAAAATGATTGAATTTATCAATCAGACTTATCAAGAGGGCAAAGTATATCCACCAGAAAATCAAATTTTTCGGGCGATTGAATTGACTCCTTTGGCACAAACAAAGGTTATCATTGTTGGGCAAGACCCTTACCCTCAGCCCGGGAAAGCTCAAGGCTTGGCTTTTTCTTATCCTGCTACTTTCAAAGTGAATCGTCCAGACTCGATTGTTAATATCCAAAAAGAATTGCGTGAGGAAGGTTTTTCTAAAGATGACAGTGATTTGACGGCTTGGGCCGAACAAGGTGTTTTACTTCTAAACGCAGTTCTGACCGTACCTGAGTTTGCTTCAAATGCCCATGCTGGTAAAATTTGGGAACCGTTGACAGACGAAATTATCAAGATTGCCTCAGATGATGAGCGACCAAAAGTTTTCATTCTTTGGGGTGGTTTTGCTAGAAAGAAAGCCAAACTAATTGATGGAAGTAAGCATCTCATACTAGAAGCGGCGCATCCGTCACCTTTGTCAGCAAGTCGTGGATTTTTTGGTTCGCATCCTTTCTCAAAAACCAATGAATTTCTGGTTGAATCTGGTCAAAGTCCAATTGATTGGAGTAAATAAAAACAGTCTGATTTGACTGTTTTTTTATTTATTTAAAAATAAAGAACGATTTTTCCATGTGCGTGACGATTCATCTGTAAGTTGATTGCTTCCAAATAGTCATCGATAGAGTACTTAGCTGCAATTGGAACCGTCAGTTGATGATTAGAGATGGCATTTAAAATCATTTCCATATCAGAAGGAAGAGCTTCGCCACCTGTAGCCGTTGGAATCCCAGCTGGAGGCTCTGGATACATGATGACAGTCGACATCTTATCGGCTTTGACTCCTAATTCGAGAGCAGCTTTAAGCGTTTCATGGCTGAATAGATCGATAGCCGCCGTGATTTCTTTATTTTTCAAACGGTCAGCCAGACCCGGGCCATAACTTATTTGTTCGGCACCTAAATCTTGTAGGAAGTCAGCGGTAGAGTCAGAAGCAGTACCGATTACTTTAGCGCCTAAAATTTGAGCAAGTTGAACCGTAAAAATTCCTACGCCACCGGCTGCACCACCAACTAAAAGAGTATCCCCTGCTGTTACGTGAGCTTTTCGCAGAGCAACTGCCGCAGTATGGCCAGCCACGGCAAGAGTAGAGGTGACGTCATCTTCTACAAAATCGGGTCTATGAAAAAGTCCACGTTCTTTCGTTGAAAAAATGAGTTGTTCGGTTGCTGCACCTCTCATTGTTGTTCCAAAAACATGGTCACCAACTTTAAAGTCGGTCACTTCTGGACCAATTTCATCGATTATTCCAGCAAAATCATAGGCAAAAGTTTGGGGAAGTTTGACACCAAAATTTGGAGCCACTTCAGGATTTCCCATAATAGCCCAATCCATTGGATTGAGTCCAACATGACTGACTTTGATAGAAACTTCGTCAGCTTTTGGATGGACGAGAGGAAGGTCCACGAGTTGAAGAACATCGGGTTTACCAAATGTTTTGTATTGTAGTGCTTTAACCATTTATTTTCTCCTTAATGTGCTTTATCAACTTTTCTTGACAGTTTTAAAGGCATTTTATATAATGTCAGTAACTGACATTTGAGAATAGTATAATCCTTTAGAGGAGTCTTGTCAAGGGAAATGTCACAAACTGACATTTAGGGGAAGAGATGAAAAAAACAAGTCAAGAAAAATTATATGAAGCAGCCTTGGAATTGATTACAGCGCAAGGTTATGAGAATACAACTGTTCTACAAATTGCCACCAAAGCTGGTTTAACAGAGCGAACATTTTTTCGTAAATTTAAAAATAAAGCAGATATTTTCTTTGCTGGCGGTGAGCAATACAGCCAAATGTTACTGACGAAAATGAAAGAATCAAAAGCGAATAATCCTTTGGCTATTGTTCTTGAAAGTTATTTTTACGCTGCAGACTTCTTTGATGAACATCGAGAAAGAACAGTCAAAAGACAAAAAATAATTGCCAGTCACCCAGATTTGGAAGAACGCGAACTTTTAAAACAAAGCAAAATCGAAGAACTATTAGTTGAATATTTACTGATAGCTTATGGTGAAAGAAGTGCAAGATTAGCTGTTCGCCTAGCTCGAGCAGTTTATAGTGTGGCTTGGGAAGAATGGTTAGAAAATGATGCTGACAGTTTACATCATTTATTAGAAAAATCAATTGCAGACTTTAATGAACTCAAAAATTACTGACGGAAATACTAGCATATCCGTAAATGCGCTAAAGCGCAAACGGCTATCCTATGACAGAAGTTTTGTCAGCAAAATAAAAACTACTGACGAGCCTGTCAGCAGTTTTTTTCCTATTCTAAGCCTTTTTTCCAAGGGTCGAGCCAATTGACAAAAAGAGCGATGAAAAGAAGTAATCCTGAGATAAGAGCAAGCAAGTGCATGCCGTTAAATAAGGTGTGACGCAAAGGGGCAATAAGATTTACTGGAATATTTTTTAAAGCTTTTGCATCAGAAATTTGATTAAGAAGTGTTGTTGTAAGTTTTGGATTATGTGCTGTTGCCTCAGTAAATGTACGATTAAGGGCAATGGATAGCCCAGATAAAACAAGCGTTGTTCCCATTGTTCTTAGTAGTGCATTAACCGCGGTCGCTGCACCAATCAAATGCTTAGCAACACTTTCTTGAACCGCAACTTGCAAGGTGATATTGACAATTCCAAAGGCAGTTCCAAGAATTGCTGTTGCCACAAAGAGCATCATAATTGAGGCATGTTCAGGCAAGCTAAATAAGAAAATTGCCCCTAAAACCATAATGGAAAATCCAATATAGATTGTTTTCTTTTCTCCCACTTTTTGAATGAGATGATTGACATTTCTAGTGCCTATAACCAGCATGATTGCTGATGGAATCAAAACCATTCCGCCGACTAAAGCCGTTGCGCCCATGACTCCTTGTCCCCAAGTAGGCAGATAATTTGTGTAAAAACCAAAGAAGCCATATTGCATGAAAAACATGATATTTTTAGCGATAAATGAAGGGTTTTTGAAAAGTTCAAGTGGAACGATTGGGTCAACTGCCCGTTTTTCAGCAAAATAAAATCCGATGAAAAAGAGAAAACTTACAACTAATAAGATAAGGAGGAGAGGAAGATTAATGACTGCATTTCCCATCATTTGGAAAAGCAACATTATTGCAATGACAGCGATGGATAAAGAAGCAGAGCCAGCAAAATCAATTGATTTTTTAGTATGGTCTGTTTTCAAGTCGAAATTTTTCCAAACAATAAAAGCCATATAAATCCCAATTGGAATATTGATGAAAAAGACCCAACGCCAGTCAAGTAAAGTGACAATCAGCCCCCCGACAATTGGTCCTGCAATAGTTGAAAATGAATAAGCAGCGACAGTATTTCCAATCACTCGTCTTCGCTCATCGGCTTGATACATCATTCCATAGATGACAAAAGGAAGTTGAATCATCACACCAGCACCAAGTCCCATGAGCGCGCGTGCGACAATAACCATTAGCATATTAATGGCTAATCCTTCGCCGAGAGAACCTATTGTAAATAAGAGTGTGCCAAGCACAAACATTTGTTTATATTCAAAGCGTTCGGCTAATTTCGTCCAAATGGGAGAAGAAACCGCCATGAGGAGCATATAAATGGTTACAACCCAACTCATTAATTTAATTCCATGTAATTCCGCCATCATTGCAGGTAGAGCGGTCGCTACGATTGACCCTTCTAAACCTGCCATCACATTGGAGAGCATAAAGGCTCTTATGGAACGTTTTTCTTGTATTTTATTCAATTTTTACTCTTTTCTATTTTAAAATAAGATTCAAAATGCGGTGGTTGACACTTTGAAATCAACATGCTATATTATAGCAAGTTAGAGTTACTCTAAGTCAAGAGAAAAAATTGACTTTTTATTAATTAATAAAATAAAAAAGTAAAATTGCCATAAAAAAGTGATTTTTATAAGTTCAAAGGAGAAAAAATGGTTACGATTGCGACAGTTGCAGGGAGAACAGGAATTTCAGCCTACAATCTACGATTCTATGAAAAAGAAGGATTAATCTCAGTTCCACGCACTAAAGCTGGAATTCGTGATTTTGATGAGGCAACAGAATCAAGAATTAATGCCATTCGCCATTATCGCTGTGCCGGATTGAGCCTAGCACAAATTAAAGAAGTTTTTGCCAATACAGATAAGCATGAAATGATAATTGGAGTTTTAAAAGCTCGTAAAAAGGAAATGGAAAAAGAATTAGCCGAACTTGAAAAATAGATGGCTTATTTGGATAAAAAAATTAATATTCATCAAGAACGCTTAAATGAGGAGGCGACAAAGCTAGTCTAGTTTGACAAGGTCTTTTCCATTTGATATAATAGGAAAGTCGTGTGAAAGACCACGAACTCTCGAGCTGGAAATGGGGTGAAAATCTATGTCAAAAACACTTGTACGCAAAAATGAATCACTTGACGACGCACTCCGTCGCTTCAAACGTTCAGTAACAAAAGCTGGAACTCTTCAAGAGCTTCGCAAACGTGAACACTACGAAAAACCTTCTGTAAAACGTAAACGTAAATCAGAAGCAGCACGTAAACGTAAAAAATACTAATTAGAATTTTTAATCACTGACTTTTGTCAGTGATTTTTTAGTTTTAAAATAGCAGCCTACCACTTTTGGTGGGTTTTTTGTATTCTAAAAGTCTTGTTTTTAAATTAAGTTAAAATAATTACTTTATTTTTACTAAAGTTTCTAATTAAGCGTATAATATTAAATAATCAGAAAACAAAAAATATTCACTAAAAGGAGGTTTTGCATTGGAAAATCAGAAA
>ENA-OPBW01000977-OPBW01000977.1-human-gut-metagenome-genome-assembly--contig:-NODE-977-length-17570-cov-22.902598_pt1 | contig 17570 bp, 24 predicted proteins | sample MGYA00241070_ERZ501456 | MGnify/ENA primary metagenome ERZ501456 (study PRJEB25962, sample SAMEA2042624) | human gut metagenome | biome: human gut; feature: human-associated habitat; material: faeces...
GCTCAACCCAAATAAACCCAGCTCTATTTGGCCTAGTTCAATAAAGTGCGGTCTAAATGCCATGTGCAGTTAGTTCGGACTAATAACAAAACTTCTGTTCGATTAGTTTAAGCCCTCCATTCTATTCTACCTAGCTTTTCACGCTTCCTAATGTATTCAGGGGTGTACCATCCCGACACATTCCACCATACGCTAAACACCTTATTAAAGGGCACTTTTCCGTCAATATCAAATATTACTTTACCATCTTCATTTATATAAACCTCTCTATTATGAATTATCTTTATATCCATTCAATACTTCCTCCTGTATCCCTTCCAAATATACAATATCCTCGTTTATCTCTCTTAAAGTTGCTACTATAAATTCTTCTGTATCTCCGCTAATATCTTCGCAAAGTAGATTCAAGTATACGTTTCTTTCTCTTTCCAGTGTGTCTATTTCCGTGTTGATTGCCTGTATAATTTTTAGTTGCTTATTCCTTTCCATTTGTCTTTACCTCTAAAATTTCGCAATCAGCCTTTAGCAACATCGTAACCACAGCCGCCCAAAATTCTGTAGTGGTTTCGCACTTGGTTTCTTTTTCATTCCTGCTGTACTTAATAATAATCATAACTTTAACATCCTTTCTACTTTATCCCAGAATTTCTCAGGGATATGATATCCAATAAAACCCACAATGCCCAACACAAGCAACCACCCAGCAAAAATCATCATTTCAACCATTTTTATTTCCTCCTATTGATTTCTCGATAAATGATTTTAGGTCTATTAAATCGTCTATCACTGTATCTAGTACAGCTAGAGCAATACTTGCTTCGCATCCATTGAAGATTTCAAAAAATTTATTTTTGAAGTCCTCTAATTCCTTATGGATTTCTATAGCCCTTATTAAGTCTTGTTTTTTCATTTTATTCACTCCTTAATTTTAAATCCCATATAATCCGAAAATTCTTTCCATAGTGCTTTTGCATCATTTTCATGATAACAAGCGCAATCTCCTAGTATTCGCTTGATTGCCATATCACCCCCATATTTTATTACATATTCGTTTACCGTTTTAAATTCTGTACCCATTTCGGTTCCCCTTTCTTTTACTGTACCCCTATTATACGCCTTTTGCTGTAGCTTGTCAATAGGGAAAGCCCAGGAAATTTTAAAAATTTCCCAGGCTTTCCAGGTAGTTAAGGAAAACTTGTACTCTAGTAGTTAGCCCACAGGCCCGGACGATAAGTAACAGTTTTGTTCAACGTAAATACTTTTCAGGTTAGGGGGCGCAATAGCGAGAGTAAACCCAATTCTGCAAGTGCCCGTTTCTGCCGTATTACCCGTGATTTTATACGTGCTTCCACTTCCCCCGCCGCCGTCATTGTTAATAATGGGCGCACCATTTACATTAGTGCTTTGAGAGGAAATAGGTTGTACAATACCACCAACAACATAACCGTAATCGCTATTTAGGCGGCGTTCTGTGGAGCCGTCACTATAAATAATTTCATAGCCCATTACATAATATTCACGGCTGGCCTGTACGGTTTCCAGGGTTTCAAGCTGATTTTCGCCCAGCATATCAGGATTTACCACCAGCTTATAACCGGCAATTACTTTAGGGAGTACAAGTCCCTTTTGATAAGAGCCGCCTACCATGTTCGAGAAGGCGTTATCAGCTGTAAGCATATAGCAAAGGTTATTTTCAGCACAGGCACAAGCAATTCTCCCTGTAGGCATATAGCACCCTACAACACGATTGTTTGAAGTAGTGCCCAACTGAATAGAAAAGTGGGGCATGGAGCTTTCCGACATTAAGTCATTGAAAACGCAATCTCTAATAATGTTGGTATTGCTGTCGCTCAGGGAAAATGGGCTGTCCAAATTTGTGGCATTGCGGTTGATTGTGCATTTTTCAATCAACGTATAACCATTTGTGCCCATTGTGGATACAATAATATTTGCCGTCCAATTAAATTTACAATCAATTACTTTAAGGTAACCGTAGGTAGAGGAAATACTAGAACCGCCGTTGAAAGTGCACTCTTTAAAAGTACCTCTATTAGCACTAATAGCCCCCGTAAATGTTACACTCTTAAAGGTGATGTTAGGCACAGTAATAGCACCGTTGAAAACAGCACCATTACCTAGAATCTCTGCGCCCTCCTGTGCATTAAAATAGGTTCCCTGGTTAATATTGCTAAAGGTATAAGTACCCGGAGCAAAGTTAATTCTTTTAGCCCCCATTGTGCTAGAAAGAATCCATGTTAATGCAAGGTCGTTGTTTGTTGCGGTCTGGTTTTCTGCTACACCATACCATGCGGGGTTGATTTCCGGTGTTGCGTTTTGACCACCAATACGGGGGACAATATAGGTATCAAAAATTTGAGTACCATACTCTACAAACCCCTTGGAGAAAGTCACCGTGCAATAGTTAGTGCCGGGCGTTGCGGCATTGTATACCAGTTTGGCACCGGGCAAAAATTGCACAGCGCAAGGAATGGTTACATTTCCGCTAATAAGGTAACTACCAGGCATGAGGGAAACCGGGGTATTTGCGTCAAGCTGTCCAAATGCCGCCGTATTATCTGTACTCCCATCCCCATTAAGTGTGCTTGCAGGTTCCCAAGGAATAACCAAATTTTCCAGGTTTTGGTTAGTTGTCTGTAAATTCTGGTTAGTTTGCTGTAAACCGGTTTCAAGCGCTGTAATATCGCTTTCATTTGTTGTCACTCTTTGGGTCAGGGAATCAATAGCGGCGTTACCACTTCCCCACATTGCCCAATATTCTTCGTTTGTTACAGCAGTACCGGCGGGGACAGGTTGACGGCTGATATATCCCACACCGCCGCTTGTAACAATGTCTAGGGCTTCATAGACAGTTTCATTGTTATATTCACCCATAATTCTGGGAATATAACGAGCACCCACATAAATGTTATTTGCTTGTACTGGCATTAAAATTCCTCCTTTTATTGTGTATCACCACATATATAGAAATATACATACCCGGAACAAGTCCCGGTTGTGGGGCGTACTAGATATAATGGCGGTAGATATTGTGTTGCTCTGCCCCATGATGGATTAAGCCAAACAAAAGCGCTGGCATTATTAGAAGTAAAAAACTGTGTATAAACAAATGGTTGCGGATAGAATGTATAGGGGTATCGGTATTGTGAATCAGTAAAAGGGGAGTTACTTCTGTACATATTACCTAGGGTTGTGCTTACAGACAAGTTAGAAACTTCTACTTTTGCCCACAATTCTACAAACCCATCAGACCAATACCGGAAATTGAATATGCCGTATGTGCCCTCATTTGTTACATATCTTCTCGTATTGTTTACTTGTGTATAATGAGCGCTTGACATAGTACCAGCCCGGCTTGCACTTGCGGCGGGGAGTGTAGCCCATGTTCCCTGATTAGCGTTTGTCCACCTCAAGAAATAGGACGTGCTAGAACCGTTATTTGTGGGGCTGTTCATCTTGTCACCCAGGGTATTTGTTATAGAAGTAATATTTGTGTTTATACTATCTATGCTATTATTTACTGTTTGTAATGTCCTTGTTAATCCCGAAATATCGTTTGTCAGTTCTTCCAGTTCTGTGCTTAATCCGTTAATATCGGTTATGCTATGAGAATGTGTAGAGGGTGGGAAAGTCTGGGGTTTTCCCTCCACGTTTCCCCATGTAGTGGGGAAAGTGGTAGGTTTTTCACTCACATTTTCCCAGGTAGTGGGAAAGTTTGCGGGTTTTTCTTCAATATTTTCCCAGTTAGTGGGGAAAACATCGGGCTTTCCGTCCACCTTTTCCCATGTGGTGGGGTAGGTGGACGGTTTATTTTGTACGTTGTCCCAGTCTATTTCACTAGCTTCGCCACCCGCTCTATACGTATATGCCCAGTATTCCCCATTATCTGTGCCCGGTTCTATTCCTGCTGGTACAGGTTTATTTGAGGTATACCCGCCGCCATTATGGGTTACAACACTGAGGGCTTCATATCCTTTTGAGTTATCCCACACACCACAAAAAAGGGGTACATAGCGAAAGCCTACGTATACATTAGCCATTTAGCCCTAACTCCTCTCTTGTGGTGTTGGCGAGATAGCAAAAACCGGGGGCAACTCCACTATTATATAAATTTACAATATCTTCAATTAGTAAGAATTGGTTCCAGGTTTTTTCCTCCATCTTTTTTCACCTCCATTATAGCATAAAGTATTTACCATTGCAATACCAAATGCCCCGCTAAAGGCTCCCCATAGGGGACAGTATCAAACCCCAGGAAATCCCAGGAAGGGGGAATATAAGCGGCAAAATACCCGTTAGCAGTTAAGCCGAAAGAAACATAAGACACAATCCCCTTTACCATGTTTTGCAAGTTTTGGTCAATGTATGTTTGTAAACTATCAATATAAAGGTCTGCGTATTTACCGTCCCTAATATCGTTGAGTAGGTTTTGCATTTGGTCAAGCTGTTCTGTAACAGTTTCTTTCAGTGTAGAAAAATCTTGCTCAACTTGTTCTTGACGCAATCCAAGTTTATCTAGATTTTCTTGAAAAGATTCCTGTGTTTCAAACATTTTTACAATGTATTCCGTTAACTTGCAAATCACCTCATAATATGACAAAGATTCATCATATACAAGGGGTAGCACCTTTTGGCACCAGAAACGGAAATCACTACAAATATTATAGCCCATGGTATAAACCTCCCTTAATAAATCATCATAAATAAATCTTTTAAAGCATTGATTACTTGTACATCAATATTTATAATACTGTTACGGTAACTTTGCGCAATTTCCCACGGGGTGCGGCTTCCAGTGATACCTTTTCTTTGTATCGTGTGCTGTTCGGTTGTCTGAGAATTTCCTTGGCTTTTGCTGTTGGTTTTATTTGTGCCTTGATTTTGCGTGTTGCTGTTGCTAGTTGCATCCTCATTTGTACCGGTAGTTCCGTAAAATAGATTGTTTTGGTTACCCTCAACTTGTGCTTGCGGGTAATTGCTATTTAATTGCTGTGTGTTGTCCGTTGCGGTCGTTGTCGTGGTGTCTGTGCTTTCCCCGTTTACTTCTGTACTGGTGTTGTCGGCCCCTGTCAAAGTACGCTGTAATGTTTCTGTTACGTCCATGTCGTAAGCATTACTAAATTTGTCCGTAGTGGTCAAGTACACATCATTATAATACGGCATGATTTCATTTAAGCGCTGATTTAAATACAGTTTCCACAACCCTACCGTTTCAAAACCGATTTCGTTTGAAAAGTAATGCAATAAAATTTTATATTCCAGGGTTTCACGGTAGCTTTCTAGCCACATGGGAAAATCAAAGTCAAAGATTTTAGGGGCGGCTTCCTTAATCCTGTCTGTAATTGGTTTTCCTGGTGTGCTGTTGTATTCAATTATCGTCCTCAGTTGGGTTGTATACTTCGCCATCGTTTTCCCCTCCCTCCATGTTTGGCGCATTTACCGTTGTTTGTACATCAGATTTAAAGCGAACATCTACATTAAGCCCAAAAATAGAGTTAATTTGTTTGCACGCTTCTTTTCTGCTGTCAAGAAAAGCGTTTCTTTGCGCTTCAACTGCGCCGTAATTACTGGCTACTTCATCAGCCACTAGCCTTTCCTTTTTATCTTGGTTACTATTTTCAATTCCCAGGAATGTTAGGTATTCGTTCATTAAATCATGTTTTAGTACATTTAATTTATCTGCCACATAAGGGGCCGTTGTGTCAAGCACGTTTATTTTAGATTCCGTCAGCATATCCGGGTCACCATAAATAAAAGGCTCGTTTCCATCATACTGCATGAAAAGGTTTTGCATGGTAAGGCGTTGGCTTTGTGGGGTTAAAATTACTTTAGGTGTTTTCTGTCCTTTAATATTTACGTCAATAGCCCTCTGAATTTCATAAAGGCGGGACGCATAAAGGCGGGTGGTCATTTCTGTTGGAGTGTGTAAGTAATTGTTCCAAATTATTACACTATTTATCGGGCTTAACTGTGCTGTATATGTCCCATTGCTTGTATATACTTGGCGTACAAGCGGTATATCATACACATTTAACTGCCCTCCAAGGTTAGAGTTTAAAGCTAAATAACCTAGTGTTTCATCCTTGAAAAAGGTTAGTTGCCCACGCTCAAACAATGCCCTTTCAAGAAAGCGAATATCTACAGTATCAGGCATATTAAGCCATTCAAACCTTGATAGGGCGATTGCTTTTAGCCTAAAGTAGAAATCATTAAATGTATAGTTGTTTAATTCTGCGCTTGCCCAAATTCGCCGGGGCATACCTGGCAAACCGGCGGGGCGTTTTTTCTTGCCCATTGTTTAACCTCCCTGCGGGGCATTATTTAGGCTATAATTTCCGATATAATCACCATGCCAAAACCTCACACCATTATTAAAAATGCTTTCGAGTTTCCGGGCTACATCGTTATTAAAATTGCCACTAATTAAAATGCCCTGCGTTTTAATGTAGTTCCAAAACGGCCTATTATTTAAATAAAGCATGGGGGATTCTGTGCGTTTATGACTATATCCGAACATATCGAAATATCCGTCTATTGCTCTTGCGTAACTCTGCCTAATGCTCATATCTTGAAAACCGAAATCTTTAAGGCCAAACTGAAAAAGTGCGCCGTTGGCGTTTTCACCGTGCGCCTGGGGCGGTAGGCTTTTTGTGGCGTTTTGCTTTGCCATTGTTTGGGCAATGCCTAAAATACCACTTGCTACGCCGCCAACATTAAGAGATAACGCACTTCCTAACACTCCTAGACCCTGGGACATATAACCAAGGTCAACCCCAGAAAAATCCATACCAAAGGCTGAAACCGTGCCCTGCTGGGCAACCCAGGCTTTATAGGTATCGGATACCCAGGAGCATTGAGGGAAACCGGATAACGTCAAACCATAGTCAACATTATTTAAAGTGCCTATCGATGTTCCGTCCATACCATTATAATTAGTAGGAATAATTTTTACAGTAGGGTTTATTTCCATAGAACAACGTATTTCAAATTTTACTTGCCTAGGATTTGTTGTGGGGTATAGTGGGCGGCTTGAAAACCATTCATAGTGATAATCAGCACTGTTTCCCATGAAGTTGGTTACGTGTAAAAACTTATAAGGATATGTCAATAGCTTTTTGTTTTTGGGTGTGTATCCATCCAAGGTTAAACTTGTTACGTTATACATATATACATCATCTGCCGCACCGCTTGTAGATGGAGAATTGCTTTTAGTCCGCACAAAATTAGAGGGCATTTGAAATATTGCAACAATGCCATCTAGTTTATTGGCTTCTGTAGCGGATGAAATAAAGTCGTTTACTTCGCTTGCACTGTCAAAAGAAATAATGTTTAATCCGCTATACTGTCCATTAAAATATCCCCCTGTTGTATCTACTAATGTACTATTCATAGTACAGGCTACGCAGATTGTATAATCATCGAATTTATCTGTTTGTTTTGCGTCATTTATAATATACTCGCCTAACTCTAATCCCTCGTCAAGAATATTGCTTCCTGGGCTGTCTGTTAATTCATGGCACCTTTCAATAAAGCACTGGTGTAAGTTCCAATTAAATTGATATGTTTGTATTACATCCAATTCAAAATTTATGCGCGTTACTCCTGGGTTTACCATTTCACATGAAGTTATAAAAGCATAGTACCATTTATTACTATACATATCTGTGTTTTTCATCATCAGATAGTTATAGCTATTAAAATGTTCTATTGTGTTAGGTAACAAAATGAAGCCGTCACTAATTTTGAACGGTGTTACATTCGTATAATGGTCTACACTTTCGTTTGCTTTCCCCGTGAAAAATGAAGTTTGGGCATTGATACTATCAAATAAATAGGTGTCCTGGTAATTATTTGAAAGTTCAATGCCCATTAAAGTATAAACTTCATTTTGCGGGGTATAGGGCGGGTTTATAAAACTTCCCGGCATACCTATTCCCCCTTTGTTTAAGAAGCGCTAACCGTTACAGTAGCGGTATTCGATACACCGGTATTAAATACGCTAGTTGCAGTCACTGTAATAGTAGCGGCGCTTTCATCCTGTGCAATGTAAAGCCGCCCCTGCCCGTCAATGCGGGTGTTGGCGCTCTGCTGGCCCGAAATGCTCCAAGTTACCCCAGTAGACGCAAAACCGGTATTAGTTACCGTGGCGGTAAACTGGGTGCTTGTGCCCTTGCCCATGGTAAGGGCAGAGGGAGTAACAGCCACAGCAGAAACGGTGGGTGTTTCATCCGTGAAAATGACGGCATTTGCAAACGGGGAAGTGCTAAAAGTTTTCCACTGATGAAGCCAATAATTCCAGTAAAGGCCCTCGCCGTTATACTGCTCGGTCATATTCTGGAAGTTGTCGAAAATCATAAAGAAATCTCGGTCAACACAAACACAAGGCACATCCGCAAAAAGGGAAGTAGTCAAAGCCGTGTACTGAGTTCCAAGCAGTTCCTGCAACCGTGCAGTTTCGCTTGTGGTAAAAGTAAACTGGTCAATGATAACAGTGTGCCCCATAAGGGTAACTTTATCAATGTTAAAGGCACGGGCCAGGGTTTCCACGTCAACAATACTAGAGAAATCAGCCGTCATAATGAAATACTGGTCACCTTTGGGAGTGTGGTTATAAACCCCCGCCTGGTTATAATCAGCGCTCAAAAACTGCAACTTCTCAGAAGTAGCTTTCAGAGTAGTAACCACGCTGTTTGAATTGGCGGCGGTAGGCTGTGCAATGGTCACGGGGTGGAAAGCGCCGTGTTCCATGGCATAGCACAACATATATTTCATTACAAGGTATTCATCATAGTTAGCGGACGTATAAAGGGCTTCGGTAATCTTCCCGATTAAATCAGAAATACCCTCAAAGGATAAAAACGCCTGTCGCAACTGGTCATTGCTAACCGTAGTTTTGTAAAATTTCTGATAGTTCATAGTATGGAAAGCGCTACGAACATCGGGAATTTTACGCTTGAAAACCTCATTTTCTGCGGTTTCCGGGTCAAAGTCCTGGGCCTGTACAATGTTTACAAACAGTTCTTCAATAGTTTCCCCGTATTCAAGCAAACCACGCTTAAACCCTGCCCATGGGTTGCTGTACATCTTGGAGTTAATAATAACTCGCCCAATACGGTTTACCAGGGCAGAAAGGAAAGCATTTGCCAAAGGCTGAAAGGTAGTAATAACGTCACCAATCTGGCGCAGAGTACCCAGGGCCATTTCCCTAGTGGCAACAGTACCATCAGAAAGTACCTGTCCCTCGTTAATGGCGGCGGGCACCTGGTCGGCAAACGTTCCGCCTACCTCGCTTCGGATACTGTTTACAACATCTGCGGCGCTTGCAGTCAAATTTTTCTTCTCAGGAATACTAGGCATTATATTTACCTCCTTTTAATTAGTTTAGGAAAACAACTCGTCAATGGTTTTCCCCTCATCATCGTTTTTAATGTCCTCGTTCTGGTCGGCTTTTACCTGTTCCGGGCTGGTTTCCCCGTTGGTATCGCTTTCGCCGTTGTCACCCTCGCCGCCCGTAAAGAACCGGCTGATATAACGGGATTTCAATTCGTTGTATTTTCCCTCCCAGTCCTCACCCGGGGCCGGGTCGGGCGTTACGGGCGGGAGAGCGGTAAAATCAAAGTCATCCGCTTCATCATCCCAGGGTTCCCCGTAACCGTGAAGAATCCCATCTCTTTCGCTGATATTGTCACGCAGTACGGCAAGGCTTTCTTCCATATCCTCGCCAAACCCTGCTTTGTCCCAAATATCAGCTAAAATCGCATTAAGGGCTTTTCCTGTTTTCATACGGCTTTCACCTCCTGTTTTTATTGTATCATATCAGCGTAGAAAATGCAACCAGGGATTTCGCAAATAATAAATAAAATTACGGGATGATGGATAAGTTGGCGGCTCTGGTTCCGGGGGTTCTGGGCCTGGGCCTGGGCCGTAGGAAATCGGCAAATAAATAAAACCTTGTACATATGCGCCAGGGTCTGCCCATGATGGAACATACCCATTTTCAGGGTATAATGTTTCTATCCAAAAATAGGTAGATTGCCAACCAGAATTAGAGGTAACTATACTGCCGTCCTCGTTTATTTGTTCAACTACAGCAACATGGCCCCCTATGTCATAATAGGTGCAAATAATTGCGCCTAATGCTGGCGTACTTCCTGGGTATGCTCCTGTTTCGTATACCCCCATTTCCTGGGCCGTGGGAAACCAAGAATTACCGTCCCCCAAAGGTAAATCAGGCGGTTCCCCTAAAAGTTCATACCACCGGCCCCAACAATAAGCGGTACAGTTAGGCATACCATAACCAGATTGATAAAACGGGTTTTCATCATACCACATTGGGTTGCCTTCTATCCCATCACTGTTTAAACGGGGCACGAAAACTTGAAATGATGATAAAAAATTATACCAATTTCTAGCGTTTTGCCTTCGCTCATCCTCTGCGGCTACACCGGCTCTTTCATAGTTATAAAGGAAACAGCTTGCTAAATACTCCGGGCTTTCATGGCTTGAAACAAATTCATTAAAAGTTTCTGGGTATTCATCTGTTGTAAGCCATACAACTTCTATTTCCGGGTGTTGCCATTCTTCTTGTATTTTAGCGCATTGCCCTTCACCGCTAGTTAATTCGTATCCATGGGAAGTTAACCAATTTGTAATACGTGTGCCCGGTGTCCATCCTACAAGCCCATAGCCCAAAACACTAGGCTGGGAGGGGTCTAGGTTCTGCCAAATACCGGGGTTTATAGTTGATTCCCTTTGCATATTCCCCAGCATACCCGCAACAGCGTTTAATGTCCATCCAAGGGGGCCGAAATAATTCCAAACCAGACGAGCATTATTTTCCATCTCCGATTGTGACAAATAGCGGTTTCCGTAAATCCATTCTAATTGTACACCGCCACCGGCTAGGGCGTTCCAATCCTCTACAGTACCATTAAAATAGTCAAGGTCTATGGGGGTATCTGTATATTGCCACACTGTCCAGGTATTCCAGTTACTAAAACTAGGCTCATTAACACCCCAATGTGCAACCCATAGGCCAAAACCGGCGTTTGCAATAGGGGCATATTTGCTTTGTGTTGCCTGGTTAGCCTGAATATATAATAAAGCGTGTACTCCTGTTTCATCTAAAATGTAATTTAAAAATTCCTCAATCCAGGAAATAGGGTAAGACAAGCTGTTTTGTTCCCAGTCTAACGCAATCACACATTGCCCAATATATGGCGAAATATATTGTAACATACTGGCGGCTTCTTGTGCGCCTGTATTGCCTAAATCTGGCCTTGCGTAATGATAAAACCCAAAAGGCGTGTTGGTAGATAAAGCGCTTTGTACGTGCCTTTCCATTCCCTCATCTTGATAATTTATACCTTCACTAGATTTTATAATTACAAAATCATATCCAGAAAAATCCATTGTGGCCTGGAAAGTCGAAACGTCACACCCATGTAACGGCATTACTATACCCCCTTTAATGTAGCATAAAATAAGGATAAAGGCGTTTCACGTGAAACGCCTAACCCCTTTACCGTTTATCTGTAATCTTCCTGCTATAGTTATACATTGTCTGGGCCACTTCCTGCCGGGTAATCAGGTCAGCAGGGCGGAACTTATCCGGGTTCCCTTCCTCGTCCCCGTTCATCACGCCGTTAGCCATACACCAGGAAATAGCCATATATGCCCAGTCTGCCGCCGGTGCATTTTCCAATTTAGAAAAATAGTTTTTAATTGCGTTGTCTGCTTCCTCTTTTGCAATCTTGCGCACGGTTGATTCATCCATGTCTTTTTCCTCCAAACCACAGTATTTTTTCCATTGCACCGTACCACCGTTAAAATAATCAAGGTCAAGGGGGCTTCCCTGGTATTGCCAAATAGCCCAGTTTTTCCAGTTACTATAAGTTGGCTGTTCCACTCCCCAGTGTGCAACCCACAAGCCAAAATCAGCATTAGCAATAGGGACATACTTGGATAGTTTCGCCTGGCTTGCCTGGATATAAAGCAACGGCTTAACACCAGTTTGTTTATACACATATTCAAGCCACTTCAAAGCCCAGTCCGGGGAATAGCTGAGGGCCGTTCCCTCCCAGTCAAGAGCCATTACACAGTGCCCAACTTGCCCGGAAATAAAAGACAAGAAACTTTTCGCTTCTTGCTCTGGGCTGCTCCCGAGTTCTGGCCTTGCATAATGGTAAAATCCATAATTTTTAGTATCCTGCGGTGTGGGGTCGGTCGTTCCAAAAAGCCCAGTTAAATGCCTGTCAAGTCCTGGGTCTTTCCAGTTATTTCCTTCACTGGCTTTAATCAAAACAAAATCATAACTATTATAATCTACCTTGTTTTGATAGCTAGAAATATCTACACCATTAAGCACTATTCCGCACCTCGCTTTCTGCATCAAGTTTTGCAATCAATTTTTCAATAACAATAGTGTTATTGTTAATCGCTGTAATAACCTGGTTCATTTCCTGCTTATGCGCTTCTCTTTCTTCTGCGATTTCTTCCCGGTTTTTGTCCGTAATGTATTTTACATACCAAGCCATTAAACCACACATAACAATAGGGAAGCCCACACTCTGAATTAAAGCAATAATTGCATTTGCGTCCACGGTGTTCACCTCCCTTCTCTCCTTTCTCTTTTGCTATCTCTATTCTAAACTATTATTGAAGGGTTGTCAACCTTTTATTGTGAAGGTGGTTTCCTTTAGCACTGTCCCGCCAGCTACTACACTAGCCAAAAGTTTCCCCTGAAATTCTGAACCGGGTACAAAATTTTCCCAGGTTACATATTTATGACAGCTAGAGGGCATCCCGGCGCACGTAACTTTCATAGGCGCATAATACAGCCGTTCCTTAAATGTTTCACGTGAAACGTGATATTTTACTTTTGGCCTTGGATTTGTGGTAAAATGGGGAAGGGGTTCTTTTATATATTCAATATAACTTTTCGCCCTTAAAAATCTAGCTCTTTTAAAATGACTTTCTACTTTCCAGGCTCCTAGTCTATAATCATCTATATCTATTCCCTGTGGCATTTCTTCACCAATTAAGTGTAAGCTGTCTGTATCTGCATATATAAATCTTTTATAATTCTTTTGTGCGTTGCGTATAACATCCGCTCTTGCATATGCTGTTATAAACGCCGCAACGGGCAAATATAACGGCTTTCTTTCCTCTATTTCGCCTAGCTTATATTTCACTAAATTAGATTCTTCATCAAAATAGGGGATTTTACTTTGACATTCTGGCGTTGTAGCAAATTTCCCATATAACGCATTAAGCATTAGTTTCGCAAGCGTTCTCATACCTTTATTTCCTGTTCTTGTGGATTCCTCTTTTACTTTATACCATTTATCTATATATTCATCAAATAGCCCCACTTTAGCGGAGAATTTCCAGCCACTAATATATTCTATTGATAACACGTCATAATGTTCTAAAAATAATTCAAGGTCAACACTAGTCAAACACAAAGAAATCTCATCCCCATTAGATGAAGTTACATATTCAGTAGGCAAAAAACCAAAACGTCCCCCTTTTATTTGCAATGTCGGTAAATGATTCTTTTTTAATTCAAAATTTGCAACAAACATTTGAATATATAGCGGGTATAAATCATCTTGTATATATTTTCCCTCATAAAATATACCCTCTCCAAACGGCAATTTTTCAAAACGCATTACAGAAGGATACATTGAATTTTTATCTAATACAATTCCCTCTTTTATGTTCTTGCCCTGGTATAATGGGTTACAATAGGTAAAACCTCCCTTATACGCTTGCCTTATATCTTTGTCATACTTTGGCGGGGGAAAGATTTTTTCAAATTTCCGTGGTAATGTTTGCTTAAAATCATATAAAGCATTTGAGCCTTGTGTAATTCTGGTTAAATTCTGGCTAAATAATACCTTTAATGCGTCTGATACTATTTTGCAGTCACGGTAAATATAACTCTGTTCCTCTTTTGTTATCTCCCATCCAATAGGCCGGGGGTAACTATAATCAATTTCACCTTTTTCTACTTCTAGCCCGAAACTTTTTGCAATAACCGCAACCTTAAACGGTATAATTTTAAGGCTGTCATAAATTGTAGTTCTCTGGCCCTCTCTGAAACTTATTTCAATGCTATAAAATTGGTTCATATCTGATATTAAAGTATTAAACTCGCCTGGATTCAACTTCTTTCTATTAGTTGTGTGCTTGAAATTGTGTCTAAATAACCAGTCAATTATAAAAGAACCGTCAAATTTTAAATTGTGAAAATAAAAAACTGCGTTACCCATGGTATTAGCAAAATTCAAGAAAAATTCTATATCATTACCTAGATAAAATTCTTCATTTTCCATGGAATAAATACCAGCGGCCCACACTCTGCAATCTTCTTCCTGTGTTGTGGTTTCAAAATCCGCTACATATTTAAGCAGTTTTTTACCCATTGTCTTTTAAATACTCCCATTTATCTAGCATATATTCAACACGTTCATTTGGGGAAAGGTCAAGTCTATATACAAACTCCATACCTAATACAGGGTCTGCGCTCATACCCTCCATTAGTTCATCTACCGTTAAGCTGTTGACAAGTTTTCTTAATTCCTTATAGTTTGTTGCGGCGTTTAGTTCTCTAGCCATTGCCTTTAAATAATTCTGTTTTAATGCGGCGTTCATGTTTTCCCGATAATTTACATTTGCTTGTTTCTGTGCGCTTTTCCAATATTTAAGGTAATTTTCCCGCCCTCCCGTATAAGTTGCGGTAAAATCCGTGCGGGGTGCTAGATTATTTGCTTCCACAGTGCCCATAGTTCCACGAGTTGTGGAAGGATTTAGTTTCTTTAATGCCCTTGCCCTGTCTGCGTTTATGCGCCTATTAGCGTAGATAGCTTCTTTTCGTTCCCATTGTGTAATACGCAACCCATAATTATTTTTATATGGACGTTCTGCACCTGGTTTTAAATATCGCCCATAAACTCCCATAACTCGATTATATTCAGCCCTGCTAGAAATTGTTTTCTTTAATTCCCCATAGGTGATTTTAGGGGGCTGTGGCGTTACTGGGCTTTCAAATTCACGGCGTTTTCTATTGAAATCTTTTACTAATTGCTTTAGTTTGTCTGCGTCCTTTTGCGTCCATGTCTTAAATGGTAATTTAGCCATTTATTACACCTCCATAAAGACAAGAAAGGGGAAGGGGTTTAGCCCCTCCCCCGTTCTTGGGAATATATGCTAGATTCTTTTAATCGTGATTGAGATTGCCCCCAAAGTCTACAGCATCCAAAGAAAGCATTTTTCTTTCTTTAATGGTACGCTGAATTACTTTGACCTTTACAGGGGCTTTCCAGGTTTCGGGAGTGCCAATAATAGCACAAAGGTTTTTAAGGCTATTATATACACCCTTGGAAATGGTAACGTAAGTTGTACCATCATCAGAAATAAGGACAATACGGGGGCAAACCTGCACTTCCCCGGTTTCCTGGTTAGGCAACTCTACAGGCTGAATAAAAATGTGACGAATAGTAACAATCTCGTTGATATGGTCACCAAGGCTTTCGTCGGGGTTATTCATAGCCTTGTAAAGCAAAAGGGCTGTGTCCTCAGATTCAGCCAAAAGGGAAGTGTAGGGCGCTCCACTTTCGTTTGCAGTTACGTTATACAAAGTCAGACCGTTTTCCATTGTTTATTTCTCCTTTCTTATTCAGCGGTTTTTCAAAAACGGCATACTGGGCAATAATCTCATCAGGAATATTTGCCACGGCATGGGTTTTGCTCTGCTTAATGACGGTAAAACCAGGATTTTCCTTGACTACCTTTGCAGGGAAGAGGTGGCCCACATTTGTTACAGTGTGTACTTCCTCCACGTTTGCGCCATTCAGCTTTCCAATAATAGAGTTGGTCACAGGGATTTTCACTTTCATTTTCTGATACTCCTTTATTTAATATTTCTGAAACGATACTGAATCCAGCTTTCTACACTGTCCGTCTGCTGTTCCTGTTCCGTTTCAACGTAATCATTATACAGCTTTTCGGGGAGATTGTCAAGCCCTTTTTCAAAATTTTTGAAATGATTTACTATCAAGTTATCTTTCTCGGGTTGCAATATATCAAGCACACTACACCCCAAAGCATCCGCTATTTTGCACAGCTTGCGCAACTTCGCCCCGTTAATGTTATTTGCGCCCTGTTCGTAATTCTGCAAAACACGTAACGACACGCCCGCCCGGTCGGCAAGTTCTGCCTGGGTGTATCCTCTAAAAATGCGAATCTTTGCTAAATTTGAAACCAAGTGCGGCACCTCCTTTCCCCTATATTATACACCTTTTCCTGGGTCTTGACAACCCCCGCTTTTTATTGTATAATAAAGAAAAGGCAAGGATTCCGAAACTTTCGGGTAGTGTTCGGCTTTACTGGGGCGTCAAGGGTTGATTCCCTCCCAGGGGCTACGCCGTGACGGGCGCAACACCCCAACGGGATTCTTGCCTAAACTTTTATAGAGGTGTATAGATTGTACTGGGATATAAATAAAATATTGCCATATCAACGTAACTTCAATTTAATAAACGGCGAAAGAAGTATAGGCAAAACTTATACCACCCAAAAATGGGTGGTTAATAGGTGCATAAAGAATCACCAACAATTCATTTATATCGTAAGAACACAGGAAGAAAAGAAAAATGGGGTTTTTGCCCTGGGTTTTGAAAAAGTGTTGCTTAACGAATTTCCCGATTATTCTTTTAAGTTTTCTACTGAAACTTGTTCTTGTGAAGGTGAAACAATAGGACATTGTATTGCATTAAGTGAATCGCATAAAATTAAAAAGAGAAGTTTCCCGCTAGTATACTATATTATATTTGATGAATATATGCTAGAATCTGGGAGCCGTTCCCAGTATGTTAGCGGATGGGATGAACCAGATTTATTTTTAAGCATTTATCACACTGTTGATAGAGAAGAAGATAGGGTAAAATGTTTTCTTTTAGGTAACAACACCAGCTTTTACAACCCGTATCATATGCACCCCGCCTTTAATATTCAGCCTGTACATAAAGGCGAAATCTGGACAAGTGAAAATGTATTATATCAATGGGCTGTAAGCGATAATGAATTAAAGAAGAAAAAGCAAGGCTCTAAATTTCTGAATATGATTGAAGGGACTAAATACGGGAAGTTTGCTAAAGAGGGTGATTATATTGAAGATAATACCGCTTTCCTTGGCAAACATAGTGGAAACAGTATTTATATTATGACACTAGAAACTAATGGAATGAGTTTCGGTGTATATAATGATGTTAAACAGGGAGTTGTAGTTATATCTGACCATGTAGACCCGAGTTGTCCGTTTAGATATGCTATTACATTGGGTGACCATACAGAAAATACCATGCTAACAAAAATGAAAGATTCTCATATACTTTGGTTAAGCAAGGCTTTTAAAATCGGGTGTGTTAGATTTGAAAGCATGGCAATTAAGAAGTTGACGGAAGAAGCTATACAGAAAATATTGTGATGAAGGTAGACCGCACTTTATTGAACTAGGCCAAATAGAGCTGGGTTTATTTGGGTTGAGC
>ENA-OPBW01000980-OPBW01000980.1-human-gut-metagenome-genome-assembly--contig:-NODE-980-length-17504-cov-3.340593_pt1 | contig 17504 bp, 22 predicted proteins | sample MGYA00241070_ERZ501456 | MGnify/ENA primary metagenome ERZ501456 (study PRJEB25962, sample SAMEA2042624) | human gut metagenome | biome: human gut; feature: human-associated habitat; material: faeces...
GGTGGGATTCGCCTGCGTGGAGCAGACCCGGCATCGTTTCGGGTGTTAAACTATGAGCGCGGGCCGGATGGGAAGGCCGTGATCGTTCCGGAGCAGGCGGAGACCGTCCGTTTCATCTACCAGCGGTACTTGGCGGGCGATACCCTTCGTACCATCAAAGCGGCCCTTGAAGAAAAAGGCTGCTTGACTGTCACGGGAAAGACAGAGTGGACCCCTGCCCGTATTCAGAGCATTCTGACCAATGAGAAATACTGCGGTGACGCATTGCTGCAGAAAACTTTCATCCAGGACTGTATCAGCAAAAAGGTCATTCAAAACACGGGACAGCTCCCCAAGTATCTGATCCAAAATCACCATCCTGCCATCATCAGTCGAGAGGAGTTCGACGCTGTGCAGCTGGAGCTTGCCCGTCGGCGGGCTCGCACCGGTGGAACGAGAAAGAGTGCCCCTACGGGCCGGTGTAAATACAGCGGTAAGTACATACTCAGCAACCTGCTATTCTGCGGCGAGTGCGGAACTGCTTAAAGCTGCAGAGGCAGCATTGCCGGCTGCTTCGGCGGAACTAACAGAGTGGAAAGAAGATGTACTCTATCAACTGCTGGAAAAGGTGACTGTACTGGATGAGGCGCGAATCAAAGTGACGTTTCGCAGTGGCGTGGAAATTGAACAGGCATTGGAAAAAGACGAGAGGAGTGTGACGGCATGAGCGTTTATGCCACGGGAGACTGCCACGGAACCTTCCGCCGGTTTGGCCGAAAATACTTCCCGGAACAAGCCAATATGTCCCGTGATGACTTCGTTGTCATCTGCGGTGACTTCGGAGGCCTCTGGGAGGGTACTGAGGAGGAAAACTATTGGCTGGACTGGCTGAATGACAAGCCATGGATAACCCTATGGGTGGATGGAAATCACGAGAACTTCACGCTGCTTTCAGAATTCCCACTTGAGATGTGGCATGGAGGAATGGTGCATCGGATACGGCCCAATATCCTGCACCTCATGCGTGGACAGGTGTTTGAAATTCAGGGATATACCTTCTTCACCATGGGCGGGGCCAAGAGCCATGATGTGGAGGATGGAATTCTGGACTCAAAGGCACCAGACTTCGAAACCCGGCGTATGATGCTCGAGATCATGGGGCGGCGCAGATACCGAGTGCTAGGACAGTACTGGTGGCCAGAGGAGCTGCCTTCGAAAGACGAGTATACTCGGGCTCGACAAAACCTGGATAAACACGATTGGGCAGTGGACTACATCATCACTCACTGTGCCCCAACTGATCTCGCCCTAGCGATAAACCGTCACAATAAGGCAGACCCTCTCACAGATTTTCTCCAAGTGATACGGGAAAAAGCCCGGTATCATTACTGGCTGTTTGGCCACTACCATGGCAATCAGGCAATCGACAATAAGCATATCCTGCTCTGGGAACAGATCGTGCAGGTAATATAAAAGTAACGGCAAAGAGAAGTGCGGCAGTGCAATGCCGCATTTCTTTTTGCTGTGATCTACGGAATAAGGCGCATGGCGTCAGAAAGGAGAAGTCCATGAACATCCGGAAGCCCATTGATTACAGTGCGATGTATACTGGTTTGGATCAGGCACTGGAAAGAAACCTGCCACAGATGGAGCTGTATCTCGAAATCGGGAAACTGGTCAGCGCCAGAAAGGAAAAAGGAGCGGCAGTGGCAGCAGCAGAGTATCTTGCGGTCAAGTGTCCCGACAACTCGGGCTTTTCACCTCGGAACCTCCGTCGGATGCGGGACTTTTTCCGGACCTATGAAACTGCACCCGACATTCTGAAGGAGGCTCTCCTGATTGGGTGGACGCAGAATGTGGTTATCATGGAGGCAGGCCTGTTCATGGATCAGCGGCATTGGTATCTTCGAGCTGTTTTGCAGTTCGGATGGTCAAAGGCGGAGCTTCTGCGGCAGATTAGCGAACCCGCGCATGAGAAAATGAATCTCGACGTTTCGACCGGCACATGTTATACTGACGTTGACAAACAGAAACAGGAGAGACAGGATGACGAGGATTCTTTTTGTGTGTCACGGCAATATTTGCAGGAGTCCGATGGCCGAGTATGTCATGAAAAATCTGGTGAAAAAGGCTGCGATGGGGCATTTGTTTCACATTGCCTCAGCTGCAACCAGTCGGGAAGAAATCGGCAATCCGGTCTATCCTCCTGCCCAGAAGAAACTGGCGGAGCATGGAATCTCCTGTACCGGCCACGCTGCCCGACAGTTGACCAGTTGCGACTATGCAGATTACGATTTGCTGATCGGTATGGACCAGGCCAATGTCCACAATATGCGGCGCATTTTCTGCAGCGACCCAGCGGAGAAGATCCATCTGTTGATGGGGTATGCTGGCCAACTAGGCCAAGAGATTGCAGATCCATGGTACATTGGAGACTTCGAGTCCACATGGAAAGATGTGTCGGTGGGCTGTCAAGGGCTGCTTGAGCATCTCGTAAAGGAAATGAGAACTAAAAATGAGTTCAAGCGATCAGATCCCGCTTATGAAAAAAGATGCCTCTTGTCATAGCGCGAAAATGATCGCTGTTGACAAAAAAGGCCGCCCTGAATATATGCAGAACCTTGAAACCCTTGCGGCGCAAGGCTTTGCTAAGCGAGGGGTTCAGATTGTATCACTAGGTCATGTTAAAAGCTACATTTTGGTTCTTTGAACCGGAATGTAGCTTTTTCATTTTTCCGCCCTCCATGATAAACTGGTTGACAGTATGTATCATGGAGGGCTTCTTATGTTTCAGCATGTGATCGAGATTCCCCAGACGCAGGAGGACCACCCTATTTGGGATCAGCAGCTGCGGGTTGCAGCCTATTGCCGTACCAGCACGAATCAGGAGGAACAAAATTCAAGCCTGGAAAACCAGATCGCGTATTATACAGCTTTTATTCAGAGTAATGCATTGCTGGGCCTGGGCTTGATGCTGTCTGCCGGAGAGGTGCCCCGCATCGCAGGCACGTTCGGCCTGGACACCACCACCCACGCCAACATCATGTCCGCAGTCTATACGGCGCAGACGGCGGTCACCGCAACCCGGATGGCTACACAGGCGGTGGCACACTGATGCAGAATAGAGTCATAACCATGGGAAGCCTGTTTGACGGAATCGGCGGTTTTCCTCTGGCGGCAGCCAGAGTTGGAATCAAGACAATCTGGTCCAGTGAAATCGAACCTTTCCCTATGGCGGTCACCGCACGCCGGTTCCCCAGCATGGTCAACAAGGGAGACATCACCAGGCTTAATGGAAAGCTGCTGTTCCCTGTTGACATCATCTGCGGAGGTAGTCCCTGTCAGGATCTCTCAGTTGCCGGAGCGAGAGCCGGATTGGCCGGTGCCCGCTCCGGCCTTTTCATGGAGCAGATTCGTATTATCAAGGAGATGCGTTCAGCGGAACGGGAGCGCGGACACACTGGAACGCAGATCCGTCCACGCTTTATGCTTTGGGAGAATGTTCCCGGCGCATTCAGCAGTGGGGATCCCAAAGGCGAGGACTTTCGCATTGTACTGGAGGAGATCCTGCGCATTCATCATTGCGGTGCGGAACTCCCGTGCTCCTTTCCCTACGCCTGGACCGATGTGGGAGAACTGAAGCTGGAAGGTTTCTTTTCTCTGGCTTGGCGATGTCTGGACGCACAATACTGGGGTGTAGCCCAGCGGAGAAAGCGCATTTTTCTTGCGGTTGACTTCGCAGGATATTCCGCTCCAAGGTTCATGTTCGACGACCTTGAGGTGCATTGATCCAGAAAAAATATGAAGCAAAGGAGGGATGATTCAAAATGAGCTATTACAGTGAGCCAGACGGACAATTAACATTTTTGAACCCGGAAAGCCCTCAAAACACCCTTGGCCATCTGAAACAAAGAGCAAAGCCCAAATCCATGGATGATCTGATTGCAATTCCCTTTCTGTATTTGGACCTTTCACTTGATCATGTCAATCTGTTTGGAAAACCTTATTGGGAACTTCACTCGCCCTATCGGGAGGGAAAACCGCCCCTCAACACCGGGCCTGCGCCCAGGGAGCCGATCCGGAGATTACTCTCTGAAATTCTTGAGGAACATCCAGACAAGAAGCATTATCTTTCCAAGATAGCCTGCCTGGGAATCCTGCGGCGTGCTGAGGGACGCGGTAAGCCTCTGCCGTCCCAGCTTCAGCTGGCACTGATGGCCCAATCGGGAATGATCCTGGCTCCCCAGGCATTCCATGAAATGAAAGCATATCACATCAACCAGCGAGATGAAGGAATCGACCTGGGCGGAGTGTCTGGAGCACTTATGGCTACAAGCAATATGCAGATGCAGACATTTATTACAGAAAAAACATCTGTTCCCTCTGCTATCAATCAGGGGGACGAGGTGAGCGATCTGCATACAAGCTGTTCGTTCAGTGGTCGGCCCAGCGGGAAACAGCATGCCTTTGCGGCTGGATTTTCCGCTGGAGCCGGAGCCAGCGCCGGGAGCATCGGTTATTCTGAGACCGTAGCCCCTACCCTTAAGGCAGCGACCAGCGGAAACTGCATGCCGGCAGTCCTTTGCCTCAACGACCAGGGCGGTAAAGTTATGGGCTGCTCCGAAGATGTAACAGGTATGCTCTCCGCTGGCCGAGGTAGGGATGACAGAGGCCGACTGTTTGGAATATTGCTATCAGCGGGGATTCTTCTGGGAGGAAAACGGCGTCAGGCTGTATGACATCCTGGATCGTGTCTCCTGCTGGTGCTGCAAGAATAAGAACCGGAAAGAGCTGAAAGCAATTTATCAGTATCTCCCCCGCTACTGGTCACGCCTGAAGGAGCTGCAGGCCCAGATCCCTATGCCCATGAAGCCATACAGCCGCAAGGGCGTCCCTTACGGGAATATGTTTGACTTGGAAAAAGTCTTTGAGAAGGAAATCCGGGAGGAGAGTTCCATTCCTCCGTCCAAAAGGAAAAGGAGGCGGCATGAGTCGACCAGATAGGAATGAAAAGCACCATCTTCACATCGAACTCACACCGCAGCAGTACCAGCTGCTGTGCCGGCAGGCCCGTGCATGCGGCCTGACCAAACGGGCCTTCCTGGTCCGCCTGATCGAGGGGAAGGCGGTCAAGGCCCGTCCCACCCAAGAGATCAAGGACCTGCGCACGGAGATCCATCACATCGGAAACAACATCAACCAGATCGCCCGCAGCGTCAACGCCGGGATCGCCAGACCGGAGGACGCCAAGCGCGGGCTGTACCTGCTGGATCAGGTCTATGAGCTGATGTATCAGGTGGCGAAAAAGTAGATGGCAGTCACCAAGATCCTGGCCCGCAAGGGCCGCCTGGATGTGGGTATCCGCTATGTTCTCAACGGAGATAAGACGCAGGAAGAGATCCTCACCGCCCGCCTGAACTGTGATCCTGGCCGGGAGGTGCGGCAGATGCTGGAGGCCAAGCGAGACTATGGAAAGGAGGACGGCGTCCAGTATTACCACATGATTCAGTCCTTCCGGCCCGGCGAGATCACACCGGAGCTGGCTCTGGAGATCGCAAAGGAATTCGCCTCAGAGCACCTGCCCGGTTACCAGGCAGTCATCGGCGTCCATGTGGACAAGGAGCATATCCACGCCCACATCCTCTTTAACTCCGTCAACGCGGACACTGGCGAGAAGTACCACAGCAACGCCCAGAGCTACTACCGGCAGATCCGGGCCATCTCAGACCGGCTGTGCCGGGAACATGGCCTCTCTGTGATCGTGCGGGGGGAATCCTCCAAAGCGGTGAGCTACGTTGAATGGCTCCGCCAATCCAGAGGTCAGGCCACATTCCGCAGTATGCTGGAGGCGGATCTGCGGCAGGCTATCCAGGACGCAAACGACCTGGGACACTTCTTCCTGCTCATGGAGCACAAGGGCTACGAGATCAAACACGGTGCCCGACTGGGCTTCCGACTGAGAGGCCGGGATCGGTTCATGATCCCCGGCAGGAAAGATCCGATGTTCACCGAGGAGGGCATCCGGGCAGCCATTCTGGGGAACTTGTCTGCCATAGTCTGACAGCAAAAGATAGAAAAACTGATTGCACACCAAGCCGCGTAGTCCTATATCAGGAAAAGCAAAAGTTGCATTAGTGACAGGGGCATCAAAAACACATTTAATTCCGCAGTATCTCTGCCGCTATGGCGGAATTGAAGGAACGTCGGGCACAGGCGAAGAAGCTCCTTCATGAAAATGAGGAGATGTACCGCCGGGTCAAGGCTCTTTTTCATTTTCCCGCCCTCCATGGTAAACTGATTGACAGTATGGGTCATGGAGGGCTTCTTATGTTTCAGCATGTGATCGAGATTCCACAGACGCAGGAGAATCACCCTATTTGGGACCAGCAGCTGCGGGTTGCTGCCGATTGCCGTACCAGCACGAATCAGGAGGAACAAAATTCAAGTCTGGAAAACCAGATCGCGTATTATACAGCTTTCATTCAGAGTAATCCTAAGTGGCTGTTTGCGCCGACCAAGCATCGGGACTGCACACGAAAAACCGCCCAGGCTATCGGAAGCTCCTGAGAGGCTGCCGGAGAAAAAAGATCGACCTGATCCTCGTCAAATCACTCAGCCGCTTTGGGAGAGACGCCCGGGAAGCTATTAGCACCATCAGAAAGCTGAAGTAAATGAATGTAGGAATTTACATAGAGTTAGGAGGGAACTGCCACATGGGAGAATGAGAACGTGTGAAGCCGTTATCTGCTGCTGGAATAGCGCCTGTGGAGCTGCTCCTTCAAATAACGGATAAAGTGCTTTTCCTGAGGTCGAAGGGCCAATGTTTGAGAATAAAGGAGGCCCACGGACATGGGGGCGCCGTCTGCGATAGGGCGGCAGACACAGTTCAGCCGCTGCGCATCCTTTTCCGGAATACTGATGCCGATGGAAATATAGTTTCCCTTGCACACGGCGTCAAAGATGGTCCCCCGGTCACAGATATACAGCAGATCTGTGTTTCTGTGGAGGCCGAGGATTTCCAGTGTATCGTCGTGGTCAATATGGGCATCGGCAATAAAAGGGTATTTTGCCAGATCATCAATATAGATATTCTCCGCCGTTGCCAACGGGTGATTTTTTGACATGAAGGCGGTTACCGGGATAGAGTGCTGAAGGATCGTCAATTCCAGATTGTATTGATCTGCCAGATCCATATATTTGGGGATGATCTGCTCAAACATGACCAAAATGCCCAGGCGGCAGTTGCGCGCCACGATGTTCTTCAGATTTTCCCGCAGACCTGCCTCCAGAAATTTATCATGTGTGCTGTTGTGGTTGGGATAGCGCTGCTTGTAATCAAAAAAGCATTGAAGAACAAACGCGGAGCGGGCACAGACGATGGAAAGACTGTCGTCTTCCGCCATGGCTTCCGGGATATTTTGAATATTGTTTCGTTCTGTGACGATTTTTTCCGCATGGCTCATGAAAACCAGCCCCTCCGGCGTAGGGACAATTCCGCTGGCTGTTCGGTGAAACAGTGAATAGCCGATTTCGTTCTCCACATTTTTGATGATGGAGCTGAGATGAGATTGGGAGATATAGCAATTTCGGGCCGCTTTGTTGACAGATCCGCATTTAAATGCTTCCAAAATATAAGTCAGGTGTTCGGTGTTCATCTGTATCTCGCTCCTTTGCGCAGGGTATCTCAAATTGCGATTGCTTACCAGAGTTTCGTATAATCTGTTCGGACGGCCCCTATGCTATAATGAAACCCGGGAAAAGACAAAAAGGGCTCGCCTTTTGCGCACTTCGACTATCTTCATTATTATAGTTGTCCCCAATATTGATTTCAAGTCTGGGAAAATGCTTTTCCGGCGGAGCTGGAGAGAAGAAAGGAAGATACAGATATGGCGGAAAAAAAGCGCGAAAAGACAGTGAACATACTGGACCAGTTGTTCTGGACCGTCCAGCCGCCGATGGGACTGGTAAAAGGCGACTATTACCGGGCGGAAAACTGGTTCGCCCCTCATTTCCCCGGAGACAAGGGATACCACGGTATCCTGGAGGTGGTCCGGGAGGATGGGCGGATCCGCATGGTGGAGTTCAACGAGATCAATAACCCCACCTATTACATCAAGCGCTATCAGGGCGTATCCAAGCGGCTGTCGGATTACGGTTTCCTTCAGGCCACCAAGGAGCGAACCGCCAAATCGGGCGTTGTGCTGGTCAATGGTCTGACCCACCTGGAGGCGCAGATGGTGGCGGAAAACCGGCTGACCGGCGAGTTCGATCTGCTTACCGGCGCTTCCAACAGTATCAAGCGGTCTATGCTTCCTCTGGCGCAGGAGATCGCAGAACGGTTGGAAACTCCCTCCGGTCAGCGGTATTACGGCTATGCGGAACAGGTGGAGCCGGGCGTTACCGGCCGGCTTCAGGTCGTGCTGGAGAGCGGGAAGATCGTTTCTCTGTCGTATGATGAGATTTTCGCGGACCGTCAGGAGGACATCCCGGATCCGGAGCTCAAGCCCTATTACCGGCAGTCCAAATATCATTCTCCGGATTATATCTCCACCATCGGCGCCGGGTTTAACAGTATTTTCGACCTGCTGGCACAGCAGGTGGTGCGTACGCAGTCCCTGACGGATCTGACGGGGCTTCCTTTTACAGAGGAACCCAAGCGAGCCAAGGAATGGGACAACTACCTGACTCTGGCACGGAAGGTGGAAGCCGCGCTGAGATCTGACGGTGTGTGCGGCTGACGGTGTGTGGGAATGTGACCGCCGGAGCGGCGGTTTCATAAATACAACGATCGTATAGGAGGAACACGATGAAAATGAAGAAGAGAATTTTCGCATTATTCACCGCAATGGTCCTACTCTGTGGAGCGCTGACAGGCTGCGGCCCGACCGGTTCCAGCACGACCACTCCGAGTGGCTCCGGGGATGCCGATGGCGCTGAAGCCGGTCAAAAGGATACTCTGATTGTTGCTGTCCCTGAGTCGCCTACCTATATGGATCCGATGGTACAGGCGTCCATCGCCACGTTCCGCGTGACGACGCAGATGTTCGACCGGCTGGTCATGCTGGATTACGACATGAATCTGGTGCCTGGTCTGGCTGAGAGCTGGGACGTGGTGGATGAGACCACGACGGTGTTCCATCTGCGCAAGGGCGTCAAATTCCACAACGGCGAGGAGATGACCTCCGAGGATGTCAAATACAGCCTGGAGCGCTGCATGGCAAACCCGGGTGTGAACTACAACTACCTGATCATTGAGAGCATTACCTGCGACGATGATTATACTGTCACCATCAAGACCTCTGAGCCCTTCAACGCTCTGCTGCCCCGCCTGACGCTGGATGCGGCGTCCATCATCTGCAAGAGCGCGGATACCAGCCCCGAGGAGTTCAACAAGAATCCCGTGGGTGCCGGTCCCTACAAGTTTGTCTCCTGGGAGCTTGGCGGCGATGTGGTGCTGGAGGCGTTTGAGGATTACTGGGGCGGCGCTCCGGCTATCAAGCGCATCATCTTCCGCACCATCCCCGAGGCTCTGAACCGCACCATTGGTCTGGAGACCGGCGAGGTGGACCTGGCCTATGATCTGGGTATTACCGATCTGGAGAGCCTGGAGGGCAGCGAGACTGTCACTACCATGACCTCTCCCAGCACCACTGTGTGGTATGTGGGCGTGAATGTGCAGAAGGCGCCCTTCGATAACCAGAAGGTCCGTCAGGCCATCGCATATGCCCTCAATCCCCAGGATTACATCGACCTGGTGTTCAGCGGCGAGGCTACCCTGGCCAACTACACCATGCTGCCTCCCAGCGTAGACGGCTATATTTCCGACTGCTCTTCGTATTCCTACAATGTGGAAAAGGCCAAGGAGCTGCTGGCCGAGGCTGGCTATCCCGACGGCTTCTCCACCACCCTCTGGTGCTCTGACAGCCAGGTGATGCGGGACTCCGCTGTGGTCATCCAGGAGCAGCTGCGCCAGGTGGGCATCGAGGCTGAGGTCAAGACCATGGAGAACGGTCAGTACTATGCGGATACCGGTGAGGGCGCCCACGACATGTACATCATGTCCAAGACCTCCATCGATCCCGACTCCATGCTGCGCGCCATGTATCACACCGAGGCCTTCGGCCCCTCCGGCAACCGCTCCTTCTGGGCCACGCCTGAGGTGGATGCCATGATCGACGAGGCCAGTACTACCACTGACACCGAGCACGCCATGGAGCTGTACGCGGAGATCCAGCGGATCGTGGCGGACGCCGCTCCCCTGGTTCCTCTGGCTGTTGAGCATCTGAATGCCGGCATGCAGTCCAACGTGAAGGGCTTCGGCCTCTATCCGGGCAAGTCTCACTACATCAACGGCACTTATTTTGAATAAGCGCTTCCGGATATCCGGAACAGCGGGCGGCGGCAGCCCGCTTGTGCAAACTGTGTCACAGAGAAAAGGAGAGTGACAGATGTACCGTTTTATTCTCAAACGGCTGATCATGCTGATCCCTGTGCTGCTGGGCGTCAGTTTCATCGTCTATACGATCATGAGTTTTACGCCCGGCGACCCGGTACAGATGATGCTGGGTGATAACTATTCCGAGGAGGCTTACGCCGCTCTGGAAGAGGAGCTGGGCCTGGATGATCCCTTTTTGGTCCAGTACGGCCGCTATGTGATCAACGCGGTCCAGCTGGATTTTGGAACCTCCTATGATACGGGCAACCCCGTGGCGGCAGAGATCGCCGCCCGGCTGCCGAACACCATTCTGCTCTCTGCCTGCGCCATGCTGTTCGCCATCCTGATCGGCATTCCGCTGGGCGTCATATCTGCCACCCATCAGTATTCGGCAGTGGACAACATCTCCATGGTGGGCGCCTTGTTCGGCGTGTCCATGCCCAACTTCTGGCTGGGATTGATGCTGATCGTGATCTTCGCGGCGGGACTGGGGTGGTTCCCGTCCTCGAACTTTGAGACCTGGGGCGCCCTGGTGCTGCCGGCCATCACCCTCAGTGCGAACTCTCTGGCCATGATCACCCGTATGACGCGCTCGTCCATGCTGGAGACCATCCGGCAGGACTACATCCGTACCGCCCGGGCAAAGGGCCTGAAGGAGAGCGTCATCACCATCCGCCACGCCCTGCGCAACGCCATGATCCCCATTGTTACCACTGTGGGTCTGCAATTCGGCTTTTCTCTGGGCGGTGCTGTGCTGGTGGAGACGGTGTTCTCCTGGCCCGGCATCGGCCGGCTGCTGGTGGATTGTATCAAGCTGAAGGACACCCCTGTGGTGGTGGCCTGTGTGCTGGTGCTGGCCACCATGTTCACCATCATCAACCTGTGCATCGATATTCTGTACGCATTCCTGGATCCCCGTATTCGGGCCCAGTACAAAACGGTAAAGGGGTGAGCGGATGGCTGCGGAAATCAAGAAAAACAAGAAGAAATCCCAGGCGGCCGCGATCTGGCGCCGCTTGAAAAAGAACAAAATGGCCGTGGTGGGACTGGTTATTCTGGCCGTCATTATCCTCCTGGCTATTTTTGCCGACCTGCTGTTTGACTATGAGACCCTGGTGGTCAAGCAGAGCGCGGCGCTGAAGCTCAAGCCCCCCTCTGCCGAGCACTGGCTGGGCACTGACGAGGTGGGCCGGGACATTCTGGCCCGCATCGTCCACGGCAGCCGGATGTCTCTGATCGTCAGTTTCTCCTCCACGGTGCCCGGATCTCCCTGCCGGTGGCCTTTGTCACCATCGCCATCGCCACCGTGGTGGGCGGCCTGCTGGGCGCTATCGCCGGCTATGGCAGCCGTCGGGTAGATAACGTCATCATGCGCATCATGGACGTCTTTCTGGCGATCCCCAGCATTCTGCTGTCCATCGCCCTGGTGGCGGCCATGGGCACCAGTGTCACCAACATGATGCTGGCCATCAGTATTTCCAATATTCCGCCCTTCGCGCGGATCGTGCGCTCCGCGGTGCTGACCATCAAGAACGAGGAGTACATCGAGGCCGCCCGGGCCATCGGCGCCAGCGACAAGCGCATCATCCTCAAGCACATCCTGCCCAACTGCATGGCCCCCATCATCGTTCAGGCCACGCTGTCCATTGCCGGCTCCATCCTGGCCATTGCCAGCTTGAGCTTCATCGGTTTGGGCATCAGCCCGCCCACGCCGGAGTGGGGCTCCATGCTCAGCACCGGACGGCAGTATTTCCGGGCCGCCTGGTGGGTGTGCGCATTCCCCGGCATCGCCATTATGCTGACCATCCTCTCCTTGAACCTGCTGGGAGACGGTCTGCGGGATGCGCTGGACCCCAAGCTGAAGAACTGAGAAGGGAGGACGCCTTATGGAAGAGAAAACTCGTATGGAAACCCCTCTGCCGGAGAAGGAGCCCGCCCCTCAGACCCAGGAGACGGATGCGCTGCTGGACATCCGCGGTCTGCGGGTGGAATATCACACGGATGAAGATGTGGTCTACGCGGTCAACGGCCTGGATCTGACCATCGCCAAGGGCGAGAGCCTGGGCCTGGTGGGAGAGACCGGCGCCGGCAAGACCACCACGGCCCTTTCGGTCCTGCGTCTGATCGCAGATCCCCCCGGGAAGATCGTGGACGGCGAGATCTGGTTTGAGGGCGAGGATATGCTCCAGGCAAAGCCCGCCCGCCTGCGGGAGATCCGCGGCAGCAAGATCTCCGTGATCTTCCAGGACCCCATGACCAGCCTGAACCCGGTCTACTCCGTGGGCGACCAGATCGCGGAGGTCATCCACCAGCACGAAAAGTGCAGCAAGGAGGAAGGGCGCAGAAAGGCCGGCGATATGCTGGAGATGGTGGGTATTCCCCGCGCCCGCTATGACGAATACCCGCACCAGTTCTCCGGCGGCATGAAGCAGCGGGTGGTCATTGCCATGAGCATCGCCTGTACGCCGGAGCTGATCCTGGCAGATGAGCCCACCACCGCTCTGGACGTTACCATCCAGGCCCAGGTGCTGGAGCTGATGAGCGATCTGAAGGAAAAACTCCGGACCTCGCTGCTGCTGATTACCCACGACCTGGGCGTTGTGGCCCAGGTGTGCGACCGGGTAGCCATCATGTATGCCGGCGAGATCGTGGAGAGCGGCACCATTGCGGAGGTATTTGACTATCCGTATCATCCCTACACCATCGGCCTGTTCGGATCGATTCCGTCTCTGGACAGCACTGCGGAGAAGCTCAAGCCCATTCAGGGCCAGATGCCCGATCCCACGGAGCTGCCGGAGGGCTGTGCCTTCGCCCCCCGGTGTCCCTATGCAACGGACGCCTGCCGTGCCCAAAAGCCGGAAATGACCTCGGTTGGCGGGACCCATCTGGTCCGCTGCCTGGCCCATCAGGGTGTTTTCCAGTCTCCGGAATTGATGGAGGAGGTGCGACATGGAAGATAAGAGCGTGATCCTGGAAGTCCGGGATTTGAAGAAGTACTTCAAGAGTCCCACCGGCACCCTCCATGCGGTGGACGGCGTGAATTTTTCCATCCGAAGGGGAGAGACCCTGGGTCTTGTGGGCGAGTCCGGCTGCGGAAAGTCCACCATCGGCCGGCTGATCCTGGGACTGCATCAGGCCACCAGCGGAGAGATCCTCTTCAACGGCCAGGATATCTGCAAGATGAACAAGCAGAAGCTGCATGACCTGCGGCGGGATCTTCAGATCATTTTCCAGGATCCCTTTTCCTCGCTGAACCCGCGGATGTCCATTGGCGAGATCATCGGGGAGCCCCTGCGGATCCACGGAAAGGTCCGCAGCCGCACGGAGCTGGACGCCGAGGTGGCGCGGCTGATGGACGTGGTGGGCCTGTCGGCGCGCCTGTTCAACGCCTATCCCCATGAGCTGGACGGCGGCCGCCGCCAGCGGGTGGGCATCGCCCGGGCCCTGTCCCTCAAACCCCAGTTCATCGTCTGCGACGAGCCGGTTTCTTCTCTGGACGTGTCCATCCAGGCGCAGGTGCTGAACCTGCTGAAGGACCTGCAGGCGGAATTTGATCTGACGTATCTCTTCATCACCCATGACCTCTCCGTGGTCAAGTTCTTTTCTGACAAGATCGCGGTGATGTATCTGGGCCAGCTGGTGGAGACGGCGGAGTCTGCGGAGCTGTTCCGCAATCCGCTCCATCCCTATTCCCAGGCGCTGCTGTCGGCCATTCCTGTGCCCAGCAGCCGTCAGAAGATGCAGCGGGTAAAGCTCATCGGCGAGCTGCAAAGCCCCATCAACCCGGAGCCCGGCTGCCGCTTTGCCAAGCGGTGCCTGTACGCTCAGGAGGGATGTACCGGCCGGGATCTGGCTCTGAGAGATTTCGGCAGCGGACATTTCTGCGCCTGCTGCCGGGCGGGGGCGCTTCCGGCTGCTGAAAGTGAGTCTGCGCAATGATCCTGCCGAGGAAGGCAGAAAATAAATCTTATAAGGAGGACGATTCAAATGATCGACAAGACGAGATGGCTGGGCCTGGGCCCCTGGCATGAGGATAATGAGAGCGAGCTGATCGACTGGACTGTGCAGCCCCAGTACAAGGGCATGGTCAAGGGCGATTATTACCACGCCGAGCTGTATTACAGCGGCCGCTGGGGCGCCAAGGGCCATAAGGGCGAGCTGGAGGTGGTCAAGGACGATGCCGGCAAGATCGCCTATGCAGAGTTCAACGAGACGACCATGGACAACTACTATGTCCGTCACTTCCAGGGCCTGAACAAGCGCTATACCGAGTTCCAGTTCTTCCAGGATTTCCATGACAAGCGCCGCAGCGTGAACTATGGCCGTGTCTTGGCCAACGGCTTCAAGTATGTGGAGGATCAGATCCTGGAAAAGCAGGACCTGGACGCCGACTATGATCTGCTGACCGGTGCCTCCTTCTCTATGAAGAACATGATCGGCTTGAAGGATGTCATCTCTGCGCAGATGAAGGATCCCAACCACAAAAAGCAGCGCTACTACGGCTACAATGAGAACTTTGGCTATGGCCTGACAGGCTGGCTGGAAGTTGTTGTGGAGGACGGCAAGATCGTCAAGTGCTTCTACGATGAGATTTTTGCTGACCACACTTCCGAGATCGTTTATGACGATCTGAAGCAGTTCTACCGCCAGTCCAAATATTACTCCTCCACCTATGAGGATCCGTTCCCCTCCGGCTGGGACCGGCACGCATGGCTGGTCTGCTTCAAGGATCTGTCTGACCAGCTGAACGCGAAGGTCTGCCAGACCCAGGATATGTTCGACATCTCCGGCCTGCCCTGCGTGGAGGGCCCGGACATGGGCGTCGTCTGGGACAAGCCCCACAAGGATGACGTGGCGCTGATCTCCAACAGCGACGCGACCGCCCGCTCCGTCACCCGGCCCCGCTCTCCCGTTTGGAACAACTATCTGCGTCTGGCCAAAGTCGTCCATGACGAAATGGTCAAGGACGGCATCCTGAAGTAAGGAGGAACGAACAATGGATAACGCAGGAAAGAAGCCTGTCTGGTCTGTACAGCCCCCCAAGGGGATGCTGAAGGGCGACTACTATCGCATCGAGGAGAGATTCCCGCCCTATTATCCCGGCGTAGAGGGAGAATTCCCCGCCGATCCGGGCCATCTGGGTATCGTGGAAGCGGTGAAGGCCGACGGCAAGCTGATCTTCGTGGAGCTCAACGAGATCACGGCGCCCTCCTATTACAATCACCTCTACCGGGATATCTCCAAGCGCCGTTCCAGCTACAGCTTCTGGCAGTACACCAAGCCCCGCATGCAGAAGGCCGGCTCCGTGCTGACCATGGGCATGCAGTACGTAGAGCAGCAGATGATGGAAAAGCAGAGCCTCAGCGGCGACTTTGACCTGGTGGCCAGCGCCTCCGGCAGTGTGAAGAAGCTGCTGACCTTTGCGGCGAAGCTGGACGCCCAGCTGGACAAGCCCTCCGGCAAGAAGCTGTACAGCTACTCCGAGGACTACGGCTACGGCCTCACCGGCTGGCTGAAGGTGGTGGTAGAGGATGGAAAGATCATCTCCTGCCGCTTTGACGAGATCTTTGCTGACAATGAGGAGGACATCGTTCATCCGGAGCTGAAGAAGTATTACCGCCAGTCCAAATACGACTGCCCCACCTATGAGGATCCGTTCCCCTCCGGCTGGGACCGTCATGCCTTCCTGGTGGGCTTCCGCACGCAGATGGACAACCTGAACCAGAAGGTCTGCGCCACGCAGAATATGCTGGATCTGACCGGCCTGCCCCATGCGGCCGGCAAGGACATGGGCATGATCTGGGACGATCCCAACCCGGATCGGGAGCATCTGGACATGGATCCCAAGAACCGTCCCATGTATCCTGCCTTCATGAATTACCTGCGCATGGCCAAGGTGGTGCTGGAGGAAATGCGCAAGGACGGCGTTGTGAAGTAAACCGAAGCGGAAAGGGAACACGCTATGGAACATATGCGGGCATTCTTGGCGTATGATACGCTCTGCCGGATCACGGCTGAACTCCCCGATGGAAGCGAGGGCCTGTTGGATCAGTGCGAGGAAGAAGCACACCAGCTGGAACGCACACTCAGTATGTTCGATCCGGAGTCTGAACTGTCCCGCCTGTGCCGTGATATCCGCCCGGGAGAGGAGACGCCGGTTTCCGAGACGCTGCTGCGCTTTCTGGAGCAGAATCTGGAGATCTGCCGTTTGACAGACGGCGCCTTTGATCTGACGGTGGGACCGCTGATCAAGCTGTGGGATTTTCTGGCGGAGCCGCCGCAGGTGCCTACCCCGGAGCAGATCCGGGAGACGCTGGCCCGGGTGGGCTATCAGCACATCCATCTGCACCCCGGGAGCAGCACGGTGTCGTTTGACATCCCGGATGTAGGACTGGATCCCGGTGCTGCGGGCAAGGGATTTGCTCTGGGGCTGACTGTGGACCGTCTCCGCAGGGGCGGCGTACGCCAGGCGGTGCTGGACTATGGTGGGAACCTGTTTGTGATGGGGGCGCGCAGAGGAGAAAACGGAGCGCTCCGGCCATGGAAAGTGGCGATCCGGGACCCGGATGATCCGGGCACGGTGTTTGGATCCGTGGAGCTGATGGATACGGGAATCGCCACATCCTCCTGGTATGAGCACAGCTTTCAAAAGGATGGGGTCATATATCACCATCTTCTGAACCCAAAGACGGGGTATCCCATTCCTCTGACCTTGAAGAGCGTTTCCATCGTGTCCTCCAGACCGGTGTATACGGATCTGCTCTCCACTGCATTTTTTGCCCTTGGCGAGGACCGGGGAAGAGAGCTGGTGGAACAGCTCCGGCGCGATAGCGGGGAAGTCATCGAATATGTTGCCGTGCGGAAAGACGGAAGTGTCGGTGCTTCTGCCGGGGCTTCGTTTGTTTCAATGAAATGAGTTTGGATCGCCCATATTCTGCTGAAAAGCGGAATATGGGCGATCCTTCTGTCGGCGCCGGTGTATGGTGCGGATGATGATTGAAGGGAGGCAGCGTGTGGGCGCCAAAGCTCCCGACTCCTGGTGGAGAGGGGAATGGCTGCGAAGGAATGGGGACGCGGAGCCATTCAAAGG
>ENA-OPBW01000981-OPBW01000981.1-human-gut-metagenome-genome-assembly--contig:-NODE-981-length-17503-cov-5.202831_pt1 | contig 17503 bp, 17 predicted proteins | sample MGYA00241070_ERZ501456 | MGnify/ENA primary metagenome ERZ501456 (study PRJEB25962, sample SAMEA2042624) | human gut metagenome | biome: human gut; feature: human-associated habitat; material: faeces...
TGGCACAAAGCCTTCGAAAGCGATGAAGTGAACAACATCATTCAGGCGCTGGGCGTACGTTTCGGTGTGGACGGCGAAGAAGACAGCAAAAAGGCCAACATTGACAAGCTGCGCTACCACAAGGTCATCATCATGACCGATGCCGACGTCGATGGTTCTCACATCGACACACTGATCATGACACTGTTCTACCGCTATATGCCTGAAGTAATTCAGGGTGGTCACCTATATATCGCTACTCCTCCGTTGTACAAATGCAGCAAGGGTAAAATCAGCGAATACTGCTATACAGACGAGGCCCGTCAGGCTTTCATCCAGAAATATGGCGAAGGAAACGAACAAGGCATCCACACCCAGCGTTACAAAGGTTTGGGTGAAATGAATCCGGAACAGCTGTGGGAAACTACCATGAATCCGGAAACCCGTATCCTGAAACAGGTAAATATCGAAAACGCGGCCGAAGCCGACTATATATTCTCCATGCTAATGGGCGACGATGTAGGTCCACGCCGTGAATTTATCGAGAAAAATGCGACGTATGCAAATATCGACGCATAATCTCATTTTTTAATTCATTATTATTAAATCCATCCTCACATCTTACACGAGGGAACCTCCGGAAGCCGAAAGGACATCCGGAGGTTTTTTATTTGCATGAATCCATGAGATTCATTATTTTTGGACAAAACTATGAGCCACAACTAATACATAAGATATGAAAATTACTTTTCGCATACAATACCGTACAGTCTGGGGAGAAAGCCTGTGCGTGCTTCTCAGCCAGAATCACATACAACATACCGTAGAAATGACTACCCGCAACGGAGAAGAATGGACCGGAAAGGCAGAATTCGACTTTCATCCTTCCGAACCTATCTGCTACCGTTATGCCGTAAGCCGTCAAGGGACCCTTGTACGCCAGGAATTTGGCGCCATCCCCCATTCTTTCTATCCGGGCAACCTGCAACAGCAGCACTACCTCGTAGAAGACTGCTGGAGAGATTTGCCACAAGATGCTTACCGCTATACATCGGCTTTCAACAATGCATACACGCCGGAACAGCCTTCCCGCTTGTCTGACAATACCGGCAGGTGCATCACCTTCCGTGCACTTTGCCCCGGCCTGAGTACCCACGGTCAGCGTCTGGGCCTCATCGGAAGCTGTGCGGCACTGGGTAGTTGGGAGTACTGCCGCCCGCTGCGAATGAAGGAAGTGCAGCCCAACGTATGGCACCTGACACTGGATGCCTCCTCATTGGAATATCCTTTTGAGTATAAGTTCGTGGCCATTCATGAAGAAACCGGAGCCGTAGAGAAATGGGAAACCCGCCCGAACCGGATATTCCCTCTGCAACCGTTGCAACGCGGAGAAACCTACCTGCCCATGGAAACGGAAGTGTTCTTTGACGATGCCCCGCAACGGATAGCCGGTTGCGCCATTCCCGTGTTCTCCCTTCGCTCGGAAGGCAGTTGCGGTGTAGGCGACTTCGGCGACCTGAAGCTACTGGCTGACTGGGCAGATGAGACCGGACAGAAAGCCATTCAGATTCTTCCCATCAATGATACGACTATGAGTGGTACGTGGACTGACTCTTATCCTTATAACAGCATCTCAATCTACGCTTTTCACCCGATGTACATCGACCTTCGCCAGCTCCCAGCCCTGAAGGACAAGAAAGCCGTAGAAGCGTTCGAAAAAGCACGCATCGAAGTGAATTCCCTTCCCATGATGGATTATGAGAAGGCCAACAAGCTGAAGATGGACTACCTGAGAAAAGTATACCAGATGGAAGGGAAAAAAGTACTTGCCTCGGAAGATTTCCTGAACTTCTTCCAGCATAATGAGGAATGGCTTCAGCCTTATGCTGCTTTCTGCCACCTGCGCGACTCGTATGGCACACCAGACTTCAATCACTGGCCGAAATATTCTACTTACGATGCCGATGAAATAGCCAGACTGTGTACGCCTGGAAACAAAGCCTACACCAAAATCGCTTTCTACTATTACCTGCAATACCAGTTGCACGTGCAGTTGCTTGCCGTAAGTACGTATGCCAGAGCAAAAGGCATTCTGCTGAAAGGCGACATTCCCATCGGTATCAGCCGTTCCAGCGTAGAAGCCTGGGTAGAACCCCATTATTTCCACCTCAACGGTCAGGCAGGTGCTCCTCCTGATGCTTTCTCTGTCAACGGACAAAACTGGGGATTCCCAACCTATAACTGGGAAGTAATGGAAAAAGACAATTACCGCTGGTGGCGCCGCCGTTTCTCCAAGATGGCAGAATACTTTACAGCTTACCGCATCGACCATATCTTAGGATTTTTCCGCATCTGGGAAATTCCCGACCATTCGGTACACGGTCTGCTCGGACAGTTCTCCCCTTCCCTTCCCCTGAGCATGGATGAAATCAGAAGCTTTGGTCTGAATCTGGACCGGGACTTCATGACACAGCCGTTTATCAACGACAAGGTGCTGGAAGAAGTCTTCGGCGCACAAAGTGAGTACGTACGGCAACATTTTATCACGCCCAACGGAAAAGGAGGCTACGCATTACTGCCGGAGTTTGATACCCAGCGAAAGGTGGAAGCTTATTTCAATGGAAAAGAAGACGAGGATAGTCTGAAACTAAAAGAAGGACTTTATTCCCTGATCAGCAACGTGCTGTTCGTCACAGACCACCACGACACCGAGAAACTCCATCCTAGAATTGCCGTACAGAATGACTCCGTATTCCAACAGCTAAACTGGAAACAACAGGGAGCCTTCAACCATCTGTACAATCATTACTACTACCAGCGCCACAACGAGTTCTGGTATCAGGAAGCCATGAAAAAGCTTCCGGTACTCACCCAGTCCACTCCGATGCTAGTATGCGGAGAGGATTTAGGTATGGTTCCGGAGTGTGTGCCCTGGGTAATGAGACAGTTGCAGATACTCTCACTTGAAATCCAACGCATGCCCAAACAAATGTACGAAGACTTCGGACACCCTGAAAACTATCCGTTCCTATCGGTATGCACCATCGGTACGCACGACATGTCCACTTTCCGCGGATGGTGGGAAGAAGACCCAGCCCTCACGGAGCGCTTCTACCATCAGGAAATGCACCATCAGGGAGAGATTCCTGTACATGCTCCCGGATGGCTCTGTAAGGACATCGTATTCCATCACCTGAAAAGCCCTTCACTGCTCTGCATTTTGGCATGGCAGGACTGGATGAGCATCAACGAACAGTTACGCAATCCGGATATAGAAGGAGAGCGCATTAACATACCGGCCCATCCACGGCATTACTGGCGATGGAGAATGCACCTCACATTGGAGCAACTTCTGAAAGAAAAGGAACTGAACCAGACAATCCGTGAATTGATTGAAGACAGTAACCGTAGATAAAAATATACAATAAGGGCCTGAAATTCCAACGATTTCAGGCCCTCTTATTTTTTTCTTATCAGAAGTTTATTTCTTTCCCAATAAAAACTCGTCAATGGTCTTTCTCAAAGCTTCTTCAGGCAAGGCTCCTTGCGCTACCTGAGGAGTTCCCTTTGCCGGAATGAACAGAAGGGTCGGGATACTGCGTATACCAAAAGCAGCCGACAACTCAGGTTCCTTATCTGTATCAATCTTATAGACCACAATCTTTCCTTTATATTCTGCAGCCAGTTTCTCCAGTACCGGGGCGATAGCCTTACATGGACCACACCAAGTGGCATAGAAATCCACAATAGCCGGTTTATCACCTTCGTATTTCCATTCCTTCGGATTCTTCTCATAATTATATACCTTGGCCAGGAAATCGGCTTTAGTCAGATGAGTAACATTGGCTTGTACGGCTGCACTCTCCTGTACTTCCGCCTTGGTTTCTTTACCAGCATTATTTCCACAAGCCGGAGTCAGCATGGCAGCAGCCAGCACCATCAACAGCAATCTTTTCATAATTCACAAAATAACGGGTTATCAATTCTTTTCTTTGTGCACAAAAATAGTGCATTTTGTAATAAGAACAAATTTTGAATCAAACAAGTTGAGAAAAACGTGGGTTTATAACTTTTATTGAGAAAGTCCGATGGAATACTATAAAACATCAGCGGGATAAACAAATATACTTTGTTCATCCCGCTGAGATTTAATCTTTTAATCTGCCCTGACGGCTATTAATACCCTTCTTCGTTGAAAAATTTATACAGATTGATATTAATACATTATATTGCTGTCAATGAAACTTGCGCAAACAAACTACTCCATTTGAGGCGATTGTGGTGAGGTAAGCAGGCAAACATTGATCGCTATCTTTAATCATAAAATCTGCAAGTTTCTTATCTTTAGGTTAAGAAACTTGCAGATTTATCAAAAACTTTTATAGATTAAACACTGAAAACCAGTAGATGAAGATATTCTTAAGGGGAGATTATGTATTATTTTTCTACAACTACATTCGGATATTTCTTTTTCCATATATCTCTTCCCAAATCAGCAGAAAATACAGAGGTAATCAGGAATTTCCCCACTCTAGTATCCGGATCCTCCGGTTTCAACTGCTGTAGATAAGTACATTCTTTCCCGTAACTATCGACAGCATATACTACCTGCTGTCTGATAAGCACTGCACCATTAGGATCCTGTTCCGCAAAGTTGTTGTCGCAATAGTATATATAGGCAATATCTCCGGCTTCATCATATTCGACTCCCCAGGCTGTCATAGCATGATTCCCAGTTTTGGGACCGGCAACATCAAACACATTTAGACCGATAGCCCTCTTGTTGAGGAGAGCATCTGTAACAAATGCATTGAACTGCTCTCTATCTGGGTTGTGCGGAGACCTTGCCGTCAAGGCATTATTTCTCGTGAATACTTCTGAAAAGAATCCTTTAAACCCATTGATATCGCCCCCAAGATAAGCCCCGGTAAAAAACCATTCAACTCCTTTAGGATCATCGTTGCCAAAATTCGGGAAATGATCTTTGAAGAACTGGAAAACTTCCGACCTGTTGACTGTGACATAATCTGGTTCAGGAAGAGAACCGTCCCAGTTGCCAACTCCGTTAGGGTAAAGCGGTTTGAAATCATAGGACGGACGTTTGAAAGTACCTGAACCGGTCGTCACCGAAGAATCATAATCAGCATCGTATGCCGCAAGGTATTCTTTATTCAAACACATCCACCATGACACTACATTTGATGCAGATGCCGCCCAGCACATTTGGGAATCGTCTTCATAATTTTCATATGACTTGTTGCAGTCATACCAGCCACATCCTTCAGCCCATGTGAGATATTGCTCCTCATAGTAACGATTGTCATATCTCAACCACTGGCCTTTAGGCAAACCATACTTTTTACCGAGCTTATATGTAGTAAGATTCTCCTTACCTGGAAAATCAGGCACATTCAATCCGTATACCCACAATGTCTTTCCTGCAAGTTCAGGATTACCCGGTCTCAGAGTAAGGTTTATCGAAATCTGCTTTCCGGACTCGAAAAATGTAAGGTCATTGTTCTCTTCTGTCTTTTCAGGAGCATTAAAATACGCTGTCTTACCCTCTGCAGCGATTTGCAGAAGTCCGGCATCGTCCCTGTAAGGGATCGCACTTTGAGGAATAATCACAGCAGAAAAATTTCCTTCTACATCCTTGAATGGAGTAATCCATTTGAAATCGGTTCCGCTCACTTCGACTTCACCGGTAAGTAGATTGAAATTGCCCTGTGTCAGGCTCCTGACTTTAACCTCTGGCGAAGTCACACTGCCAGAGAGAAAAACCCTGATTCTGTGAAGAGCATGCCTGAAATTCATATCAGCTTTGTATACACCTGATTCGACGACTGTTTTTGAAAACAGCAAATCTGAACTATTAAAGCCGTCTCCAGTCTGGTCTAATACCACATTCAGCTGATAAGTCTCTGGATTCTGTTGTTCTCCGGCTGCCGGGTAATGAGCAGACAAAGATATTGGTCCTTCACCAAAATCATTACGCTTCAGACGTGGCATCCACTGCCCTCCCGAATATATTAGTTCACGATAAGAAAGACCTTTATCCCCTTGAATATAAAGCCCAACTTTATCGCCCTCCGTAAAACTTCCGGAACCATCACTTGCAAGATCAGCCCTTGTCTCCTCTTTGGAAAAAACGATATCCAAATACCCATCATCACTTTCCTGGTAATTATCCAGAAATTCGGAAGAACAAGAAAAGAAAGATAAAAACAAAATGCTGATAAAGATACTAGTGTATATACCTTTAAATACAGAAAAACATTTAACCATAAAAATTAATATAAATGCAATACAGGTAAGATTTAATTTAGTAAGTCTGGAATGAGTCTTTGGACCATTAATTTTGCAAAGATATCAATTTATCTGGAAATTCATCGGCAGGCTAGCCTGCCGGTGAGAATTTTTATTCGTCCGGGAACAAATTACTTTAAGATTGATTGCGGAGACCTGAAACTGGCAAGATTTCTCACCCTTTGCTATCTTTCTCATAAACAGGATGACCAATTCCTCGCTAGGCATGGCCAGTATGTGGGGATGGAAGCGGTCAACCGCAGTTTTCCATACAAATTAATCCCCTGTAAATCAGCATAATTTACAGGGGATTAATAATATTTCTGTGCTTACAATCGCACTAATATTCTTCTTCGTTGAAGAAGAAATCTTCTTTACTCGGATAATCAGGCCAGATATCTTCTATACTTTCATAAATTTCTCCTTCGTCTTCCATTTCCTGCAAGTTTTCGATTACTTCCAGTGGAGCACCTGAACGCATTGCATAGTCAATTAACTCGTCTTTAGTTGCTGGCCAAGGAGCATCTTCCAGCTTTGAGGCCAATTCCAATGTCCAATACATAGTATATAATTTTAAACAGTTTTACTTCTTTATATTGATTCGCAAAAATATAACAAATTCTTTCACTCGCAACGCTTATCCCAATAAATTTCGCTTTCGTCTGTTAAATTGTTTAACCGGCGTGACAAAACGAACAGATAATCAGACAATCGGTTCACAAAACACTTTGCCTGCTCCTCCAATTCATAGGAAAGACTTTCTTCCAAGGCCTGAATCCGACGTTCTGCCCGACGACAGACCGTACGACAGACATGACAAACAGACGCCGGATAACTCCCTCCCGGAAGGATAAAACCTGCAAGCGACGGTAAAGAAGCGTTTATCTCATCGATAGCCTGTTCCAGACGCTGCACATTCTCTACTGAGATATGACTCTTTATCGGAAAAGTAGTCTTTTCCAAATCGGTAGCCAGATAAGAACCCAATGAAAACAGTTTATGCTGCACAAAGCGTAATAACTCTTCATGCTCTGCATCCTTCATTACCGAAATTAACAACCCGATAAAAGAATTCAGTTCGTCTATGGTTCCGTATGCGTCCAGACGTATATCTGCTTTTGAAACACGTACTCCTCCTACCAGCGAGGTGGTACCTTTATCACCTGTCTTGGTATAAATCTTGGTCATTTTCATATATTTAAGGTCTTAAAGTCAAAGAAAGTTCACAATACGATGCTCCTTTACACGCTCTTTATCAAAAAATACCAGTCCGACATCATAAAGGTCGAATGTAATTCCCGTACGAGAATCTGCTATAACTTCCTTCCACCACCTTTTCTTCTCTGGAGTAGCATAAGGATTACCGATGATGAAACAGGTATGTTTATCGGCCAGTGGGATCAGTCGTTCAAACATTTCCTTATACGCTGGAGTATGGGCGATATGTACCACTTCCGGCTTTACTCCCTCCTTAAGCAACCTATCCATATCTGCCTCACAGTTTCCGGTCAGGTAATCAATAGAAGATTTACCGGAAAGAATCCGTTTCACTGCATCTTCCGATTGTTCTGAGAACGTATAAACCTGCATGCCTGTATTGGCTTCGGCCATATAACGGGTACTTATTCCGCTGCCAGTTCCCACTTCCCATACTACAGAAGGCCGGAGGTGATTAATCAGACGGAATAAGAACTTATCGACCTTTTCCCGATAATGAGGCAAAAAAGCCACCACACGTCTCAAGTGATGCAATGGTGCATAGGCATAGAATGGTAAACGTTCGTAAATGACAAACGTAATAAAAAAGAAATCGGAAGGAGAATGTACTCCGTATCCGCAACGATGCCGGAAACGACGACACCAGTTCCACCCTCTTAATATAAAATCCCCCATTTTTCGGACGCTAATATTGGTTGATAACGGGGACAAAGATAAAATTTATAGCGGAAAAACGAAAAGGATAGTGTAATTATGATACAAAATATCCTGAATGGATGCAGAAATCATTCCGCTTCCATCCAGGATCAATATTTCATGAAAAACGTGGTTTATTTACGTTGTCCCAATTTGTCATCCAAATACAGAATGCCAGCTGCGTCGCCACATTTTCTGAGCTTCTCTACAATGTTCTGTGCAGTAGCTTCTTCTTCTACCTGTTCACGAACATATCCCCACAAGAAATCCTGTGAAGCTTTGTCTTTTACTTCAGAGGCGACATTTACCAACTCGTCAATCAAGCTGGATACATGACATTCGTGCTTGTATACATGTTCAAATACTTCCTGCACGCTGCCCCATCCTTGTGGAACGACATCAATTTTATCCACTTTAGCTGCGCCACCACGTTTAACCAAATAATCAGCTAAATCATAAGCATGCTGCAATTCTTCTTGTGACTGTTTACGCATCCATGAAGCAAAACCGTCGAAACCTTCTTTCTGCAAGTAGAAAGACATAGACAAATACAGGTTAGAAGACCACATTTCCGCAGTAATCTGCTCGTTGATGGCATTTTGCAATTTTTCTGAAATCATAGTTCTATGTGTTTAAGTAAGTAATTCAATATCTATGAAGTAAACCACAAAAAAGATGCCAGATAAGTTCCTGCCAGTTTTTTCCCAGCGAACTGACAGGATGTCACCAGACCAAGTCTATCTACGAAAGCATGCGAGCTTTTCCCCAGAAGAAACGGGACAGATTCAGCTTATCCATGATCCAGGCTATCGCAAACGACCCCATTACACAGAAGCATAAGGACACACATAAAAAGAGCATCCCGGTAGGTTCAAAAGCCAATACAGGCACCAAAGGCTTCACTGCCATTGTAAATACCGGAGAAAACACTAACAACACAAAGGTATGAGAACCTATGTAGCCCAGTCCTCTTTTCAGATAGTCGGGTAAATAGCGATATACAGCCAACAAAAAACTAATTACCAGATAAGTCAGAGCAGCTCCGGAAAGAGCTGATTTGTTCAGATTTGCCTCATCTGAGGCCAGCCATATTATAGGTAGCAACGCCCAGAATGAAGCTGAAAAAAAAGTACGGAAGTCGATTGAGCTACGTCTCAAAGCCACTCCAGCGGTAAAGTATAGCGCATTTATCAAAGAAAGTATTCCACAAACTGACAATACGGCATAGCTTAAGGCCAGTATAATTAAGACGGAAACGGTATTACTCCACTTTTCAGCCAATTTGTCCACCAATAAATAAACAAGTCCACACAGCATCAACGTATGAAGATACCAATAGGGCCCCAAAGGATGCAAGAACAATTTATCCAGCCACAGAGAAACACTTAAATGCTCCACTGATTCACGAACCGGCAAAACAGCAGACATGATGACATAACCTGTTTCCATCACGGCGTATGGAATAAAAATCCACCACATCGTACGCAGAAACGGACGTATTCCTTTGGCTATATTCATTACATAACCGGAAATAATCAAGAAAGCAGGCATGTGGAAAGTATAAACCAAAGATTTGGCGTATGGATATTTGTCACCGATATATACCAGATGAAACACAATCATCAATAAAATAAAGATGGATTTCAAGTAATCGAGCTCTGCAATACGATTTTTCATGGAGCATAAGAATTGATTGGTAATAAAAAAAGGTTGACTTAATCAAGTCAACCTCTCTGTACCCAGACCCGGGGTCGAACCGGGATGGATGTTACTCCACTGGTGTTTGAGACCAGCGCGTCTACCGATTCCGCCATCTGGGCATTTGTTTTTCGTTTGCGTGTGCAAAGGTAAACACAATTTTCTGAATACACAAGAAAATTGCTGATTTTTATCAAAAAAAATCTCTTGTTGTCCTTGTATTACACAAGCAGCAACAAGAGATTATATAGTTTCACCGTTTATTTCTGACGAATAAAGATGTTTATCGGAGTTCCCGAAAGTTTCCAGCGTTCACGAATCTTATTCTCAAGGAAACGACGGTAAGGCTCTTTCACGTATTGCGGCAAGTTGGCAAAGAACACAAATGAAGGAACCTGTGTATTCGGCAACTGAGTGATGTATTTAATCTTGATATACTTTCCTTTATTTGAAGGTGGTGGATAAGCCTCAATCAGCGGCAGAAGTTCCTCGTTCAGACGAGCAGTCGGGATTCTTGTCGTACGTGCCTGGTAAACTTCCTTCGCCAGTTCAAGCACTTTCAGAATACGCTGTTTTGTCAATGCTGATGTAAAGACAATCGGAAAGTCAGTAAAAGGAGCCAGACGATCACGAATCGCATCTTCATATCCTTTCATTACCTTAGCCGTTTTATCCTCAATCAAGTCCCATTTGTTGACAACGACCACAAGTCCTTTCTGATTTCGCTGTACCAAAGAGAAGATGTTCAAATCCTGACCTTCGATACCACGTGTAGCATCCAGCATCAGAATACATACATCCGAATTTTCGATTGAGCGAATAGAGCGGATTACAGAATAATACTCCAGGTCTTCGCTCACTTTATTCTTTTTACGGATACCGGCTGTATCGACCAGATAGAAATCAAAACCAAACTTATTGTAACGGGTATAGATAGAATCGCGCGTAGTACCCGCAATTTCTGTCACAATATTACGGTCTTCTCCAATAAAGGCATTGATAATAGACGATTTTCCGGCATTCGGACGTCCTACCACGGCAAAGCGAGGTATATCATCATCCAAAATTTCAGGAGTTTCCTTCTTGAACTTGCTCAATACTAAATCCAGCAAGTCACCTGTACCACTTCCACTCAAAGCAGAAACACAGTAAGGATCACCCAAGCCTAAGGAATAAAACTCAGCCGCATTATACTGCAGGTCGTTATTATCCGTTTTATTTGCAACTAAAAGTACAGGAGTCTTGGAACGGCGCAAGATTTCGGCTACTTCCATATCCAAATCAGTAACTCCATTCATTACGTCTACCACAAACAGAATGACATCGGCTTCATCAATTGCCAGCATTACCTGTTTGCGAATTTCCTCCTCGAATACATCATCCGAGTTGACTACCCATCCTCCGGTATCTACTACTGAGAATTCCTTTCCCAGCCATTCCGACTTACCATACTGTCGGTCGCGGGTTGTACCGGCCTGTTCATTCACAATCGCCTGACGGCTTTTGGTCAGACGGTTAAACAGTGTCGACTTTCCCACATTGGGACGTCCCACAATCGCAACTAAATTTCCCATAATTATCTTCATTTACGGCTTCGCAGCCGATATTAATCCAATTGATAACCAAAATTTTTCAATTCCTTGTCAGAGCTTCTCCAGTCCTTATCCACTTTGACAAATGTCTCCAGGTAAATGGATTTACGGAAGAAGTGTTCCAATGTCTTACGTGCTTCAGTAGCTACTTTCTTCAAGGCTTTTCCCTGACGACCGATAATAATACCTTTCTGAGAATCGCGTTCCACATAAATTACTGCATTGATATGGATGCTTTTCTCGTCTTCCTTGAACTGTTCTACTACGACCTCTACTGAATAAGGAATCTCCTTGTCATAATACAACAAAATCTTTTCACGGATAATCTCTGTCACAAAGAAACGGGCAGGCTTATCCGTCCATTGGTCCTTTCCAAAATAAGGAGGAGAATCCGGCAACAGCTCCTTAATGCGCTTCATCACCACATCCACATTGAATTTGGCCATTGCAGAGATAGGAATAATTTCCGCTTCAGGCAGCATCTCGTGCCATTCATCCACCAATTTAACCAAATCCTCCTGATTGGTCAGGTCAATCTTGTTAATCAGCAACAAAACCGGCACCTTCAAGTTGCGCACCTTTTCCATAAACTCCGCATTCTTGTCCGGTTTTTCTACCGTATCAGTAACATACAGCAACACGTCTGCATCCACCAATGCCGATTCCGAGAAGTTGAGCATAGACTCCTGAAGCTTATAGTTAGGCTTCAATACCCCCGGAGTATCAGAGAAGACAATCTGCATATCCTCCGTATTAAGAATACCCATAATACGATGGCGAGTTGTCTGAGCCTTGAAAGTCGCGATGGAGATACGTTCCCCCACCAGCAAGTTCATCAAAGTAGATTTTCCGACATTCGGATTACCTACAATATTCACAAATCCGGCTTTGTGCATAAGTAAATATTAGTTCACAGACAAAAAAACGCATCGATTGGGATGCGTTTTTTATCTGTAGTGTTAATTCTTTCTTTATTTATTTCCGTCATAACCCCACTTCACATAGCAGGCACCCCAGGTAAATCCTGCACCAAACGCAGTGAAGATGATATTATCGCCCTTCTTCAGTTGCTTTTCGTAATCCCATAAGCAAAGTGGCAGAGTTCCGGCACTGGTATTACCATAACGCTGGATATTAATCATCACCTTATCCAATGGAACTTCCAGACGAGAAGCAACCGCATCAATGATTCGCAGATTTGCCTGATGAGGTACAATCCAGTTGATGTTGTCCTTATTCAAGCCATTACGTTCTGCAATCTGAGCCGTTACGTCAGACATATTAGATACAGCATATTTGAATACCGTTCTACCTTCCTGATACAGATAATGCATCTTATTGTCAATTGTAAAATAAGAAGGAGGACAAACCGAACCACCTGCTTTCATGTGCAGGAACGGAAGTCCTTTGCCATCTGTACGCAAGATAGAATCCATGATACCATAGTCTTCTGTAGTAGCTTCTACCATGCAAGCCGCAGCACCGTCACCGAAAATCGGACATGTAGCGCGGTCTCCATAGTTCACCATTGAAGACATCTTATCTGCACCTACAATGATAATTTTTTTATGACGACCAGACTGAATCATGCTGGCAGCAGTTTCCATGGCATACAAGAATCCGCTACAAGCAGCCTGCAAGTCAAATGCATACGCATTCTTCAATCCCAGTTTGTCACAAAGAATAGAAGCAGTAGAAGGGAAATGATAGTCAGGAGTTGTAGTAGCTACAATCACGCAGTCAATAGAAGCCGGATCCGAGCCCGTTTTCTGCATCAACTGCTTGGCAGCCTTACGGGCCAAATATGAAGTTCCCAAACCTTCTTCGTTCAGGATACGTCTTTCTTTCACCCCGATACGAGTCATAATCCACTCATCGTTGGTGTCAACCATTCTCGACAATTCTTCGTTTGTCAGGACATAATCAGGTACATATCCACCGACTCCTGTAATTACAGCATTTATTTTTTCCATCATTTCTTAATTTCGTGGCTTATAAAAAAACAGCCGAAGAGCCGAAATGGCTCTCCGGCTTTAATTTCCCTGGAACATGCAAAGATGTTCTACAAAGCGTCAAGTTATTAAAGAGCAGCTTCTTTTTCGATAGCCAATTTACCTCTGTAATAACCACAAGCCCCACATACTGTGTGATAAACATGCCATTCGCCACAGTTCGGACAAATAGCTAAAGTAGGAGCAACTGCCTTGTCATGAGTTCTTCTCTTCGCAGTTCTCGTTTTTGATTGTCTTCTTTTAGGATGTGCCATTTTTCTAAACTTTTATTTAATTATTATCTAATATTTTCTTCAATTCGTTCCATCTCGGATCTATCTCACGTGCTTCTGAAGGCTCATCTGTCATTTCCTCCTCATCCAAGAAGTCATCCATTTCATCTTCTTCATCTGCAGAAGTACGCAAATGTTTGTTCAAGGCCCCCATCATACCTTTATTACATTTTCCGGGAGCATGCACATGCTTCATCGGTATGCTCAATGCGATAAACTCGTACATAAACCAAGCGACGTTAATATAACCGTCTTCTTCCGGCACAATCACCATATCGTCTTCGTCCGAGAATTCGAGTCCGAGTTTTACCTTCAATGTGTCATCCGTTTCTACCGGCAACTCCATGTCATCCAGGCAGCGGTCGCACGGCACAACTACGGAACCCTCAATATGGAAATTCAAGACATAAATGCCCATTGTTTTCTTCACATCCAACTGCACCTGCAGTTTTCCTTTTTGAATCTCCGGAGCATCAATATCCGCGAAGAACTGATTTGTCAGTGAAAACTCATAATGAGCCGAGTTTTCCTTCATGTTCTTCAATTCTATTTTATATGTAGCAAGTTTTCCCAAGTCGCAATACTATATAAATCGGGCGACAAAGATACAAATAATAATTCATTTTATCTAGTCTTTCTACTTTTTATTTATTAAAAATACTTGTTTCACTTCGAATCTGCCTTCTTAATACCTATTTTAATATACCCATATTTCCTAATCATTAAGACCAGAACGCTATTGCTTTCCTCTCCTTTATCTTTAAAGAAGTAACATTGCACCCTGATAGAGTAGAGTTTTAATATAATTAACCCTAATATCATAAATAAATATAGTATTAATAGCACATTTAATTAGTAAATTAAGTAACTTTGCGGCACATATCAAAGAAATAAAACCTTATCTGTATGTTAACTCAAATAATTAATGCCCGTATTTTAACTCCACAAGGTTGGTTAAAAGACGGTTCTGTACTAATCAGAGACAACAAAATCCTGGAAGTAACCAATTGCGACCTGGCTATCGTCGGTGCGACACTTATTGATGCAAAAGGAATGTATATCGTGCCGGGAGGAGTCGAGATCCATGTACATGGTGGAGGTGGACGTGACTTCATGGAAGGATCTGAAGATGCGTTCCGTGCAGCTATCAAAGCTCACATGCAGCATGGTACCACAAGTATTTTCCCGACGCTTTCTTCGTCTACCATTCCTATGATTCGTGCCGCTGCTGAAACTACGGAAAAATTAATGAGTGAACCTGACAGTCCGGTACTCGGACTCCATTTGGAAGGACATTATTTCAATATGAAAATGGCAGGAGGACAGATGCCGGAAAACATCAAGAATCCTGATCCTGAAGAATATATTCCACTTTTGGAAGAAACTCACTGCATCAAACGATGGGATGCTGCTCCTGAGCTTCCCGGTGCTATGCAATTCGGTAAATATATTACATCAAAAGGGGTACTGGCAGCTGTTGGACATACACAAGCTGAGTTTGAAGACATCTATACAGGATTCCATGCCGGTTATACTCACGCTACTCATTTCTATAATGCGATGCCGGGATTCCACAAACGTCGCGAATACAAATACGAAGGAACAGTAGAAAGTATCTACTTAATGGACGACATGACAGTGGAAGTAGTAGCCGACGGTATTCATGTTCCTCCTACCATTCTTCGTCTGGTACACAAAATCAAAGGAGTGGAGAAGACGGCTCTGATTACTGATGCATTGGCATGTGCTGCCAGCGACAGCAAAGAAGCCTTCGACCCTCGCGTCATCATTGAAGATGGGGTTTGTAAACTGGCTGACCGTTCTGCACTGGCAGGTAGTATCGCCACTATGGACCGCCTGATTCGTACCATGGTACAAAAGGCTGAGATTCCATTGGAAGATGCGGTCAGAATGGCTTCAGAAACACCTGCCCGCATTATGGGTGTTCTCGACTGCAAAGGTACACTGGAAAGAGGAAAAGATGCAGACATCATCGCCCTCGACCGCGACCTGAACGTTCGTGCCGTATGGGCAATGGGAAAACTGGTGGAAGGTACCAACAAACTTTTTTAACGACTTAAATATTCGACAATTATGTTGACTCAAATCATAAATGGGCATATTCTTACCCCACAAGGATGGTTGAAAGACGGCTCTGTCCTCATTAGTGACGGAAAAATCCTGGAAGTAACTAACAGCGACCTGGCTGTTATCGGTGCAACGGTAATTGATGCCAAAGGCATGTATATCGTACCAGGATTCGTAAGCATGCACGCACACGGAGGCGCCGGACACGATTTTACAGAAGGTACTACCGAAGCTTTTCAGAAAGCGACACAAGCTCACCTGGTCCACGGAGCAACTTCTATCTTCCCCACACTAAGTTCTACCAGCTTTGATAATATCAAAAGCGCAGTAGCTACATGTGAAGAACTGATGAAAGCACCCGAAAGCATTATTCAGGGGCTTCATATTGAAGGTCCGTACCTCAATAAGAAAATGGCCGGAGCACAGTGGGAAGAGTTCCTGAAAGATCCAGATCCGGAAGAATACATTCCCCTGCTGGAAAGCACACAGTGCATCAAACGCTGGGACATCAGCCCGGAGCTTCCTGGAGGACATGATTTCGCAAGATACACTCGTTCTAAAGGCATTCTGACTGCAGTCACTCACACTGAAGCCGAATATCCGGAAATCAAGGCTGCATTTGAGGCAGGATTCACTCACGCAGCACATTTCTACAATGCAATGCCGGGATTCCACAAACGCCGTGAATATAAATATGAGGGTACGGTAGAAAGCGTATACCTGACAGACGGAATGAGCGTAGAAGTGATTGCCGACGGTATCCATCTACCTGCTACTATTCTGAAATTGGTTTACAAGCTCAAAGGAGTAGAGCAAACCTGTCTGGTTACCGACGCTCTTAAATATGCAGCCAATGAGGGAGGAGTCATCGATGATCCAAAATATATTATAGAAAACGGAGTATGTAAATTAGCCGACCACTCTTCATTGGCAGGAAGTCTGGCAACCATGGATGTATTGATTCAAACCATGGTGAAAAAAGCCGCCATCCCATTGGCCGATGCTGTTCGTATGGCTTCCGAGACTCCAGCCAAGCTTATTGGCATCGAGTCACACAAAGGAACTCTCCAGAAAGGAAAAGACGCCGACATTGTTATTCTTGACAAAGACATCAATGTTCGCTGCGTATTCTCTCATGGAAAAATTGTGGAAGGCACCAATACAATGATTCACTAACCTAACCTAATTATATTATAGAAATCAATCAAGAATTCCCTGGACTGTGAAGTCCGGGGATTTTTTATCCTTATACTTTAGAAAAGTTGACACAATACAGCCTTCCATCTCCCCTCCATAGTGCCTTCTACATTCCACCAAACATGTCAGAAAGTCCTAGAAGGACAACACCTATGGCGAATAAATATATCTTCAGTATGATTCCCTTTTCAGACTGATTTTCGTACGTTTTAAGCGCATCTGAAAGTTCCGGTGAAGAAATGACTCTCCTTTCCGTAGAAAACGCCTCCAGGCGCACTTCTGAAGGCCGCCCGGGTGAGCAGCAAAAAAAGCAAAGGAAAGCAAGGGGAAAAAGTAAGGAAAGAAAGAATCCGGCAGCAAAAAGAAGAAGCGGCCTGCAGCGGAAACGGACACGGACAGTACGGATACAAAAAAGCCCTGAAGCGGTTCCGCCTCAGGGCTTCTG
>ENA-OPBW01000986-OPBW01000986.1-human-gut-metagenome-genome-assembly--contig:-NODE-986-length-17447-cov-2.676345_pt1 | contig 17447 bp, 11 predicted proteins | sample MGYA00241070_ERZ501456 | MGnify/ENA primary metagenome ERZ501456 (study PRJEB25962, sample SAMEA2042624) | human gut metagenome | biome: human gut; feature: human-associated habitat; material: faeces...
ATAAACGATGCTCTGCAACAGGTTGAACTCCTTCTGGATCATCAGAATCGCCACACCCAGCACGGCGACGAGAGCCACGATCACGACGATGACGGCCGCCGTGGCACCCTTGCTGCGCTTCTTCTCCTCGCCGGTGGTGGTGAAGGCGCGCGGCGGATTGGTGTTCGCGCCCGGATTGCTCTGCGGTGCGAAGCTCGGCGGCAGCGCCGGCGTGCCGGCTGCATACGCGGCGTCGATTGCCTTCCGCTCCTCCTCGAGTGCACGCTGCGATTCGGTGCCGTTCGGCACTTCGTTACCTTGGTCGTCGATGAGCGGGATGCGCCCCGTGGTGGTGACGCCGCGCGTTGCATCCATAGACCCGTCACGCACGCCGGAGACATCCACCGGCACGGTCATGCGCGAGGGTTGCATAGGCGGTTCGTTCTGCGCGTTCGGGTCGAAGGCCGAGAACATCTCGGTGGCGTCGGCCGGCGAGATCTCCGGGATGGCGCTTGCCGCGTCCTCTCCGCCCTCCATGTAGGCCTTGCTCTTGTTCCAGAGCGCCTTGAACGAGTTCGCCGGCATGGATTCCGTCTTCTCGCCGGGGGTCTCGTCTTCGTCATCCACTTCCACGGCGGCGAATTCGGGGCCTGCAGTGGAGGCGAACGTGAGCGAGGGAAGCGTCTGCGAGGAGATCAGGGAATCCGGCAGTTCGAGCAGATCGCTGGGCAGAATCGGGCGCACCGGCGCATAGACCACGGAGCAGGCGCCCTCCGCGTTCGGGATGCGCAGATCGTGCCGGGTGAGCATGTGCAGTGGCTTGTATGGGCCGAGCAGTGCTTCGAGCTCATTGAGCGTGAGCAGCGGAATCGTCGGCGTGGTGCCGTCCTGCAGTTCGAGACCACGCTTGCAGATCACGAACAGTTCCATTGGCACATCTGCAGGCAGATCGTTGAGATTGAACTTCGGCGGGAAGGTGGACGGCCGGCGCGTGAGCATGCCGTAGAGCACACTGGCGAGCTGACGCACGGCGAGACGCTCGTCGTTGTCGGCGGGCGAGGCTCCCGAGGTGTCGGCCAGCGCGGTGCTGATCGACGCGTCGGCGAGCTGGATGCCGCCCACGGTGATGCGCACGGTGTCGGTGGAGACCGCGTGATGCGTGAGATGATCGCGCTGCAGCGAGGCGAGCGCCTTGCCGGTCTCGCCGATCACGGTGCGCATGGCCTCGTAGCTGAGCGGGGAGGAATCGGGACGCTGCAGGTATTCGGTGAGCGAGACACCCGCGTCGAGTTGCGTGAGCACGACGGCGACCGGCCCGTCGTGGAGCAGCTGCAGCACCGGGGTGAACCGTGGATCCTTGGTGGCGGCGAGCGTGCCGGCGACGGCGTTCGTGTTCTTGAGCACGGCCTTGTTGTTCACAATGAAGAGCTGGCAGTCGCGCGAGAGCACGCGGTCGTTCGCCTTCCAGGCCTGCAGTCCCGGCTCCTCGCGAAGTGGTGATACCAATGTGTACCGGTTGAGAACGGTGTCTCCTAAGTGCGGCCTCATATGCTCCCCATCTGTGCTTTGCGCTCTCCTATAAGCTGATTCGATTCTACTGTTGCCACTGGTCGGCCGCGATAATCCCTCAGACTGATTATCTTGCAGCGCAACGGGGTTTTCGGCCAACTCGATTGGCTCGACCACGCCAAGCTGTTCGATCTGACCATAGGGTTCGGCAGGCAGGTCGGTGGACATGCTCGGCGGGAAGCTCGGCGGCATGCTCGGGGGGATGCTGGGAGAGAAACTGGGCGGGAAGCTCGGCGGCATCTCCACAGGTCGTGCCGTGCTTGCAGATATTCTGCGGCCGACTGCCGGCGCGGTGCCGGCGGATTCCCCGGCAGCCGTGGACGGCTCGGATTGCGGGGCCGCGCTCTTGCGCCCGAAGCGTGTCTTGAGCGTGGCGATGATGCCCATGAGCTCCGCGCACCTCAACACCCAGAGCACGGCGACATAGATGACGAGCAGCACCACGGCGAGCACACCAGTGGCCAGCACGGTGAGAATCCAGCCGGTGACGCCGAGTCTGGGTTTGAGCACCTGCGCGAGTGAGTAGACGGGGTTGCGCAGTGCCATACCGATGATGATTGTGACCGCGGCGGCGAGCAACGCCTTGCCGTACGTGACGGCGATGCGGCGGCCGTCGAGCTGTCCGTTGAAACGCTTGCGAAGCATCACGACGAGCGGAGTGAACGACAGCACGTACGCCAGCGACATGCACAGGCCCACCATCGTCGCCCAATCCGTGGCAGGGAACACCCTGGTGCCGATGAAAATGAGCACGAGCTGCAGCGCATACATGAGCGCCATGAACATGAACGGCGAGCGACCGTCTTCGAACGCATAGAATGTGCGCTGGATGAGCAGGTAGGCACTCGCCAGCGGCAGGCAGATGCTCATGCCCACGAGCGGACCGCAGATGAGCAACGCCTGCGAGACACCCACCGTGGGCAGCAGCGAACGCGTGATGGCCAGCGGCATCACAATGAATGCCGACGAGAAGAAGCACATGATGACGCCGACGGTGCGAAGCGCGCTCGACAGGTCTGTGCGGGCGCCGTCGAGGTCCTTGGTGGCGATGGCCTGGGAAATCTGCGGGAACAATGCAGTGGCCACGGAGGTGGCGATGAGCGAGTAAGGGAGTATGTAGAGCGTGTAGGCGTTCTGGTAGGTGGCGTTGCCGGCCACGTCGAACTGGTTCATATGCAGGGTGCGTTCGGCGATCGACGGCGCGCTGGTGAGAATGCGTGTGGTGATCACATTGACCACCTGGTCAATGCCCACGATGCCCAGGCTCCAGCCGGCCACCGGGCCCATGGACCGCAAGCCAATGCCACGCACGCCGAAGCGCAGGTGGAAGTGGAAGCCAAGCCGTTTGAGCGGAATCAGCAGCACCAGGCCTTGGAATGCCACGCCAAGCGTCCAGGTGCCGGCGGTGAGCGCAAGGGTGGCGGGAGTCCAGAACCCGATCGGCTGCTGCGCCGCATTGCCGAACATCGCAATGAACACGCCGAAGCCGAGGCAGCTAATCACATTCGCCCCCACGGAACTCCACGCGTAGGCGCCGAATCGGTTCTTCACGGCGAGAATCTGCCCGAGGAGCATATGCAGGCCATAGAAGAAAATCTGCGGGGTGCACCACAGCATGAATGCCATCGACAATCCCACGAGATCCGGGCTGCCGTTCACGTAGATGCGGGTGAGCACGGGGGTGAGCGCGGCGATGATCACGGTGGCGCCGAGCAGCAGCGTCAGCGCGAAGGTGACGATCTTGTCGAGCGTCTCCTGGGCGTTGTCGCTGTTGAGCGTACGCGTGATGTGCGGCACCAGCACGGCATTGAAGACGCCGCCGGAGACGAGCGTGAAGATCACCTGCGGAATCATCGAGCCGGCTTGGTAGGCATTGGCTGCCATACCGGTGGTGCCTATGGCGGCCGCCAGCAGAATCGTGCGAATCTGGCCGGTGATGCGGCTCGCGGCCGTGCCCGAGGCCATGATGAGCGAATTGCGTCCTATGGAAGAGCTCATTCGTCGGGGTCCTTCTTGCGATGGAATTGGCGCCACAGACCTACAATGCCCAGCAGCACCGCGATGATGATGAACACGATGCCGCTTTTGTCGCTGATCTGCAGCGACGAGGTGATCGTGGTGGTGTGGATGCCGCTGAGCGGCACGCCTTCATGATTCACGAGCTCCTGATTGGCCACCGTGGTGCCCGCGGTGGAGACGCGAATCTCCAGCGTGGCCTGCGCTTCGCTGCCCGGCGGTACATTCACGTCGACAAAACGGGAGGTGACGATCTCCATTGAATCGGTACGCGACGAGATGCGCAATGAGATCGGGTAGGGTAGGCTGTTCGTCACGGTCACCGGCAGCGAGGCAGATTCGGAGACGACGTTCACATTGGTGGGGGTAGTCAGTCCGATGCCTTGGCGCAGATAGTCGACCATGGCCTGTGTGGCGGCCGTGAGCGCGCTGGAACGTGCGGTGTTCGCATTGAGCGACAGCAGCGCGAGCTCGTCGTGGGCCTGCAGCCAGCGGTTGCTCCATTGCAGGGCGCCCAGCGCATCACCGGAAGTGTCTGACGTGGCATTGTCGCTGGCATCGTCGGCATCGTTGGCATCACCGTCGCCGGGCTTGGTGTTGTTGGCATCGCCCGTCTGTGCCGCGGGCCCGCCCGGCATGCTGCCATCGGCGAGCAGCACGGAGGTGTTGAAGTGCTGGAGGTCACGGCGTGTGTGCGCCAGTGTGGTCAAGGTCGTGTCGAGCGTTGTTGTGTCATACGCAGCCGGGTCGACGGTGGTGGTGTCGGCCACGGTTGCCGCATCATCGCCGCTCATGTACGGCTCGCTGGCACGGAGCGTCTCCAGATCGGTGAGATCGAGCCAACTCGCCTCCTGCAGCGCCCCCATGAAGGCGGCGATGTTCGCGGCAGAGGAATCCGGGCCGAAACTCACCAGCAGGCAACGGTTCTGGTACGGCTGTTCCATTTGGTAGAAGGCGCTCTGCGCGATGAACCTCTGCAGCCGGCCGGCGGTGTTCGTCTCCGCCTGTGCCTCCTGCGACGTGGCTTGGCCCGCCGCCAGCTGCGAGAGCATGGGATGCGTGGCCATCACCGTGACGTCGCCGTGGGCGGTGGGCACGCGATAGACGCCGGTGTGCGCGGCGGTGTCATCCTGATCATCGAAGTCATGGGTGGCAATCACCGTGTCATACCCTTGCATGCGTGCCGTATCGAGAGCCTCGGTGTTCCAGGCACCCACACCCTGCATCGCATAGACGGGGCGTTCGGCAGCGCCGTCGTTGAGCACGGTGCGCAGCGTCTGCACCGAGCTGGAGGCGGCCCAGCTCGACAACGGGACGCCCGCATTCTCATATCCGTTCGCATTGTCGGCATAGCTGTAGCGGGTGATGTCGAAATCGGCGGGTTGCATGAGCGCCTGCAGTGTGGCGAGCACCTGCGGATCCGCGAGCGCCTGCACATGGGGGAAGCGCTGCGTGAGCTGATCCTTGGTGCGCAGCGCCTCGGCGCTCTTGCCGTCCAAGGTCGCGATGGCGGAGGCATGCGTCTTCGCCGAGCGATCCGCCCGCAGCGCCTTGAGTGTGGTCTCGTCGAGCGACCAGTCGCCGGCTGTGAGCGGCATCAGCATCGTCATATGGAGCTGCGGTGTGCGCTCGCCTTGCAAGCCGTCCTGCGAGCGCGTGACGAAACTGTGCAGCGTGCTCGTCTGCGCGCCGTCATCGCTGCGGTAGTCGAGTGCGAGCGGGCGCGGACCCCACGAATTGAACTGTTTGAGAATCTCCTCGCTCGCAGGCAGCGAACTGTTCACGGTCACCGATTTGTGTGCGGCGATGCGCGGCACATGCAGGGTGACAAGCAGGTCGGGCAGCGGAATCTGCCCTCGGCCTTCGGCCCATTCCTGCAGGTCGGTGCGGGAGATGAAATTGTAGGTGAAGTTCGTGAGTGCGTCTATGGAGCCGTGGTCCACATCCGCGTCGGTGTTGTTCGTGACGGTCAGATTCAGTTTGTAGCCGGAGGATGGCGTGATCACCGGCGTCATCGAGTTGACCGTGATCGAGACGCCGGGTTTGGCGGCTTGGTCGGTATTCGTCGTGGCGTCGGGCTCCTCGGCATGTGCCGGGCGCACTGCGAAGCCGGTGCACAATGCCAGTATGAGCGTGAACAGCACCGTGAGCAGCGCAGTGCCCTTGCACCGCTGTCGTGCCGTGTGGCGCAGGTCGGTGCGGTGTGGATTCACGTTTAAGCCTGCCTATTCAGTTTCCTTGCGTACAGCCATGCAATCTTACGCTCATTGGGGTAGCTGAGCACATCGTCGAGGTCTGCGAAATCCACCCATATGGCGTCTTCGGCCTCGTGATCGGGGTCTCCTTCAACGGTGAGCTCGCCGCCCGTCTGCCGTAATGCGAAATGATGCACCAGCTTGTGGACGCGTTGACTTGTTCCGGTAAACCAATAGTCTATCGTGGCTATGGAATCTACCACCTCGCCAATGATGCCAGTCTCTTCGTGAATCTCGCGCACGGCGGTCTGCTGGGGCGTCTCGCCCTTCTCTATATGGCCCTTCGGCAGGCACCATTCAAGATGTCCGCTGCGCGAATGCCGGGCGATGATCGCCACGCGGCCATGCGCGTCGAACACGAGCCCACCGGCGGAGTATTCGCGGACCACCGGCAGTTCCTGGGCGTCGAGCGAGGCGAACGAGCTGCGGCGGTCGGTGCTGCGCCGCTGCGGCAAGACCTCGCAGCTCCTGCATCTGGAGCCGGATATCGAGATCGACCCCGCCGCCCGGATCGTCCGCAGGGCCGGTCAGCCTGTGGCCCTGACAGCCAAGGAATTTGACCTTTTGGTGTTGTTCGTTCAGAACAGGAATGTCGCCCTGTGCCGGGACCGGATCTTTGAGCGGGTGTGGAACGAGGAATATCTGGGGGACAGCCGCACCGTGGACCTCCACGTCCAGCGGATGCGGAAGAAGCTGGGGCTGGAGGAGCACATTGCAGCTATCTACAAGGTGGGGTACAGGCTGGTGATTCCCTCATAGCGAAGGAGCAGCCGGGAAAAACGGGAGGACGGGCATGAGACTATCCTGGAAATTATTTTTTACCACCATCCCTGTTTTTGTGATATTTTTTACTCTGTTCGGCTGCTGGATTGTGGAGGATAGCTTTCAGTCCAGCCTGAACCAGGAGGCGGAACAGTGCGTGATAGAAAATCAGATGTTTCAGAATTCTTATGAATTAACCTGGAATGGCCTGACGGAAGAACAGCAGGAGCAGACGACGGCCAAAATGGTGGTAGAGAGCTTCAGCCGCAGGCAGGGAAGCAAGAAAGGGAAATACCGGATTTACGGGGAAGACGGCACCGTTCTTTATGAGGACAGTCCTCAGACGGAAATTTCCGGTTCCGAAAACCGGGGCGGATCAGAGGAAATCCCGGGGACGGAGCTGATGGGACTTCTGGATCAGGAAAACAACGTGGGCTATGAGATTGTGTCCCGGGGCAGCGGCAGACAGCTGACGGTGGTAAGCCGCAGCAGCTTCGGCATTTACTTTGAGATCACCCGGGATATTACGGATCTGTTTCGGAACCGGGATATTCTTTATTCCAGATACCGGACGGGGATTTTCCTGGTGACGGTCCTGGCGGGAGGCGTGATGCTTCTGGTGATGCTGTCATTAAAAATGAGATCAATTCTTACGATCAGCGCACTTGTCAGCAAAGGCATGATCGACAGCTCATTTCAGTATCATGCTGAAACCGCAAAAAAGAACGGCGTTACAAAAACTGAAATGGCAGAAATTTTAACGCATCTCGCCTTTTATGCCGGATGGCCGAAAGCATGGGCCGCTTTCCGTCAGGCCAAGGAAGTTTGGGCGGAAGATGTAACCGGAGAAGAGGCAAAGGCAGCTTTCCAGCGCGAAATGATTTTCCCAATCGGAGAACCGAATACCACATTTGCACAATACTTTATCGGTCAGAGTTACCTGGCTCCGGTTTCGAAGGAACAGGTGCCGGTGTTCAATGTGACCTTTGAACCGGGATGCCGCAACAACTGGCATATTCACCGGGCGACTAAAGACGGCGGACAGATGCTTATCGGAGTGGCTGGCCGTGGATGGTATCAGGAAGAAGGTAAACCTGCCGTACAGATTCTGCCGGGCACGGTGATTCATATTCCTGCCGGCGTAAAACACTGGCATGGTGCAGCAGCCGACAGCTGGTTTGCACACCTGGCATTCGAAGTAGAAGGAGAAAACACTTCGAACGAATGGCTGGAACCGGTTTCAGACGAAGAATATAGTAAACTGCAATAATCTATCCAGCGTCATCGGCTTCTCGCTTTTGTCGGGAGCCGATGACCTTTCACTCTTCCCTTTTCTGTTACCTACATTTTTATTTATGAAGAGAATCTTGTTATTCCCGCTTCTGTTTTTTGCCGGCATGACCCTGTTTGCCTGCAATCCTTCGGACGATACCCCGTCTGCACCTGAAACGAACACACCCGAACAGTCGGGGAATGCCGGAGACAGTGAAACCAATGAACATCCTGAAAACGATGAAAATGAAGATACTCCTATGGAAAATAATACACTTAAATTGACCGTAAACGGTCGCTCTTTTACAGCTACATTAGTAAAGAATTCATCTACAGAGGCGCTGATGAAACAATTGGCGCAAGGAAGTGTAGACATTCGCATGAATGATTACGGAAATATGGAAAAGGTGGGTTCTTTAGGCTTTTCCCTACCAAGAAATGATCGGCAGACAACCACAGCTCCCGGCGACCTGATTCTGTATCAGGGCAACTCGTTTGTTATTTATTACGATACGAATTCATGGAACTTTACCCGCTTGGGAAAGGTGGATGGCGTGTCCAGCCGCAATGAGATGTTGGATTTGCTGGGTGGCAAAGGAGAAGTTACCGTAACCCTCTCGTTAGCAGAATAAAAAACTTGATAAAAGAATTAGAATAAGGTCTTGCTCAGGGGCAATTATATTGGCTCTGAGCAATTTGTTTTTTAATAGGATTTTTTACTTTTGCATCTTTTTACTTGCATACATTTAATTGACGACTTGAATGAAAAAACGAACGATACCTGTTTTACTGCTCGGCCTGGCCTGTCATGCAGGAATGGCCCAGAAGCCGCAACGAGATACACTTTCATTGACAAGCAAGATTCACCAGATGGACGAGGTGGTAGTGACCGGAGCACGCCATGAAACGGATGTGCGGCATCTTTCACAAACCGTGTCGGTAGTGGGGCGTGCCCAGATAGAAAGTGCCTTGCAACCGTCTTTGTTGCCCGTGCTTACTGAGCAGGTGCCTGGTCTCTTTGTCACTTCGAGAGGCATCATGGGTTACGGTGTGTCAACCGGAGCGGCGGGCGGAATTTCTCTGCGCGGACTGAGTGGAGGTACGGCCCGGTTGATGGTTATGATTGACGGCCATCCGCAATATGCCGGGATTTTCGGTCATCCGATAGCCGATGCCTACCAGTCGTTTCTGGCCGAGCGCGTAGAGGTGCTTAGAGGACCAGCCTCGGTACTTTACGGTTCGAATGCCATGGGAGGCGTAATCAATATTGTGACACGGAAGATGCAGGAAGACAGGGTCGATACACACCTTCATGCAGGTTACGGTTCGTATAACACACTGGAAACGGAACTGACCAACCGTGCCCGCAAGGGACGGTTCTCGAGTGTGGTATCGGGCTCCTACAATCGTACCGACGGGCATCGGGCTGATATGGGATTTGAACAGTACGGAGGATATGCCAAGCTGGGATATGAAGTGGCTGAACACTGGAACCTGCATGGAGATGTAAACGTGACACATTTCAATGCCTCCTATCCCGGTCCGGTGACGGATCCACTGCTCGACGGTGACCAGCGCATTACGCGTGGAGTAACTTCTTTTGCCATGGAAAACCACTACGAAAAGACTTCCGGCGCATGGAGCTTCTTCTATAACTGGGGGAACCACTGGATTAACGACGGATACACTCCTTCTGCCGGAGAGGGTCCGCAAGATGCCCGCTTCAACTCCCGCGACCACATGATGGGTGTTTCGCTCTATCAAAGTACCCGATTCTTCAAGGGAAGCCGCATTACCTTTGGCTTCGACTGGTTCCGCTACGGAGGGCATGCGTGGAATGAGTATGTGAGTGGAGAAAATGCGGGTACGTCTGCCGACTTGGTGGATAAGCAGGAAGATGAACTGGCCGGATACGTGGATTTGCGTCAGGACATCCGTTCGTGGCTGACGTTCAATGCCGGACTTCGGGTAGACCATCATTCGCGTGTGGGAACGGAATGGGTGCCACAGGTCGGTCTGGCTTTCCATTTGCCACAGGCTATGGAACTGAAGGCATCGGCTTCAAAAGGCTTCCGCTACCCTATTCTTCGGGAAATGTACATGTTTCCGCCACAAAACCCTGACCTGCAACCGGAATCTATGTGGAACTATGAACTGGCCTTCTCACAACGATTGATGAATGGCAGGCTGCAGTATGGCGTCAATCTGTTCTTTATTGACGGAAAGAACCTTATCCAAACGTTGCCGAATCCTAACGGAAGTGGTATGCTGAACCAGAACTCCGGAGAGATAGAAAATGCGGGTGTAGAAGTACAGGCTGCCTACCGTATCGACCGCCACTGGTCGGTAGACGGAAATTACAGCTATCTTCACATGAAGAATCCGGTCATCGCCGCTCCGGAACATAAACTTTACGCCGGAGCTAGTTTCTCGCAAGGGCGGTGGAACGTATCTACGGGTCTGCAATACATTGCCGGACTTTATACGCAGACGGACCCCGTGGTGACTGAAGATTTCGTGCTTTGGAACCTGCGTGCCACTTTCCGTGTGAACCGCTGGCTGGACATCTGGGCCCGTGGTGAAAACCTGTTGGCACAGAAATATGAAATCAATGCCGGGTATCCCATGCCGCGTGCCACTGTGATGGCTGGAATCAATCTCAATTTTTAGGATAAGTTTGTGAAATTCATAAGTTCTGCCTATTTTTGCTCTCATTATGAAAAAGACAATCACTTCTCTCCTACTGGTGTGGGCGATAGGCTCATGCGGTACATCTTTCCTTCAGGCACAGACCGCCGTAGAAAAAGGTCTGAAGAGTATCAACCGCCCTTCTGCCGAGGCCATTGTAGGCTTTCTGGCCGATGACGCGCTGCAAGGACGTGAAGCCGGCATGATTGGTTCGCGCGTGGCAGCCCGTTACCTGGTTTCCTGTCTTCAGGAAGCCGGCATCGCTCCTCTGTATGATGGTTCGTATTACCAGCCATTCGAAGCCTGTGCCAAGGAACGGCAGCAGAAAGGCCGCTGGCAGGTACATCCCGATTCCATTGCCCAGTTGAAGCAGGGCACGCACCGCTCGCTCCGCATGGCCAATGTATTAGGCATGATTCCAGGAGAACGGACCAATGAGTACGTGGTGGTAGGCGCGCATTTCGATCATCTGGGCATTGATGAAACACTGGCAGGTGACAAAATCTACAACGGAGCCGATGACAATGCGTCGGGTGTATCGGCCGTGATGCAGATTGCCCGTGCTTTTCAGGCCAGTGGCAAAAGGCCCTTGCGCAACGTCATCATCGCATTCTGGGATGGAGAAGAGAAAGGACTTTTAGGCTCTAAGTATTTCATGCAGCACTGCGATTTTGTAAAGGATATCAAAGGTTATTTGAATTTCGATATGATTGGCCGGAACAATCGGCCGGAACAACCTGAGCACGTGGTGTATTTTTATACGGAAGCACATCCGGCACTGGGCCAGTGGCTCAAGGATGACATTGCCCGTTACGGGTTGAAACTGCAACCGGATTACCGCCCGTGGGACCGTCCGGTGGGAGGAAGCGACAATGCTTCGTTTGCCGTACACGACATTCCCATCATCTGGTATCACACTGACGGACATCCGGATTACCACCAGCCTTCTGACCATGCCGACAAGCTGAACTGGGAGAAGGTGGTGGAAATTACCAAGGCTTCTTTCCTCAACGCTTGGAACCTGGCTAACGAGAAATCGTATTAGGCCGTCAACAGATACCGAACAGTTTCATGTCCGCTTCGGGGGTAGTAATGCCTCCGATGCCGAACTGTTCTACCAGTACTTTGGCTACGTTTGGTGAGAGGAAAGCCGGTAAGGTAGGTCCCAGGTGAATATGTTTCACGCCCAGGCTCAACAGGGCCAGCAGGACGATGACCGCCTTCTGTTCGTACCAGGCAATGTTGTACACGATGGGGAGTTCGTTGATGTCGTTCAACTGGAAGACTTCCTTCAACTTCAGGGCAATGACGGCCAGTGAGTAGCTGTCGTTACATTGTCCGGCATCAAGCACACGGGGAATTCCTTGAATATCGCCTAACGGAAGCTTGTTGTAACGGTACTTCGCGCAACCAGCCGTAAGGATGACCGTATCTTTCGGAAGTGCCTGAGCAAAGTCGGCATAGTAGTCGCGGCTCTTCATGCGTCCGTCACATCCGGCCATGACCACAAACTTGCGAATGGCACCGCTCTTCACGGCTTCTACTACCTTATCAGCCAGCTGCATTACCTGATTATGGGCAAATCCGCCGATAATCTCTCCCTGCTCCAGCTCTAGAGGCGGCTGGCATTGTTTGGCCAGTGCGATGACCTCTGAAAAATCCTTGTGTCCCTCGGCATCCGTGGCAATATGCTTGCATCCGGGATACCCCGTCGAATTAGCCGTAAACATCCGCTCCTTATAAGTCGCATTTTCCAGTGGCGGCACGATACAGTTGGTGGTGAACACAATCGGGCCGTTGAATGCCGTAAACTCTTCGCGCTGCTTCCACCAGGCATTTCCATAGTTTCCTACAAAATGTTTGTATTTCTTGAAGGCCGGATAATAGTGCCCCGGGAGCATTTCGCTATGCGTGTATACGTCTACTCCCGTACCTTCAGTCTGGCGCAAAAGCTCTTCCAGGTCGTGCAAGTCATGTCCGCTGATCAGGATACCTGGATTCTTCCCTACTCCGATGTTTACCTTCGTCAGTTCCGGATGCCCGTAGCGGGTGGTGTTGGCACGGTCCAGCAAAGCCATTACCTGTACTCCGTGCTGTCCGGCCTCGAGTACCAAAGCCACGAGTTCGTCTGCTCCCATTGTCTGTGTGGTAATACGCGCCAAAGCCGATTGCATAAAGGCATGAATGGCCTCGTCGGCAAATCCCAGACGCATGGCATGTTCGTGGTAAGCTGCCATTCCCTTCAGTCCGTACATCAGCAGTTCTTTCAACGAGCGAAGGTCCTCGTTCGGTTCTCTCAACACTCCTACGGAAGCTGACTTGGACAGGTATTCTTCCTCTTTACCGTTCCGTGTCAGTTCATCTGCTTCCGGTAGGACGATACCTGCTTCCACGGCACGTGCCTTCAAACAATCGCGCAGTTCCAGTCCCTTTCTCACACGAGCCAGGATACTTTCATCGTCAAAATTGGCATTGGTAATTGTAGAGAAAAGTGCGTCGGTGACAAACTCATTCGTACCGGCTTCCACTTCGTGTCCCTTCGTGCGCAAGGCATCGGCAGCCACCGACACGCCGCGCACCACAAAGAGCAACAAATCCATGTAGCGTGCGGTGGTATCTTTCTTTCCGCATACTCCTCTCAACACACATCCAGTGCCTTTAGCCGCTTCCTGACACTGATAACAAAACATATTTCCTTCCATATTCTTTCTTGGGTTATTATTGATTTTTCATTAAGTTTGCGCAAAGATGAGGAATCCTGCACGGGATTTCTGTCACCTATGTGACACGTAACCCAAAGAAAAGTTAAAAGAAAGATGCATACCGAAATTTTGAGCCGAATGAGCCTGTTTGAAGGCTGTGACCCGGAGGCACTTTATCAGTTGCTCCGTGAAGCCCCGAACAGTCTGCGCACATATAAGGAAGGAGAATTCATCGCCCATCAGGGTGACGTGTGCCGCTCCTTGTTTATTCTGATAAAGGGACACGTGAGGACACAAATGGAGAATGCCGAGGGCAAGCAGCTCACCATAGACTGGATTAAGGCACCTGACATTCTGGCACCGGCTTTTATCTATGCCTCGGAGAATCGTTTTCCGGTGAATGTGGAAGCCACAGAACTTTGTGAGGTACTTGTAATGGACCGGACACGTTTTGAGGAGTTCATGCATGCCCAGCCGGCTGTAATGCGGAATTTCATTGCCACGATATCCGACCGGAGTTTGTTCCTGAGTCGAAAACTCAACGAGTTTGCCTTGCAAAGCTTGAAATCACGCCTGCTGAACTATCTGAAAATGCACGGTGGCATCCACAACCAGCAGGAAGTAGCCTTTATCTTAGGAGTGGCACGTCCGTCACTAGCTCGTGCTTTGTCTGAACTGATTGCCGAAGGAAAAGTCACCATGTCCGGCAAACAGGTGATTCTTCATTCTGCCGACTGACATTTATTTGAGTGAACCGTCTTCTTCTATTTCTATCGGAAGCATATCGTGCTGGATGTTGTTCATACTTCCCCACAAGCTATAGCGAGCTTCCGGATTCATGGCTTCCAGACGTGCCAGCACCTCTTTCATATCCGAACGGTGAGAATCTTTCTCGTACGGGCAGTTCTTCACCTGCTTGCGGAAACCACGGAGAGCGGCCATCTCTTTCAGGTCGGCTTCGTGTACCAGGCACATGGGGCGGATAATGGTCATGTCGAACTTACGCATCACCAGGCGCGGCGGCATGGTGCTGAATGCTCCCTGAAAGGTCATGTTCATCAGCAGGGTTTCCAGTATGTCGTCCATGTGATGTCCCAAGGCGATTTTGTTGCATCCCTGCTCTTTGGCCACGGTGAAAAGAGCCTTGCGGCGATTCCATGAGCAGAGAAAGCACGGTGACTTCCGCGTATCGGTCGACGGGTCGAACTCCGTTTCATAACACACGTAGGGTACTCCCAAACTTTCGGCATATTCGCGCAAGTAAGTCTGGTCGGATTCATAAGCAATGTTCTTCATCACCACGTGCGCCGCCACCACCGAAAACTTTGGCTTGTAGATGCGCGAACGCTGGGCCAGCAACTCCAGCAAGGCCAGCGAATCCTTTCCTCCCGAAAGACCCACTAGAATGCGGTCGCCCTCCTCTATCAGCTTGTAATTCATCACTCCTTTCATAAACCGCTGGTTGATGCGGCGCATCAGGCGGTCTTCTTCCGTCATTTTTCCCATATCGTATGTTGTTAAAACGGCGACGAATTTACGAAAAAACGCCCGAACCACAGGTCCTCGTTACAGATTTTTATCAAGTCAGGCCAAGCGTACGCTTTGACAATAGCGCATTATTTACTACATTCGCAAAAATAAACACACAAAAGTTCTGCCTGAATGAAAAATAGCAGAACAGAAAATGGCATAATTCCAAGAATATTCCTACATTTGAGAAACTTTTAGACACAGAAACGATGAAAAAAAGATATTTGCTTCCCCTGCTGGCTCTTTGTTGCGCAGGAGGAACTTCTGCCCAAAGCTTAAGCCAGGCACAGAAATGGTTCAACAATAAAGAATTCGACAAGGCCAAACCCGTGTTCAAGCGCCTGGTGAAACAGTCTCCTTCGAATGCCAATTACAATTTCTGGTATGGCGCCTGCTGTTACGAGACTGGCGAACTGCAGGAATCACTTCCTTATCTGGAAAAGAGTGCCGAACGCAAGGTAATCAACGGTTATCTTTACCTGAGCAAGGCGTATGCCGACCTCTACCGTTTTGACGAAGCCATTGAGAATCTGGATGAACATATCTACTGGCTGGAAAGAAAAAATCGTGACGCTTCTGAAGTGGAAGGCTTGATGAATCGCTACCGCATGGGAGCTCGTATGATAAGAGGCGTAGAGAATGTGGCCGTAATTGATAGTTTTGTAGTCGATAAAGCGAATTTTCTTGAAGCTTATAAAATCCACGAAGAATCTGGAAAAATCGGTCTGACAGGAGAAAGCGAATGCACGGAATTTACGAACGGGATGAAGGATAAGAAGATACTTTCCCACTGTTTGCCGGGAACCAACCAGAAGGTGCTGTACTCCAGCGCTACATTAGGCGGAGACTGGAGTGTGCCAGAAAAAGTCAAAGGACTGGAAGAGGTGGGTACCGACCTGAACTATCCGTTCATGAACTCCGATGGCATTACCTTGTATTTTGCAGCCAAGGGCGAAGCCAGTTTAGGCGGATACGATATTTTTATTACCCGCTATGACGCAGAGGATGGAAGCTACCTGAAGCCCGACAACATGGGATTCCCGTTCAACTCTCCTTTCAATGATTACATGTATGCCATCGACGATTTCAACGACTTGGGCTGGTTTGCTTCCGACCGCTATCAGCCGGAAGGAAAAGTATGTGTGTACGTGTTTGCCCCCAACAATTCCAAGCGGGTGTATGACTATGACACCACCGATCCTGCGCTGCTGACCAACGTTGCCATGCTGAATGGTATCCGTCACACCTGGAACGATGCCGACAAGGTACGCATCGCCAAACAGCAACTGGCACAAGTGATGTACGGAGGCAATGAAACCCAGAAGAAAGGTGACTTCCGTTTCGTGGTGGACGATAATGCTATTTATCACACACTTAGTGATTTCCGATCGGCTGATGCACGAAAGAAATATCAGTTGCTCCAGCAGAAGGAAAAGGATTTGGATACGATGATTGATGCACTTGACAGAGTACGGGCCAAGTACGCTTCTGGTAATCAGAGTACAAAAGGTCAGCTGACTCCCGGCATACTGGACCAGGAAAAACGGGTAAAGGAATTGCGCGAGGAGATAGCTCGTCTGACCCTCGACATCCGGAACACGGAAATCCGCAAACTCAAAAATCCTTAATATTCACATAACCATGGAAACACTGATTATCATTGCACTCATCGTAGGCGGATTGATACTTTTTGCCATAGAGGTCTTCCTGATTCCCGGCATCAGCATAGCGGGAATCGGGTCGGCGGTATGCATCCTGTATGCCATCTATTCCGCCTTTACATCACTCGGTTCGGAGGCAGGATTCATTACCTTAGGAGTTTCCCTGCTGGGTATCATCGGCGTAACGTGGTGGTTCATGCGCTCTAAGACCGTAGACCGCCTGTCGCTAAAGAAAACGCTCGACTACCGTCCCTCACCTTTTGAAGGAATGGACCTGAAACCCGGTGACAAAGGCATGAGCGTCACCCGCCTGACCCTGATAGGTAATGCCGACTTCAACGGACACATCATCGAGGTGCAATCGGCCGACGGATTCATCGACGAAAAAACACCGGTAGAAATTGTCCGCATCAACGAAACCACTGTTTACGTGAAGCAGGCATAATCCCTCTCTCCCTTTTTGTATTCACTTTTAAATCTAAGTTATATGATTAATCCCGCTTATCTTCCGTTTATACTGGCCGGAGGTGCCATTATCTTCCTGGTCATATTCTTTCACTATGTACCTTTCTTTCTTTGGCTTTCGGCCAAGGTGTCAGGAGTAAAGATTTCGCTTATCCAGCTGTTCCTGATGCGTATCCGTAACGTGCCGCCTTACGTCATCGTGCCTGCCATGATTGAAGCCCACAAGGCCGGACTGAGCACCATTACGCGCGACGAGTTGGAAGCTCACTACATGGCCGGCGGACACGTGGAAAAGGTGGTACATGCACTGGTATCGGCATCAAAAGCCAACATCGACCTGTCTTTTCAGATGGCCACCGGAATCGACCTGGCCGGACGCGACGTGTTCGAAGCCGTACAGATGTCGGTCAACCCGAAAGTCATTGACACACCTCCTGTGACCGCTGTAGCCAAGGACGGTATCCAGTTGATAGCCAAGGCTCGTGTAACCGTACGCGCCAACATCCGCCAACTGGTGGGTGGTGCCGGTGAAGACACCGTACTGGCTC
>ENA-OPBW01001008-OPBW01001008.1-human-gut-metagenome-genome-assembly--contig:-NODE-1008-length-17073-cov-4.164884_pt1 | contig 17073 bp, 18 predicted proteins | sample MGYA00241070_ERZ501456 | MGnify/ENA primary metagenome ERZ501456 (study PRJEB25962, sample SAMEA2042624) | human gut metagenome | biome: human gut; feature: human-associated habitat; material: faeces...
AACATGACGGGCCTCATCCACGTGCGCACCACCAAGCCCTTTGGCGAGTCCACCGTCGCACGCGTCCTGGAGCTCGTGGAAAATGCCAGCGAAAAGAAGGCGCGCACCGAGAACTTTATCACGCGCTTCGCCCGCGTCTACACGCCCGCCGTCACCGGCGCTGCCGCGGTACTCGCGCTCGGCGGCGGCTTGGTCACCGGCGCCTGGTCCGACTGGATCCTGCGCGGCCTGACCTTCCTGGTCGTCAGCTGCCCGTGCGCGCTCGTGATTAGCGTCCCGCTCAGCTTCTTTGGCGGCATTGGCGGCGCATCCAAGCTGGGCGTCCTCATCAAGGGTTCTAACTACCTCGAGACGCTCGCCGATGTGGACACCGTCGTCTTTGACAAGACCGGCACGCTCACCAACGGCACGTTCTCGGTGGTCGCGGTGCACCCCGAGGCTGGCTATACCGAGCAGTCGTTGCTCGAGGTCGCAGCCCTTGCGGAGTCGTTCTCCGATCACCCCATCGCGCAGTCCGTGCGTGTCGCCTACCAGGGCGAGGTCGACCCCAAGCGCGTAAGCGACTCCACCAACGACGCGGGCCATGGCGTGACGGCAACCATCGACGGCAAGCACGTCGTCGTTGGCAACGCAAAGATGCTCGCCGCGGCCGGAGTCGAAGCGCCCGATTGCGAGGTCGTCGGAACAATTCTGCATGTGCTCGTTGACGGCGTGTACGCCGGCCACATCGTGATCTCCGACGTGGTAAAGAGCGACGCGCGCGATGCCATCGCGGCCCTCAAGCGCGCGGGCGTGCAGAAGACCGTCATGCTCACGGGCGACATCAAGAAGGTCGCCGATCACGTGGCGCAGGAGCTCGGCGTCGACGAAGTGCACGCAGAGCTGCTCCCGGGCGACAAGGTCGCGCGCCTCGAGCGCCTGCTGGGTGAAAAGGGCAAGGATGACTGCCTCGCCTTCGTCGGCGACGGCATCAACGACGCGCCCGTGCTCTCCCGCGCGGATATCGGCATCGCGATGGGCGCGATGGGCTCCGACGCCGCCATTGAGGCAGCGGACGTCGTGCTGATGGACGACGATCCGATGAAGATCGCCAAGGGCATCCAGATCTCGCGCAAGTGCATCCGCATCGTGTACGAGAACATCGTCTTCTCGCTCGGCGTGAAGCTGACGTGCCTGCTGCTCGTCGCCATCGGTATCGCCAACATGTGGATGGGCATCTTCGCCGACGTCGGCGTGATGGTCTTAGCGGTTCTCAATGCAATCAGAGCGCTGCGCACTTCAAAAAACTGACAAAGTCAGTTTTTTGAGCAGAATTTCACTGCGCTCAGCGCACGCGCCAAAGGCGCGCACGTTCGCTCCGTGCAAAGTGTTTTTTGGCACGCACATGTCGTTCCAAAAAACGATTTCAATTTATTTGCGCCGTGCGCGGCGCTTGGGCAGCCGTTAGCAGCTCTGCTGCTTTACGGATGCCGCATACCCCTTGCGGGTAAAACTCTGCGAGGCTTTTTTCAGCAAAAAAGAGGACGGCATTTGCCGTCCTCTTTTGTTGTGCATTGCAATGCATGCTTTCTTTTCGTATAATGACCGTATCAAAACGATTTTGGAGGACACCACCATGAAGGTCAGCGTGATCCAGATGAATATGCGCTCGCTGGAGAGCAAAGCGAACTTTGACCGCGCGGAGGCGCTCGTGCGCCGCGCTGTCGGGGAAAACGGCCCCGACGTTGTCGTCCTGCCCGAAACATGGAACACGGGCTTCATGCCCGCGGGCGACCTTGCCGCGGCGTGCGATGAAAACGCGAAAGCCGTGCGCGCTCGTTTTTCCCCGCTCGCGCGCGAGCTGAACGTCAACATCGTCGCGGGAAGCGTGTCGAATCTCCGCAATGGCAAGATCTACAACACCGCCTGCGTCTTTGACCGCGCGGGCGCGTGCATTGCCGAATACGACAAGACCCATCCCTTCACGCCGATGGGCGAGCACGAGGTCTACACCCCCGGCGACCACCTCGTCACCTTCACGCTGGATAGCGTGCGCTGCGGCCTTCTCATCTGCTATGAGCTGCGCTTCCCCGAGCTCTGGCGCACGCTGGCGCTGCGTGGGGCGGAAGTCATCTTCCTGCCCGCCCAGTGGACGGCGGCGCGCCAATACCACTGGGAAACGCTCACCGCCGCCCGCGCGATCGAAAACCAGCTCTTTGTCGTCTCGTGCAACGCATGCGGCGAGCGCGACGGCACGCTGTATGGCGGCTTTTCGCGCATCCTCGACCCGCTGGGCGCGGTCTTAGCCCAGGGCGGCGGGGAAGAGGAGATCGTCACCGCCGACTTGGACCTTTCCTCCATCGCGCCCCTCCGCGCCCGCGTCCCCGTTTTCCACGACCGGCGGCCGGAGCTCTACCGCCTGTAAAGCGGCAAAAAACGACAGCAAAAGAGGCATCAACAGAAATGAAGATCACCCTGCTTACATCGTTTCTCGTCATGGCGGCGTATTTTCTCCTACTGTACGCCGGCGTCGGGCTCATTCAGGAGAAGAAATTCTTCTCCTCCGCGCCGCGTGAGGTCTTCGCCGCCGTTCCTGAGAGAAAAGCCGAGCGCTTCCGCGGCGCGCATATCCTCGGCTGGTGCCTCGGCATCTTGGCGATGCTGCTGTTTCTCGGTGCGGCAGTCCTCGCCGCGTGGGACGGCGTTCGGAACGGTTTCACCTTCGGCGCGTTTTTCGCGCGCTACCTCGTCATCCTCTATGTCATGGAGGCCTACGACATTCTCTTTTTCGACTGGGTGCTGCTGTGCCATTCGAACTTTTTCCCGTATTTTTACCCCGAGGTCAAGGGCATCGTCGGCCCGCAGCTGTTCGGGTACAACAAAAAAGCGCATCTTACGCACTTTCTGCTCTACATCCCCCTCTCCGCCGCCCTCGCGTGGGTTTGCACGCTTTTCTGAGGGGCGGCAGACTTTATTACTATGAGTCGACAAAGCGTTACGTCATTCGCCGGAGGTATCCTATGGCAAAAGCAGAACAAAAAATTGAATTATTAAAGGACATCGCGCATCGATTCAATGAGGCGCACATCATGTGGGCTTTGGGTGCATCCATGCTGCTCTACTTCAAAGGAATTACATCCGAGTTCCACGACATTGACTTGATGATCTCAACCGCTGATGTTCAACGTGTCCGAACGATCTTATCTAAAATGGGAGAAATCCAGCCGCCAAATCCCGATCCCAAGTATCAGACGAAAGCATTTATGGAATTCGTCATCGACAACATCGATGTCGATGTTATGGCCGGCTTTTCTATCCTAAGCAACGGAGAACTTTTCGACTGTTCCTTGCAGGAAAGCCAAATTGTCGAGAACATTCTTCTCGAAACAGAGCTCATTCCTTTGCAATCTCCCCTGCTGTGGTGCAAGTATTACCGGCTGATGGGCAGAACCGAAAAAGTTAAGATGATCGAACAAGCCTTGGCAAATCGTTAACTCTCCCCTTTCCCCGTGCCGCATTCGCTGCCTCCGGCAGTGAACAGGCCCTCCGCACTAAAAATCGACGCACCAACTTCCGTCTCGCACCCGCCGCATTTTCTGCCCTACGGGCAGAAAACAGACTCCCCGCGCCGCGCACGGCGCAAAGCGTTGCAGACTTTTTACCCGCAAGGGGTACGCGGCATCCGTAAAGCAGCAAAGCTGCTAACGGCTGCCCAGGCCGCCCGTAGGCGGCAAATAAATTTCAATCGTAAATTCCAACGACAGAAGGTGAATTGCCGCAAAGCGGCAAGAGAAGCCGCCCTGGGGCGTGTGCGTCAGAAAAAACACTTCTCAGCCCGCAAGTGTGGAATTTGCCCGCCAAGGCGGGCAAATTATGCGCGCAGCGGGCTGCATCCCCCTCAAAAAAGAAAGGCTGTCCTTTGGGGCACCTGCGATAGAGCAGGTGCCCCAAACGCGTTTTATGAGGTGGGTGCGAAAAAGTGAATTGTAGTGAAATCTAAAATATTTATGGAGGACATTAAAATGGCAAACTTTATCGAAGAATTTTTCTACGGCAATATTGATCCACAAGCAAGAAGCACAAAGCAAAACAAGGCTGTTCAGAAGCAAATGGAAATCTTGATGACAAACGAGGATTTGCTAACGACGGCATTGACCGATGAAAACAAGAAAACGTTTCTTGATTATGTGAATGCTTGGGGCGTTGTAAACAGCGAATCAACATTAGATAGTTTCATAATGGGATTTCGATTAGGTGCTAAATTTACATACGACACCTTTATTGGAACAGATACTCCGTTCGAGGATCTCTTGAAGGAATGATGATAATGAAAAAGTATTACATAGCATTAGACGAATACGAAAGAGGTATTATCATTAACTCACTCAATGACAAACGGAACTCTTTCATAAAAGAGGGGCGATATACCGATGCAGTTGATGAAGTATTGTTGAAAGTCAGTGATGCAAAGAAAAAGAAATTCAAAATCAGATACACGGAGGAATAAGATTATGGAAAAGAGTATATTTGAGCAAATGGGCGGTACATACACAAAAGTCGGAGATTATTACCTTCCCGACCTTGCGTTACCCGCTGAAGAACAACAGCCAATCGGTATATGGGGACAGCGACATTTGCGACACATCAAGCAAAATCGAAGGGCACTATACACCAATTTGCTGACGAGCGGCAAGTTAAACAGTTACCTTGCTGATATTAACCGACAGGCGGAAGAAATGTTTTCTCGGCTGGTGAAAGAACTTGCCGAAAAGGAAGGCATTACGGAAACGCTCAAAGCGGAAAATCAGATGCTTTGGGTACAGCGGATGAACGCAGTACAGGAAACGGCTACGGAAATCGTCAATAATGACCTAGTTTTCGCATAACAGATGCACGGCGGCAGGGAGCAATCTCCGCCGCCGCTTTTTTACCAAATTGAAAAGTTTTTAATTTCGCTTTCAGAAAAACCGATCCATTTCAAACTCATCTTCTTAATAAGCTTGTCGAGAAGAAGAATATAATATTTTACCTTTGAATCGGTCTTAAAATCATAATAATAAGCATATCCATGTGCAACAGTACGCCTGATTTCTTTGATATCATCACTAATTATTTCCGCAGATTTGTTTGTGCCAGTTAGCAATTCTGGAAAGAGGTTAAAAGCATATATCAATTCTTTTTTTAGTGAAAAGCTGCTGTCTTGAGCTTTCTTGTGTTCAAGCTTATCAAATAAGTACTCAAATGACATTATTTGCTCAACAAAACGCTGAGGGGAAAACATAGTGTCGAGAGTACCTAAATGACCTAACGGTACGCTCGTTGTTATCTTATTTCCGGAATCTAACGCCATGTTGTTCAGTATTTTAGGTATATACTTCATAACATCAAACTCATAAAAGAAACCATCGTTCCCTGAAACTGCTTTCTCGGACACAAGCGGGCAGTAAAACCAGCCGGCTTTGTGTCCTTTGCTATACAAGGTAATACGTTTGAAAGACACTTCTGAGTGAGAAGTCATAAACATTGCAAGGCGATTCAAAACCACGGAGATATCAGAGCACTCCTGAATGGTTTTGCTATGAAGTGGGATCTTTATTTCGCCTTTTTTATCGTAATCTTCTAAGAGCCCTAATTTATTATCATATCCAATAAGGAAAGATAACTCATACTGTCTATCTTGCATTGAAAAGGGAATCTTATATACTTCTTTAGGTTCCAGGGAAAAATTGATGCCTTGCTTGACCATATCTATGTAATTGTACTGATACCTAAACACATCATCAAGGAATGATGATTGCACACCGATGGTATCGTAATCCTCATCGCGATCAAACATATTGATGATATAGCATCGTAGATAACAGGTACTACCCATAGAGTTTTCCACTAAAAATGTTGCATTTCTTCCAGAACCGCCGTTGTCAAAACATTGCCCAAGAAGTATAAAGTTATCCTTGAAGTTGTATTCTTTGCAAAAATCGTTCAGAATCGGCCCATCAGTGAATAACTCCATACGATAATTTTCAATCACAAACGGAATCTTACTGTCATTGAAATACACGAATCCTTTATCCATTGAATCACTCCCTGTTGTTCTTTACAGTATGGTGTTATGCAATACTAAGTTTTGTAACAGTATTAGCTTCTAATACATCTTTTGTTTCATTATCTTGGAATATTTTGAAACATAAATATCGTATCAAAAGAGAGGTCTCGTCCTCTGTTGTGATTGCAAAATTTCCGTTGCTGTCAAGCGGTAAATGTAGCATGTCGGCAACTGCTTTTCTGCTTCGTTTATTTTTTATTCGGTTAATTCTTTCCGGCTTAAGCGTAATGAATGTGCGAGATGATTTGTATTGCGAAGCCAAAGATTTGAAAGTATCTACGTTACTAAACACATTTGTCCCGGCTATTTCATCTATTGCACCCTTCTTGACTTTTGCCATCGTTTTTTCGAGGTTGAAAACAGTTTCAAAGGTGTGATTAAAAGTGTACATTGCGCCCTCGTAGGCAATAAAGTCAACCGTTAGATATAGCCTGCAGACATCGTCGGTTATTAAATCCAATTCATCGTTGGCATTTGCGGAAAAGACAACAGATTTCTTGTTTGTTAATTTTGTAATCGGATTTGCAACCTTAACAAAAGTTACAGGTTTATCCCCATCTTCAGAAGGCTGCCCACATAGTATGTAACCGTTAATTTTACCTTTGATTTTTTGGTCGGAAGATGTAGCAACCGCTTGTGTAAACAGCTTCCATTGTTCAGAAACAAGTTCGTTTGTTAATAACAGTTTATCACAAGACACTTTACTGTTTTCACCGTCATAATCTTGTACTTCGCTAATTTGGTCAACTTGATAAGTTTTAGTGGCATTTAATAGGTTTCTCGCATACTGCAAAAGATAGATGTCGTTTTTAAATCTAACTTTATTTGTTTTGAATGGCTGCTTTGCTCTTTTGTCAATTTTGAAAAAATACAGAGCCCAGCTATAGCTATCTTTTTGTGCTGATGTGCAAATATTTTTTAATACATTTTTGCTCATTGTTTTCCACCTCTATCTACTGTGATGTAAATATAGTTTTCAAAATCCCAGTATGGAACTTCATTACCTTCTTCTTGCGTCAGATCTATCTTGCTGATAACAATGCTGTCGTGATAAATATGATTCTCATTGGCGACCATACATTCAAAATCGCACGTGTATATGCGATATCCTTTGAATTCCAAAAGAATGTTTGTGTATATATTATTGTTTCTAATACAAAGGTACGCCAATACCAAAAAGTAAATCAAAAACAATACTAATTTCTGTGGGTCACCAAAATCAAACGCTATCATCGGGAGAATATATGCAAGCAAGAACTCTGAGGACAGTTTGTTTGCTTTTGCAGCTTTCTTCACAGTTCCCTTTGGATGAGTGCTTTTGATAGTCAATTTCTTCTTGAGGAAAGAATTTATGCCAACTATGCTGCTTATCACCAAAAAAGCTATTACAATAACGCTTATCACTTGAACGCTACTGCTACATAGTATATTTTTCAAGTTTTCAAGCATTTTTCTTTTATCATCCCATTTTTCTAAAGCCAGCGAAACAATATTCCAAGCATCAAGAACAACAATTGATAGCCATAGTGGAATAAAAGATGTAACAAACATATCCCATTTGAATTTTTGCCACATAATCTTATCACCTCAAATTCTATCTCCATACGGTAAAGATTTTATATAGTTTTCCATGAAGCAAAAATCCGGTTTATTATCGGTTGTTGCAGGTAACATTATTACCTCAGATAAGTATTTATCCTCTGTAACTTTTCGACCGTACGTATATTTATATCTATTAGCCATAAGTACAGTTTTCAAGAACAGAAAAACACTATGATTTTTATGATGATCATCTTTTAATGTTAGTATTTTTGCAGAATCACCAACAACACATCCAAGTGGCTGATACGAAACATATCCTGCTGATCCAGTTCTTGCAACAGTTAAGCAAGGTTCTTCTGTATATGTATAACCCATTTTGTTACAATAATCTTTATCAATTTTGCCTATACAACCATTATTTTCCTCACCGCTTTGAACTACTATGAAATCACCTTGGTTATATTCAATTTCTTCTTTTGTAATTCCTTTTCCATTATACAGTTTGAAAATATCATTCACTTTAAAAGGTTTCCATGATTCAACGCCAAGTGTAAGTGATGAGTACCCCCCCCTGATTAGCGGTAGATAACGGCTTGTGTTTTATCGATTTTATATATTGTTCCATATAATTCCAATCGGGTTCATTATCGGGTGTTGAGGGTAATTTTATTATTGTATTGGAGATCAAGTCCATTTTGAAAGCTCTACCGTAACTGTACTTATATTTCTCTTGTTTTAATATTGATATAAGAAATAAAGCGGTGTACAAATTAAGCCAGTCAGCACGACAAATAACCATATGATCTCCGCAGACAAAGTCTTCACCCTGATAAAAACAGGTTGCCGTCGTATCGCCGATGGCAATAGCATTTGCTTTTTCTATACCCGAAAGGTCATTATTTAAAACATAACAATCACAACCGTTGTTCATTTCCGTTCTGGAAATAAAACGAATTGTATTGTCAGAGGGAACATTATAACACTCGAGCTCGCCTTTTACGTGAGCTTCAGCTTTATATATTTCCGAGAACAAATCCCCCAGGCGAAACTCTTTCCAACTCTCTACATTAAGATTCATAAATATGTCCCTCCTTCACAAGATAGGCGAGATAATCATTTATCGTTTGTTGAAAATCTTGTTCTGTCAGCTTTGAATAATCGGTTTTCATATATGCTTCGCACAGCCATTCATCATCACCGTTGACCTTATGTGTCGCAGAAAAGCCATCAACGGCACGCCTGTTGCGATACAGTTCAATCCATTCGCGCTCAATTTCTACCCATTTACTCTTTCTGGTTACAGTATCAATTTGTTCAACACGGCCAAGATTCTTCTTTTTCTTAAAACCGTCATCTTTGTAATACCCAAAAAAAGTGTCTGGATTGGCTATATCATTATGTTTTGTTCCAATCTTGAATACCATACAGCAAGCAGATGCACTTGCACCGGGATAAAAAATTTCATTAGGCAAAGTGAATACAGCGTCAAGTGTATTTTCCTCCAATATTTCACGTTTCAAACGAGCAATCTCTCCGCTCGTTCCAATAGCGCATGCGACCGGAAGTAATACCGCAAGTTTTGCTTGATGATTGATAGAATTTAGAGTATCTGCAATGTATTTAACGAAATACAACCCTTTTGATGGATCCTCTTTCTTATCTCTTGCCCAAGTATCAACATAGCTTTTAGGAAGATGAATACGCTGTCCGTTATAGGGCGGGTTCATCAAAATAACATTTGGCTTTGCATCTTTAATCCAGTCTGCCAGTGCAAAGCAACTTCCTTGACGGATATTTGAGTTTCCGTCTGAGTGAATTAACATATTAGTTGTAGCAAGGCCATACACATTTTCATCAAATTCAATACCGAAGATTTGATGTTTCTTAACCTTGTCCTGCTCAGCGGCAGTAGCACAATCATCAAGTGCCTGTGTCATTGCACGAACGAGGAATGATCCGCTACCGCAACAAGGATCAAGAACCACTGAATGTTTGTTAACACCTGTTATTTTCGCCATAAAATCTGTAATATGGTCTGGTGTGAAAGCCTGGTTTTTGTCCGATTTACCGACATACTTGTTAAAGGTAACAAAGAACAGATTAAGCAGATCCTGACCGGATGTGCTTTTGTCATTGATAAAAGGCAGAATGTTATCTTCAATGAATTTTAGAATTTCTCTGAAGGCGGCAATGCTAAGTTGGCGAACATACTGATCGCCCAACACATTACGATTTAACAAAGCGAGCTTTTCGGCCTTGTTAATATCGGAATTAAGCAAGTCCTCTAATACTTCTTTTATACGAGTGCGAATTTGTGCAGCAGTCAAAGACGGAGTGGAATAGTCAAGACCATTCTTCAACGCTAATAGGCAAGTACCGACAAATTGACTGCGAAGTTTTTCAGGAATACTATGGCGATGAAGCAACTCATTAAGTTTATAGGTGTTCTGCATCACCTTTTCTTTGTCGTTGATTTTGGATGTGTAGAAGTCAACATATTCATCCATCGAACGTAAGGTGGTTTCCTTAGTCATCAAGTCACTGTCCGAAACAACACCGCGCCATACTCTAACAGTATCATTCATAGTATTTGCCAAAATAGCAACTGTCTTATTACCGGTAAGCGCCTTCTCATATTCGACATATGCGGAGAGTTGTTCCTCATCTGCCTTTGTAAAATTCTGTTTGGTCTCAATCAGCACGGTAACGCTGTCTTTCTCGAAACGAATATCCAATTTTTCAAAAGCTCGTCCTGCTTTGTTGCGAATAGGATTGAATGTTAAGGACTGTGCCGCAAACGCTTTCGGATAGCTATATTCATCATTTTCAATATTGCTGGTAAGATATTCTCTACCAACGGTTGAAATCATATCTGTTCTAATCATATCTATTTCTCCTATCATATCCACCTGCCGTTTTGGGCAGTCCAATTATCTGTAAACGCCTTGCTTTCAACTGCTGCCATAAACGGTTTTGTCAAAAACGCTTTAATTGTTTTTAATACAGTGCCGTAATCATCGGTTTTTGTATCAATTTTGCGGACAAAGGCTTTCCATTTCTTTTGCATTGCCCCGTCTCTGTCAAAGCCCATTACTTGCTCAAACTGTTCAATAGTAAAGCTATGCCCACGGTTTTCAAAGGTCTTTTTCAGTGCCTTCGTCAGCGTGGCTCCGTCAAAATCAAATTTATTGGCAAGATAGTAAATATCGTAGTAATCTTTCATTCTGCTGGAAAATTCCATTAGACTGAGAATAGCGTCTATTTTCTCGGCAATAGTTGTTTCAAGAGAGTATGTATTTACTGTCGGGGAGTCAAAGTCGGAAAGCTGTGTCGGGATTTTTCGTTTTTCCTGTTTCGGTACGATGACATCCCCCACACCGAAATCAATACTGAACGGTGTTTTGGTGTTTTTAATGCGGGCGACCACCGATGCGCCGATTCCTGCATACTTTTTGGCAACAGCGATAGGGGCAACATCTTTAATCTCAAAAGTGATAAAGTCGTTTCCGGTAGGTGTTGCAATAATTTCCTCCAACACGGTTTTTAACTGCTCCGGCGTATTTGGCATTTGGCGGAGCAAAAAGTCCACATCAACCGTCACTCGGCTGTCAAAGTCGGTAAGGGAATAGATAAATAATCCGCCTTTCAGCACAAGATTTTCTGCATATTTGGATTTTTCCAAACGGCGCAGAAATTCCTCTTGGCAAAAGAGCTGCAGACAAAGCTGATAACTTCTTCCGCTTTCGGCAGCCTTATTTTTCAGTCGTGCAAGCACGGATGCAGCAATATCAGCCATTAAGCAGTACCTCCATCAGTTCGGTGACCTTTTTGTATACCCGAAGCTTTTTTGCGTATGCAGAAAGGTTGTTCAGGTTTTTCTTGGTATCGTTAGCGTAAGCGTTGAGCGCTTTATTAAAAATCTCGTTGTCGAGCTTTGAACGGTATTTGAAACAATCGCAGATGGTGCGTTCACGGTCATATACAGGCAGGGTAACGCCATCGAAATCATCTGTAGTTTTTCCCAAATCGTACAGTTCCGCCTGAACATAGTAAGGCTGCAGAGCGAGAACATCCACATTCAGTTTTGTTCTCGACATAGAACGAGGGATTGCGATTGACCACTTGCGTGGAGCAAAGTCACTGTATCCGTAATGAAAAAGAGCGGATTCAACGCAGACAATTCCTTTCGGAACGAGGGTTGCAAGAAGCTTTTCCTCGGAAACCTCACTCTTTTCCGCAAGTTCATAATAACCGTGACGCACACGGTTGAGATAACCGGCGTTGCACAGATTTACAACATCGACCGCTCTGATTCCGGCAGCGACAAAGTCAGCAGATTTTGCAATGCCGCCTTTATTGATAATGACTTCTTTTGATTGCTCTCGGATGTCCACGCGCTCACCTTCTTTCAATCATAAAATTCACGCACACTAAAAGCGCATATGTGCTCGGATTTATTATAGCACATAAAGAAAAAGATTGCAATAAAAATTACACACAAAATTCTGAAGTCTGTGCGCAAAATTAAATATTTTTTGTTTTGAAACAGATTATTTTCATCCAAAATCCGAAAAGTATTGAAAATACATCGTAAAATTCTTGATTTACGGTAGGCTTTATGGTATAATATAATCCCTTTTAAACGAGGGGCTACAACTGAATATGATGTCTTCGTAGAGGTATAGTCAGGCACCAGTCCGCTATACCGGCGGTATTCTCCTTTGGGAGCGTACCGTGACTCACCACCGTTGTTTTTTGTACTGTTTAAGGTGGAGTTGAGTCGACGCAAACAGTATGGCCTTTTGAATGATTCAAAGCCGTCACATATGAGCATCTGATTTGAAGCGAGAGCAAAGCTTTCGCCGATTATTAGTGTTGATATGTGACGGCTTTATATGTTTCTTTTGGCACTTAAATCGAATTTACGTTCGTGACATATACCCCGGTTGTACTTTGAAAACTGAATGACCGTCCGAATGGGATATGACTGTGCGATGACCTCTCTGTCGGGAGCGAGCGTGGCAACGCTGCGGTGAGATTCCGGGGCAGGAACGACATTCGGGCAAAACGGCAAAATGGCTCTTGAACTGTAAAAGTCGGGATTTTCCAAACAAAAACAGGTTTAACGATGTCTGCATCATTTGAGGCATTTCTATTAGAAAATCTGTATTTTTTACAGGTCTTGAACTGTGAAAATTCGGTCAAAAATGCCCCTCTTGCAAAAGAAAAGAAAAAATAAGCCATTTTTAGAAAGGAGCGTAATGTGATGAAAACAGGTCTGAAAAAATCGCAGAAAACTACGGAAATATTTTTCGATGAAGCAAGTCGGTGGATTACAGTAAACACCTACAACACCGATCTCAAAAAGAGACTGACCGCCTACTCAGTAAAGCATCCCGATCTATGTAGGCTGACCGATGACACAGAGGATGGCGGTCTTTCCTTTGAAATTGCCAAAGGTCGGTTTTGCTTTCGCCTGACCGAGCCGTACAGCGATGAGCGACGGGCGGTGGCAAGTGAATTTGCCAAGAAGCAGAACAACAGATTAAGAAATCATAAGTTACCGACCGAAGGGAGTGATTGAAAATGCAAATAACCAAAGGTGAACGGATTGTAGCCGAAGCACTTGGAGAGATACCGCAAACAGGTATGCCCGTACTTACTAAAGAACACCCTTTTCTTCGTAAGACAATAGCCTATATGCAGACAAGAAAAGAATGGCTCGGTACTGCTACCGACCTTCTGAACGCTGTAGGAGATAACTATACTCCACCCAATACCGTCACCAAACTGTTGCGTAAATATGACTATCAATATCTTTACAAGGAAAAAAGAATTGAAGTATCCTTCCGCCGTACCAATCGTAAAAGACTCATAGGATTATACAACAGATTTTATTCCCACAGTGACGGTTCTGTGTACGGTAGCGGTGACGGTTTTTATTAAGAGATAGGAGTAATTCAAGGTAGAAAACTTAGGCGCAGCGAGCAAACAGTTTAATAGTTGCCGTGCAAAACAGCTTCTTCGCCATAGGATGCTTGCATTATCTTAGCAAGCAGACTGTTTGTACTCCTATCGGCGCAAAACAGTGCTCGTTAGGGAAAATCCCTAAAACCCTTTACCACAAAAAATAACAGAAAGGAGGTCGCAAGCAATGACTGATAAAGAATACACAGAACTCGATAGAAGTCAAAGCGAGATTTATAAATATCTTGATGAAATTGATGAAATACTGAGCCGAAAAACAAAGGAAGAACGGCTTGAATATTTCAGCAAAATCGGCTTTCCGAAAAGCTTGAATTTCAATCTTGATTTTGGTAAATCCGTCATAATGGTACGCACTCACTTTGAGGGCAACTATGACGAAACAGTTTGCGAAACTATAGAGCGAATTGTATTAAAAAGCAAATAATTTTTAAATTATCACTTTAAATCGTTGAAGTATTCGGTAGGATGTGTTATACTGTATATACTACAATTCACGTCGCATCCGACCGAAAGAAAGGAGTTATATGAATAAGTCGGATACGAAAATAACTGCTCTCTATTGCAGATTGTCAAGAGATGACGAACAGCAGGGCGAGAGCAACAGCATAAAAAATCAAAAGCAAATCCTTGAAAAGTATGCAAAGGATAACGGTTTCAAGAATACACGCTTCTTCGTGGATGACGGATGGTCGGGAGTTAGTTTTGCAAGACCTGCCTTCACCGAGATTATGGAAATGGCAGAGCAAGGAAAAATTGAAAATCTAATTGTAAAGGACCATTCCCGTCTTGGCAGAAACAGACTCATTGTTGGACAATTGCGTGAAGAAGAATTTGACCGCTTGGGTATTCGGTATATTGCCATTATGGATAATATCGACACCTCAAAGGGTATCAGCGATATTGTTCCGATGCAGGATCTGTTCAATGAATGGCACGCAAAGAATACGAGCCAAAAGGTGCGTAATGTGTTCAAGAGCAAGGGTATGTCCGGTGTGCCGCTGACAACCAACCCACCCTTCGGATATATGAAAAATCCCGAAAACAAAAAGGAATGGTTGATTGACGAGCCTGCCGCAGAGGTGGTACGAAAAATCTTTGAAATGTGTGTTGCGGGACTCGGTCCCACACAGATAGCAAGGAAACTGACCGATGAAAAGATACCGACTCCGACAGAATATTGGAACAGTATCGGCAGAAATTGCAGTATCCCACCAGAAGTGAAAGGCAAATGGGCACAGACATGTGTTGCGGATATTCTTGAACGCCGAGAATATGTCGGTGATACCGTTAATTTCCGAAGCACAACCAAGTCCTTCAAGAACAAAACAAAGGTGAATATTCCCGAAGAAGATTGGGTGATATTTGAAAATACACACCCTGCCATTATCGACAGAGAAACCTTTGATTTGGTAAAGGCATTGCGTAAGAACAAACGCAGACCGACAAGAGAAGGAAAAGTCAGTATGTTTTCGGGACTAATGTTCTGCAAGGACTGCGGTTCTAAAATGTACTTCTGTACGGCAAAGGAATTTGAACACAATCAAAATTGGTTCACATGTGCCCTTGCCAGAAAGAATAAGGACGCTTGTTCGGGACACTTCATCCGTGAGGTGCAGGTAGAAGCGGCGGTGCTCATTAATATGCAGAGAGTATTTTCTTTTGTGCAGCAATATGAAAAGATGTTCGCACAGATGATGCTCGAACAGTCAAGCGAAGAGCACAAAAAGGAAATTGCCGCCAAACGCCGAGAACTCAAGAAATCCCAAAAGCGTATAGAAGAACTGAACGGGTTGTTTATGAAAACTTACGAGGACAATGTATCGGGTAAGCTTTCGGATGAAAGGTACGAGTTCCTTTCAAACGCCTACGAAGCCGAGCAAGACGCACTCAAAGAGTCTGTGGAACGGTTAGTTGTTGAGATAAGCGAAGAAAGCAAACAGAGCTATGATTTGGAAAAGTTTATAGCGAAGGTGAAAAAGGTTACTGAGGTAAAGGAACTGACACCTGAACTCGTACACGAATTCATTTCCAGAATTGAGGTACACAAGCCTTACCGTGAAAATGGGGTTAGGTATCAGCAGATTGACATTTACTATCACGGGGTTGGTATCATACGACTTGCTACCGCAGAGGAAATGGAAGCGTCATTCCAAAAGCATATCGAAAACAAACAACCGAATAAACAAAAAACGGCATAACCGCAATGGTTACACCGTAATTTGATTGATTAATAGCCGCCCGAAGGGACTACCTGCTCTATCGCAGGTGTCCCTTCGGACAGCCTTTCTTTTTTGAAGCAAAATTATTCGTAGATGGGGTACTTCTTCGTCAGGGCGACGACGGCCTCCTGAGCCTTCTCCTTGCTGCCCTCGAAGTCGCGGGCGACCATACCCATGATGCGGGCGATCTCCTTCATGTCCTCTTCCTTCAGGCCGCGGGTGGTGGCAGCGGGGGTGCCGACGCGGATACCGGAAGTGACGAACGGCTTCTCGGGGTCGTTGGGGATGGCGTTCTTGTTGACGGTGATCTGGACCTCGTCCAGCCGGTGCTCGAACTCCTTGCCGGTGATGTGGAAGTTCCGCACGTCCACCAGGCACAGGTGGTTGTCGGTGCCGCCGGAGACCAGGCGGAAGCCCTGCTTCTGCAGCTCCTCCGCCAGTACGGCGGCGTTCTTCACCACCTGCTTGCCGTACTCCTTGAACTCGGGCTTGAGCGCCTCGCCGAAGCAGATGGCCTTGGCAGCGATGATGTGCTCGAGCGGGCCGCCCTGGGTGCCGGGGAACACGGCGGAGTTGATCTTCTTGAAGATGTCGTCGTCGTTGCACAGGATCAGACCGCCCCGGGGACCCCGCAGGGTCTTGTGGGTGGTGGAGGTGACCACGTCGGCGTAGGGGATGGGGGAGGGATGGACCCCGGCGGCCACGAGACCGGCGATGTGGGCCATGTCCACCATCAGATAGGCGCCCACGGCGTCCGCCACCTCCCGGAACTTGGCGAAGTCGATGGTCCGGGGATAGGCGCTGGCGCCGGCGATGATCATTTTGGGCTTGCACTCCTTGGCCACGGCCATCAGCTGGTCGTAGTCGATCATCTCCGTCTCGTCATTGAGGCCGTAGGGCACGATGTGGAAGTACTTGCCGGAGATGTTGACGGGGCTGCCGTGGCTGAGGTGGCCGCCGTGGGCCAGGTTCATGCCCAGCACCGTGTCGCCGGGCTGGAGCAGGGCGAAGTACACCGCCAGGTTGGCCTGGGCGCCGGAGTGGGGCTGCACATTGGCGTAGGTGCAGCCAAAGAGCTTCTTGGCCCGGTCAATGGCGATGTTTTCCACCACGTCCACGCACTGGCATCCGCCGTAATAACGTTTTCCCGAATATCCTTCCGCATACTTATTGGTGAGAACCGTCCCCATAGCCATCATGACAGGCTCTGACACGATATTCTCTGATGCGATGAGTTCC
>ENA-OPBW01001009-OPBW01001009.1-human-gut-metagenome-genome-assembly--contig:-NODE-1009-length-17055-cov-3.141059_pt1 | contig 17055 bp, 19 predicted proteins | sample MGYA00241070_ERZ501456 | MGnify/ENA primary metagenome ERZ501456 (study PRJEB25962, sample SAMEA2042624) | human gut metagenome | biome: human gut; feature: human-associated habitat; material: faeces...
CGATGTGCTCTGCTTAGCCCTCGCTTCCAATAATTTCCCCGACAAAACACCGCGGAAGCCGCCTTGCTCTCCGCGAACTCCTGATCCTCCACCACCACGTCCGTGGTGTATACCTTCTGTCCCTCTCTGTTGGTATAGCTGCCTGTCTGAATCCTTCCGGTGACCACCACTTTCAGGCCCTGACGAAAATATTTCTCCGCGAACTCGGCGCTTCTTCCGAAGGCGACACAGCCGATAAAGTCCGCGTTGGACTCGCCGTCTCTTCTGCCGAATCTGCGGTCTACCGCCAGCGTATATCTGGCAACCGCCGTAGCATTCTCTCCCGCTGAATAGCGAACCTCAGGGTCTCTGGTTAAACGTCCCATCAAGATGACTTTATTCATATAATCTCCTCTTCTCTATCTATGCATCCTGTCTAACGCATAAATATCTGATCACATTTTCCATGATCCGGACATGTCTCTCGACTTCTGCCGGGCATGTGCCATCAGCCTCGAAGTGAACGAAATAGTAAAATCCTTCGCTCATTTTCTGGATTTCGTAAGCCAGCTTTCTCTTGCCCCAGTCATCTACGTCGGTCACAGTACCGCCGTAACGGGCAATGTACTCTTTCACCTTTTCGATGGTAGCTGCTCTTTCTTCGTCTTCGAGCTTTGCGTTGACAACAACTGCCAGTTCATACTTATTCATGCTTTCCGCACCTCCTTATGGTCTCTGGCCCCTCCCTGCCGGGAAGAGCAAGGAAAATAATACATCACAGAGTTTTACTTTACCATAAGAAACCGCGGATTTCAAGCCTTTTTTCTCAGTCCCCGGGTATTTTTTTCCACCAGCCGGCGGGCAATCATGATCTGATGGCCGCATCCCTGGCACTTCAGCCTGAAATCAGCTCCCACCCGGAGAATTTCCCACTCGCTGCTGCCGCACGGATGCGGTTTTTTCAGTTTTACGATATCTCCTACTGCGTATTTATCCATTCTATATTCCTCTTCTACCTATGCCTGCCATTTAATATGCTGTGTATTATCCTCTGTTTACACCTCTATCTGCTCAAATACAGAGCCCAGTCCCTGCTGTATCAGAAGGTCTGCTCTTGCGTCCATCGGTGTGGTAGACTTGTTGATAAGCACGAGCTTATTTCCGTTGTAATAGTCTATGAGGCCTGCCGCCGGATATACCGCAAGTGATGTACCGCCTACTATGAGCACATCGGCGTGACTGATGTAGTAGATTGCATCCTCAAGCGTTTTCTGATTTAAGCCCTCCTCGTACAATACGACATCCGGCTTTACCGGGCCGCCGCACTTTGGGCATTTTGGCACGTCTGTCGAGTTGAGGATTTCCTCTGCGCTTACAAACTGCAAGCACCTCTCACAGTAGTTTCTCAACACACTGCCGTGCAGTTCCATTACATTTTTGCTGCCGGCCTTCTGGTGCAGTCCGTCTATGTTCTGCGTCACAACACCCTTAAGCTTTCCGGCCTTTTCAAGCTCTGCCAGCTTGTAATGCGTGATGTTCGGCTCTGCATCAAGACAGAGCATCTTGTCACGGTAGAATCGGTAAAACTCCTGCGGATGCTTCCTGTAAAATGTATGGCTCAGGATGGTCTCGGGCGGATAATCATACTTCTGATTGTAAAGTCCGTCCACGCTTCTGAAATCAGGTATGCCGCTCTCGGTTGATACACCTGCTCCGCCGAAAAATACAATATTGTCCGAAGCCTTTATCCACTGCAAAAATGTTTCTACACTGCTGTCATTGTTACCCATATGTATCCATCCTTTCTTCTTTTCTTCTTTAAATTGCTGCCTATTATTTTTTGAGCCACACTTTTATAGATTTCGCACCAGCTTGTCCACATCTGCATTCAGTCCAAGCACCATCACTGCATCGTCTGCCTTGAACACGTAGTCCGGCAGCGGAAGTACGCGATTCTTTCCGGCTTCCTTTACGGTAACGATATTTACATTGTATTTCTGGCGCACATTATTTTCCTTGATGCTCTTTCCTACCCAGCCTTCAGGTGGATTTATCTCGTAGATTGAGTAATCATCGTTTAACGCCACATAATCAAGCACATGGTTAGCGCTGTATTTCTTTGCCACTCTCTCTGCCATGTCGCGGTCAGGATAGATAACCTCATCCGCACCGTTTCGAAGCAGGAACTTGGCATGCACATCCCTGTTTGCCTTGCTGATGACGTATTTTCCGCCCATCTCCTTCACGAGACTTGTTATCTCAAGCGAGCTCTGGAAATTGGTGCCGATACATACAAAAATCAAATCGAAATTGTTGATTCCGAGTGCTTTTACTACCTGTGGGTCGGTACAGTCACCTATCTGCACCTTGGTCACGTCATAGATTAAATCCCTGACCTTGGCCTCGTCCTTGTCCATCACCATAATGTCGTTTCCGTTTTTAATCAAATCCGCACACAGATGGTGTCCGAATTTACCCATTCCAATAATTAAAATTGATTTCATTTCGTTTCTCCTTATCCTTATCCAATGATAACTTTTTCCTCCGGAAGCTCTATATTGGCTTTATCCGGTCTATGCACAAACGAAAGCACAAAGGTCATGCTTCCGATTCTTCCACAATACATCATAATTATGATAATTATGCGTCCTACTGTATTTAAATCTCTTGTGATGCCTGTTGTCATGCCGACCGTACTGATTGCAGAGTATACCTCAAACAGTACATCGTCCATCTTCATATTGGATGTGGCAAGTATAGCTATCACCGCTGTAAGTCCAAGCACCAGATTGATGATAAGCACCATTCCGGCCTTTTTGATTACCTCACTGCTTATTTTCCTGCCAAACACATTGCAGCCGTTGCTTCCTCTCATATAAGAAACAATATAGATTATCATGACCGCCATGGTTGTGGTTTTGATTCCGCCGGCTGTCGAGCCCGGGCTTCCTCCTATGAACATGAGCACTATAGTCAAAAGCTTGCTCTCCTGTGTCAGTGCTGCTGTGTCTACTGTATTGAAGCCTGCCGTTCTCGCCGTAACCGAGCCGAATAACGATGCAAATATGGCACCCGGTGTATCCATGCCTGCTATGGTATTGTTTTTTTCAAAAATATACATAAACAGTCCGCCGCCGAAGACAAGTATCAGTGTGGTTGATATTACTATCTTGGCGTGGAGCGAGTATCTGCTAAACTTAAGCTTTTTGGTTCTGACCTCATTCCATATGGTAAAACCGATACCACCTATGATGATAAGCAGCATAATTGTGATATTGACTAACGGATCTGCGACATATTTTGTAAACGATGAGTACTCCTCGTTTATGCCCATCAAATCAAAGCCTGCATTGCAAAATGCAGATATCGAGTGGAACACCGAGAAATATATGCCTCTTAATATGCCAAAATCTGGTATGAAGCGGATTGCTAAAAGCACCGCTCCTATGCCTTCGATAAGGAAGGTTCCCCTTATTATCACGCTGAAAAGCCTTACTATTCCACCAATCTCGAGTGCATTGACGCTCTCCTGCATCAGATCCCTCTGTCTGAGTCCGATTTTTTTGTGCAGAAGCATGGAAAATGCCACACCGATTGAGATGAAGCCCATGCCTCCTATCTGAATCAGCACCAGAATCACGAGCTGCCCTATAATACTCCAGTGTCTGAAAGTATCAAACACAACAAGACCTGTCACACAGGTTGCGCTTGTTGCCGTAAAAAGTGAGTCCAGGAAATTAGTCCATTGTCCGTCTCTTGAAGAAAACGGAAGGCTCAGCATTATTGCCCCTGATAATATTGTCAGAAAAAAGCCAACTGCGATGTATCTGAACTCTGTCAGGTTCTTATGTCGTTTTTTTATGTCATGTTTTATATCGTTCATATCCAATCCTAACTATTTGCTGCAGAATGTATTATTGTCAGCTCACAGAAGCTGTCTGTATATGTCCCTCTTGCTGACACCTCTGTCCTTTGCCACGAGCTTCATGGCTTCCTTCCTGTCGATGCCCTGTGACTCATAGTGTGCCATATGCTCTTCAAGAGGCATGGCTTCCCAGCTTTCCTGCTGCTCCTTTGCAATTTCAGCCACGTTTCTGCCACAAATTACAAGCACATATTCGCCTCTTGGCTCCTGTGTCCTTGAACGCTCCAAAAGCTCCGAAAATGTAGTCTGCACCTTTTCCTCGTGCTTTTTCGTAAGCTCCCTGCACACGGTGAGTTCTCTGTCTCCGAGCGCATTGTAAAGCTCCGTGACCGTCTTTATAAGATGATGAGGCGCCTCGTAGATTATGATTGTCCGGGTCTCGTTTTTAAGCTCCTCAATGACACGCGCGCGTTCCTTTTTATCCCTCGGCAAAAATGCCTCAAACGCAAACCTTCTGGTCGGCCTGCCCGACATGGTAAGTGCTGTAATGCACGCTGCCGCCCCGGGAAGCGAGGTAACAGGCACGCCCTCCTCGTAGCAGATGCGCACTATATCCTCACCCGGGTCAGAAATGCCGGGGGTTCCGGCATCGGTGATGAGGGCTATATTTTTGCCCTCCTTAAGCTTTGCCACAAGCTGGTAGGCTTTATCTATCTTGTTAAACTCATGATAGCTCGTCATGGGTGTCTTTATCTCAAAATGATTGAGCAGCTTTATGGAGTTTCTCGTATCCTCCGCTGCGATGAGGTCTACCTCCTTAAGTGTGCGCAGCACACGGAATGTGATGTCCTCCAGATTTCCTATCGGAGTTGCGCACAGATACAGTGTTCCTGTCATATGATTCTCCTGTTTATTTTCCGTTATTCCGGGGCTTATCGCCGTATATCTCATATATCTCATCCGTGTATACATTAGGCTCTTTGTATACAACTAACGGTTTTTCGATGGTGATACGGCTTTTGCCGCCCTTGAGTCCCTCTATGAGCACCATGTTTGGCTCCCTGTCCGCGTAGGGATGCACAAGGCGCATGCGCTTTGGCTCGATATGATATTTCATCATCGTGCTAAAGATCTCTGCCAGCCTGAATGGTCTGTGAACCATGTAAAAACGCCCATTGAATTTGAGCATTTTTGCGCTCTCCCTGACTATATCGTCAAGTGTACACCTGACCTCGTGGCGTGCTATCGTCATGGCATCGTCTGCATTTTTGATACCGTGCTGACCTATCATATACGGCGGATTTACCGTCACCACCTCCACGGACTCTCGACCGAAAATCTCCGATGCATTACACACATCTCCCTCTTCTATGGTCACTTTGTCCTCAAGATGGTTATATTTCACACTTCTTTTCGCCAGGTCAGCACACTGAGGCTGAAGCTCAAGTCCGCTGTAATGCTCTCCGTTATTCTTTGCCTCAAGAAGTATCGGAATCACACCGTTTCCGGTACACAAATCCACAGCTCTCTCGCCGCGCTTTACCTTTGCATAGTCAGATAAAAGCACGGCGTCTATGCCGAAACAGAACAGCTTTGGATCCTGTATGAGCCTATAGCCCTTGCGGCACAAATCGTCCAGGCGCTCATTACTGTGTATCAGTTCTTCCATTGTCTTTGTCCCTGTTGTAATCTTTATTATACTCTTTATTATAATTTTTGTTCTTATAATCCTTGTTGCGGTTGTATTTCTGCTTGTTTGGTCTGTTTTTGCCGCCCTTGTACGGCTTTTTGTAACCGTCCTTATTTTCTCTGCCGGCATTTGCAGCATTTACTTCATTTGTCTCATTTGCAGAAGCTTCCGCTGCCTCTATGTCCGCCCTGTACGGACGTTTTTCTCTGTTGTCACGCTTATCACGGCGCTCGCGATATTCATTTTTGTTGTCACGGTGTCCACGGTTTCTCTGCGGTTTCTCCTGTGACTTGTCCTCCATCGTCTCGTCGCCGCTATCCTCGAGATCCTTGAGCTCGCGAAGCTCCTCCTCGGTGAGCTTTACATCCTTTTTCTGGCGCGGCTTTAAGCGCAGATCATCTACAGTGTACTCACGAAGCTCCTTCTCCTCGCCGTTGTCAATGACAACACGCACGAGCTGCCTGAGCACGCTGACTGACTTGACCTCTCCGATGATTCCCTCAGGTGTCTTTACCTTTTCTCCTACCGACGGCATTCTGCTGTTCAGATACTCATATGTATCCTGCTCATACTTGAGACAGCACATAAGCCTTCCGCACACACCGGATATCTTGGTCGGATTGAGCGAAAGATTCTGCTCCTTTGCCATCTTGATGGAAACCGGCACAAAATCTGCCATATAAGAATGACAGCAGAGCGGTCTGCCGCATATTCCGATGCCTCCCATCATCTTGGTCTCATCCCTGACACCAATCTGGCGCAGCTCGATTCTCGTGCGGAATACCGCTGCCAGATCCTTTACGAGCTCTCTGAAGTCAATTCTGCCGTCTGCTGTAAAGTAAAACAGCAGCTTGTTTCCGTCAAAGGTATACTCTGCATCCACCAGCTTCATCTCAAGTCCGTGCTTTATGATTTTCTCCTTGCAGATGGCAAATGCCTCTTTTTCCTTTTCCTTATTTCTCTCAACCGTTTTCTCATCCTCGTCGGTTGCCACTCTGATGACAGGCTTAAGCGGTGAAACCACCTTATCATCATCCACATCCTTCGGCGGAATGAGGACAGTTCCCATCTCTATGCCTCTTGCTGTCTCCACGATAACATGCATTGCCATGTCGAGGTCGAAATCAGCCGGGTCAAAGTAATATATTTTGCCTGCTGTCCTGAATCTGATACCAACTATTTTTGTCATGTGATTAGTTCTCCTTTATGGTCATAAGCAGCAGCTCAATTACCAGGTCAAAATTAACGTTTGCGTTAATTCTTATCTTCGCCTTCTCAAGCGCCTCAAGTATTGCCTCGATTCCCTGATAGGAATGCTTTGCTGCCTGTTTCTTTATATCATAGACCTCATCCTTGAATATGAGTCCGTTAACATCGTTTGTCGCCTTCATATACAGCACATCTCTGTACCACACCATAATCAGGTCAAAATAATCCTGCACCTTAAGCTTGTACTCAGCTATCTGCTTTACCGCTGCGCCCAGCTCGTAGAGATCTATGTCATCGAGGCGCTTTATAAGCGACAATGCTGACTCCTTTAGCTCGTTGAACTCGTCTGATGAGGCGAGCTTAACAGCCTTTCCGACGATGCCCTGTGCAAATGCGGCACTGATATCTGCCTGATAATCCGGAATATGCTTTTCGTTCATCAGGTATGCCTTTATCACCTCGTCCTTTACCGACTTCATATTGAGTGTGATGCAGCGCGACCTGATGGTCTGCAGAAAGCTGTCTGCATTGGTGGTGAGAAGCATGATGACCGCATATGCCGGTGGCTCCTCAATGGTCTTTAAAAGCGCGTTCTGCGCCTGCTGGTTCATTTTTTCAGCCTCATCCACTATGTAAATCTTATATTTACTGCTGTACGGCTTTATCACTATATCGTTGTTGAGCTGTGTCCTGATGTCGTCAACCGATATGTTGTTGGGCTTTTCATGACTGACATATATGATATCAGGATGATTGTGGTCATCTGCCTGATGGCACGATTTGCACTCTCCACAACCGTCTGTGCCCTCCTTCTCACACTGCAGTGCCCTGGCAAATGCCTCGGCTATCATCATTTTGCCGGACAGCTGTGGTCCGTTTATTATATATGCATGTGAGACCTTTCCCATTGATATGGCATTTTGCAGATGCTCTATTATCTGCTCATTTCCTACTATATCCTTAAATCCTGCCATAGCTGCTGCCTCCGTTTTAGTCTGCCTGTGTCTGTTATAGCTTTTATATCCTACGTGAATATATCAAGCAACAGTCCACGTATCTCTCCGATTCTTGCCAGTATGGACAGATGATCCTTCTCATCCTCCACCAGCTCTGATGCCAGCTCATCCAGATTGCTGTCTATCAGTCTTATTATACCATAAACTCTGTGCCTTCCTCTCCTGTCGAGGAAATTTTCTCTGGAAAATTTATGTGATCTGTAGACCACCTCATTTAAAAAATCCTTTATGAGCCCGCGATATCGCTTCATATCCCTGATATCCATATGCTCGGCTATTCTGTTGCCCTGTGCTGTGATATCCTGCATCAGCGCATCTACCTTTGCCTGGAGATCAGCGTCTGTTATGGCGCTGGCCAGTGTGAATTTGAACGAGCCGTCACCGGCCTGTGTTTTTTGTGCATCAGGAACCTGTGTCACCTGATTTACTTCATTTACTCTGACTGCCATAAGGCTGCCTCCTTATTCGTTTCCGGTTACATTTATGTGCAGGTCGTAACCATCATCTTGCTCTGCAATTAGGAACTCTGTCGTATGTATGCTGAAATCTCGGCAAGCACAGTGTCCATATCATCATTTACGAAACGGTGTGTAATACCCGCCTCATGCAGCTTCTCCTCAGAGAAATCTGATGCGTCTGCCAGAAAACGGCGGCACATCTCCTCATATTTAGGCACCTGCTGCCCCTTTTCCCGGTGAATGGCGCGTATCAGACGGTCGCCGTCCTCCACCTCCACATAGATTGGCAGTACCTTGTCACTGCCAAAATAATCGCGTATCTTTGTGTAAGACTCGAGTGTTCCGACTGTCAGATAGCTTTTGCAGCGAAGGTCTATATCATCATCGTTTACCGTGAAATACTTCCACACGCCGTACACTGTATTGTACTCTCGAAGCTCTATGATGCGCCCCTGTGCACTGAGCCTTTTTACATCCTCTTCATTGCAGAAATGATAATCCTTATCCTGTGTCTCTCCGTCCCTTATCGGGCGAGTGGTATACGGGATAATCCTGCTAAGCATGAGGGAATCATCCTGCAGTATTTTGTTGTATATAGTGTCCTTGCCTGATGCGCTTTTTCCCATCACGCAGAAAATCTTACCCATCTGTAAACCTCTTAATATTGTAATTAGTATAAATATGATTGTTTGCTATGTCAAACTGTTGCTTACAGCACCGCAACAAACTTCCACATATTGGCATCCGGATCAAAGTACAGACCGTCCACTTCAAGACCTGAATTTACAGCCTTTATTACATCATCTATGAGCTTGTCGTTCATTATCTCTCCCGGCACCACAAGCGGTATCCCCGGCGGATATATATTTATAAAGGCACCGCTCACCTTCCCGCTTGCCTTAAAGGCATAGACCTCCTGATGGTCTGCATCATATGCATCATACATTTCCATTACGGCAGGCAGCTTTTGGTATATGGTTGTATCCATTTTGACAGGAAAGTAAAATTGATGTACCACACCCTCCTGTTTTAATATATCATAAAACTCTTCAAAATCAGACTTATATTTTTCGAGCTGGCTGTCTATTTCAATCAAAGCATCCGCAAGCCTGTCAAAGCCCTCATCCGTATCCATGACAGATGCCAGCGCCAGTACATAATTGCCCGCTGCCATCTCAAGCTGCAGCTCATATTTTTTAAGCAGAAGCTCAAGCAGCGTATGTCCATTCATAGCCTCTTTCGTAAATATAATAATCTTTGACTCGTCAAAATCATATGCCTCATCGGCAGAAAAATCACTTTTTCTGACCACGTTCAGATGCGAAAGTCCGCTGACCTTCTGATAAAATCTGTCAAGTCTGCTCCTAAGCTGTGCAAAGACAGTCTCTTTGTTATCGCGCACATAGTGTATGCAGCGCTCTATGCCTGTCATAAGCACATATGACGGTGAGCTTGTCTCATAAATGCCGAGAAACTTCTCCACTGCAGCTTCACGCATCCCACCCAACAGCAAAAGCGCCGTCTGTGTAAATGCCGGAAGCGTCTTGTGCAGGCTCACTATGACCGCATCGGCCCCGAGCGCTATGGCATTTTGAGGGAAGCCGCCTCCAAAGCCAAAGTGCGCGCCATGTGCCTCGTCAACTATGAGCAAAGCTCCATGTGCATGTGCCACAGATGCGATTGCCGCCACATCGGAAACCACACCATCGTATGTAGGCGAGGTTATCACAACCGCTTTTATGTCGGGATTTTCATCAAATGCCGCCCTTATCTGTGCCTCGGTTATCTGCCCCTGCAGCCCTGTCCGTGTAATTCCAGGGTATGTAAACACCGGGTGAAGCTGCCTTAAGTAAAGCGCATGATACACCGCCTTGTGACAGTTCCTTGCTACAAGCACCTTGTCTCCCCTTTTTGTGGCCGCAGATATTGCTGCCAATATACCGCAGGTGCTTCCGTTTATAAGAAAATATGCATGCTTTGCACCGTAAAGTGCCGCTGCCTCAGCCTGCGCCTCCTTTATAATGCCCTCAGCGTGGTGCAGATTGTCAAAATTGTCTATCTCTGTGATATCAATAGCATACGGATCCAGCCCTGCACCTATATCACTGCCACGGCGCTTATGCCCCGGCATGTGAAACGGATATATATTTGATTGTGAATTATTTATCAGTTCTTTTTCCATTTAAGTACCTATATATCCTTTTTAGCCCAGAAATCTTCCAAGCTCCGGCATCCAGTCATCATAAAATATTTCATCATTGCAGAACGCGCTCCAGACCGGTGTGAGGAAATCAAGTATCAAATCAAGCGTCTCCTCCCAGCCTGCATTCTCATATGCCCTCTGCTGTCGTGTCAGCCTCTTACAATACCGCTCCCAGCGCCTTCTCATATAAGCATAGCTGCGATAGCCATACACCTGCTCAAGCCGGTGCATGCTCACTGTCTTCGGCTTATTTTTCGCTCTAACCTTAAAAATATCAATTATCTGCCTTCCGCTGACCGAATATCTCTTAAGTATCTCATATGCATCACCATATGGTTTCATATCGCTAACCAGCTCAAGCTTATCCATTATCTCAAACAGCTGTTCTCCGAGCCTGGATTCAGGCGAAAAAATACAAACATCTGCGTCTCCATAAAAGCTGTTCATAAAAACAATATTTTTAGTCATGGGAACTCCTGCATCCGCTTCATTAAGGCGCTCTAGCCTCACTGCAAACGGTACTTCCCCGCCATCACACATAGCGCTTAGATTCCACGTGTGTATCAGCGGCTGCATATCACTGCCGTCTCGTTCATTAGCTGATACCTTTGCCGTCTGCTTAGGTAATTCTGCATTAGTCCATACCACATCACTGTGACTGTTAAGCCCTGCATTGCCTATAATGATATTGCGCAGTACATCAAACGGCGTACCATTATCCCCTGCCCTGCCACCGGGGCTGCCATATACATAATAAAACGCCAGCTTTTCTCCTGTTACAAAATACGGCTTTTGAAGCCACAGCACTTTTCCCAGACCGGCATTATTTATGCGCCAGAGAAAATCCTGCTTCACGTACTGCCATAACACATCGCTGTACGATAATTTTTTCTCATCGCTTATATGTCTTAAATCTACCCTCACTACAACCATACTCCTATGAAGCTTTGCACCTTCTTTACCACGCGCCTCGCCCTTGCGTAATCCATGAGCACTGAAATATCCTTGTCCGTATCCGCTATGTACGACTGTACAGCTGCCTTGAAATCATTGCGGTCCAGTCTCGACTCATACTTCAGGCAGTCGCATATCACACGTTCTTTATCATAGATTCCAAAGGTATTGCCTCCAAGCTCAATGGTTGTGGCTCCAAGCATAAGTGCCGTGGGCTCCGTATAAAACGGGATAATTCTTGGATAGTCCATCTTAAAGCGTGATTTTGATGTATTTTTGTCCACAGCAAGCGTCCACCCGTAAGGCTTTTCCTTTATATAGCCATAGGCGTAAAGTGCGCTTTCCATGCAAAGCATTGCATCCGGAAAGAGTGCCGCAACAAGTGCATCCTCAGAAAAATCATCCACGCGGTCGGTGTAATAGCCGTTTCTGATGCGGACAAGCTTCCCCTCCCTGACAAGCGTATCAATTCGCCTGTAGTCTATACCAAGCCTTGTAAGCTCTTCTTTTTTCACTATTCCGTTGTGCTTTTCCATGGCATCAGCTATGATAGTCTGTACCTGTTGTATATTCATTACTGCTTCTCCATCCCTTGCTTATCGGCTAAAAGCCTCTCAGCATCACGTAATCCAAGCTGATACAGGCTCTCAAGCTTATTAGGATCCTTTTCTACCTTGCTTATTTTAATGTGCTCCGACGGCCTTAACACCTCGGCAATGCCCTGCTTTTCAAGCTCCTTAAGATGCTCAAGCTGATAATTGTACATGATATGCCTGTTTGAAAATGCCTCATAAAACCTCGGAAAACGCTTTTTGTATACTGATGTAAATAACCTTGGCATAGGTTTTTTTATATAGTCTGCCGGCTTTGTCAGCACGACAACCACTCTGTCATATCCCATATCAAGCATATGCTCATATGGGATACTGTCCGTCACCGCGCCATCCAGATACCACTCATTCCCCAGCTTCACAGGCTTTGACACTACAGGCATGGAGCCCGATGCCCTGAGCACATCCATCTGGTCAAAGACACTCTTTATCTGCACATATTCAGGCTTACCTGTCCTGATATTCGTCACAACCGCATAAAATGGGATATCTGACTTCTTATATTCCTCATCATCAAACGGGTCAAGCTCTCTTGGTACTGTATCATAGGCATATTTCGTGCTCACTATGTTTTTCTCCCGAAGAAGCGGCCTGATACCCATATAATTTTTGTCACTGTTAAACCTCTTATTGTATCGTATAACCCTGCCGCGCTGCTTTGACAGCAGATTCACTCCAAAAAGTGCTCCCGCCGAAACACCGATAACAGCATCAAAGCTAATATCATGGTCCATAAAACAGTCGAGTACTCCGGCTGTATACATACCTCTCATGGCTCCACCCTCAAGCACGAGGGCGCATCTTTCATCACTCATTTCTGCCTCCATTTATAATGTCATAATAAAAAATGTATTAATATTTATGTCGACCGCTGAACTTCAGATTGTCTCTCCTTCTGCGCTGTTTTCTCTCAAGCTTGTGCTCCCTGAAGCGCTCGCGCTGCTCCTTCTTAATGCTCCATTTGTGTTTCAACACATATATATTGTCTGATATTCTTCTAATCATGAAAATGCTCAGAATAATCACTGCGATAAGTACGAGCACCCAGAGAAAATATACCGGCTTTATCCTTATTATATCACTTTCCACGTTCTGTCTGCTGTTCTCATCAAAGTACGACAGATCGACCTTTGCTCCTGATTTCAGCAGATCCACACAGCCTACCACATGATCACCATACTTGTATCTGACCGTAGCAAGAGCATCCTTGTTGTCGGACTTCATGTCAGCAGCTTCCCTTTTAACGCTTGAAAAATCCGCATTGTTTGGCAAAACAACATAGTTTTCCGACACCTTTGCATACATGCCGTGCTCATTCATCACGCCCAGATCCGGCGTATTGTCAGTAGCTGCGCTGTTTTCATTTTCAGCTATGCTTAGTGCCTTGAAGTTACTGAAATAGTAATTGAGCAGCGTGTTTGTGTCTGCATACTGGTCAGGCGACTGCGCATTCATAATAACCGCGCACAGCGTCAAGCCATCCTTCTCCGCATAAGTGACAAGCGTGCTGTTAGCCACTGAAGTGTAGCCGGTCTTGCCGCCGGTACAATCATGATTTACAAACTGTGAATACGATTTAAATGGATGCAGCATCGCATGATGATTGTACAGCGGGGTATCCTCGGTATGCTTGTTTGTAGGTGGTATGATATAGGTCTTTGTGCCTGTAATCTTTCGAAACTCGTCATTCCTGTATGCTGCACACGAGATAAGCCCCATATCGTATGCGCTTGTCCAGTGATTTTCATCGGGCAGACCATTTGCATTGTTGAAATGTGTATCTGTACAGCCTAATTCTTTGGCTTCCTTGTTCATCATATCAATAAATGTGCTGTAATCTCCCCCAAGCTTTTTGCCTGTATGCTCTGCTGCAGCATATGCGCACTCGTTTGCCGACTCAAGCATAACTCCATATAGTGTCTGCTCCATGGTCATCTCCTCGCCCACATCCCTCTTGATGCTCGACGAACCATCACTGCTCTCCTTCACCGCCTCTTTTGAGAATGTAACCTTCTCATCCATCTTGCAGTTGAGTATAGTCAGATATGTGGTGAGAATCTTTGTGATACTTGCAGGATAATGCTTTTCGTGTGAATTTTTCTCATAGAGCACCGTACCTGTATTGACCTCCATCACCACGGCGCACGGTGAATTTATCTGCGGTCCCTCCGGCCAGTACGTGTCATCACCATCCGCAAATGCCATAAGCGGTCTCGCACAAAGCGTAGTGACCATAGCAAACACTGCCATTATTAGTATTCCTGATTTTTTTAAATTTATAATTTTATGCTTCATATCTGTTCCTATTAATTCTAAAATTGAGTAGCTGTTCAGTACTATAACCAAAAATGTACTATTTCTAATTATAATGTATGAAAAACATGTTATCAAGGGCATGTGCAGTGTATTTTGCCATTTTATTTTGACACCCACACAATTGTAGGGTATTATCTATATGAAATTTTACATTTTTATAAGGAGATTTACATGAGACTTAGAAATATCCCGGGCGCCGGTGAAGTCATCGACAACAGCCCTTATTGCATAAAGGAGCCTGTTGAATTAAAAGGAAAATGGCATGATTTTTTAGGAAACAATAATCCGATTCATATAGAGGTTGGTATGGGAAAGGGCAGATTTCTGATGGATCTGGCACGGCTTCATCCCGAGATTAACTATATAGGTATCGAACGATATACCAGTGTGCTTCTTCGTGCCGTACAAAAAATGCAGGAGGACGAGCTGCCAAATGTGCACTTTTTGTGCATTGATGCCGCAACTCTTCCGGATATTTTTGACCGTAATGAGGTTGACCGCATTTACCTGAACTTTTCCGATCCATGGCCGAAGGACAGGCACGCAAGAAGACGCCTCACCTCAAGCGAATTTCTTGCCAGATATGATTTGTTTCTCGCACCTGACGGACGCATAGAGTTCAAGACTGACAACCAGGACCTCTTCACCTTCTCTCTGGAAGAGATTGAAAGCTCTGATAAATGGCACCTCGACGCCAGTACACGCGACCTGCATCATGATGCTGCAATGAATGAGGGCAACATCATGACCGAGTACGAGGAGAAATTCTCTGCTGTCGGAAACCCTATCTGCAAGCTGATTGCTTCAAGATAATGCAACATATCTGTCGTTAATCGCATGATTTATATAGTCAAACATGACCCAGCTTTTATGACATTCTTCAGATTTTTCTGAGGAACTGTCATATTCGTCTCTGGCATCGTTGAAATATCTCTGCGCTTCCTTATCTCTTCCCATCTTGCTATAGCTTGAACTGATATTACTGTAAACCATAGCCTTAAGATCTCTCGAGCGGATAATTTCTGCCGTGGCAAGGCTCTCCAGATAACATTCAAAGGCTTTTGACTCATCGTTCTCAAGCTCATATACCAATCCCAGGATATTGAGATACTCTGCATATTTTTCCACGTGACCGGTGCTCTTCAAGCGCGCAAGCGCTTTCTTTATACGTACAACCGCACTGTCATAGTCCTTCTTTACCACGTCATCTACTGCAATTATCATTTCGTTATCCGCTATATTGTCTGTTGAATATTTGTCTACCCCATTCATCATATTTTACTCCGACCAAAGCATCTTTCCAAATGTTACTTTTTTCCTATTCAACAGTATAAACTCATTATTTCAAAATTTCAATATTAATTTCACTTTTTATGGGACTATCAGACTACCCAAAAATTATGCAATAAAAAAGCACCAACCCTATGGCTCATACGTCCATAAAACCGGTACCTTTGAGTGCGCCTCCAGGGGCTCGAACCCTGCACACCCTGATTAAGAGTCAGGTGCTCTACCAAATGAGCTAGAAGCGCGTTTATTAATTTGTTTGCGTTTTCCTTAACGCGAAATTTATTATATAGTATAGTTTATAGAAATGCAACACTTTTTTTTAATTTTTTTAAATTTTTTTTAGATTTTTTGTAAAACAGTTGATTTTACACCGTTTTAAGCTATATTATTTTCTATATACAGAGACTTTTTATTCCAGATTTCCCATCCAAAGTCTCTCAGAAAGGATTTACTGATAATGAAAGTAGAAGAAAGATTATTAAAATATGTGGGCTATCACACCACATCTGATGAAGCAAGTGATAAAATACCAAGCAGTGACAGGGAATTTGCACTCGCAAGAGAGCTTGAGTCAGAGCTTAAGGAGCTTGGCTTATCCAAGGTTGTGCTCACCGACCATTGTTACGTGTATGGTCTGCTGCCTGCCACTGCCGGCATGGAGCACAAAAAAGCGGTCGGATTTATTGCACATATGGATACTGCACCTGATTTTTCCGGGGAAAATGTCAAGCCACAGCTGCTGCGTCACTATGACGGAAGCGATGTGCTGCTTAGAGGCAGTGGCGAATACCTGAGAGTAAGCGATTTTCCTGAGCTTAAAGCCCTCTCCGGACGCACTCTCATTACCACAGATGGCACTACCCTGCTAGGTGCCGATGACAAGGCCGGTGTGGCTGAGATTATGACCGCCTTAGAGCAGATTATCGCAGAGGGCACTCCTCACGGCGATATCTGGGTTGGATTTACCCCCGATGAGGAGGTCGGAAAGGGTGCGGATTTGTTTGATCTGGACTATTTCGAGGCAGATTTTGCCTACACCGTGGACGGTGATTACGAGGGCGAAGTGGCCTATGAAAACTTTAATGCCGCAAGTCGTGTGCGGATCAATCTTTTTAATCTCGTCGATATTGTCAACGGTGGCACCGAGGTAGAACGAGTAGTTGACAGCCGAATTCTCCTTGGCAATCTGTTGTTTTTCCCGGAGTAACTCGTTGGTTACGGTGGGAGGTTTCACGTTAGGCATATCCATGAAAGAGGTCACGCCCCCGGCTGCTGCCGCCCGGCTACCTTCCCGGATGTCTCCTTTGTGTGTGAGGCCGGGTTCGCGGAAGTGTACTTGATCGTCAATCACTCCCGGTATGATGTATTTCCCCGTGGCATCGATAATTTTGAGGTCTCCGGGGACTGAATCCAATTTGCCTTCTATGATTTTTTCGATACGATCATTGTGAATCAAGAGATCAC
>ENA-OPBW01001011-OPBW01001011.1-human-gut-metagenome-genome-assembly--contig:-NODE-1011-length-17022-cov-4.713679_pt1 | contig 17022 bp, 14 predicted proteins | sample MGYA00241070_ERZ501456 | MGnify/ENA primary metagenome ERZ501456 (study PRJEB25962, sample SAMEA2042624) | human gut metagenome | biome: human gut; feature: human-associated habitat; material: faeces...
AGCACACTCGTTTGGGTAAAACTTACAAAACATATCTAGAACAGGATTGTGATGAGTACAATTTTGATCAGATGGATTGTATATATCTGCTTAATTATATAGACCCGTCGGCACCAGGCGTAATGAATATCATTGGTGCTACTTCTCCTGCAACCATTTTCTTTACTTCTGCGAATGATTTGCAATATGTTGGAAAGAAAATAAAGTTCGGTAATGATTGCCCATTTGACACGGAGTATAAACCTCTTTACAAAAGGGATTTTGAGTATATAAAATATTGGTGGGGACTAAAGAAGAGCAGAAAAGATTTTGCAAGAGTGTTCCCCGAGGTTGATTTATATCTTGAGAAATGTTTCAGAATGCTGACTGATGAGCAACGAAATGAATTGCGTCAGAATATTGTTGACGAAACATATTATCGAGGCAATTATGATGATATACCTGTTGTTCCTACAGCTCAACAGTATGTTATGGTACTTGATGAGAAACTTCGCAGGAAACGCACAGTAACAAATATTTCGAGTGGATTTGAGATGAAAGTATCAGATTCGCTTAGAAATGGCAATGTGCCTCTTGCTTTGCCAGTAGAAATGTATACAGAGCCCACACATTATGTTGTCGCCAAATGGGATAAGAATACGTATGTTCCATATTACGACGCAAGACCTATTGATGACCGCACTTTGCCGGATGATGGTTCAAAGTATCCATATGTTACAGTTGGAGACTTCTTAGAAGATACAATCGTTAAGGTTCCTTATAAGTTTAATTCAGAGGCTTTCTTTAATGGAAATGATGAAAATCCAGATTCAAAGTTCAGCTACATACTTCCGTTAAAGAGAACATACTTTAACTACTTCACAACCAAAGATCTTACGGAAAAAGTATGTGGGAAAAATCGTATTGAAGTTGTTCGTTTGAATGGTGAGGCTGTAAAGGTTGTATTACGCATCCCGATAAAAGATGGCGGATATATCCAGTATGAACGAATCTATTATAAAGATGGTAAGGCTGAGGCAACCGCCAACAAGGGTGCCATTATTGAGAAAGAGTTTACTCTTGGATTGTATCCTAGCATTAAGTATGCAGATGGTGTCAAACCATACTACAAAGTTGCATTCTTAGATCGTGATTCAGTAGATAATCCAGACAGTGCATATTCGTTATCATTCTATGATTACTCAAACAAAGAAGTGTCTGTTGAAGGTGTAGTTAGAAGAAATAGAAATGCAGACAATTCAAGATTTGATACGAGTTACATTGACTACATTACTTATGCACTAGAGTCTGAATATCAGTATATGACCTTATCTAATGATAATGAGAGTGGTATTCATGGTGTTATTATACCTAAATTTACAGCTCGCAATGGAAGTCACAAATTCCGTTTTGCTATAGATTTCGGTACAACAAATACGCATATTGAATATAGTGTTGATGGTTCAACTTCTTCTAATCCTTTTGATATTACAGAGAAGGATATGCAGATTCAAAAGTTGCACATCACAGATGACTATATGATCAATGATGTGTTCAACTCTGACTTTATTCCGGCAACAATTGGCGGAGAGAGTTTGTATGGATATCCAATGCGTACGGTTATATCTGAGAGTAACAATACAAACTGGGATAAGGCTGTTTTAGCAATGGCAAATGTTAACATCCCTTATACTTATGAAAAGAGTTTGTCATTGCCGTACAATGTATTACATACAGACTTGAAATGGTCAACAAATACTGAAGATAAAAAGAGAGCTTCAAAATATATTGAAAGTATTTTGTTGATGCTAAGAACAAAGGTACTTCTTAATAATGGAGATTTAAGTAAAACAGAAATCGTATGGTTCTATCCTGCAAGTATGACACAGAACCGCTTTAATAAATTTAAAGCAGAATGGGAAAATACTTTTGCAACTTTATTTGGTGCTCCTATTTCAAATATTATTGCAGCGTCAGAATCTGTTGCGCCATATTATTATCATAAAGCCAAGAAAGGTGCAACCTCTACTGTTGTATCTGTCGATATAGGTGGTGGTACTACAGATGTTTTGATAGTTGACAAGGGCGAACCAAAATACCTAACATCTTTCCGTTTTGCAGCTAATACGATTTTTGGAGACGGATACTCATACGATTCTGATTCAAACGGTTTCGTAAATAAGTATAAAGATATAATCACGAATCAGCTAGAGACCAACAATTTAAGAGGCCTAAAGGCCGTATTGAAGTCTGTACTTGATAAACGTGTATCAACTGATGTTATTGCGTTCTTGTTCTCATTGGCATCCAATAAAGAGATCAAAAAGGAAAAGGTGGAAATCAATTTTGCAAAGATGCTTGCAGATGATAACAGAGGTAAATATGTTGTAATATTGTTCTATGTAGCAATAGTATATCATATTGCAAAATTGATGAAAGCTAAAGGCTTTGATATGCCTCGTCATATGACTTTCAGTGGTAATGGTTCAAAAGTGCTTAACATTTTGAGCACCAATGACGCAACGCTAGTAAGACTTACTAAAATCATATTTGAGGAAATCTATGCTCAGTCTTATTCAATAGATGGACTAGATATTATCCGTCCTGCAAATTCAAAAGAGTCTACTTGTAAGGGAGGTATCATTTTAACTCCATTCCAATCTCAGGATTATGGGGAAATTAAAGACATGAAAACAATCCTTATTGGTACAGATAATGAGAAATTTGCAGATGTACACATGACTTATAATGATGTGACAGAAGCGGATTTGGATTCTGTTGTAGACGTAATTAAGGAATATATAGAATTTACCTTCAAACTTGATAAGAAATTCTCATTCTATGACAATTTCGATGTAGATCGTTCTATTATGAATAAAGTCAAGGACTTATGTTATAGAGATATTAGAACATATCTTGAGAATGGTCTAGCAATCAAGAAGAGTGAGATAGCACAAGATGGTGCAGATGACAATTTGGAAGAAACATTATTCTTCTACCCGTTAGTTGGTATTATCAACGCTGTAGTACGTAACATTTATCAAATGTAAAACAAATGAAGAAGATTATAATTTTATTGTCAGTAATAACGCTTGCTAGTTGCTCATTATTGCCTAATAATGGTGAAAATGATAATGAGGCCATAAAGAAGGCTCAGCAAACTGCACAAGAAAATATTAGTCAATATACTGACCAGGAAATAGCTCGTGCCAAGAAAGAAATCGACAATGCTGTAGCATCTGTGATTAGTAAGGCAGACTCAACATTAACAAAACAATTCACTGCAGTTGAAAAGTCATTAAATGCAAAAGCAGAGGAAACAAAAAAGGAGTTGAGTGGAAAAATTTCAGGAATCGAGGATAATATAACGAAAGCTAAAGCAATTAGTTTTATAGGAATTGCTATTGGAATTTTGGGTATAGTTTTGGCGTTTTTTGCATATAGAAAAAGGCCGAGAACAAATGTGAATAGAGTAAAAGACATAATTACAGAGGAAATCAATACAAACGACTATATCCGTAATGAGATTCGCAGAATTGCAGGAGGACAAAGTTCGTCTTATCGACCGCAAGCCAGTGCCCCGTCTCAGGCAACAATTGATCGAGCTATAGAAGCATATTTGGCAAGTAAAAAATTTAAGGATATTTTACAGCAATATATTGCATTAGCAACAGCTCCTACTCAAAGTGTGGCAGAAAATATAAAGATGGAGCCGGCTACTACAGCTAAACCTGTATATCAAATTTATGCAAAAGAGTCTAATTCAATGATTCTTTCAAGCATTCAAGATACATATCAAAAAGGAAAGTCAATTTATAGACTTACTATGTCAGAAGCTAACGCATATACAGCCGAGGTAAGTATATGTATTGAGCAAGAGGAAGTAAAACAACGTATCCTAAAATTTGACAGTCAGTATCTCGAACCTATTTGTTCTGTTACTCGCTCATCAAATGATCCCACTCAGGTACTCATTAAGACAACAGGAACCGCAGAACGTATCGGAGAAGAGTGGAAAGTCATTAAACCTATAACAGTTGAAATAAAGTAAACAATGGAACTTCATTATATTCTAGTGGTTCTTGTAATTATAGCAATTATAGTTGCACAGATATACATATACAGGAACACTAAAAAGAAGATAGCGACCTATAAATCAATATTCCCCAATAGTACATCATCGTACTCTATCGTTGAGAAAGAAATTCAGACAGAGAGTTGTAGCGATGATGATGACTATGTTGAAAATATTGATACAATAAGCGTATCTCAATTAAATATCAATACAAATAATGATACGCTTAAGGAGATAAGGAATGCTCTAAATATGTACCTTCAAAAAAATAAAGGAGCTGCTAGCGACTTTTATTTAATGAAAGATGTAGTAGAGCGATATTGCGATGCCGAAGAAGAGGAAATCAATATTCAACAGCCTATACCGCTATATCTTGGTTTGATGGGTACAATGGTAGGCATTATTGTCGGTATTGGTTTTATTGCTGTAAGTGGAGGTTTGTCTAGCGAATCACTTATGGATAATATCACCTCATTGATGACTTGTGTCGCAATTGCTATGGCCGCAAGTTTAGTGGGTATTTGCTGTACAACTCTAATTTCTTGGTCAGCTAAAAGTGCTACATCCAAGGTAGAAGCTGATAAGAACAGATTCTACTCGTGGTTACAGACAGAGTTGTTACCTGTTCTGTCTGGAAATGCAGTAAATGCTTTGTATCTATTACAGCAAAATCTTATGACCTTCAATCAAACTTTCCAATCAAATATTGAGGGTTTGGATGGTGCCTTGTCTAAAGTTGAAGAGTCGTCTAGGGAACAAATAGAGTTAATTACTCTAATCAAGGATATTGACATTAAACGCGTAGCACAGGCAAATGTTACAGTTCTCAAAGAACTTAAAGAATGTACTGGTGAAATAGCTGTGTTTAATAAGTATTTGCACAGCGTCTCAGGATATTTGCATTCCGTAAATGAATTGAATAGCAACATTAATGAGCATCTTAATCGAACAGCCGCCATTGAGAACATGGGTGCATTCTTTGAAAGAGAGATCAATCAGGTTGCCGCTCGCGAACAGTATATCAACGAGGTTGTTGCAAAAGTAGACGACACGTTACGTAAGACATTTGAGAAACTTGCTGAAAGTACAAGAGAAAGCGTAACTCAATTGCGTAACAACTCTGTTTCAGAGTTCGATGCACTGCTCAAGCATTATTCAGAGCAAAAGGAAGAGTTTGCAAGAATGCTTCAAGAGCAAAGAGAAGAGTTTGCTGCTAGAAATGCTGAAACTACTGAGTTGATGAAAGAGATTCGTAATCTTGCCGATATAAAGGCAGTTATGGGACAGCTCGTTGAGTCAACGAAGGGTCAGACAGCAATACTTGAGAGATTGGCTAGTAGCCTTAAAAACCAGAATAATGGTGGAAGAAGAGAAGATTTCCCCATCGAAAGTGCAGTGCAACATGTGTCCGCTCCAGTATTCCCTAAGAGCATAACTTATATGGTTGCAACTATAACTTTGCTTGCTTTTATGGCGTTTGGCTTATATGTATATAACTCTTTTATTGCAGAACCAAGGATTGAGGTTGTTGGCGTTCCTAATGAGCCTCAACAAACTATAGTTCCAACATCTACGCAGGTAGAGCCAAATATCAGTAATGACCAAACTGTTAATGTAGATTCCTTAGAGTCGACTCAAAGTGCAACACAGGAGCAATAGATATGGCAAAGGAAAGCAAATCATTCTTTTGGGCTAGTTATGCAGACCTGATGACAAGTCTGTTCTTTGTTATGCTAACACTATTTATTGTAGTTATCATAGCATTGAACAATGCTCGTATTGATGCGATTGAGCAAACTGCTGAGTTGCAAGCAAAAATTGACAAAGCAGATGAGATAAACAATGCAACTCGAGAGCTCGATACACAGCATTCGCAATACTTCCAATACTTCCCTGAATTCAAAAAGCACAAACTTGCAGTAACTGTGAATTTTAGAAGTGGAAGTGCAGATATGAATAGTCTTCCATCAAGTACAAAAGAAGATTTAAGAACGACAGGTAAGATCCTACAAGATTTTATTATTAAAACGACACAAAGTAACCCTCATATCCAGTATCTCCTTATTATTGAAGGACAAGCATCGAAAGATGGATATGCTTATAATTACGAGTTAAGCTATCAAAGAGCATTATCTCTTAAAAAATTTTGGGAAGATAACGGGTTGAATTTTAATGATAAAAATTGTGAAGTACTAATTTGTGGTAGTGGTGATGGACGTTTAAGTGGCACAGGACTTATGAGAGAATCAAAGGAAGTACTTAACCAGCGATTCCTTATACATATTCTTCCTAAACCCGGAAAAATTGGTGATTAATAAATGGGAAAAGATAAACGAACGCACTTTTGGGCAAGTTATGCAGATCTAATGACTAGTTTATTTTTCTTGATGGTTGTATTGTTCATCATATCAATCGTTGAGTTAAAACAAATTGATGCGACACCTCTTGAAGTGAAAGAATTAAAAGCAGAAAGAGACAGTTTATTGAACCTCAACTCTCGTATGGTACTTCGTCAAAAACAATATAGTGAAGAGTTGGATAGTATGCGATATCTTGCCAATGCAACACAAGCCCATATTGATAAGATAAATGAAATTAACGATGCTACCAAAAATCTCGACCAAAACTATTTTGTATACGACTCAATTAATAAAAAACACAAACTGAATTTTGTTGTACGTTTTAGAATTGATGATGATCAAATATATAACATTTCTAAAGTTGAGCGAGAAAAATTATTGTCTGTTGGTCAAGAGTTAGTAAGATTTATTCATAGTGCCGCTGAAAACACGCCGGAGGTTCAGTATCTTCTCGTGATTGAAGGTCAGGCATCAAAAGATGGAATAGATAAAATGGATTATAACTATGATTTAAGTTATCGCCGAGCAAGAAATCTTAAAAAGTTTTGGGATAATAACAATATCCATTTTGATAGAGATAATTGTGAAGTACTAATCAGTGGTAGTGGAGATGGAAGGCTCAGCGGCACAGGACTAATGAGGGAACTCGAAGAAAAAGCAAATCAAAGATTTTTGATTCATATTTTACCCAAACCAGGACAAATCCAATAATATATGAAACAAATACTATATATACTGCTCATACTACTGTTATCTGTAGGTTGCGCTCAAAAACCAGCAGCTCCTAAGGGTAATAATAACTATCCTGTTTCTAGTCCATCTTCTCGACCAGGTTCATTCTCTAATAATGGTCGCCCACCACTACCACATCAACAAAAAGGAACTTCTCAGACAAATAAAACTTCAGATGTCGGTAATACTACAAATGGTAGAGTTTTGTCTCCAAGTGAGATCTTTGAAAAACTATCATCTGCGGTATTTAAGATTCATACATCTACTGGGTATCAAGGGTTCCAAGGTTCTGGCTTCTTCATATCTAGTAACGGTATTGCAGTAAGTAATTACCATGTTTTTCAAGGTACCGCTGTTGGCTATGAAGACATAATACTTTCCGATGGAAGTTCATATAAGGTAACGGAAGTTTACCATAAGAGTCAAGACAACGACTTTATAATATTCAAGGTTGGAGTTAGCAGAAAAGTAAACTACATTAAGATCGCAAATAATACGCCAAAAGTAGGAGAAAAAATATATACTATCGGAAGTCCAAGAGGATTGGATAACACTTTTTCATCTGGCGAAATATCACAGATAAGGGAGAACGGAAAGATTCTACAGATTAGTGCTCCAATTGATCACGGAAGCAGTGGAGGTGTTTTGCTAAATTCAAAAGGAGAGGCAGTCGGTATAACATCTGGAGGAATAGACGATTCTGGTGCCAATCTCAACTATGCCTGGAATATACAACTTATAAAATCATACATCCCATAGACTATATGAAGTATTAATTATAAACCTCATACTTCAGTATGGGGTTTATATGTAAAATAGAATGAATATGAAAAGGTTTCTTATTTGGATTCTTTTATTAGGTTGTCTGTTGTCAACAACAGAGTGCTTAGCTCAAAAGTTTCAAGTTAAAGTAATAAAAATTTCTGATGGTGACACTTTTGTTGGCCTAAACAGAGATAACTTGCAAATAAAATTTAGGATTTGGGGCATTGATGCTCCAGAAAAGAAACAGGCTTTTGGGACAAAAGCCAAGAATTATTTGTCAGCCCTTATTTTTGGGGATAATATTATTGTTGATGTCCAAAAACAAGATGGTTGGGGTAGATATATCGCTTATGTTTATACTCTAGAGAATAAGGATGTCGCTCTTGAAATGTTGAATGCAGGAATGGCATGGCACTATACAAAATATGACCAGTCCGAGAAATATCATAATGCAGAAATAAAAGCAAGGAATAATAAAGTGGGGCTTTGGGTAGATCCACGACGAATTGCACCATGGGATTTTAGATAGTAGTATTTGGTACACTTAGAATGCTATTTCATACATTATGAGAAATATCGCTTTGCTATGAGGAGAAACCCATATACTTTTGCTTAGAAAAACAGTCGAATGAAGAAACAATTGGTCATATCAACCTCTATTGATTTGGTTCGTATAGCGCCAGAGAAAATCGTCTACATTGCATCAGACGGTAACTATTCTACGCTTGTGCAAACCGACAATGAGGTGCGCATGTTGTCATACCAATTAGGGCAAATTGAAAAGATGATCTCTTCGCAACTTGGAAGCGAGGGCAATATATTCATTCGTATTGGTAAAAGTCTAATCATTAATCGCTCCTACATCTATTATATCAACATTCCTAAACAGAAGTTGACACTTTCAGATGTATTGTCATTTAATCATAGTGTTACTGCATCTAAAGAGGCATTAAAGCAGTTGAAGGAGCTATTAGAAAAGGAGGTTAAATAATTATGAAAGAGCTTAAGGAAATACGCGATGACCAAATTCGCATTATAGGCGAAGGAGGAAGTAAGAATCCTTTGCCCCGTAGTGTATGGATTATCATCCTTTCAATTTTAGGCATAGCGTTAGTCGGTGTTATTTTACTTTTTGTAACTCGTCAGAAGGAAGAGGAAATTCAAGAGCTGAAGGCTCCCGAACCTGCATTATTTGAACCGGTTCGTGAAGCAGAGCCAATACTGCACGAATGGATAGGCCATCAACCAGACTCGCTTGCACCTGGATATACCGAAATTAGAGATACTCTTATAAATGATATTCCAATTAGAATCTTTATACCGCACAATGCCGAGTTAACACTACATATTGGCAGAATGAATAAAGAAGATAAAAGTATCATATATGCCGCACAAGCTGCTGATGTAAGAGCTGACAATGGAGGAATTGTGGGAGCTTTTGTACTCAATGGAGAACCCAAGGCTTGGGGACTATCGAAGAAGGGATATTGCGCATCAATAAATGGTAAAGTAACTATCGGTGTAGCTGAAAACACATCTCTTTTCGAGGAAGCAACAATGAACAATGGTTATTTCTTCCGTCAGTATCCTCTTGTAAAAGATGGTCAAGTTATTGACAATGAGCCAAAGGGAAAATCTATTCGTAGAGCAATATGCAACCGCCAAGGAGAAATCTTTATGGTAGAGACCGGTAGTATTGAATCTTTCCACGACTTTGCACAAGCGTTGGCTGATTTAGGTGTAGATCAGGCAGTGTATCTCGTAGGTTCATCTGCTTATGGTTGGGCCGTTGATGAAGCTGGAAACACGCACGAATTTGGCGAGGACAATTATTATACAGGCCGTAGAAGGATGCCACAAAACACCAGTTATATAGTATGGAAAAGAAAGTAATAAACATAACGAATGAAAATTATACCCAATTTGTACCTATAATACCTATTGCTTTTTCATATGCAGAAGGAGGTGCAATGGGGTGTCCTGGTCAGATTGTTATCATAGATAATAATAGTAGGATTTATTGCCTAGATATTTATGATTTTGAGGAAGATGCAATAAAGATAATCATACCGGTTCTGTTTGAATGCAAATTTGGAATGTTTGGAAAAGATATACCAGCATTAGAGTGGCATAACTTTTATTTAGGCATGGGTAATCATCTTATGGTCAAAGATTCTATAATTGACGAGTTCTATCCAAAGGCTGGAGAATATGATGGAGAACCAGGAATGCTGTATCAAAAATGGATAGATTTAGTATTGGAAATTATAAATAGATGAAGATGGTATTAAATACTATTCAGAAAATTCAATTGGTTGGTGCAATAGTACTTATGCTTTGCATCTTCCCTATGCCATATGGTTTTTACACAATTATAAGGGTTATCATAACTATCATCAGTGTATATTTAGCATATACTTATCAAAAGCAAGCTAAGAGAGAATTAGCAATATCTTTTATTACAATTGCCTTTATCTTTCAACCTTTTATAAAATTAGTATTAGGTCGAGAAATTTGGTTAATATTAGATATATTGGTAGCTGTCTATTTATTAGTATTGGCATTTAAAGATATAATTATTAGCAGAAAACATAAAAAGCCAATGGCAATAGAAGCTAATACAATTCAAATACCCTTATTTACAAATACAGAAATAGAGGAAGTCAGAGATTTTGCTCTTTCCGGATGGACATTGGGAGAAATTCATGGTTTGTCTCATTGGCAAAGAGTCGAAAGAAACGGAATTACATTAAGTATGGTTAACGGACAAATTCGTGATGATATAAACATTAAGGTTGTCCGTTTCTTTGCTTATTTACATGATAAATGTCGTTTGAATGATTGGGCAGATTTAGAGCATGGAGTAAGAGCCGCTGATATGCTAGTTACCATTAGGGATACCATATTGAAGGACTTTACTGATGAAGAAGTTTCTTTATTGGAAAAGGCTTGCAGATATCATACTACTGAACTTCGCACTGGAATTCCAACCGTTGATGTCTGTTTTGATGCAGACAGATTGGATTTATGCAGAGTGGGCATTACTCCTAATCCAAAGTTAATGGCATCCAAACAAGGTGCTTACTATGCAACAAATATCCATTTATTAACCTCTGTAAATCATAATTCATATGAAGATTAGATATTATTGTGTATTGTTCTGTGTCTTATTTATGTATCTAAGTGCCTGTAAACAAAATAGGCCAGTTTCTAATAATCAAGGGTCACTCAGAGATTCTGTTCTTATATACAAGACACAAGGTCTTAGAGAGTTCATCAAAGTAGCTGATTATTGGGGTGACGATACAGAATCATATTGGGCTTTTGAACAAGCCAATAATATACTTGACTCTATTACTGATTATAGTAAATATGAGGAATCTCTTGCACGAATTTATGCAGCAACAAGTTATATTAGCTATGGACTTGCGTATGTCCCCTCTGTGTTAGAAGCAAGTAGACAATATCATTTAGGAGAATCAAATACATTTCCTAAAGTTGGAGTTAAAGAATCTGGAGAAATAATAATTAAGGATTATAATCTTCCCTCCAATGATACATTATATTATGTTTCTCGTTTAGAGTTTAGAGCATTGTATAGTATGCTGTATTTCTATAAAGCCATAAATCTGGAAAACTTCGAAGAACGATTATTACACAATTATGATCGAAGTATGGCCTATGAAGAGTTATACTCTCAATATACCCCTCAAGTGGCGTATCGAATTAGTTCTATTTTGAATATGCAGGCATGGTACAATTACATGGTCACATGTGCCCAGCTAGCATATTGGGAGAACAATGGTCAAGCCGCAGATATAAAAGTAATGCCGTGGAAGGAGTTCATTGATCTTGCATATTGGCATGACTCTTTAACTAATGATATCGAACAATATGAAAACATGGATGATGAAACATTTCATCGCATAGAAGCTAAGGCTGCATATACTCAATATATTATGTTGTTGCATATTGCGAAAAATTTGGAAGAGTTGAAAGGTAAAGCAAATCATAAGATTGAATAAACAATAAGTTGAAATGTGATGTCTGAAGATTACTTCATTAAAGGTATTGATTGTTCATTAGGGATATGCAAATGGCTTATTTTGCAAATATCCCTATACTTTCTAATGCCATATATATGGAATTACGAGTACGCTTTCGGGACAATAGTGTTGATGTGTTTATACACATCTTTATATGTCGCATATTGGTATTTTGTTGATAAAGCCAAGCGCGTTCAATGGATTCTTTTACCGTATCTGTTATACTTATCAATAGCAACTGTCTTATATTTGAGTGTTGATAAATGGATTATCTCAATCAGGTTTGGTGTATTCTTGCCTTTTTATGGACTCATTTGTTTCTTGTGTGTTAAACTATTCAGGAAATATTCAAAAAGAATTCGCGTAAGGATCAAATATGGCAAAGCAATTACATACATAACAATAATAGTTCTCTTTTTCACATTAAAATCCTTAAGCGTCATTTGGATGTGTCAGGAACACAGGTCATTGGATAGCGAGAGAAACGATATTATAGAGAGGAAGAATTACTTGATTGATAAGTTGGTTACGTCACCTCAAAGAGTGCTTAATGAAATGCCAACAGCCATAGGAGCACAGTTTCAAGGGGAGTGGGCTTTATATTCTTGCTCCATGTTGTCTGCTGCATTGGTAAACCTTTCTAATCTTTATCCTGAAACAAGAGAAGAAAACATAACATATATTGATAGTCTCATAAATATCGTGTTGTCTCCAGAAATACGCTATTATGATACAATGAGATGGGGTGAAGATCCATTAGAAAGTTTGGATGAGAACAATAGCCATGTTTCGTATTTAAGTCACTTGGCATGGATGATTTGTGGTTATAGAGAGATTAGTGGTAATCATAAACACGATGAGTTGCTCACCAGCCTTTGCGAAACAATGAATCGTAGAATTTTAAAAAGCAGTAGTATGAACTTACCTACATATCCCGGAGAAGCAATATATGTTCCGGATATGCTTGTCGCTATCGTTGCATTAAATCAATATGCAGATACTCATAAAGGTAAATATCGTTCAACTGTAAAAAAATGGGTGTCAAAAGCACAGAAAGAGTGGTTAGATAATGAAACTGGATTATTAGCATCTTTTATAGATGAAAATGGTTCTCTATATGAGGATGCCCCTATCAAAGGTTCTTATTCTGCATTAAACTGTTATTACCTTACACTGATTGATGAAACTTTTGCAAAAACACAGTATCAACAACTAAAAACATTATTCTGGAAAGAAGGGGTAATCTCTGGTTTAAAGGAGTATTGGGATAGAACTTGTTATATTGGTATTGATATTGATGCAGGTCCGATTCTATTTGAATTGGGGCCATCTGGAACCGCTTTCTTTGCAGGTAGTTCAACCTATTTCAATGACATTGATGTGAGAAAAGAGATACTAGCAACAGCGGAAATGGCGGGTCATACCATTAAGATTGGAGATAAGAGACATTATCTATTAGCGAATATTGCCTTAGTTGGAGAATCTATAATGTTGGCAATGCGTACACATTTTAAACACAGATAATATCAAATCTTATTTTGATGAAATAAGCTATCACACGACTTTTCATACACCTATAAAATGATTTCGTACAGTTGAGAAAAAATCTCTCGGCTGTACGATTTCTTTTTATGAAATTTGTATATAGAAATAATAATTAAAGCATATGAAACATATAGTCAAAATCCTTTTCCTCTTGATTGTAGCATCTGTTTTTATCGGATGCGGGAATGGTGGAAATTCCACTGTAACTAATAATGTAAATGATTCAATAAAACGTAATTCTGTTTATTATTGGAGAACTGTATTTGATATAGATTCAACAGAATTGTCATTTCTACAGAAACATGATATTAGTCGTATATATTTACGGATGTTTGATGTCGCCACAGAACCAGATTTCCTGAATGGGACTTTGCAGGTAGTGCCTATTGCCACAACCCAATTTGTATCTCCAATTCCAAGGAATGTAGAAATAGTTCCTGTTACATATATAACATTAGATGCTCTCAGGGCAATGATCGGAAGAGAATCTGAGTTTGCTTCCCTTATAGTGGAAAGATTATTGGCGATGTCTTCATATAATGAATGTGGGGAGATTAATGAAATTCAACTCGACTGCGACTGGACAAGTACAACAAGGGATAGCTATAGTAAATTATGCAAAGTAGTAAGAGATTCATTATCCACAAAAGGAATGGAATTAAGTATAACTGTCAGATTACATCAACTACAAGAGCCCCCGCCTCCTGCTAACAAAGGAGTGTTGATGCTTTATAATACAGGTGCTTTAAAGGTCCCTGAAACATATAACTCAATTTTACATATTGATGATGTAGAACCATATATCAAAAGAGAAAAATATGAAATCCCATTAGACTATGCATTTCCTGTTTTTGGATGGGGGGTAAAGTTTGAGAATAACAAGTTTGTCTCAATAGTATCATACGAAAATAAAGATATTTCCAACAATGAAAATATTAGATATGAAAGACCTACACCAACCGAAATACTTGAAGTAAAACAACTTGTGGAAGAAAATCTAGGCAAGCCTTCAAGTGGAAACATTCTATATCATTTGGATTATTCACAACTTAAAAATTATACAGACGATGAAATCTCTCAAATACTTATTTATTAGTTTTATAATATTGACTGTTACAAATGATGTATATGCATGTTGGGGACCTTGGTATACACCAAAGGGATATTATATGTATAGAGTTCATAGTAATGAGCAAGATCCAACATTAAGTGTCGAAAGTCAGCATTCTGGTGAAGCGAGAAATTGTTTGGAATGGCAAAAAGTAACCTCTGAAACTATACCATTAGAAGATATATATCAAGTTGTGTATAAAATGGATTTGAAACAGTTTGAAGATATTTATGATAAACGAGAAGTCAAATATGATAATAAGTTCGTAGAATGGATTACAAAGAAGGATTCAGCAATCTTGGATTTTCTTCTTCTTGCAAAAACAAATGAGTACATACGCCTAAAACGCAACTCACGTTGGTATTATCCTTCAATGAGAATTGGAGCTAGAATGACATTAGATGAAATCGCAGAAAAGGCTGTATCCGAAAAAGAAATCAGACTTAGAGATAGGTATTTATTACAAGGTATAAGGGCTTTGTTCTCTTTGTCTAAATATGAGGAGTGTATAGAACTATGGGAAAAAGAAATATCATTTTTGCCAGAAGATAATCTTATGCGACAGCTTATTCATCCTTATATTGCAGGAGCTGAATTTCATATAAAGCATTCTGAGAAAGCCATTGAATATTTTGCTCAATTAGGAGATGTTCAATCCATGCTGTTTTGTGTTGGACGATCAGGGGAAAAGCTATCTATCATAGATGCTTTGGAGTTTGTATGTGAGTATGCACCAAACAGTAAATTCATTGAAGAAACATTGCAAACATACATACGGGGTATCGAGCCTCTAGGTGAATTCTACTGGGAAGATGAGTTGGAAAAGACCCCCGAGTTAGACCAATTGTATAATCTAAGTTTGAAAATGGCTCGTAGTGGCATGAGTAATAATCCTGCAATGTGGTATTATACCGCTGCATTCTTGGAAGATTTATATGGTAATACCTCCAGTGCGTCAAGATTATTGGGATTGGCGGAAAAAAGTAAGTCTACAGAGTATATAAAAGAGTCCATTAAAATTTTTAGAATATATTTAGACGCAAAGCTGTTGCCTTATGATTCTTATTATGAAAACCGTTTATTCACTCAATTGAAGTGGTTGGATTTGAAAATTCAATCTAACATAGATGATAAAGTTCGCTATGAGACTGCTAGAGGTTATATGCTTTTCAACTGTGAAAGCTACTACTATTGGAATGATATGATGCGTAGAATCCTATTAGCCGAAGTTTGTCCTCGTATGATTAAATCAGGTAAAACAACACGTGCCTTACAGCTTGCTAATATGGCTGATAACAGATTGCTTAATCTTGTTAATAGGCATGAGATATATGATTGGTCAGAGGATAAAGTTGTTCATTATTATACTATGTCTAGTTATCGATATTCAACTAATTTCAATTCACATGACTATAGTAATCATTTTTTTGAAATGATTGATAGTATAGGAGTAGATAATGCCATTAAATATGTTCAAATAGTAAATAAGCCGCAAAGTGACTTTGATCGCTTTCTGAATTGTCGTGGATATGTTGAAAGTGACTATTTGAATGATATCATAGGCACCCAATGCTTACGTAACATGCGATATAAAGGAGCCTTGGAATATTTGGGAAAAGTAAGCGAAGCATATAAAACTCATCATAACGTATATATGGAATACGATCCATTTAGTGCTGAACGGAAAGCAATTAAAATGAAGTCAGATTTCAGGTACGACTTTGCAAGGGAAATGCACTCTTTGGAACAAGGAATCAAACTTACAACAGAGCCAAATCGAAAAGCATTGCTGATGGTAAAATATGCTATCGGTATCAGGAATTCGTTTGATTGGTGTTGGGGACTGACCCAATATTATCGAGGAACAAGCTATTGGGGACAAGTGTGTGAAAAACGTGATTGGGAAAATGATGAAGATACCAAAACAGCTATAGGAAAAGTAAAGGAATTGATAAATCTTGCATGTGATATTGTAACAGATGATGAAACGGGGGCAAATATTCAATATATGCTTTGTAATTTTAAAACTGTAGCCCGCAATTATCCAAATACAGAGAAAGGACAGTTAGTTCGAGGAAAATGTGATAATCTTTACGACCATCATGCTGAATCATATAGAAGTCGATAGGACTTCTATATGATTTTTTGTCTATACTGCTTGCATCTGCTTTGCCTGCCATTCTTGATGTGCGACAATAACCTCCTGACGCTCTTTCTCAAGCAGTGCTTCCGTTTCGGGAGTGTAGCCGAGGAACTCAATGCAGCCGCCATTGTAGCCTGTGAGCTTGCAGCAGATACCGGCTTTCTCCAATTTATCCATTCGTTTCTGGGCGGTCTTGGCACTGGAGTATGAGAGTGGCCAGAAGTATTTGTCGCCACTATGTCCGTAGGAGTCTTCTCCGAGTACCA
>ENA-OPBW01001012-OPBW01001012.1-human-gut-metagenome-genome-assembly--contig:-NODE-1012-length-17009-cov-12.457119_pt1 | contig 17009 bp, 18 predicted proteins | sample MGYA00241070_ERZ501456 | MGnify/ENA primary metagenome ERZ501456 (study PRJEB25962, sample SAMEA2042624) | human gut metagenome | biome: human gut; feature: human-associated habitat; material: faeces...
GGCAGGAGCTTCTCGTGGTTCTTGACCAGAACAACAGCCTTCTGGTTGGCCTCGTAAGCCTTCTTCTTGGCACCATCGAAGTTATCCACGCGGGCCTGATCGGCCTTGTCGGGGTCGAGGTAGGGGTTATCCACCCGCTTGGTGCGGAACAGGCTCAGCAGACGGTTGTAGCTGGCACGGTCCAGATCTGCCTTGGGCAGCAGACCGTCCTCCACAGCCTTGACGATGTTCTCGGGGTCGGTGTTGCCGCCGATGACATCGGTACCGGCAGAGATGGCCTTGGCGTAGCGCTCAGGCTCGGTGAGGTTCTCCACGCCGAAGAACTCCTCGGCCTTTTTCACGCCCCGGCGGGTGAGGGAACAGGTCTTCCGCTTCTCATTGACGATGTAGTCGTAATCCTTATAGAGCTCGTCGTTGTCCTCTTTCTCGTCGGTCTCTTTGACCCGGATGGGCTTGAGGCCCCGGGCGAAGGCGTTGGCCCGGCCGTAGAGGTCGTCTGCCTTGGCGCCCTTGCCGGAGATAATCAGGGGGGTGCGGGCCTCGTCGATGAGGATGGAGTCCACCTCGTCCACGATGGCGAAGGCGTGGCCGCGCTGGACCATCTGCTGCTTGTAGATGGCCATGTTGTCGCGCAGGTAGTCGAAGCCCATCTCGTTGTTGGTGCCGTAGGTGATGTCGGCGGCGTAGGCGGCGCGGCGCTGGTCGGCGGTAAGGCCGTGGACTATGAGGCCGACGCTAAGGCCGAGGAAGCGGTGGACCTTGCCCATCCACTCGCTGTCGCGCTTGGCGAGGTAGTCGTTCACCGTGACGATGTGGACGCCCTCGCCCGCGAGGGCGTTGAGGTAGGCGGGCAGGACGGCGACGAGGGTCTTGCCCTCGCCGGTTTTCATCTCCGCGATGCGCCCCTGGTGGAGCACGATGCCGCCTATTAGCTGGACGCGGAAGGGCTTCATGCCCAGCACGCGCCAGGCGGCCTCGCGCACTACGGCAAAGGCCTCGGGCAGCAGCTTGTCGAGGTCCTCGCCGGCCTGGTAGCGGGCCTTGAATTCGTCGGTCTTGGCGCGCAGCTCCTCGTCGGAGAGCGCCTGCATCTGAGGCTCCAGGGCCTCTATCTTATCCGCGATGGGGTAGATCCGCTTCAGCTCGTGGTCGCTGTGGGAGCCGAAGAGCTTCTGTAAAAATCCCATAGTTACTTTCAGCCTTTCGATACTTGCAGAATATACCGGGTCAAACAGGTACTATAGCATACAATTGTGAACATTTAAAGAATAAACCTGCGGTGTTTACAAATATCTGAACTCGTAGCGGCAGAAGGGGCACTTCGGGCTGTCGAAATCTATCTCTTTGCCGCAGTCGGGGCAGGTCTTTTTCGGCAGCTCGTCGTCCTGGGGACTGTCATAGCCCTCCGCGATGTAGAATTCGAGCTTGCCGCAGTCCGGGCAGACAAAAATATCGGCGCAGAGCGCCCCGGCGAAAAGATTGGGCAGGTCGCCGAGTATCCAGCCGGTTTTCCCGAGCTGCAGGTTTTCCCTGAACATATACTTCATCCGCGCCCCGCAGCGCAGGCAATCGATATCTCTCATGTCATCGCCTCCTTTTAAATTCTACCACATCCACCCCTCCGCGTCCACCGCCAACCTTGCCAGGACGCCCACCTGCACCATCCCCTCAAAAAACAGATTGAAGCCGGGTGAAGTTTGTTGTATGATAAAAGATAGTTGTGAAAAAGAAAAACCGGGGAACTGGGAGGCAGTTTTTATGCTCAGGATAGGCTTTGACAACGACAAATACCTGCGCCTGCAATCGGAGAAGATACGCGAGCGCATCGCCCGCTTCGGGGGCAAGCTCTACCTCGAATTCGGCGGTAAACTCTTCGATGATTACCACGCATCGCGCGTCCTGCCCGGCTTCGAGCCGGACAGCAAGGTGCGCATGCTCATGGAGATGAAGGACGAGGCCGAGATAATCATAGTCATCTCCGCCGACGATATAGAGCGCAGCAAACGCCGCGGCGATCTCGGGATCACGTATGACGACGACCTGCTGCGCCTCATAGACGCCTTCAAGGCCATAGGCCTCTACGTCGGCAGCGTGTCCATCACGCATTTCCGCGGCCAGCAGGCGGCCGAGCAGTTCAAAAAGCGCCTTGAGGCCATGGACGTCAGGGTCTATCTCCAGCACTGGATACCGGATTACCCCTCAAACCTCTCCATTATCGTCTCGGACGAGGGCTTCGGTAAGAACGACTATATAGAGACTACACGCCGCCTCGTCGTGGTCACCGCGCCCGGCCCGGGCAGCGGCAAGATGGCCACCTGCCTCTCCCAGCTCTATCACGAGCACAAGCGCGGCGTCAAAGCCGGATACGCCAAGTTTGAGACTTTCCCCGTCTGGAACCTGCCCCTCAAACACCCTGTGAATCTCGCCTACGAGGCTGCGACCGCCGACCTCGACGACGTGAACATGATAGACCCCTTCCACCTGGAGGCCTACGGCGAGACGACGGTGAACTATAACCGCGACGTGGAGATCTTCCCCGTCCTCAACGCCATGTTCGAGCGCATCTACGGTGAGAGCCCCTACAAGAGCCCGACGGACATGGGCGTCAACATGGCCGGCTTCTGCATAGTGGACGATGCAGCCTGCCGCCGCGCCTCGGAGCAGGAGATAATAAGGCGCTATTACCAGAGCCTCTGCTCCCTGCGCCAGGGCCTCTCCGAGCAGGAGGAGGTCTTCAAGCTGGAGCTGCTGATGAACCAGATAGGCCTCAAGCCCGAGAGCCGGGCCGTCGTCCCCGCCGCCCTGGCCCGCGCGGAGGAGACGGGCGCGCCCGCCGTCGCCATGGAGCTGCCAAACGGCAAGCTGGTGACCGGCAAGACCTCGCCCCTGCTGGGCGCCTCCTCGGCCTGCCTGCTGAACGCTCTGAAGTGCCTCGGCGGCATCCCGGAGGACGTGCTGCTCATCTCCCCGAACATCATAGAGCCCATCCAGCACCTGAAGGTAGAGCACATGGGCAACCATAACCCCCGCCTGCACACGGACGAGGTGCTCATCGCCCTGTCCATATGCGCCGTCACGGACCCCAATGCCGAGCGGGCCATGGAGCAGCTTGCGGCCCTCGCCGGGGGAGAGGTACACTCCACCGTCATCCTCTCGCGCGTTGACGAGAACGTATTCCAGCACCTGCGCATGAACCTGACCTGCGAGCCGAAGTATCAGACCAAGAAACTCTATCACGGGAAAAAATAAGTCATGACATCCAAGCCCCGCCTCTGGACCCGCGACTTCACCATCATAACCCTCGGCACCGTCGTCTCCATGCTGGGAAACGCCGTCAGCGGCTTTGCCATAAGCCTGCTCGTGCTCGACTACACCGGCAGCGTGTTCCTCTATACGCTCTACATGGTGGTCTACAACCTGCCGAAGGTGGTCATGCCCCTCGTCGCCGGGCCATACCTCGACACCTATTCGAGAAAGCGCGCCATATACACGCTCGACTTCATCTCCGCCGGGCTCTACCTTGTCATTTTCCTGCTGCTGAGGGCCGATATGTTCAGCTACGGGCCCTTTCTGGCGCTCTGCTTCCTGATCGGCTGCATAGACAGCACCTATTCCGTCGCCTACGAGAGCCTCTATCCGACGCTCATACCCGAGGGCTGCTTCTCGAAGGCATATTCGATATCCAGCCTCATCTATCCCTTTGCAGTCATCATGGTGCCCGTTGCCTTCTTCGTGTACGAAAGCGTAGGCCTGGAGCCGCTCTTCGCCTTCAACGCCGCCACCTTCCTGGTCGCGGCCTGCTTTGAGACCAGTATCAAAGGCGGGGATACCCACGTCCGCAGCGAGCACGGCAGCATGCTCCGCGAGTTCCGCGAGGGCGTCGCATATCTCAAAAGCGAGCCGGGGCTGATGGTCATAAGCGTCTATTTCTTCTTTTCCATGCTCGTGGGCAGCGGCGCGAGCGCTCTCTGGCTGCCCTTCTTCCGCAGCGAGCCCTCGCTGGGGGTGTACGCCTACATCCTCGTCATGGCTGCGAACGTCATAGGCCGCTTTGCAGGCGGGGTAGTGCACTACCGCGTACACTACAAGCCTCAGCACAAGTTTGCCATCGCGCTCACGGTCTATGCCTCCATCTGCTTTCTGGAGGGCGGCTTTGTGTTCGTGCCGCGGGACCTGATGCTGGTGATGTGCTTCATCTCGGGCTTCCTCGCCGTAAACTCGTACAACATCCGTATCTCCGCCACGCAGAGCTATGTGCCCGACGCCTGCCGCGCCCGCTTCAACGGAGTGTTCCTGATGTTCACCACCCTGGGCAGCGTAATAGGCCAGCTCGTGGCTGGGGCGCTGGGCGAGTTTTTGCCCGTGCGCTCTGTGATCGCTGGGATGCAGGTGATAAGCCTCGTCAGTGTGGCCGCCATAATGTGGCGCGGCCGGAGATTCGTAAAGCCCATCTATAACCGGGAGGTGCTGTGATGAGCTGGGAAAACGCTGTCACAAGCGCATACGCCGCCGGGTGCCGGCTGGTCTTTGCCTCTGGCACAGAGTTCTCCGCGCCAGAGGGCATGCGCGTGTTTGCCTGCGAGGGGGCGCAAACCGCCGTGTACGCAGCCCTCGGCGCCTCGCTCTCCGGGGCGCGCGCCCTCGCCGTGCTCGGCGCTGGGGACGAGCTGCCGGACAGCCGCGTCACAGGCGGCGTCGCCGTGCTCATGCCGGGAGCAGGGGAGGAGCACCCCAGCCTGCGCGCCGCATTCGCGGCCTCGGAGCACGAGGACAGGATAGTCGCCCTCGACCCCGGCGCGGCTTACACCGCCGAGACAGACGTGCCGGAAGCGCGCAAATACCGCAAGCAGCCCGAGCGCTTTGCCGCGGAATGCACGCGGGAGGAGATGTGTCCCGGCTGCCCGTATCGCGGCGTGTACTATGCAGCGGCTAAGCTCTGGCTGCGCACGATAGGCGACGGCGGCTGCTCGCTGCTCGGCGGAAAGCGGCCGTTTCTGGCGCTGGATGCCGCCTGGGGGCGCGGCACCGCCGCCGCGGCGCTCGCGGGCTTTACTGCCGCGCTGCCCGAGTCGGCGCGTGACACAGCCGCTGTTACAGCGGCGTGTGATTTGAGCGAGGGCGGCCTGCGCCTGCTGGCCGGTACGGGCGGCACGCTCATCATAGTGGACGAGAAGAAGGGCGGGGTGGACCCCGCGGAGCTCTGCCGCCGTTGCGGCATCGAGCCCGCGGAACTCGCCGCTAACGACATAAACGGCCTTGAGGCCGCGCTGCGTGCCGTACCCGGTGCGGAGGGCGCCCGCGTCATCATAGTCCGCGGCGAGTGCGCGCTGCTCAACATGGGCGGAGCCGTCCGGACGTATGAGACGGACGTGAACCGCTGCCGCCGCTGCGGGGCCTGCTCAAAGCTGGGATGCCCGGCTATATCCGGACGCAGTCCGGTGATCGACGCGGAGAAGTGTGTGGGCTGTGGCATGTGCGCCTCGGTGTGCAAGTGCTCCGCGATACGCGAGAGGGCGTGACATGGGTTATTTGAAAGAGGTAAATATAAAATACGACATGCCGACGGCCGACCTCGCCGTGCGCCGCACGACCTACGCCATCGAGAACGGCCGCACGCTGGGGGCCTCGGCGGTGAAGCTGATCCACGGCTACGGCTCGACGGGGAAGGGGGGCAAAATAAGGCTGGAGGTGCGCGCGTATCTGGAGCGGCAGAAGGCGCGCGGGCAGATAAGGGACTATATCCCCGGCGAGCGATTTTCGATTTTCGACGAGCCTACCCGCCGTGCGTTCGCCCTCTGCGACGAGCTGCGCCGCGACCACGACCTTGATGCAGCAAATAACGGGGTGACGATAGTGCTGCTGTGACAAAAAACCGTTGACATCGCCCCCCACAGGTGATAACATAGCCAAGTACGCGGGCGTAGTTCAATGGTAGAACACCAGCCTTCCAAGCTGGATACGAGGGTTCGATTCCCTTCGCCCGCTCCATGGCGGACCAGGAGACAGCTGATGCTCCGGGTCCGCTTTTGTTTCTGGTGCTTTTATGCCCTACATTTAGCAGCGATGCTCCTGCGCTGTACATGAATAACTTCCGTGAGTTTTTCAGCGCCGGGTTTTGACACGGAGCTTTGATGAAGAAGCATTGAGCAGCTTTGCCAAATGCAAATTAAGCGAGACAACAAAAACGCCGCCCATTCGGGCGGCGTTTTTGCTCATGGGGAGGCCGTACGCTCAAATCTGTTTATCATAATTATTTTGAATGGCGCTGATTATCAGTGTCAGCAGATCACAAGTGGGGGTGGGTACCCCGTAGATTCTGCCCTGTTCGGAGAGCGCACCTGTGAGCATATCAATTTCCGTAGGAAGCTTCTTCCAACAGACATCCTGGGTCATTGAGTTTACATAGGCTGGATTCTCTCTGCATTGTTCCTTATCGTGGGCTATAAATTCATCGGCATCCATAATGTTTATACCTTTGGCCTTAGCTACAGCCACGCCCTCACGTATAACCCTGTCATATAATTCTCGCCCACAGGGATCTGCGTCAGTGTCGCCTATGCTCAATCGAAGAATGGCGCTTACGGGGCTGTGTGAGCTGCTTTTGATTATTTTCCACCACAGCAGGGGAAGTATATCGTCGCGGTAAACGGCGTTGCAGCCACCATCTTGAAAATACTTTTCGAGCGCCTTACCGACTTGCTCGGTACGTTTACTGTATTCGATGGGTCCAAAATTCATGACTACGCCGAAATTGGGATAGGATGTACATTTGCCCGGAGCGTTGAGCACCGTGCCTATGGAGCCGCTTCCGATCATGCACCTGGTAGCAGGGCAGTATTTGAGCAGTTTATCATCATTGCCAAGGCCGTTTATAAGAGATATAAGCACAGTGTCAGGACCAATGCAGGGAGCGGCATCCCTTATAGCATTTTCAAGCTGCGTAGCCTTCGTGAGGAAGATAACTGAATCCATGATGCCGATTTCCGCTGCGCTGCAGGAGGTTTTGAAGCCATCCAGGTGAAAATGCTGGTCGGGGTCTATCGTGAAATCCATACCGTCGGAAGCTACTTTGTCCATGTGCTCCTTATATAGGTCCACAAGCGTCATGTCTGCGCCCCCAAGACGCAGATAACAGGCAAACACACTCCCGGCTGCACCGGAGCCTATCATTGCTATTTTCATAGTTTTTCCTCCAGTCAGTAATCAGCAGAATACCTTTCCAAGTAGCTGCCCCAGTGTTAGAAGTATAACGCAGCTGAATGCCGCGACAACCATGCCCCATCTGAACATATTTCCCGTATCAAGCCAGCCGCTGCCTGCAGCAATGGCGCTTGCAGGAGTTGCGGGAGGAGTAGCCCAGGAATGTTGAGAGGCGTTAATTATCATGAGACCCATGAAGGCTGCACTAATGGAGTCGGCATAAACTGTAGTGCATAGAGGCATAAAAATTGTAAAGCCTAACGCAACAACAACGGAGTTGCTGGTGAAATTTGTAAATATAACAAGGAAAACAACAGCTATGGCAATAAACATCTCAGGACTGATGTTGCTGAAAAGCGGTCCCATTTCGGCAGCCAGCCAAGCAGAGATGCCTATTTCAGAGTTTGCCATCGCAGAGCCCATTGCCATGACGGAAGCGATGAACAGGAAGACGCCCCAGGACGCGTTCGCCATAGCGTCTTTGAAGTCTAGGACTTTCTCACCGTCCACTTTTACAAGGGTCATAAGTACAAGGGCTATTATCGGCGGATAGGTTTGGTCTATCTTGCTCAGATACACGTAAGCGCCGGGAGCAACATATTTACATACGCCGGGGAGAACCCACATGATGACGACCATTGCATAGACCCAGGCGGACCACTTTGCCTTTTTAGTCATCGGCCCCACGGAGGCGGCTAGCCTGTCGTAGTCTAGATTAGCCAACGGAGTGACGTCCGGCTTCCAGAGAAGGCGGCCAATGAGGAAATAGACTATGGCGCAGACTATGACTACCGGTTCGAGCACGGCGACCGCACACAGAGCAAACAGCACAAACGCACTGGTCCAGGTTGTGCCGAGGGTGAGCCAGAGAATAATGGCTCCGACAAGTATGCCGAGCACCTGCATGCCGGAAGCGGTGAGTCCGCTGGGAACCTGCAAAAGGCGGAAAATCAGCATAATGGCCAGCGATATGATAAACCACAGCCAGCTGCAATCCCTTTTCTTCATTGCGCTCTTCCTTTCTATGTTTTTTGGTGCACTGTGGAAGATGAGTTATTCTCCGCAGAGTTTGCTAAGGTGCTCGAAGTTGGAGTCAATCGCCTCCTGGAGCCGTGAGAGTTCGGCGCTGTCCAGGTGGGAGAACCTCCGCTGTGTTTTTGTAAATTCGGTTACCGGCTGGGGGGAGGGGATCTTTTGAGTTATGTGAAACTGTCCGTATCTGGCCTCCCAAAGCGGGAAATAGTTGGTCTGCACAGCCTTGCGGCAGTGTTCAATCATCATTTCGGGCTTGCTCTTCCAGCCGGTGGGGCAGGGAGCAAGGATGTGCAGGAAGGCGAAACCTTCCCTCGAAGCCTCACGAGCGCGGGCAATCTTGTCACGCATGTCCTTCATATAAGCCGGACTGCATGTGGCCGTATAGGCGACGTTATGCTCTGCTGTCAAAAGTGAGACGGGCTTCTGAGTTTTCTGCTTACCATGTCCGGCAGGGCCTACAGGGGTGGTGTTTGTCCAGCTGCCTTCCGGTGTGCGGCTGCTGCGCTGGATGCCGGTGTTCATATAGGCCTCGTTGTCGTAACAGACGACCATCAAGTGCTCTCCGCGCTCCGCGGCAGCCGAAAGATTGCCGAAAGCAATATCGGAGAACATGCCGTCGCCGCCTATGCACAGACAAGTCGTGTCCTTGCCTTGGCGCAGCAGGGAGCGGGAGACGCCGGAGGCGCTCGGCGCCATATTGGTGAAAAGCGTGCCGTAACAGGGAACGGTGCAGCGCTCAGTCAGAAGGCAGCAGCCGGGGCCCCCAAATTCAATGAAGTTGTCCTGCAACACATCGTATATTACCCTTATTACCAGCTCAAGTCCACAGCCAGCGCACATATGCAGTCCTGGAGATATATTCTTTGTAGATTCCATGTTAAAGACTCCTTCCGTCATTCCCAACTGAGCCAATTGGTTTCCTGGACGGGCTCACCTTCACCGGCAGCCATGGTCATGCCCAGCGCAAGTTCGATGTGCTCCCTTGTGATATCAAGGCTGGATATGCCGTCTATGAAGCTGAGCATTTTCGGCATGTCGGGTTCCAGTGCGATGGCCGCACGGGCTTCCTGAAACAGGTGGCCGCAGTTCCAACCGAGGCAAATGCTGCGGTCTATGACGCCGCAGGCTTTTTTACCGCGGAGTATGCGTATTATATCTTCCCTAGGATATGGTCTGTACATCCTGATCCTGACGAGGCCGGCTTTTATGCCCTCCTTGCGTGCGGCGTCTACTACGTTTTTCACCATGCCTGCCGCAGAGCCGTTGGTCATGAGCACGTATTCGGCGTCCTCCGTGCGGTACTCCTCGACGAGCCCGCCGTAGCTGCGGCCGAATATCTGCTCAAATTCCGCCTCTATTTTTGGGAAGATTTCTTTGACCCGGTCGATGGCCTGAAGCGTTTGGTACCGATATTGGATGTAGGGCAGCTCCTGTGCATTGCTGGGGTCTATCTCCAACCAACCGCTGTCTCTTGTAGATGCGGCGTCCTGGCGACTGGTGCTAATTCCCCTCTGGGCGGACGTCTCACGTGTGACGTCTACCATTACCATTGGCACGCGCATACCGGCGGCAAACATCATTGGCTCGGTCATATATGCCAGGCCTAGAGACGAAGTAGCTGTAAACACACGCGAACCTGCTACTGCGGCTCCGGTTATCGCGCTCATAACGGAGTGCTCGCCCTCAACCTCGATTATCGAGCAATCGAGCTCGCCGTCAGCCACGAATTTCGAGACGTCTTCACCTATCTGCGACTGCGGAGTAATAGGATAGACTGCCGCCACCTCGATACGTGCCAGCTTTGCCGCGTAAGCCGCAGCCTTGTTTCCACTGAGTACCTTCAGCATTTCAGCACCTCCTTATTGCTCAAATTCGGAATCCAGCCTCATATTGATGGCTTTTTTCGGACATTCATACGGACAGACGCCGCAGCCCTTGCAGAAGCTGAGGTCAGCTTCATAATAGCCGTCCTCCGTCAGGCCGATGCACTGTGTCGGGCAGAAGGTTTTGCAGATGCCGCACTTTATGCACAGTGTCTTGTCAACGACGGGACGGGTGACCTTCCAGCTGCCGGTAGGCATGACCAGCATGCTGTCCTCAAAGTTACCCCAAGGGGCCTCGTATTTGGGCTTATCAGGTGTTTTGCATGCCAGAGGTCGTCTGTACCACTGAGGATGGTGTACTTGGGCACTGTTTTTTACATCGTAGTCATAGACCACAGCCTCGTTATAACCGCGTTCCGCACCCCGAAGGCTGGTTTTCACAAAGCCGGCCGGCAGGTTTCCACGTATAGCTTTGAGCGTGGCCTCAAGAGATAGCACACCCGAACGGGCAAAAGCGCCGCACATTATCATGTTTGTGAGGTTATTTCCGGTGACCTCAAAGGCGATCCTTATACCGTCCACAAGTACGATGCGGGAGGGTTTTACGCCCATGGCGAGGATTTCCTCGGGATCTGCACTGCAGGAGATTATGATGCCGCCATCCACGAAACCCGTATAGGTGGAGGGTTTTGACACCTGCGAGGGGTCAAAGATGACGAGGTAGTCTGGATGATAGGACATACTCTTCTCCCTGACAGGCTTGTCTGATAAACGGCCATATGCCGTCACGTCGCTGCCGCGGCGCTCTACACCGTAGGAAGGCATGACCGCGAGATACTTGCCTTCGTTCAGGAAGGCGTTGGACAGTATCTCCCCGCCCACTACGATACCCTGGCCACCGCGGCCATGCATTCTCAGTTCTTTCAATGCAGTCCACATCTGCTCGGGGCGTTGTGACAGCGGAGCCTAAGGGGAGGGCCACGTCGATTTTGGACAGGCGATTTCCATCCTTGCCCTCTGTCGTTGAATTGATCACAATAAACGACTTACCGCCTTTGGACCACCGGGCACCGCGCACAAAATCCAACTGACCGCCTGGACCGCTGAAGGTTCGCAGCCCGATTGTCTCCGAGCACACCTGTCCGGTCAGGTCTACCGCCAGGGCAGAGTTTACGGATACGAAGTTGTCGTGTTGGGCTATGATCCGGGGATCGTTCACCCACGATATGGGGCGCATGTCTATGTCCGAATTGCGGTCCACGAAGTCATATATCTCCTGGGTAGCACGCTGACCGCCGGCAAAGGAGAATACGGCCTTTCCGGGAAGAAGCGTCTTTTTGGAATTGTTTATGACGCCTGCTTTCATGAGTTCCATCAGAGATTGGGAAAAGAGCTCAGTATGTACGCCAAGGTTGCGGTGATCGCGGAGCAGAGGGCCGATAGCATCCGGTACACGGCCTACGCCTATTTGCAATGTTGCTCCATCGCAAATTCTCTCTGCAACAAATCCAGCAGCCTTTGTATCCAGCTCGGTGTGCGGCTGAGGTATTGAGGTATGGACTGGAGTATCCTCTTCATAGATGGCCGTTACCTCTCCTATGTGCAGCCTGTTGCATTCACCTGCGATTTTCGGCAAATTCCGGTTTACCTGAACTATGACCCGGTCAGCCATCTCAGCCGCGACTCTGTGGCCGAGACTGTTGTAACCCATGGTAAAATAGCCCTCTTCATCCATCGGAGTGACCTGACAAAACAGAATAGTCGGGCGCGCGGTATCTTACAAAGTCATCAGTATCGCTGTAGTGAGTAAGGATGATTTCGGGCGCGTTGCCAAGTCTGAGTTGTTCGCGCACATATGGGCTTACAAAGGTTGCAAAATGCCGTATATTTTTGCATTTGCTGTTGTCGAGGAAACTGTAAGGCCTGGTCAGCAGAAACATTGTATATAGTTCAATTCCGCTCAGATTGTCTATGTTCTCATCCAGCAGTGCCATGAAGGAAGAAGCGCCGCCGTGACACATAATTCGGTCTCCTTCGCGCACAAGTTTAAGGGCCTGTTCTTTCTCGATTAATTTTGAGCTATACTCGGCATAGAAACTGTCTTTCATGCGCACAAACTCCTTTTGTTTACTTTGTACAATAAAAAGGATATTATATGTCGTGAGTATCGGCAATAAGCACATTATCAGCGCTTTAAAGCGTATGTATTAAAACGAAACTGGCAGATTAAAACCAAGACCAGTCCCGCTTTAGCACACGTAACTCTGGTTGTGGGATACAACATCTGCTTTCTTGACGAAAAAATCTATATGGTATCATTACAATAAGGAGAGAATCGGCATTTCCGTGGGAATTGGGGGGAGGAACCATGGATATCAATCAGATGAAGTATTTTGTCGAGATATGCGCGGCAGGCAGCATGTCCCGAGCAGCTGAAAACTTGAAAATGTCGCAGCAAGGTTTGAGTCTTGCCGTGAGACGCTTGGAGAGCGAGCTCAACTGTGATTTGTTTTATAGAAAGTCGAGCGGATTGGTGCTGACAGAGTACGGCAAGATGTTCAAACGAGAGTCGGAAGAGATATTGCGACATGTTGGCAACATCTACGACTTTTGCTCTGACCTTAGCAGTGTTATGAATATAACAGTTTCCATTACTACAAATCTTTTGGTAAGGCTGCCTACGAAAATTCAGAATCTGTTGCTGAGCGGGATGGACGAGTTCAGAATTAGTCTCAGAGAGGCCTGGACCTGTGACTGTGAAAATATGGTCCTCCGTGACGAAGCAGCTTTCGGCTTGGTATATGGTGAATGTGACCCCACGAATTTCAACATTACAACGCTCGATGTGCTTAAGCAGGTATTTATCGTCAGCAAAAAGCATCCACTGGCGTTGAGGGACACAGTTACCATGAAAGAACTGGAAAATATGCCGCTGATAGTACCTAACGAACGATGCCGACCGGGGGAGTATATTCGCAGCATGTTCGAAGAGCGCGGTTTGAATCTTAACATCGCCTATGAATGTGACAGACCTCGTCAGACAATTGATGTTGTGTCAAATAACCCCAATCTGGCAGCTCGCATTATATTGGATGATGTAATTGCTCAGGACCTGGAGCACATTAAGGTGCTGGTGCTGGAGGACGAACCTTTTCTTCTGCCCGTCTGCCTGATAAACCGTAAGGGACGTAAGCTCATTATGAGGGAAAGGCTGTTCCAGCACTTGACGATTGACAGCTATAAGGGGTAAGCGATGGATATTGGCAGCACTAGCAGCCCTGTTGTTACGGCCCATAAAAACAAATAAACGTCAAATGCCGCCTTTATGGCGGCATTTGACGTTCATGATTGTAATCAGCCAACTAAAACATGTAAGGGGTAAGCTGAAGAAAAGTACTGCTCCTGCCTACGCTCTCACCGCTCATATGGCTCGGGGTTCGATGTGCGGCGGAGGAGGTAGTCGGTGCTCACGCCGTAGAAGTCGGCGATGCTGCAGAGAGTGCGCAGGGGGATGTTCAGACGGCCAAGCTCGTAGTCGGAGTAGGTCGTCTGGTGTACGCCCAGATATTCCGCCAGCTGCTTCTGCGTCAAATCGCCGTCCTAGCGCAGGTCGCGCAGCCTCGTTTCAACCATAACATCACCTCAGTGATATTATGGTCTAAGGCAATATCCCTTATTGACTTTTAAGGTAATATCCCCTTAAAATGTACCTTGCGCCTCAACACTTTTCCCGCCGTTTCGCGGCGAGGCCGAGCAGGAGACCGGAGAGGGCGACGACGTAATAATACTTTAAGAACTGGATAAAGACTAGCTCAAGGCCCTTGACGCCGGCAAAGGAGGCCGCGGCTGAGAGGGCGTAGGCCAGCAGCGGGAGCGCGCCGAATATGGCGCAGATAAGGCGGACCCAGCCCGTGGGCTGACGCATCTGTCCGACGCAGACGGCCAGTATCGACACCGCCCAGCCTCCGGCAAGCCAGCCCAGCGGCCTCAGGGCGACGATGCAAAAGACCATGAGCGGCGTGTAAGCATAATACTTGGCGCTCTCGGCTATCCAGGACTGCGCGGAATACCACGCCACCGTGCCCAGTACAAAAAGCGCAAGCGCCAGGTAATCGAACCACTCAAGCCGTGCGCGGCCGCGGCGGCGCGGCTCCGGCTTGTCCGGCGCAGCCTCGTCGAGCAGCCACTCGGGCGCGACGTCGAAGACTGCCGCCAGCCGCGTGAGCCCCACGGCGTCCGGCAGGCCCGCGCCCTTTTCCCAGCGCCCGACCACCTGCCTCGTCACGCCCAGCTCCTCCGCCAGACGCTCCTGCGACCAGCCGCGCCCCGCGCGGAGCGTTATCAGCTTTTCCGAAAACGTCATTTCGTCACACTCCCCTCAGCAAAAATATAGCACAAGAAACTTTCCGCGCCTATGCAAAACTTGTTGCGCCGGGGAAAAGCATAGTGTATAATCCCGATTAGTACAGTTAAGGAGGACCAACCATATGGCCGATGAGCTGCTGCGCATCGAAAACGTCACGAAGAAATACGGCAAGACCGTCGCAAACTCCGATATCAGCTTTTCCGTGAACGCGGGGGAGACGGCGGTGCTGCTCGGGCCGAACGGCGCGGGCAAATCCACGATAATAAAGTGCATCGCCGGCCTGCTGCGCTTTTCCGGCGACATCTACATCTGCGGTGAGAAAAACAAGAGCCTGCCGGCCAAGCGCGAGCTGGGCTACATACCGGAGCTTCCCGCGGTTTACGAACTGCTGACCGTCGAGGAGCATTTGGAGTTTATCCGGAAAGCCTACCGCGCCGAGGACGACGGCTACGGCGATAAGCTGCTTGAGCGCCTTGAGCTGGACGACAAGCGCAAGAAGCTGGGGCGCGAGCTCTCGAAGGGCATGCAGCAGAAGCTCTCCATCTGCTGCGCGCTGGTGCACCGTCCGCGCGTGCTCATCTTCGATGAGCCGCTGGTGGGACTCGACCCCCACGCCATCAAGGAACTGAAGACCATCTTCCGCGAGCTGCGCGCCGAGGGCCGCGCCGTGCTCATCTCGACGCACATGATAGAGAGCGTCGAGGACTACTGGGACGTGGCGCACATCATGATGAGCGGGCGCTTCGCCGCCACGAAGCGCAACACTCCCGAGGACACCGCCAGCCAGAGCCTGGAGGACCTGTTCTTTGAGATAACCGAAGGCGGTGAGCGTGCATGAGTCCGCTCTCCTACCTGCTATTCACGCGATTCAAGAACCAGATAAAGGGCGTGTTCCGCTCCCCGGCGAAGCTCATCTATGCCGTCATTCTCATCGCGCTGCTTGTGCTTGTCATCGTAGGCGGCGGCAAGGGCGCGGCGGAGATGGAGGAGTTTCGCCCCGCGAGCGAGCTTTACGCCATCGTCCTGGGCTTCTACGCGTTGATGCTCATACTCATCGTGAACTCCGGCTTTTCTACGGGCATGAGCGTGTTCAAAATGCCGGATGTGAATTTCCTTTTTGCCGGGCCGTTCCGCCCGCTGCGGGTGTTGTTTTTCGGCATGCTCCAGCAGCTGGGCACGGCCATCCTCACGGGGCTCTTCATCATCTTCCAGTACGGCTGGATGCACGGCAGCTACGGCGTGAGCGTGCCGGGCATGATAGCCATTTTGCTGGGCTATTCTTTTGTGCTGTTCACCGGCCAGCTCACGGCCATGACCATTTATTGCCTGACCTCCGGCAGCGACAAAAAGCGCCGGACGGCGCGGGGCGTGTTTATAGGCGTGTGCGTGGTCTGGGCGGCGTATATCTTCTATGCCTGCCTGGGCGAGGGCGAGTTCCTCTCAAAGCTCTGCGCCGCGGCGAGCAGCAGCTACGCCATGTATTTTCCCGTCGCGGGCTGGCTCTGCTGGGCCGTTGCGGGCGTGATAGAGGGCGAGCTAACGGGCCTCATCGGCCTCGCGCTCTGGGCCGTGTTTTGCCTCGCGCTCTGGCTCGCTATGGCGAAGGCGGACCAGGACTACTACGAGGACGTGCTCCAATCCACGGAGACGGCCTTTAATGCCCAGGCCGCTGCAAAGGAGGGCCGCGTCACCGAGACGGGGCCGAAGAACCTCAAGCTGGGCCGCACGGGCCTTGGCGGGGGAGAGGGCGCACGCGTTTTCTGGTATAAGCACCGGGTGGAGAACCGGCGTTCACGCATGTTCATCCTGGGCGGGGCAGAGTTGGTGTTCATTCTGGCCTCGCTGGGTTTCGGATTTTTCATGCGGGACGAGGGGGTTGTCCCGGCCCTGGCTTTCTCGGTTTACATGCAGATGTTCTCATCGTCCATGCGCAGGCTCCCGCGCGAAATGACGAAGCCCTATATCTATCTCGTGCCGGAACCGCCGTTCAAGAAGCTGCTCTGGTGCCTGCGTGAGAGCGTGGACAGCTTTGTGCTTATGGCTCTGCTCATTTTCGTGCCGCTGGGGCTGCTGATGAAGCTGGACGTGGCGTCTATAGCGGCGCTGTGCCTGGTGCATCTGAGTTATTCGTACCTGCTGCTGGCGGGAAATCTGGTCTGCGAGCGGGTTTTTGGGCGGGTCAATACAAAGGCGCTCATCCTGGTGTTCTATTTCCTGGTCGAAATAATTGTCTGCGCGCCCGGCATTGTGGCAGCCGTAGCGCTGAGCGTTACCGGCGCTGCTCAGCCTCTATGGCTGCTGGTACTGGCCGCCGCCAACGCGATTGTCGCGCTTCTGGCGATTTTCCTCTGCCGCGGAATTCTGAATTATGCGGAGTTGAAAAACTGAAAATAGTTAAAACGCCCCCGACAGGGGGCGTTTTTTATTCTTTCCATCGCGCATCTGTAGGGGCGGGGTTCCAGGTCTGCCCGGGGGTGGGTTTCAGGAACTCGCCGTTTTGCTGGCGGTTGGCTTTACCTTGTGCTGCTGTTTCCACCCCATTTCTTTGGTCTTGCCCAAAGAAACGGGGTGGAGCCCCAAAGAAA
>ENA-OPBW01001021-OPBW01001021.1-human-gut-metagenome-genome-assembly--contig:-NODE-1021-length-16880-cov-5.909658_pt1 | contig 16880 bp, 15 predicted proteins | sample MGYA00241070_ERZ501456 | MGnify/ENA primary metagenome ERZ501456 (study PRJEB25962, sample SAMEA2042624) | human gut metagenome | biome: human gut; feature: human-associated habitat; material: faeces...
GGTTTGGCTGCACCATTTGTGCGGTCTAAGGGCACCATTTCAGGCGGCGTATTCACCGACGCCCTCGTAACCCACGCCCGCCGCGAGCTGGAGCGCCAAAAGAAGCCCTCGGTCATGAATAAGCTGCAAAACGCCGAGACACCGCCGAAGTCTGCGGCCAAAGCCGCAGTACCGGAGCTGTGAGATGGAGACTGGACGCAAACGCAATCGCCGCATCCGCTTCTGGGTCAATGACGCGGAGCTGGCGGCGATCCGGCAGAAGATGGCCGTGGCCGGCACTGTTAACATGGCGGCGTATCTACGCAAGATGGCCATTGATGGACGGATCATTTTGCTCGACATGGCCGAAATAAAAACGCTGGTGAGCCTTCTCAGGCGCACCAGCGCAAATGTAAATCAGATCGCCAAGCAAGCAAACGCATCAGGACGCGTGTATGAGAACGACCTTGCCGAGATCCAGCACCGCCTCGGCGACGTGTGGTTGGCAGTAAACGCGGTGCTGCGCAAGCTGGCGGCGTTGGAGTAAACTGCACGTTCTCGGCTGTAACTGTCTTCTTTTCCAGTTGTTCACTCTTTTCTCATACGCTCTTTGACTTTGCTCGCATTTTCAGAAAGCTCAGTCATGCCCTCCAAGAGTCCTTGATAGAACTTGCTTACGTCCGCGTCGCTTAAAATGTACAACACCTGACTGTTTCTTACCGCAATATCAAACAACTGCTTCTTTTCATCTGCCGACCAGCCGGAGCACTTTTTAAGTTTGGCAACTACCGAGTGCGTCCTTGCGAAGCTGTCGCTGCTCTCCAGCGCCATGATCAGCTCACTTTTTTGCTTCTGTTCCTCACTTTCAGCTTTGTCCGCCTCTGTAAACTCATCATGGCAGTCATAGTGGACATTCTCCAGCGCCTCGTTTGCGGCAGTGCGATCAATAATCAGTTTTACCAATGTGTCCAGCGAAGAACCATCCCTGTAATCTGCCGGGGCAAAGTACTTTATCCGCTGATCCCGCATCATCTTATAGACCTTGGTCTTGTCACTGGTTTCCGCATTATAAACACCGATGGAGTGGCCTCCGTAAATATTGACGAGCTTCATGCAGGGGATATCGGTATCGCTGTCGCCTATGTACACCATGTTGCGGAAAGGCACTCGAATCTTGTCCGGCGGGAAATATTCATTGACGGACTGGTCGTTTACATCCAGTACGCCTTTCTCTATTCTGAAAAGGAACTGGGTCTTGCTGGTGTAGTTCACCACCTGTGCAGGCCAGATCGCCACGTCTCTGTCATTATAATAAAACGAGCTCGCATAGATCCGCTCGAATGCCCCAGCCTTGGCTACGCTCGTGCCCTCGATCATTTCTTTCAGGCCGGAGGAAACAATGTAATGCTCCACAATGACCCCGCGGTCAGCACCATAAGCTCTAATGCGCTCGAACCACTCCTCAACACCAGGAAACAGTTTAACCTTTGAACCATATTCTGTCAGCGTTCGCCTTGTAAACGGAATAATCCCCTCGGCTTCCCGCTTCATAAGGAACATATAGGCCAGGTTCTGATCCATTTCGTTATCTGCTGCGAGCGAGTTGGACTCCTTCCAAAAGTCCGGTATATCATAGCCGACCGACTGTATATAACCCTGCGCCTGCATATCATCCGGCGTCAATGTCTTATCAAAGTCATAGCATATGGCAAGTACCGGCTTATCTTCCTTCTGCTTGTTGCTCAATACGCCCTCCTCCTTAATTATCGTTTATGAATCAATATTATGGCAGTTTTTCCTCTTAAGTCAATAGGAAGGGACGCAACACTATTATCAAAAGAATTTAAAACACGGAGGCACTAAATGGCCACCACACGACTCATCGCCATCCGTGGTTCGCGTGGGCAGAGCGTCATTCGCTCGCTCACTGAGCGCATGGACTACGTCAAGAACCCGGAGAAAACTGAAAACGGCACACTTATTTACGCCTGCGGCTGCTCGCCTCAGCTCGCCGCTGCCGAGTTCGCGCTCTCGAAGCGCCAGTATGCGCAACGCACAGGGCGCAGGGAACCGGGCGTTATCGCGTACCACATACGGCAGTCGTTTAAGCCCGGCGAGATAACGCCTGAGGAGGCAAACCTTGTCGGCCGAGAGCTGGCAGAGCGCTTCCTCAAGGGCCGTCACGCCTGTATCGTCTGCACTCACACCGACAAGCGGCACATACACAACGTACGCCCGGATAGGGCGATGAGAAAAGCAGTATAAGGTACTGCCCCGTAAGATAACACGGGAAACAGCCAGCCTAACCGAAAGGCGAAAGCTGACACGGGAACACAGTACGGCTGGGAAGCAGTAAGTCACCTAAAGGCAATCGGGTGCGACTGAACCGCAATGTTAATCGGATATAAGGTATAAGTTGGGTTTACTGAACGTAAGCTTCCAGTTTCTGTTATGTGCCGATGGAGGAAAAGTGCCTGAAACCTCTGGTATGGAAAAGGCAAGCTATGGTTGTGGGCTTGTCGGTTATCAATCATTCCGTACAACCTGTAGGGGAACCTATGGTAACGAAGCGAAAGCGATACCGAGAATCCGAATCTACCAAGTCTCATTGCTAACCGGGGATACCCTAAGCAGGAGCGCCGCGCGAAAGGGGGAATGAAAAAACGGCTATGGCTTTTGAGCCTGAAAATCCTGTATGGGTACGGAGTGCTCGTAGTAGTCCGAGAGGGGTAACAACCCTTACATGGCAAAGGGGCACAGTTATTGCGCACTAAAATTAGAAGTTGATTAGGGAGGAAAACCTCGTATGAAACCAACAACGGAAATTTTAGCAAGAATTAGTCAAAACTCGCTTGCAAACAAAGAAGAAGTATTTACAAAACTGTATCGCTACCTGTTGCGTCCTGACATCTACTTTGTGGCATACAAAAACCTATATGCCAACAGTGGTGCGGCAACAAAAGGAGTAAATGAGGATACGGCGGACGGTTTCAGTGAAGCCAAAATAGATAGTATTATCAAAGCATTGGCGGACGAAACCTATCAGCCCATGCCGGTGAGGCGAACCTATATCCAGAAGAAGAATAACCGCAAAAAGCTGCGTCCCTTAGGTATACCAACCTTTACTGACAAATTGGTGCAGGAAGTGTTGCGGATGATACTGGAAGCGGTATATGAGCCTATCTTTCTGGATGTCTCCCACGGTTTTAGGCCAAAAAGAAGTTGCCATACGGCCTTAAAGCAGTTGAGACGGGAGTTCAACGGTATGCGTTGGTTCGTCGAAGGTGACATCAAAGGCTGCTTTGACAACATCAACCACGCCGTTCTTGTAGGTTTGCTGAGCAATAAAATCAAGGACGCCCGGATAACCAAGCTGATTTACAAATTCCTGAAAGCAGGATATTTAGAGAACTGGCAGTACCATAAGACATACAGTGGTACACCGCAAGGCGGTATCATTTCTCCGCTACTCGCCAACATCTACCTGCATGAATTGGATAAGTTTGTAATGAAGTTGAAGTCCGAATTTGACACGCCCGGAGTGGGACAAATCACACCTGAATACCGAGAGCTGCACAATGAAATCAAACGGCTATCCCACCGCTTGACGAAAGTAACGGGTGAGGAAAGGGAAATGGTGCTGGCAGAGTATAAGTCCAAACGTCAGAAGCTGATGACCATTCCCTGCACTGCGCAGACCGACAAAAAACTGAAATATGTTCGGTATGCGGATGATTTTCTAATAGCAGTCAAAGGAAACCGTGAGGACTGTCAATGGATTAAGAGCAAACTGGCCGAGTTTATCGGAGATACACTGAAAATGGAACTCAGTGAAGATAAAACGCTCATAACCCATAGCAGTAAATGTGCAAGGTTCTTAGGCTATGATGTGCGTGTGCGCAGAAGCGGAAAAATAAAGCGGGGTGGCCCCGGTCATGTAAAAATGCGTACCCTCAATGGGGGCGTAGAGTTGTTGGTGCCACTTAACGATAAAATCCGCCAATTCGTTTTCACGAAAGGCGTGGCGATGCAAAAAGAAGATGGTTCCATGTTTCCAGTCCATCGGAAATACCTGATTGGACTCACAGACTTAGAAATCGTTTCAGTATACAATGCGGAGTTAAGAGGAATATGCAACTATTATGGTATGGCAAGCAACTTCTGCAAGCTGCACTACTTTGCCTACCTTATGGAATACAGTTGCTTGAAAACCCTCGCTTCAAAGCATAAAACCAGCCTTTCCAAAATCATTGACAAGTTTAATGATGGTACAGGAAAATGGGGTGTCCCCTATGAAACGAAGCTGGGAAACAAAAGACGTTACTTCGCAAATTACGCTGACTGTAAAGGCAAAGGTTCTGCTACGGATTACATCAGCAATGCCGCTATTGTCTACGGATATGCAGTCAATACCCTTGAAAACCGGCTGAAAGCAAAGGTCTGTGAGTTGTGTGGAACGACAGAGAGCGATCATTACGAGGTTCACCACATTAACAAACTCAAAAATCTCAAAGGTAAGGAACGGTGGGAAATCGCAATGATTGCCAAGCATAGGAAAACGCTTGTGGTGTGCAGGGATTGCCACCGCAGTATCATCCACAAAAAGTGAGTTTTGTCTGAACAAGCAGTAACAGAGCCGTATACTCTGAGAGGGGTACGTACGGTTCCCGGAGAGGGTGGCGCAAACCTACCACAGTAATGTGGCAAGGCGGTGCTTCCCTACTCCACCACATCATCTTCAATTCCACCACGCTCGACGGTACAGCAAAGTTCCGCGACTTTCTCGGCTCAGGCCGCGCCCTCGGGCGACTCTCCGACCTGATCTGTATTGAACATGGTTTGTCCGTGATACAAAACCCGCGCCGCTTCACGCGCTCTACCTATGACAAGTGGCTCGGCGAGAAGAAGCCTGCGTCTCATAGAGACATCCTGCGAGCTGACATCGACGCAGTACTCACGGAGAAGCCAAAGGACTTTGAAGAACTGCTTGACCGCCTGCGTCAAACCGGCTGGGAAGTCAGCGCCGGAGCGCACGTCACTTTCCGCAAAAGCGGCCAGCGGGCCATACGGCTGCGCTCACTCGGCGAGGGCTATTCTGAGGCCGAGCTGCGGGCTGCTATCGCCGGACGTGCAGAGCATTTGCCGCGCAGCAAACGCGAGCGTACGAGCCTTGTCATCGACATCGAGTCAAAGCTGGCTGAGGGCAAAGGCGCTGGCTATGAGCGCTGGGCGAAGGTATTCAATGTAAAGCAAATGGCCAAAACGCTGCTGTATTTGCAGGAACATGGCATCAGCAGCCGCGCAGAGCTTATAGCCCGTGCCGACGCCGTGGGTGAAAAACTTGCTGATGTCAGAAAGAATATCAAGGCGGCTGAGGCAAGGATAGACGAGGTCGCCCAACTGCGGAAGCAAATAATCAGCTATGCAGGGACGCGAGAAGTTTTCGCTGCCTACAAGGCCGGCGGCTACTCACGAGAGTTCTACAACAAGCACGAGGCCGACATTGAAAAACACCGCGAGGCGAAGCGATACTTCAACGACCACGGTCTCAAAAAGCTGCCAAAGGTCAAAGACCTGAACGCCGAGTTCAACGTTCTCGTTACAGAAAAGCGTGCGGCCTATGCCGAGTACCGCGCCCTGCGTGATGAGCAGCGTGAGCTGCTGATCCACCGGCAAAACGTCGAAAGTTTGCTTTCCGACGATAAAACCGAACAAGGTTGCCGCATCCGCGGCGAGAGATAAGCGCCCGCCCGGGCGCGCCGCTGCGAAGCATCCGGGGTTTGGGGCGGACGCCCCAACAAGCAAACGGGGCGCGGGGTCATCCCCGCGCTCCTTGCATTTTGAGGGCCTGGGGCCCTCTGTGCCCTGCTTGCTGATGTCCCCCTAAAAATGATGTGTCTCGAGTTCATTCTAGTGGGAAATCTGAAAACCATGTATCTTTTTATCTACTATTCAAATTACAAAGAACAATGTACCTTATTAATACATCCATTAATAAACATTTTGCAACTTCATTTTCAGTATAACAAACAACACCACTTTTTGCGCTTTCTAAATGTTATAATTGAGGCCAAATCCTAATAAACACTTGGAGGTCATCATGATTATTGAGGAATGCTCACCATATAAATCCATAGGTGATTGGGTACCCATGCTTACACGTGCTGCTGTACCAATACACTTAGAAAGCAACGTCGAGATCTCTAAACAAACTTGTGCACTACTCTGTCTGGCGGTTAAAGGAATTGCTCCAATTCATGTGATTTGTGTTCACTGGAAGGGAGTGTATTATCCTATATCCTCTTTAGAACAGCTAAATATTTATTATCAATTCATACGAAATGATTTTTGTATTGATAAAATGGATTGGAGCATATCAGAAAAATTTCCTTCTGCCGATGGCACGCTCTCCTTCCAAGGGCTAGAATTAGCTGAACAGCAATCTTTTTTAAAAGCTAAAGTTTCTGGATGCTGTTATTATGTTTCCACAAAATCCGATCTTCTGTTGCTTCGGAATGCTTTATACCTTAACGAAATTGGCAAGATGATCTCCAATATTGATTAAATCAGGATAAATAGTATCCCATCTCTTGCCCATAATTTTAACCTGTTCTGCGCACTCCTTAATCGCTTCTTTCTTTATTACGATTTTAAACAAGAAAGGGGTAGCGTCCATGATTGCTTTACCGCAGGGAGTCCTCTCCATTTGCTGCTCCAATGCTCCACTGACATAGTTTTGAAAGATATTTGAAAAATAGAATTCCTGTACTTTTTCTAAGTTTATATGTGGATACAGATCCAGCTCGTCTTCAATATTATCTTGTTTCTTAATCGGCATTTCGCAAAGATTGAACGCAACGAAAGTACCAGACTGCGCAAGCATATGTGGATTGCCTTTGGGTATCAGAACTGCAAGTGGGAGCAGCGGAGACTTGCTATCTCTATATTGACTGGGGTTCTCTAACGGATTGGAATCATGATGACAATTGGTATCTCGCAGTGAAAAATAGTGCCCAGGTCCGAAAATATAATTATTAAAATGCTTTGCTGTAAGATTATAGGCGGCGCGGAAGTTGGGGATCATGTTTCCGCTGAGATAAGGCGCTGTAAGATAACTGTCCATTTGTACACTGTTATTTTCAACAACCCTTATATTGCCTATAAAGTATCTTATTAACTCACCTCTAGCTAAGTTATACAAATACGGGTTAAATACAAAAACGGCGGCTTCATTTGGCGTTATAGCATCATCCTTTTTGAAGCACGCGAAATACAGACCGACCATTGGATCTTCGCTCCAATCCAAGAGGCTTGTCGGAAGGCGATAGTGCTGCATTTCTGACAAGTTTTCAATCTGCATATTGCCATATTTATATGCAGCACCCAACTCAGGTGAATTTCTTGTCGCCATTAGAAAATACTCCAGTAATTTTCTTTGATAGTCAGGCAAGGAAGATTGGCAATTGTTCTTGTAGTATTCGCGAAGCAGCGTCGGAAAGAGCTTGTATTTGGAACTGCTTTGTCCTCGATACCACAAAGACTCCATAACCGGATTGTTGTACTTCGCATATACATTGCGTATAGTCCGCAAGACGTTTATTAATTCGCTAAAGCGTGACACTTCATAAGTGGTCTGCATAGGTTTTAAATAGCCCATAAATTCAGTTCCCAAACCGTCAAACGCATGATAGTTCCATTTAGTTATAGAAAAACTATCCTGATTATTTGGCACAGTTGACCTCTCCCCACTTTATATTATGCTACTGTTACAATGCGTCACAAATGTCTTGCAAAGGCGTTTGTGATTGAAAATCCATAATCATTTTTATATTGTGCTCAAACAGTCTTTGTTCACGTTTGTGCACAGCATTAATGTTGTCTTCTGCGGTTTGCTTAATTTCTGACAGCATATCTAGTTCTATCTTTTTCCACTCATCATATGATTTTGTCAAATACCTGCTAAGCTCTCGACTTATACCTCTGATATAATTGCTAATTTCATCAAAAAGCATCAAAAACAAGCTTCTGATCCGCCCATAGTCGTCGATGTACTGCATATACCTTGTAATATGCGGCTCAAATGACATGATTTTCTTTTCTTGCAGATCAATAAACTCTTTGCCATTTTCGGCTTTTATACCATATGCCATAGCCGTCATAAGCGAAGTATAGTTTGTTTTCACGACCGTCTCCATATATTCAATCGATTCTTTTGCGTCACCTGTACCCTTGGTTTTATGTAATAAATAATCGCTGACAAATACTTCTCTAAAGAATTCACTCTGCTGAACATCTCGATTAACGCATAGAATATCTTTCATATGACGATCACGGAACACAAAATAGTCTTCCAAAGACAGCCCATATATCTCTATAATCGCCAAGTCTTGGCACGCCTCCCTGTATCCCCCGCTTAAATCATCTGCTAGCTCAAATATGTCCTTTACATTTTGAGATTCGAGCATGCTTTTAATGTTTGAACGGAATTGATATAGGCCTTCACTACAATTCGATTCAGTAAAATCAAACGGTGCCATCATCTCCATTTTAATTCTTGGAATATCTGCTTCAATAATGCCACTACTAACTGACGTTATCCTTGCTGCCTCTGCTCGCAACTTGTTTTCGATAACAGATTCTAGTGTTATTTCATTTTCACTTTTGTTTAAACTGAATATTTCATAATAGGTTTCTGCAACCAGATTGTTGCTATCCTTATCACTCATATATTTCATTATTGTTTTTGTTAGGCCTCTGCAATAATCATTCCATACTGGCACGCCTTCATTGTTATTGGCAATATTAGCAACAACTTTTGAGTGTATTTCCATGAACTCGTTTCTAAGAGCGTCAAACATCAAAAAAGTGAGATCATAAGATAAATGAGTAACAAGGCTTCGTACAAACGACCAATCCATTTGAAATGCTTTGCCAGACATTTCGTCGCTTTTTCTGTAAACGGGATACACCATTAAGTTTGCTACAAAACTTGCGAAATATAGCATCCCCATAATTTGATTTCTTTTGTTGCGGTCAGGTGGAGCTATAAAGTGGAATGTCTCATGGCAAATGACCATTGAGTAGTACAGAAAGTCAGTCATAGATGGCAATGGCATATTAATTGAAAAAATACCATGAGCGGTCACTATTTTATCTTTAATGACAAAATACTTATACATCTTGGTTTTGATATCAGGAACAAAATCAATATTGAATAGTGGCGTCAAAATAGACTGATCATTCCTGTTATTTTTATATGCCAATTCTAAGAACCGTTTCTCCAGGCCATAATAAGCATGTAATATCATGTCAAATTGCCCCATATAGCGGAGGTGACAACTTGGGATAACAAAAACTGTTCGCCTGGAGTGTGCTGTATGATAAATAATTTGATTAAAATCGTTGAAAATGCTTTTTATCGTTGAATATAGCTCTTCAGACTGTAATGCGCTTGAATACCACTTGTTTTCTGTATGGCCTCCATTATATCTTATTATCTGGGCCTCAATATAATCAAGTACCGCCTCAAACTGAGCTGAGAAATCAAATACCCATGCTGTGTTGCTAAGATTTGTGCAGTTATTGATAAAGTCTGTGTACAGCAGATCCAGAGTATCGCACAGTCCCACTGTGGAAGGGAATGTATCCTTTATCATTTCCCTTATTCCGCCTGGGCAATATACCTTTTTATAAATTTTCTTGATGTATGTGCTTATATTTGATGGTTTGGCACTTGGTTTCACAAAAGGCGAATTAAACTCTATGAGATAGTCTTTTGCTTTTCCCTTGGTTAGGCTGTCATAGTAGAGTTGAGTGTATGTACTCGAAACATATTTTACAAGATCCGGATTCTTGTAATATAGCTTGCCTCCGCTTTCGAAGACTCTGGTTCCAGGCTTACACAACATATATGATGGAAGCCTTAACACCATGTCATTGGCGCCTATGCACCCCATAATTTGAACTTCATCGTTTGGATTTTCCGTATCTTCTCTCAAAACGTTATCGCCAGTTAATTCTTTTTTAAAGCTTTCTACCAGATCTGCAAAATACTTTGCTCTATCTGTATGAAAACTCTTTGTGCCTACATCGCCAGTATTGTTATCACCTGGGTCTTGAAGTAGAAATTGAACTTCGGCATATCCATGTATATTTATATAATTGGATGAATGGTGACCATTGGGTTGCATCATTATTGAGTAAAATGATAAGAATGGAGAATACCGACTATCATCTCCAATTTTGAATTTCACATCTCGTAATATGTCAACAAGCCTAAGTATATCTGCGTACTCATTTGCGCGCCATACAATTGCTAGTTCAGAAGATGAAAAAGAACCATAAACTTCCCATTTTACGGAGTTTCTGTTGTATAATATATCATTGCATTCTTTATCTTTAACGACTCTATCAAGTTGTTGATTTATCAATTCTGCGCAAATATTTAGGGCTGTTGGAAAATTTTCTGCGTCGTGCAATTTGGGATTGAGCGTGATAAGAGTAATGCAGGCAAAGTTGTAATTGCATTCTTTTTCCTCTGCCAGAATGTCTAAAAGATTAGACTTCCGCTCATATCTTTTTTCATATTTTCCAGTTTCACTATTATTTAAGCAAAATAAAATAAGAGTTTGTCTGGCACCAAGCCAATTTTGGGCATATGATTCTATATTTCTAAGCCTACTAAAGTCATAAACTTTTTCAACGCTGACCCTGTCAAAATCGCCAAAAACAATTCTAGAATACTTGATCTTATCCTGCTCGTGTTCCGAACTGTATATCAGGCCATCCTTGCTTTTACGATCATCCAAATGTTCAAATAATGCACCTTTAATTTCTGATGGCCCCGTAAAGTATTTATAGTAATTTATGATATAACCGGGCATTTTTTCCACCTCTCGTTCTTAAAAATACACGAAAATCTAGCGACTTTCGTGTTGTAGGTTTGTCAAACAAATTGGACAGTGAACTCTGATGGAGAAAGCCAGCCTAAAGGTCTCATAGGGAAGTTATTGGAGCGGCGGCTGTGGACGGCGAGCTGTTTTGCAAAGTCGTCCAAGGAATAAAAGCTGTGACATGAATAGAAGCGTTTCTGATCCTCCCGGTGACTGCGCTCGACCTTGCCGTTGTGGCGAGGCGTGTATGGTCGTATGAGTTTGTGCTGGATACCCAGCGTGACAGCAGTGGCTTCAAACAGTGTGGGCAGGTCCCGCCTGCTGTTGGAGAAACGATTGGTAAACTCAAAACCGTTGTCGGTCTGGACGCACTCTACGCGGATGCCCCGGCGTGCATACCATTTGAACAACCTTTTCAGGAAGTCGGCAGAGGAATATGTACTCTGCTCTGGGTAGGCAGCCAGGAAGCGAAGCCGCGTGAACTCGTCAATGGCGGTGTATTGAAACAGGCGCAGTTCCGGGTCTGCAATACACCTGCGGGGCACTACCTTCACATCTACCTGGACCCGTTGGCCGGGATAGGTCATCTGCTCGTAGGGTTTGGGCTTGTATGTCTTTTTCTTCTCCGTCGAAGGAAGCAAGCCCAGCTTGCGCATTACGCGGAACAGGCTCTCCGGGCGGCGGGTATAGCCACGTTTCCACAGCCGGTGCCACAGCTCCATCATGCCAAGGTCTGGGTTACGGCGGCGCATATCCCGGATGAGCTTCAGTTCCACCTCTGTGTGCTGGTTGGGATGGCTGTGGGGCCGTCTGGAACGGCAGGCCAGGGACTGCACCGTTCCATCCCAGCGGTCTTTCCGGAAGTAGATGTATGACCGTCTCTTGTTGTACTTCCGGCTGGCACGGCTGACGCCGTATTTATCAGCGTATGTCATTAAGGATTGCCTATACGCTATGTCCTGTGTTATACTCTTGCTCATGAAGGATATGGCCCCCTCTCGTTAAGTTGTTGTCTGCAACTCCAACTATAACCGATGAGGCCCTATCCTTCATCCCTTTTTATTGCCTGTCCAATTTGTATTGTACTCTTACACACGAAAATTTAGCGACTTTCGTGTATTCTTGATTTTTGTCATAAATCATGATATATGTTGGTTTAGTGACGCAACATAAGACGGCGACTGCATGCCAAAGGAAGAAACCGAAAAACTGACCGGTTCATCACTTGGTGCATATAGGCTTCTCATTTCGATTTCTTGGCATTTGCTATTTGCATAATGCTCAAATTCGTATCGAATTCGTTCTTCTTTTGTTTTTAACATATGTAACTCTCCAATCCTTTGAAATACTCGAAATATAAAAAATCTCCCCAATACTGCATTGCCTTTTGAGCAATGCAGTATTGGGGAGATTTTGTCGTAAGCTTCAAAGTTAATAATTTCTATACAAAGCTGTGGTTCTGACTATGTTGTTCAAAGCTTACTATCTATACGTATAGTACTCCTCCAATTAAACTGCATGCTGTGTGGTGTCCTATTATTAAACATATTTTACTAAATTTTCCATTTTGTAAATACATAAAACCCATTTGATGATGCTAGTATAACATAGACGGAACTGTTGTCAAGACAAAATCAAAAAATTTACATTTGCAAATGCGCTATAACAAGCTGTAAATCACATACATTGACCCGTACGCCACGCCAATCCATAATGAAGCCTGCAAATATAAACACGGAGGTTTCGCTATGGATATGAGAACTTTGGCGGCCGAATACCTGGCCGCCTGTGAGTTTGGGAAGCGCCTGTCTGCGGACACGGTCAAGGCCTACCGCATTGATCTGAGGCAGTACCTCGAGTTCGCCGGGAACGCGCCGGGCAGCCGCGAACTGCTGTCGAGGTATATCGCGCATTTGAACAGCTCTTTTGCCCCGCGCTCGGCAAAGCGCAAGCTGGCAAGCGTAAGGGCATTTTACCGCGCCCTAGAGCTGGACGGCATACTTGAGGACAACCCCTTCAACCGGCTCAATATACGCATCCACACACCGCACCAACTGCCGCGGACGATACCTGGGCAAACGGTACATGACATCCTGCAGGCCGCATACGATGCCTACAAACCGGGCAGCAGGGATGTGCTCAGGGACATCTTCGTGCTGGAGCTGCTGTTCAGCACAGGGCTGAGGGTGTCGGAGCTGTGCTCGCTGACGAGGGAGAGCTTTCTTCTGAGCAGCACAGAACTGCGGCTGCTGATAAACGGCAAGGGCAGCAAGGAGCGCATAGTGCAGCTCACGACGCCCGAGCTGCTTGCCTTGGCGAGTCGGTATATGGAGGCCTACGCCGGAGAAATTGAGGAGCAGGGCTTCATCCTGTATAACCGACGCGGCAGGCCATTGACGCCGCAGTCGGTCAGGAGAATCATAGGCCGCTATACGCGGGCAGCACAGGCGTCCGGGCATATCACGCCGCATATGTTCCGGCACACCTTTGCGACCTCGCTGCTGGAGGCGGGCATGGACATCCGCTACATACAGTCCCTCCTCGGCCACAGCTCGATCTCGACCACGCAGATCTACACCCACGTCGCCGCCTCTCACCAAGCAAGCCTCCTAGCCGAAATGCACCCCCGCGGAAAAATGTCGTTCTCGCTGTAATCATCCCCGCCGCTGATCAAACTTTCAGCGGCGGGGTAGAATTTAAGCGATAGATAATCTACAATTATCGACTGTGTCCAAATGGTCTTTTTGTGCTCATTTGTTTGCGAGATAAGAGATAGGGGGGATATTATCCAGATGGAAAATATACAGCATGGTATTCCATATTTCCCCCATGACAAGCATCTAGCCCATGACAGAACGATAGTACAAAAGCGACTGGCTCGCTACAACCGGCTCCTCCCTGCACAGCGGAGCAAAAGAGACTCCCTAATCAGAAAAATTATCCCTAATGCCGGGATAGACTGCTCCATTTACCCACCGTTTTTTTGCGACTATGGATACAACATATGCATTGGGAATAATTTTTTTGCCAATGTTGGATGCGTGATGTTAGATGCCGCTGAGATAAGGATTGGAAATAATGTTATGATTGGTCCGCGCACCATTATTGCGGCGGCAAATCATCCGGTAGATTCGAAAACACGTAGTTCTGGCCTGATATATGGGCAGCCTGTCGTTATTGCAGACTGCGTTTGGATCGGGGCAGGGTGCGTAATCAATCCGGGCGTTAAAATTGGGGAAAACGCTGTTATTGGTTCGGGAAGTGTTGTGGTAAATGATATTCCACCCAATGTCGTCGCGGCTGGAAATCCATGTCATGTTATTAGGGAAATAATCTAAATTCTGCAATTGATAGGATGATTCTTTTATGAATGCGAAACTGAGTGTCGTTGTTCCCGTATACGACGGAGAGCATCATGTGAAACATTGCATTGACTCGATACAAAATCAAAGCCTAAAAGATATTCAGATCGTTATTGTAGATGATGGCTCTAAAGATCGTACGGTACAAATCGTCCAGCAGTGTGCACTGCAAGCTAAAAACATACTATTAGTACAACAAGAAGAAAACAAAGGGCCCGGCCATGCCAGAAATATAGGCTTGCAACACTCCCAAACAGAATATGTCGCTTTCCTTGATGTAGACGATTGGATGGATATGGACGGCTATCTGGAAATAACATCTGCTTTAGATATAAGCGGTTCAGATATAGGGATCTGTAACATCTATACCGAATATGGTAGCTATCAGAGTTCAGAAATCCGCTATCAATATCGCCATGGAAATACAATTTCCGGTAGATTTGCGTTGCGTCTGCTCTGCAAAGTAGAGGCCTATGATAATTACATAAGCCCAAGAGTCGGAAATAAGGTTTTTCGCAGAGACTTCCTGATACGGCACAGCGTTTACTTTCCTGCTCATTCTATGTGGGAAGATGATATGTTTAGTTTCATGGCTTTTTATTATGCACAGAGCGTAGATTTGATTCCTACGGTTGCAGAGCATTACTTTCAAAGGGAGTCTTCTGCCATGCACTCGTTTTCACGCAATCATATCGATTGCTTAATTGCTGTATTGCGGCAACTAAAACAAACACTGATGAGAGAGGGAAAAACGCTCACATGCGAAACGGAATACTATGCGTTTTTGGATCGCAACCTAAACACGCTATTCGACAGCCTCTTTTCCAACGAACAAAGCCTCTCGGCTCAGAGAACTTATATCAGTTATTTGTTAGAACAACTTCTGCATGAGTTTACCATTCGCGAGTTGGTGGAACACATCGAGCCGAAGCGGCTGAGCCGTCTATGGTCATAACGGTACATGCGCCAAAAATGCATCTCCAATTTTAGTGAACATGCATTTTTGTCATAATGGCACATTATCTGTTATGTAGTTCGCATATTTTTGGATAAATGCCCCCCTCTGGTGTCCGTCTGGAGAATGGTCCAATCGTGTGACGGCATTTTGCACATGACGAAACACGGAATACATCTTGCGTTCAATGATATCTTTTTCGTGTTTGGTAAGCCACTCTTCAATATAGGCTAAACCGGTTTCACAATCTAGTTTTCCAAGCGCTTCAATAATACTGACAGCTGTATAATAGTTTTCCTCGGAGAGTAGCTGTCTACACAGTGCATTCCCTGCACTGTGCAATTGCTTTTCCCCAATGATGTCTGCCATATGCTCTCGGATATGACAATCACTCGAAAAGAGGGCGTTTGTAATTGTGCGGTTGATTTCCTCGACATCGCTAGATAGAAGCAACGCTTCTAATTTGTATCGGGTTAAATCGATGGAGGCCGCCTTGGATTTAGAAAAGTATCCGATAATCCAGGGCAGGACAATTGTCAGCATCTTCCGTTTCTCAGCAAGAGCGACCACCATATCTGTCTGGTAACTGCTAACTTCCGAATAAGGCAAAGTATGCTGGGCAAAAAAGTTTCCGAGGTAGATGGAAACATGCAGTTCAGCCACAGCCAAGGAGCTACAAGAAATCAACAGTTCAGAGTATAGCTTCAACACGCCCGGGAGCAGTTCCATTCTCCTGTTGTTAATGATTCCGTGCACCATGGCAGCATAACGATCTAAAGTCGATTCAATCGTTTCTTCTAACACATCATGTTCTCTATAATTGAGTATAGAGGTAAGGGTGATAATATCGTCCCCCATGTTATTGTGGAGATAGTTTACAAACTCTTCCTGATTGTCATGGACAAGACCAATGATACCATGGACATTAAGCGCCTCATGAAACTCACTATACCGTTGGTTTTTTGAAATGAAATCTCGGATAATTGCGGCGAGCTGCTTTAGATTGTGCGGTGAATACTCACGGTACTGAAGATGCTTAATATCAAATGGAGCGACGGTTTCTTTCTGCTTTATCAAAAGAACATTCTGGGAATCCTTAAAGGTATGAGTAATCCCTAATTCATAAAAAACATTGGGATTGCAGCCGGTCAAGTCAACGATTACATATTGTGCCCTTAGAATTTCAACGAGGATCTTGCTGATTATAGGCTTGGAATCTGTGATTTCATCTACACGGTTACAAACAAAACCGTTTTCCATCAAAATGTCTTTTACTGTCCCATAAACAATGTCGAAGGAATCACTAAAAGGCATAAGAAAAAAACAACGGTTCTTTTCAGTTGGAATCTTTGCCGCGCGAAATTGCTTTGGATATATCATGTAGTCATAGTTCATATATTCTACCCCCGGCCATATCAAACAAGTTATACAGTCGATAATTGTAGATTATCTATCGCTTAAATTCTACCACGCCTCTCACGAAATTTCCACATATTTCACAGTCACACAAGCACTTTTCCGAAACAATAATAAACCAATGGCAGGGGCGCGCCTGAATCTGTCAGGTGCGCCCCTGCCTAATATTTGCTCACGCCTCTTGGAACTCCATATCCGTCTCCGCATCACCCAGCAGCTCGTCGAGTGTCATCTGCTGCGAGAGCCAGTCGGCCTCCTTTTCCTTCGGTACGATGA
>ENA-OPBW01001022-OPBW01001022.1-human-gut-metagenome-genome-assembly--contig:-NODE-1022-length-16871-cov-23.628925_pt1 | contig 16871 bp, 13 predicted proteins | sample MGYA00241070_ERZ501456 | MGnify/ENA primary metagenome ERZ501456 (study PRJEB25962, sample SAMEA2042624) | human gut metagenome | biome: human gut; feature: human-associated habitat; material: faeces...
CGTAATATAAGTTTCATCGGTTCTGTTGCAAAGTTTTAAATAAAGAATAAAATCCCTTACGGTATCTATGATTTAAGCTGGGATTCCCAATAATACCTTGATTTCAGTACAGACCGAAAACCCGAAGAGAGTGCCTTCTTTTCGGGTTTTCTTATATAATCCTCGGATGGCTTCCATGCCTTTAATCGTGGGTGAGGCAGTGCGTAAACTTCGATAGAATTTATTGCGTCTCTTTACTGGACGATGGTCTTGTTCAATCAAATTATTCAGGTATTTAATGGTACGATGTTCTGTCCCTTGATAAAAGCCGTATTCTTTTAGTTTCTTAAAGGCACTTGTAATAGAGGGGGCTTTATCTGTGACTACAACCTTCGGTTCATCAAACTGCTTCACTAACCGCTTAAGAAAAGCATAGGCTGCTTGTGTATCCCGTTTTTTACGTAACCAAATATCCAAGGTTAAACCATCTGCATCGATGGCTCGATACAAATAATGCCATTTTCCTTTAATTTTGATGTACGTTTCATCCATTTTCCATGAATAAAAGGATTTTTTATTTTTCTTTTTCCAAATTTGATAGAGTAGTTTGCCATATTCTTGCACCCAACGATAAATCGTAGTATGACAAACATTTATTCCACGATCATATAACAATTCCTGAACTTCACGATAGCTTAGATTGTAACGCAGGTAGTAACCAACAGCGACAATAATGACGTCTTTTTTGAATTGTTTGCCTTTAAAATGATTCATTACTCTGTCGTCTCTGTCTTTTTTCTCAATTTTACACTAAAATAGACTTTTTGGAAAACTTTGCAACAGAACCGTCTTTTTCAAATCAATTCCAAATCAAAGTTAAATATCAATCAAAAGATAAATTAACTGAAATTTATGGTTTTGTTTCTGAATTCATCAATAATCAAGTGAGAATAAAATCAACAGATAAAATGTACCTCATCTCTATTGAACAAATTATAAATATTTCATAGCAAAAAAGCTCATGTTAATAAATAACATGAGCTTTTTTGTATTCATTATAGATATAGTTTAATTAAATCATTCAGAAATTGGGATGTATTTTTATAATTTTGTTTTTCTGCCAATTTTTCAAGGCCTTCTTTTACAGAAGGTTCTAAGGTAAATGAATATGATTTTTTATTTTCTTCTGATTCAATTTTTTTTGGGAGTTCCACTTTTGACTTAGCTAAAGAACTGTTTGATAACACTGTTTTTACTTTTTTATCATCTACATCAAATGCCATTTTCTCTCACTTTCTTTACTATTATAGCTTAATTATATTTACAATATATTTATATTTACAACATATTTACGATATAATGCAAATGGAATTATATTATATCTAAACTATATTTATTTTATATTAGAATTGTAGTTATGCTTTTATTTTATTAGTTATTTCATTAAATGCAAAATTTAATTTTTCATAAAAAACTTTATTACTATTAAAAACATCTTTATCTTTTTCCATTTCAACTAAGGGAACTCCGTCAAGTGTCGAACGGTTAAATAATTCTTTCTCTGGAATCATAGCAATAGTTCCTTTATCTTGTGATATTTTTTCAGAAAACTCTCTTGATGACTTAGTATTATGTCTTATTCTATTTCCAACAAAATATGGTATTGCTGTGATATATGTTTCCCGTGTCCGTGCATCAATAACCTCATCTTTAAAATTTTGAAGGCGTTCAATCAACAAACTTTTTGACATATATCCGTATTGGCTAGGTTCTATTGGGCTTAAAATATAATGACTAACAGCAATTGCATTTTTTGTAACGGTTTGAAAATCTGGATGACAATCAATAAGTATAAAATCAAATTCTTTTATTCTATCAACATTATCTTGAAGCCACATCATTAATAATAAATCTTTATTATGTTTTGAGCTTAACTCTACTTCTAATTCATCTAACATTGGAGAAGCAGGAATGATGCTCAAATTATCATGTATTTTATGAATTTCTACTTCTTCATTCATAAATGCATTGTAAATTGTATTTTCATTTGTAAACAAATTATATGTTTGACTTAAACTGCATTGGTGGTCAGTATCAATTAAAAGAACTTTGTATCCCTGTCTTGATAACCATTCTCCAAAATTGAAAGTAATTGTTGTTTTACCAACTCCGCCTTTTACTGCTGATACGCTAATAATCTTCATGGCATTCCTTCATCTATTCACAATATAATTATATTGTATTTATGTTATAAGTATATTATAGCACAAATAGAAATTAAGTCAAATTATAAGTATGTTATGTTTACAATATGTTTATATTGTAAATGTTCAGTCCTTGTTATTTTTCAAAGCTTTGCATTCTCTGATTTCATTTTACAAAAGTTCAGAATAAAAAATTTTTAATAATTAAAGGGGATTGATTAACCAAAATTATTATAATAAATTTATATTAGTTAGTAGAGAAACTTCCAAAAGAATTGTAAATATAGTTATAACATAACTATATTACGTTTATAATATGTCTATGATATAGTCGCAATATGTTTATGTTGCGACTTTTATAAATTTTTATGAAATTGCATATCTAACGACAATGTGATAAAATAATTTTAATAATAAAAAATTGAATCGGGAAAAAAAGATAAAAAAAGACTAGTTGCTGGAAACAACTAGACGAATTTTATTAGTTAGTAGTTCGGATTAACTACTTAGCCTATCTAATCTTAACTTGGCGGAAAAGGTTAGATACACATTTCAATCTTTAATTATTCTACAATTATACCAAAATAATAAATTTTTTTCAACACTATTATGCTATTTAATTACCGAATAATTTAAAGAATAAAGATGTAATGGACTAAGTAGCAAAGACTACCAGTCCATTTTTTTATTTTCCAAATGAGAGGGTACATCTTTATGACAAAAAGTAATTTTAAGTTTTATCAACCAGACGATGTTTATGGCACTTTGTTTTTTCAATTTCCGAAAGTTTTAATATACGGGGACAAGTATAACAAATTAAGTTCTGATGCAAAAATTGCATACATGCTTTTAAAAGATAAACTAGAATTTTCAATTAAAAATGAATGGATTGATGAAGACAATTATATCTACTTCAAATACTCAAATATTGCTTTAATGCAAATCTTTAATTACTCAGAAAAAACAGTAATAAAAATAAAAAAAGAACTTGAAAGTGTTGATTTACTTTATCAAAAACGAATGGGCTATAACCCTAAAACTAAAAAAAATGAAGCAAATCGCTTGTATTTAGGAGAGTTAGAACTATCAGCAGAAGATGTGTATAAGAAAGAAAAAAGGGCACGAGACCTTGCTACGAGCGGAACTGTAAAAAGTACAGTACGGTCGGACAACCCTCAAACCCTTGCTACGAGCGGAACTGTAAAAAGTACAGTACGCTGAAACACCCCTCAAACCCTTGCTACAAGCGGAACTGTAAAAAGTACAGCATATCTATATAAAGATATATTAGATACCTCTTTAGATAATATTAAAGATACTCAAGAACTTGACTTTTCATCTTCTAATTTTTCAGAAGCTCAACTTAAAGTCCAGAATCAAGATTTAGTGAAAAACTCAAAATCTTTCCTCAAAGAAGGGACACATGAACTATTTCTTAGTGATGAAGCCATTAATTTACTTCAAATGTGGTGTAACTCTCCTCAACAACTTAGAAAGATGGTTGGTATTATTCTTAATGCTAAAAATGCTGTATGTAAAGAGAATGAGGAACTTGGAGTATTCTTTGTCCTCGAAGAAGAAGCATTACAAGAAAAAATCCTTAATACTCTAAGACGCTATTTTAATGCCATTAGAACTAAAGAAAATAAAATAACCAATTACGAAAACTATTTATTTGGGTCAATGAAAAATATGTTTGCTGAATACTGGAATAATCAAGCGCTCAAACAAAGATTAAACTCAAACGAAACAAATAAAGAGAACCTAAATATGGATGATTCTGTTTGGTCTAATTCTAATTATGAGAATGAAACCAGTCAAAATGATTTAGCTCGTCTTGAAAGAATTAAACTTGAAGCTCTAGCGAAAATCAATTCTAAAGCAACATGATTCAGGGTACTATTTTAATAAAAAAAGTGAAAATCAATAATGTTTTTCATTTTTTTATACTTTTTCAATTGGAGTAAAGGCTTCAATAACTTTTCCAATGATTCGAGTATTTTCATCTCTTGGAAGAAGAATATCAGGAAATAGTCGATTGCCTTCAAAATCTATATCATCATTCAAAGAGACAAGTCTAATATAATCATCTTCCACATAAACAGAACCGACTAACTCAACCAAAAAGTTTTTTACAAGAAAGTTCAAAAAACAAAAAATGGGAAGAGTACGAAAAAGAAATTGAGAAACAACAAGCTGAATATGGCCCAGCGTACACATAACCCCCTAAAATCCATATAAGAGATTATATTATTGATTTATCGGTCTTTTTCTATCACTGAATCTTAGTAAAAAGCCTATCATTTTAAAAATGATAGGCTTTTTACTTACCTTGATTTAATTCGCGAAGTTCTTCGGGTAAAGTAGTTAAATCAATTTTATATTCTCCTAACAAATTAATGTGTCTCCAAATTATAGGAGACGTATACTCTAAATACTTCGTTATTTCTGGTTCGCTATTTTTACAATAGTTATACGCTTGTTGCAAATATACAGTATTCCAAAGGCTTATCGCATTAATCAGGATATTCAAAGCACTTGCACTTTGAAGTTGCTTTTCAAAATCCTTCTCCATAAACTTTCCTCTCTGACCATTAAATAACTCCCTGGCTAAATCATTAATAAGTTCTCCACGATTTAGCATTTGTGTGATTACTTTTCGTAAATCTTCATTAATCGCATACTCCAACAAAAAAATAGTTTTCTCAATTTTTCCCAGTTCGCTCAATGCCTGGGCGACTTTATTTTTTCGAGCATAAGAACCAAGCTTATTTAAAATTATTTTAGCGCTAGTTTTTCTTGTTTGAATGGAATAAGCGATTTGTTTAATTTCATCGTAATGCTTTTCTATTAAGTTTAAATTGACAGCGCGCTTAATTAGAGGTTGCATTTTTTTATACTGATCAGGAGATTTTATTGTATATAAGTTCATTGAACCAATATCTCTAATTCGTGGTTCAAATTTGAATCCTAACAAGTGGAATAACGCGAATGCGGTGTCAGTATAAGCATTTGTATCAGAAAAATGTTCTTCAATATTTAATTCCGTATCATGTCCAATGGCACCATCAATAGCACTAGCAGCTTCTCGTTGATTTGTTGCGATCACTTCGACATAATGCGAAATATATTTATCTGCAGTATGACGATAGATAGTTGTCCCTTTTTTATTTCCATAATGAGGATTGAAATCCGAATGAATAGACGAAACTCCTAGCTGCATGCGAAGACCATCTGAGGAAGCCTTTGATCCATCACCCCAAAATTCACTAAAAGGACAAGTAATCTGCTTATTAATTAATACTGACTGTGCTCGTTTGAAAGACTCAGGAGACATACGCCATTGTTTAGCATTTGCCATTTGAGCGGAAGTAATATGCGTAGATTTTCCCATATCTTGAAAGCGAATGTTTAAGCCCATAGCCATTAATGTAGAAAATAATACTTCTAATTCCTCTTTATTTGCTGAGTCTTTGGTGGCCTCATGAATAAATTCGTCCATAAACCCCGTCCAGTTATTGACTTCAATAAGTAATTCGACAAGATTTACATCTGGTAACAGTTTGTACAATGATTTTTTGTAATATTCAGCTTCTTCAGGAGTATTTTTTTCTTTTTTAGTAATAGTAAGTCTATCAAACGATTTTCCAAGTTTCTGATAAGCTTCTAGTCGTTCTTCTAAAACTTCAATTCTCGACGATAAATATTCTTTAAAAGTATCTGGAATTGTATGCGATCCCATCATGGCGTCTGAACTCACAAGATAATTATCTAATTCCTGGTGTAAGACGCTTTGAGGCTCGATAACTTCTCCTGATCGAAGTCGATCATTTAATTCAGTAGCAGCAACTAATTCAAAATAAGAACGATCAATTGTCCCATCTGGGTTTTTGACGAGAGATTGCCATGGCTTTTTAACAAAATTTAATTCAATATCTACAGGTATTTTCCGTTTGTTTTCTTTCTTCAATACAGTAATTAATCTGAGCGCATTAATTAAACCATCATCATCCATTCTAGGTGATTTAAAATCAAGTGTTTCTACTAGTCTTGGTAAGTATCCTCGAATATATTGAGCTTTATACTGTACTAAACCCATATAAGTTCTCTTTCTGGGACTAGCAATTAGAGCTGCTTGTTGTCCTTCTTCAATCAGCTCGTTCCAATCGAATGATTGTTTTAATTGGCGGGCTAAGTTTTGAAAATCATTATTACAAATTGCGTGATCCAGCATACTAACAACCTGAGAAAAGTGCTTTAACATGCGGTTAGATTGCTCGCCCGTTTTTTTATTTTCTTCGTTTTTCTTGTGTAACCCACTTCGTTTAATTGATTGTACAATTTTATTATGTACTTCAATTGCCAAATCAATTAGAGCTTTTCTATAACGAATTAAATAAACTACAAGCAAAGCATATCTTTTTGTTTCTTCAAATCTGCGTAGGTCAAAAGCATGATATCGTTCTGTTAATCTTGCTATCTGACTTAATCTCTTCTCATTGGTAAACGAAAATGTTAACTGCTCCAGTTTCAACTCTTTAATAACCGATATCCGGTCGCAAATTGATAGAATGGTATCTTTACTTGGTTTTCCACTAATATCTTGCAACCAGGCTAGTTTAGATTTTTTGGTATCCAAATTTACTACTAGTAAGCTATCTAATTGTTCCTTTTGATTCTCAGACAAAAGTTCAATTATTTATTTGTAGAGATATTTTTCGTGATTCTGTCGAATAGTTGAAATCAAACGTTCGATCTCTGAAAGTTCTGGAAGTAAGATATGTTGTTCTCTTAATCGATAAATAGCTAAATTAATTAGAAAAAGTTCATCATTATTTTCTTGTATCGCTTCATTTAGAATATTTTTCAAATAATCCGATGCTTTTGAAGAATATAGGGAATAATTATAGTGTCTGCAAATTTTCTTTAAATGCACTAAGGGGGTATTTTTCTTACTTAAATAGTTATCTAAGTCTATAGTTGATATCTTTAGTTGGTCAGCAACGTACTCAACTAAAGATTTTGATACTTTATCAACCGAATTTAAAGAAATTCCTGGATATCGAGCAAGACACAACTGCAGACCGATTCCTAATCTGTTTTCAACACCTCTGTGAGAGAGAATAAACTTCACATCCGACCGTGAAAAGCTAAAATATCCCTGAAACTCATCCTTTGATAGTTTATCTAAAGATAATAATGCTTCTTGCTGTGCCGATGAAGTCAGTTTATATGCGCCCAAATATTAAGCCTCCTTATTGGTAAGGTGATAAAATGTTGTTTCCTTTACTTTTTATTTTGACCATACCTTTGTTTATATCTCACGATTGTTGACTTATCCAATTCAAACAATCGAGCTGTTTCTGTATACGTATGAACTCTTAAGTAGTCCAGTATTTCTTTAATCTGTTGCGTTGTTTTCTTTGGTTTTCGACCATCTCGATAATTTGGGTTATGTTGTCTTTGATATTCTCTACCTTCTTGGGTTCTTTGAACAATCATATCTCGTTCAAATTGCGCAAAGGCTAAAAACATATTCAACATAAGGCTACCGTTGGGGGTCCTATCAATTCTTCCCATATTAAGAATATTTACAACAACATCCTTTTCTTGTAGCTCTGAAATTAATTCTGTTCCTTGCTGGACAGAACGCGAAAGTCTATCTAGTTTTGCGACAATTAATTCATCACCTTCTGAAAGAATAGAAAGCAATTCATCGAGTTTGGGGCGGTCACGTTTTGTTCCTGTGTATTTTTCACTATAAATTTTTTCTGCCCCAGCATTCTTTAACTGTTCTAATTGATTCGCTAAATCTTGCTCATTTGTTGAAACCCTTGCATAACCATATTTCATTGTACTTCACCTAGTTTTAAGATATCTTCTAATTTATTGTAATCTACAGTCTTACAAGATAAATCTATAAAATAATCCAGTTGCCATTGTTGTGTTTTTTCAGCTGTTTTATTTAAACTTTGTTCCCATAAAGGATAAACTCGTATTGCCATTTTTCCTTTAACTTGAGATGTTCTTAATATTTTTTGCTTTAATAACTCTGACTTCGGAAATACAAATAGTCCTTTGTGTTCATTATCAAACACATTAACAATTAAAAAATCAGGACTGTTTTTATAATCAAATGCTTTATTTTTATTGTTATTATCTTTCTCCCAGAAAACAACGAAATATCCCTTTTTAGTCGGTGTTTTCTTAGCAAGTCTATTACGAAAACTATATTGATTAATGCTAAAAGAAAAACTCTCATACTCACTATTTTGATGTTCTTCCTGATAATTATCAAAAGTACCCTTTAAAAACGGAATAAGCGTATTCTGTAATAGCTCCCCTGACTTTTTCATCATTAAAATTTCTCCAATCTTGAATTACCTTCATTATCAAACCAAAGGCTTTTAAAACGTTTGATCGTATTCCACTGATAACCCGTAGACTTAGCTATTCGTTTAAGACTCAATCCGTCAAGCATATATTCATATGCTAAAGTTTCTCTACTGTTTAAATCTTTTCGACTAAGATACTCTTTTTTTACCATATTTCGCTCCTTTGATTCGCATATAATATTTGCACATCCACATGAGTTGATTTTATCACAATTTAATATCATATGCAAAACTGTTAAGTTATGCATACATATGAGTTTGTTTAATAAGATATTCTATAAACTCAAATGTGCGAAGAAACTAAAAAAGCCCTAAACGAGCGTTTATGAGGCTTACAAAGAATAGAAATATTGTTTGTTTATGGATTATATAACAAAAAATAAAGTTCAAATCTCTTATATGGATTTTAGGGGGTTATGTGTACGCTGGGCCTTTAAGTAACTGTTTAATGTTTTTTGTATATTAAGTAATTTGAATTACTTGCTTTGAGAGTTGTTTAAAGGATAATTTAGATCTTTTCATTACTTTAAGTTGATAAGTCATCGCTTTTATCTTAGTTTGTCCGATCAACACACATAGCGCATCATCTTTTGTTTTTAAACAATACATCCCTTTTGCTAAGTGATCAATCTGATAAGTACCCGTCGCATCTGGTATTAATATCACCGCCTCACCTTGACGCTTCAATGCTCTTTTACCCGTTCGATCATAAAGATGTAAAGGTTGTGCGTAAGGCGATTGATCTGAGGTGATAATCTGTAAAATAATCGACATATTTTGCTTAGCGAGCAGGTATTGGTGGATAATACGATAAAGTATCCAGAGCATTAAGCAAACTAGTAAGGTAAATAAGACTAGCGAAGCAAGTTGGATCAGTTTGCGATTATGGTCATTTTGCGCTAACATCTTTTCAACTTTGGGCGTATAAGGGACACGACTGCCAGTTACTAGTAAGCGATGAGAGTTGATCATATAAGGTGTACAAGTCAATAACGTCACCAAGTCTTGCCCTGGCTCTATCTTTAAGACCTGTGTTTCTTCTGGTTTCACCACAACAATCGTCTTCACCTCATAGGCTAACTTATGACCCAATACTTCTAAAACAAAGATATCCCCTTCTTTTAGTTTTGGTAAATCAGTAAAAAGTGCACGGTCTGGTAGCCCTCGATGAGCCGAAATCACAGCGTGTGTATTTTGACCTCCTAATGGGTATGAGGTCCCATTTAAGGTTGTTGCACCAATTTCTAACAGTTCACTATTAGTCGTATCAAATAGTGGGATTTTAATGTTGATCTTAGGAATATCAATGGTGCCTAGTAGATGTTTTTTATAATAATCTTCAGAAACACCACTTGCTTTGTCATCTTTAAAAGGATCTTTAGAGGGTGTCAAGCCTTGTTTAGCTAATTTTTCATTAGCTGCTTTCAACTGCTTTTCTTGTGTGTCGTGAGCTTTTTGTAAACTATCCTTATAAAGCGACACGCGAACATTATCTAAGTAGTCATTTAAGGCACTGATATAAAACGGATATAGCATGATCAATATACCAATCAAAAATAAACTATAAACCATCAAATTAATCAAAAAACGCTTGCCTATGCTTTTTTTAGCCTTTCCTTGTGGCTTGTTTTTATTTCGCATGATGTCCCCTATCAATGATATAGTCACGATGGTGTTGCTTACCGGTTCTTTTTACGCGTGCACCATGAGACTTAAGTGTAAAGTGTTGATCCTGTAACAGTCGCACAAATCCAGATACTTTTGGAAAAGCGGTTTGCTCATCAGGATAAGCAACATAGCGGCCACCTGGGATATCTTCAAACAGGACACGCCCATCTTTATCACTGATTGCTTTAAGCCGTTCACCGTCTCTTAATACTGGTATTTTCCCTTTTTTCTCTATCAGATAAAAGGCTAAATTAGCTATTCCTTGTCCATCAGCTACAGCATAGAATACAAAATCATAGCGATGTTTGATACACAGATAATAGACAAACTTGCGCCATATAAAATATGCAAATAATAAACAGAAAATCGGAATACCGACTGCAAAAGCGAGTAGTCTATTCTGATGATAGGCTTGTGCTTTTTTGATTTGCTTGGTCATCTTTTGTTCGACAAAAGGAACACGTTCTCCCGTGACTAATAAACGATGCGTATTAACCATATAAGGGGTACAAGTCACTAAAGTGACTAAATCTTTGCCATCTACTATCTTTAAACTCTCTAGTTGTGTTGGTAATACCGTTTTAAAGTTAACTGCACGATAAGCTAATTTCTCACCCAATACTTCAATATAAAATAAGTCACCTTTTTTCAGTTTATCCAAATCCGTAAAGAGTTTTTTATCTGGTAGACCACTGTGCCCAGTCAAAACTGAATGTGTACTGATACCACCTATCGGATAAGAAGTCCCCTGTAATACTGTAGCGCCTTTTTCTAGTAAGTCGTCGTTAGTTTCATTAAAAATAGGTAAACTAACATGGATAGAAGGAATAAAAACGGCACCTATCATATGAGATTGCAAATAAGCTTTGCTTGGTTTCACATTATTTTTTAGTGCACTTTCAAACGGATCTTCAACTAAGCCCATGCCAGGAATGTTTGTCGTATGCTCTTGTTTAAGCAGGGCTTCATTTTCTGCTTTCATCTGGGCCAACTGTTTTTTTTGTTGCGCTTTATGTGCTGTTTGATATTGGATTTGATAGTTATCAATCACACGTTGATCATAAAAATTATTGATTGTATCGACAACAAAAGGGTAGGAAAATACCATTGCACCTGCAAAGAACAAAAGCGCCATCAAAACCTTAAGCCATAAATTGATTCTTTCGTTTTTTAAGTTATCTTGCTGCGGGTATTGTTTTTTCAATGCTGATACACCTTCCTTTCCGAAACACAACAAGGCTGGGAAAGTTCCCCAGCCTTGTTAACGTTAACCTTTAACTTCAGGAAAAAACCTGTTAGTCTAAAGACTTAAACTTCTGCTTGTTGTCTTGATTTTTTAAACCAAATATATGCACCAATCATCATTGCTGCACCAATAATGATGAAGGCGTAGATACCAGCACCACCAGTTGATGGCAATAGCCCTTTAGGTGTATTCTTAACATCTAAGTTTGATGTGACATATTTACCATGTACAACTGTAAATGTAATTGTACCATCTTTTAAGAGAACATAGTTAGCTGAAGGTGTTTTTGTTTCATTCAGAACATATTTACCATTTGTTAAACCAATGACTTTAATTGAACCACTATTATCTGAAACAATATTAGTTGCTTTTTCTTTATCAGTCGTCCATTCTTTAAAGATATATTCACCTTTAGTGTTTTTAGCATCTTCAAATATTGCAAAGTTAGAGTCTTGTTTTACAACAAATTTAGCGTTTTGTAACACTTCACCAGTTTGAGCGTCTTTTTTCGTGAATTTATAGCCACCAGTTCCTACTGGTGTAGGCGGTGTGATTTGTTGTTCAGTACCAGTGTTAATTTGAACACTTGCTGTGTTACTTTGTAAATTATCCGGATTCACATCTGCCGTCAATTTCATATTATAAGTTAATTGTATTTTTTTACCAGCCAATGCTTTAACATTATCACTGTTCAGATGTATATTAACCGTGAATCCACCATTTACATAAGCAATATCATAATCCCCTGAAGTTCCATTTCCCGCAGTCAAACGTCCCACAGTAACTGCATTGTTAACGAGTGCAAGTCCATCAGATGGTTTATCAAAAATCGAATATTTATTAACAGCATTTGCATCACCAATATTAGCAGGAATGTTAACGGTCAAAGTATAGTTTAAAACATCGCCTGTTGTCACATTAGCAAAAGACTGATCTCCAACAGTTACCTTACTAAATGATCCAACATTTGTAAATTCTTTTGTATCTTTAGATGTAACGTTTTTAGGATAAAGTTGAATGTCTTGATTTAGTGTGTCAGTAGGTTGTTGTTGTTTATCTAAAGTGTAAATCGGCATTGCCAACACAATAGGAGCTGACAATTTTGTAACTGTAATATTGTCAGGGGTTTTAGTTTCAAGGAAAAGATAAACGTTATATTTTCCTGATTTATTCTTTACTGACAAATCATTGAATAAAGCCTGTCCTTGCCCAGCAGTGGTAACTGATTTAATTTTTGTTGCATAATTTGGAGCAACTTGACTTGCCTCTGCTTGAATTTGGCTAATGGCTGCTTGTTGGCTCTTATTAGCAATATAGTTATAATATTGACTTGTAACATCATAAAGCGTAAATTCAGATCCATTTAATGGTTTAGCTGAACCGTCAAAGTTCATTTTTGCACCTGTATTTTGGAAATCAGTTGGTGCATTATCATTCCAAATCAGTTTATTTAAGGTCACATTAACCTTTGTAGAGTCATCAATTGTGTCATCCGCAAAAGCAGATGAAATTGGGGCAACAATAGCTATCAACGCTAGCAATAACGTCATTACTATTTTTAATAATTTTTCTTTTTTCATTTTATTCTCCATTTTTGAGTGAGTGATTTTTACACTGTGCTTCGTTTTAAGGTGTGTCCCTATCTCCTTTCAAAATCAATCTATAAAAGATCATCTTAATTTTTCCTTATTATTACTAAATAATATGCTGATTTGACACAAAAGCGGTTGTTAACAACAAAATTGTTGCTAAAATCACTTGTAAGAATTTGTTTGTTTTCATATTTTTCTCCAAAATTTTCTATATAAGCTTGACAATAATTGACAAAGACTTTAGTTTATGACGGCTTTGGCTTACGTCGGTTATACCAAAAGCTAACTGCTATGATTACGACAATGCCACCCAAAACAACCATTACCGACTTAACTTCACCTGTATCAGGTAAAAAAGGGAAATGAGGTGGTTTCGGATTTACCGGGTTTACTGGTGGGATAACTGGTGTTTTGACTGCTGTATTTTTAGGATACAGATTTATCGTTGTCAAAAATGATGTTTTATCAACAGGATTCGCTACTGGTAATATAACCAACATCGGTGTTGCCGTCATCTTGACTTTACCAGCATCTTTGTCAGAGATCTGCTTCTCCAGTATCAGATAAGCACTGTTTTGAGAAGTAGGTTGAACACTAAATCGTGCAACACCATCATCTCCATCGCTTGAAACCGTCACAACTTCCTGACTTGTTGGCTGATATGGCTTTATTTCGGCCAATAGGCTAGCCTTATCAGTATTTGTGACGTGTTTCATAAGCGCCTCTTTAGATGTACTTTTTAAAGCATTTGACACATAACTAGTGACATCATAAACATCGAAAGTGACACCATTCAACCCATATGTTTTATCCGAATCAATCACACCTGAATTGGGATCATTAGGTGTAATCACTAACCCATTATCTTTAATTGTTTTTAAGTCTCCACTATCTTTAAAGACACGTTTATGTAAGATAAAGGTAATCGGTTGTTCATCTGCTGCTATTTTCTGAGCATTTGTAAAGGTTATTCCCAGAGACGTGATTAACAGCAACAGTAACAGATGACTTTTGTTATTTGGACCTTTAAGAAGTTGATGATGACGTAGACGTCTATTACGATAGTAGAAGATACCACCGATAATCGCAACTAATCCCATAAAGATAAGACTCGCTATAAAATAGCCTGTCCGACCAGAGCCACCTGTACTAGGGAGAATACCTTTTATCGTATTCGTCACATCAAGCTTAATGATATTACCAGTTGTGGTAATTGGTTGATCAGGTAGCGGCTGTCCATCAATAGTGACTTTACCATCGTCCCCAATCAAAATGATCACATCTTGTTTTAGACCAACATATTTTTCTGGTGTTTTAGTCTCAGTTAATGCATACTTGCCTGGTTTTAACCCTTGAAAAGTAAATACATTTCCATTACTAGCATCAGATTCTTGTTCCTTATTATAATTATTTGAACCAACAAGTTTAAATTTAACACCAGATACAGCATTGCCATTATTATCTTTTTTAGTGATAATTAATTTGAAATCATCTAATATATTTTTAACCTTACTGCCAGTTGGCAAACCTGAAATGACAAGTTGTCCATTTTGAGCAGTTACCGAAATATTAATATCAGAAGCTTTGACATAACCAAGTGGTGTTTGAGTTTCTTTGATTAAGTATTGCCCAATTGGCACTTGTTGATCGAATTTAACTAGGCCATTTTTATCAGACGTGACTGGCGATCCAATTTGTGTTTTTCCATCAGAGGCATAAAGGGTAAACTCAGCTCCTGCTAAAGGAGTCTGATTATCATTACCAACTTTTGTAAAACTAATAGCTGTTTTTAATAATGTATTTGTTACAGCTAACGGCTTGTCTTTAGACACATTACCATTAACTATATCTGTATATGTTATTTCCCTTGGCGTTGAATAACTTGGTGTAGCATAACCATTAACTGCTTGCTCAGTATTTCCAAACAACTCAACAAGTCGATATTTAATTGGTTGATTTGCACCATCCTTGGATGGAATACCAGAAATAACACCTTTGAGTTGATCATCTGTCGCACTTGCCTTAATGGCAAATGTCTTATCAGATACATTTTGCCATGTATTGTTCACAAAAGATTGTAGTTGTAAGATAATATCTTGTCTCGTTTGATACTGGTTATTTTGATCATCCCAAATTTTTTGAACTGGTAGATTAAAAGTATCATACTTAATGGATGGAACTGCAAAATGAAGATATTGAGCTGGTGATAACTTATTATTTTGTAAATAAGTTGTGCCGTTAGCTGGATGAAACTGTCCATCCCAATATTGTTGTTTTAAGGAGACTGTATACTCTACACGTACTCCTTCATTTTTACCAATACTTAAATTATCAATAGAGATTTGGTTATTATCAGTTTTAACACTACGATTTGAGCCTGTCGCTGCTATACTATTACTATCAACTTTCAAATCATATGTCTGTATGCTGTTCGTATTTAACGTGACATACTGACTCATAGGGTCAATCAATGAGCCTTTTTGAATAGACTTACTAATCGACGTACTAATTTTGTCTAAAGCATCCATTAGATTTTGTTGATTTGAAGCTTCAAAAGTACCATCTGGTCCTAGCTCCTTTAAGACTGATTTTATGCCACTGTCATTAACTGTAGAAATACCAATCGAATACTTTGATACTCCTGGATTCGCATTGGCTCTTTGATTGACAAAATTTATTGTACTCGTATGATTAGATTCAGATGTCGTTCCATTACCATCATAATCAGGAGTTTTGTAATAATCAAAACTGCTAGTTGACTTATCATTATCTTTATTAAACCCTGTACTATAGGTAGTAGGCCAGAATGTAGGCTGTCCATCTGTCAAAATAATCAGAACCTTTACAGAATCAGAACGTGCACCATAATTTGATGTGTCTGTCAGCATCCTATAGCCCGCATCTACACCTAAAAATGTCGGGGTACCAGAAAACATTGGTGCTGCTGTAGGAGTATAAATACTTGAATTCAATAACTGAGTATAGTTAGAGGTAAAAGATGAGTTTAATGAAAATTTACCAATTTTTGTAAATGGTATATAAGAATAACTTGACCAAGTAGTTTGCCGCTCAGAACCAAAACTTGAAAAGCCTATTCTTACATTATCATTATTATTTGAAGATGGACCAATTAATTGGTTAGCAAAATTTTTAACAGAGTCTTTCAAAGTCTGCCATCTAGACTTCTCATTTCTACCTGGTGGATTGTCGTCTTGCATTCTAAAATTCATAGATCTTGAAGCATCTAATACCATAGCGATGTCAACAGGTTTGGTTGTTTTTAACTCCTCACCTATCATATCTAAACGGACTTTAAATTGGGTGGGATCATTAGTAGGCATAACTATCTTCTTAACATACCCATCATTTTGATAATAATGATAGCCGTTATCAAAAGTAAGTGCCCCACTTCCGAAAATATTTTTTATGCTAGACTGGCCTTCACTGCTTGATTGTGAAAAATCATAGTTTACGATATCTTCATCTGTTTTGCCATTTTGATAAGTTAATGTGCGTTGTTTTGGATAAGCCACATCACCATTTTTTATATAATTAAATGGATCTGCTGTGGTTGGATCCCCTGAGGTTAGTGAATTAGATGAATCTGCTAATACTGTGTATCCTTGGCTAATATTTGCTACTATACTCAAACATAGTACCAAAAGGCTGAGCCAAGTCGCCCACTTTTTCTTCATATATCGTCCCCCTTTCTCTTAAAATATATATGTAAATCCGAATTGCTAGTTAATTTCATTGGAAAATAAATAAGTCGTGCTATCCTAATCTT
>ENA-OPBW01001024-OPBW01001024.1-human-gut-metagenome-genome-assembly--contig:-NODE-1024-length-16810-cov-2.336198_pt1 | contig 16810 bp, 14 predicted proteins | sample MGYA00241070_ERZ501456 | MGnify/ENA primary metagenome ERZ501456 (study PRJEB25962, sample SAMEA2042624) | human gut metagenome | biome: human gut; feature: human-associated habitat; material: faeces...
CAACAAAAACATATTAGTTTTGATGCTTTCTTCGAAAACGTGATGTTCCACGAAGTCGCTCACGGGCTGGGAATTAAATACACGCTGAATGGCAAACAAGACGTTCGTTCCGCCCTGCAAAACTATTACACCTCTATCGAGGAAGGTAAAGCGGACATCCTTGGGTTATTCTGCGTGACCAAACTTGCAGAATGGGGTGTATTGGAAAACAAAGACCTCATGGATAATTACGTGACTTTTATCGCCGGAATCTTCCGTTCCGTTCGTTTCGGTGCTGCCAGCGCCCACGGAAAAGCCAACATGATGCAGTTCGCCCATTTCATGGAAAGCGGAGCTATCAGCAAGGATGAAACCACGGGATACTACACCGTAGATTTCGAAAAGATGAAAAAAGACATCGAAGTGATTGCCGGAGAGTATATCACGATCGAAGGAGACGGTGACATCCAGAAAGCTACCAAATTAGTGGCAGAAAAGGGTATCGTTCCCCCGACCTTACAGAAAGACTTGGATCGTATCGCGGGAGCTAACATCCCGAAGGATATTTTCTTCAAACAAGGAACTAAAGTTCTAGGGTTATAATCCGGAATGATATTATACAAAATACCCAAGTTCAAAATTTAGTATGAACTTGGGTATTTTTATTATTGGCTTACAATAATTCCAACCCCATTTTATAAACACGATCAAGATGTCTCTCATCTATATACCGCCCAATATCTTCACATCCCGTACTCCCACCTGCACAGTAATACCCTAGCGGTTGTTTACCCAACACGTCGCTTATCACCTGAAAATATTGCAACGGTTGCTTAAACGTGTCAGCACGATCATCTCCGGATGTCATTAACAAAACTGTACCCTTCACCGGATATTTATCCTCAACAGATATAGCGTACAATCGTTCGATAAATGCTTTCAAACGTGCCGTAATCGTCCAAAAATACAAGGGGGATGCCATGACCACAACGTCACATTTTTCAAACAATGGATAAATATCCTGCATACCATCTTGTACAACGCATCCATGACCTTGACGCTGACACGCACCACATCCCCGGCAACCTTCTACACGCATAGAACCAAGATAAACCTTCGTAACGGTATGCCCACGTTCCACGACCCCTTTGATGTAAGCATCAGTCAAACGATCCGTATTTCCCTTTCTCGTACCCGCACTCATCAGTATAAGCACGTTCTTTCCTGCACCTTGATGTATCTTTTCTATCGTTGATGGCAAAGAAGAATTTACATCTTCCTTGTCATCCATCAAGCGATGGATGGCAGAGCCGCCCAAAAACAGACCACCCGTAGCCATTAAAGCACCCTTGATGAAATTTCTCCTCTCCATGTCACTTCAAACTTTCAATCCATTCACTCAACTCACCCTCAGCACTTGACTGCCCATCATCTCCCCCTGTGAACAAAAAAGCATGACCATTCTCCACTGTTGCCCCTTTATTCTCGGCAAGTTCAGTCATATCCTTGATTACACTTCCCGGCCACCCCGCATGAGTCGAAAAAGGAATCACTTTCTTTCCATCGAAATCTGCAGAAGACATGAATGACAACACAACAGGAGCCATCTTATACCACCAAGTGGGCGTACCTATAATAATGCGGTCATAATTTTTCAAATTCAAGCCTAAAGCCTTGAGTTTAGGCTTGAATTGTTGCTCTACCTCCTCTTGACCTTGCTTTTCCACTTTTTTGTAATCATGCGAGTACGGCGTTACAGGCTCAAGCCTCACGATGTCCGCCCCGAGAACTTTCTGCAATTTCTCGGCAATACTTTTCGTGTTTCCATGAGAATACGAGAAATACACGATGAGGGTCTTACTACTATCACGTACCGTTTCGTTTGAAACTCTAGGATTCTCCGTATTTGCCATCGAAACACACGTTAGTAATACAAGTATCATACTAAAAAATATTTTCATACTGGACTCTTATTTCAAATATTCACGAAAAAAAGATTCTATCTTGTCAAAAGGAATAACATTTGCCTGATTATCGTACAAATCCACGTGGCTTGCCCCGGGAATAATCAAAAGTTCCTTGTTGTCACCTTTCAATTTTTTGAATGCATCTTCACTAAAATAGCGAGAATGAGCCTTTTCACCATGAATCATAAGCACGGCATTCCGTATTTCATCGCTGTAAGCCAACAAGGGCATATTGATAAATGAAAGTGACGATGTCTTATTCCAGCCATTATTGGAATTAAGTGAACGTTTGTGGTAACCACGCGGCGTTTTGTAGTAAGCGTAATAATCCTTCACGAATTGCGGGGCATCATCCGGTAATGGATCGACCACTCCCCCGGCTAGTTCATACGTGCCATTCTTGGCATCAAGTGTACGCTGGGCATTGAGTTGCCGACGAAGCTCATACCGTTGGTCGGCATCCATCGCATCAAAATACCCGTTGGCATTCACACGGCTCATGTCATACATCGTGGAAGTAACCGTAGCTTTAATACGCGTATCCATGGCGGCAGCGTTAAGAGCCATACCACCCCACCCGCAAATACCTAAAATTCCAATACGTTCAGGGTCAACATCATCGAGAGTCGAAAGAAAATCAACGGCAGCACAGAAGTCTTCCGTGTTAATGTCCGGCGAGGCCACATACCGGGGCTGACCTCCACTTTCACCCGTGTAAGAAGGATCGAAAGCGATCGTCAAAAAACCACGTTCCGCCAGCGTTTGCGCATAAAGCCCGGACGATTGTTCCTTAACAGCCCCGAAAGGACCGCTCACCGCAATGGCAGCCAACTTTCCCTTGGCATTTTTCGGTATATACATATCCGCAACAAGCGTGATACCGTAACGATTACGGAATGTCACTTTCTCGTGAACAACCTTGTTGCTCTGTGGAAATACCTTATCCCATTCTTTCACTAATTCTAACTTTTCCATATTCTTCTCTTTTACTTGATTTGTACTTGTTTGGCCGCTCACGATTGTTCCGGCAAGGAACAACATTCCTGTTACTACAATTGTCTTTATACTCATACTATTTCAATTTTAAATTTCATATCCATTACTTCTGATCTTATGATGTAAAGGTATGATATTCAACCAGTATGAATTGTATACAAATTACCGTAAAAATAACCATTTTTACGGTTTCTATTGGGAAATAACCATTTTCCCTGTAACTAAACGGCTCTTCACGACGATATAAACGAAAAAAAGAAACATGAAGAAATTATTTTCCAGTACCATATTCAAATTAATCATCGCCGTCATTATCGGGATTCTTCTCGGATTCGTCGCTAACGAGGGCTTTATGAACTTTGTCGTTACCGTGAAATACATCCTCGGACAACTGATCTTCTTCATGGTTCCACTTATTATTTTAGGATTTGTTTCCTACTCGATCGCCAAGATGAAAGATAACGCCTCCAAAATGTTGTCTCTGGCTCTCATTATCGCTTATCTTTCCTCCATTGGTGCGGCCTTCTTTGCCATGGTCTCCGGGTACACCCTGATCCCACACCTCTCCATCGAACCCGTGAAAGAAACCTTACGACAATTACCGGAATTAATCTTCCGCCTTGATATACCCCCTGTTGTCAGCGTGATGACCGCCCTCGTACTGGCCATCATGATCGGTCTGGCCACCGTGTGGACCAAATCGGAAGTGTTCGAAAACCTACTGGACAATTTCCAAAAGATGGTGTTGTTACTCATCAACCGCATTCTTATACCCATCCTCCCCTTCTTCATCGCGGCCAATTTCTGCGCATTAAGTTACGAGGGTGCCATCACGAAACAACTCCCCGTGTTCCTTGGGGTTATGGTTATTGTCATCATCTCCCAGTTCGTGTGGCTTTCTTTCCTGTACGTCCTTGCCGGGGCCATCTCGAAAAAGAATCCTTGGCAGGTATTGAAGTACTACGGCCCCGCCTACCTCACAGCCGTCGGCACGATGTCATCGGCCGCCACGCTGGCTGTCGCGTTGAAATGTGCCAAGAAAAGCCCGGTATTAAAAGACGATGTTATTGATTTCGCCGTTCCCCTATTCTCGAATATCCATTTATGCGGCTCCATCCTAACGGAAGTCTTCTTCGTGATGACCGTATCACTCATGCTTTACGGCTCGCTCCCGTCATTAACCGTCATGATCCTGTTCATCATCCTACTCGGCATCTTCGCCATCGGGGCTCCGGGAGTTCCCGGTGGAACCGTGATTGCCTCGCTGGGAATCGTGATCTCCGTTCTCGGATTCGATGAGGCCGGAACAGCCCTTCTACTAACCATATTCGCTTTACAGGATAGTTTCGGAACAGCCTGCAACATCACGGGAGACGGGGCATTGACATTAATCATGACAAAAGCATCCAGCCACCGTTCTACAAAACAAAAAAGTATTAATAGTTAGAAATCACCTTCCGCCAAGAAACACGACATATCACGAATTCCATCAAGAAAACAAGGAAGGAGATTACCACAATCGCACCCCAAATACCAAACCACGACAACCGCATGGCTAGTGTATGTGTCCCCCCGACAAGAACCAGCATTAACATTAGAACAATAACCCGCAACATATTTCGCCCGGAATCCATAGAACTTTTTTCTTTCGAAAAGGGAAAAAGCATTCCGGAAAACCAAAGATAAATGTAACTTACCAACGTACTCACAACCAGAATAAACAACAGGTCCGGAAGAATCACCCAGTCCAGCATCACGATAAAAATCCCGCAAAGCAACACGTAAGCCGGAAGATAATACTTCACAAACAGAGCCTTAAAACTCCCAAGAATCAAAGCCCCCGGACGCACCAATGGTTTAGAGCGATAAAGCCAAAGTAAATTTCCCTTATCCGTGATCGACATATTCATCTGGATCCCGATACTAATCATTGCCATCATGTAAAGAGGCATATAATAAGCAATGCCGCCAGCTTCTTCCTGCCGTCCCTGGTATAAAAAGAAAACGGCCAAGAACATCGTGTAAATCATCATGGGCAAAACACCTTGTCTGAACCTCAAATTATCACGGGTCATACGCCATCCCAAGACAAACCCAGTCACTTGCATCGGACTCCAAGCAAATACCCGAGCTAAACCGTAAAGCCATCCCTCCTTTCCACCTTTACGTTTTTTGCTCTCGGGCGTGTACGAATTCAACGCCCCCGCCTTCTCCGAAAAATAGGGTGCAAGATAAGCCACCGTGATATAACCAAGTACGACAACAAGCCCACCCCCGATCAAAGCCAATAACAACACGGGCCCTGTCGGTTGTTTCCCCATTACCGTCAAGGACATAAAATAACAAGGTGGCGTAAAATACATCCAAGTTCCCGGGTGAAACATATCCAACTGTACACTCCGTGTAATCTGCCCTACCAACTGATAACTCAAAGCCACCCCGGCAATCAACACCACCTGTGCATAGCTCATCACCCGTTGAAACTTTTCCACGGAAATAAAACGCATCACCCCAAGATAGATAGCATTAGCAAAAAGTAACGTGAATATCGTGTTCAGCAACACTGAAATAATGAAAAAAGCCCCGGATATCACACCTTTCCAACAACCGATTATCACCATCGGGATCACCGACATACAACCGGAAAGAAAAAACATATACACCAACATCGACACCAAACGGGCAACCAGTATCGTTTTAGAATTCACGGGCAAACGCTGCAAAATATGATTATCATTCCCGTCAAAAAGAATTCGGGAATACTCCATCATAAAACTCATTAACAACATCAGGAACAGGTACGACTGAAATAACAAAAGCGACACCTCGAAAGCTCCTGACGCTATCCCCGGTAAGAAAAAAATCGGGCCACAGATTCCGAGTAAAATACCCTGTCGCATCAACCCGTTCGATGTATTTTTCTTTTTCCTTCCACTCCGGTCAATCCGGTTGTCCACTGTCAACTTTACCGTCACGATAGCCAACATTCGGTCGAAATCAACGCCCATACGGGTAAACACCCCTTGAAAGAGCCGCAGAATTTGTGTCACCACCTTAATCATGACTCCCTGTTTTCAAAAGCGTTTACAATCTGTTCCGCCTTCTCCGACTGTCCCGTGCCCCCTACTAATTTCGTGAACAATCCCTCCAAAGAACTCGTTCCTGCCTCTTTCATCAACTCCCGCACCGAACCGTTAGCGATAATCGTACCTTCGTTAATCAAAATCACCCGACTGGCTATTTTCTCCACCACATCCATCAGATGTGAACAATAAAAGATCGTTTTCCCCTCTTTTGCCAAACGTGCAATGACCTCCTTCACGATAATCACCGCGTTAGCGTCCAGCCCATTCAAAGGTTCATCCATAAAAATCACTTCCGGATTATGCAACAACCCCGAAATAATATGCACCTTCTGTTTCATCCCCTTCGAGAAATTCACCATTCTCTCGTCCCGGTTCTCCCTCATCTCGAACAACGAGAGTAACTCGTCAGCCTTCCGGTTCATCTCCTTCCGGTCCAGCCCGTACATGGCTCCAATAAACTCCAAATACTCCATCGGGGTCAAATGCTCGTACATCACGGCATTCTCCGGAATATACCCGATTCTTTTCTTCACCTCTATATCATTTTCCCGGACATCATACCCCAACACGTCTACCTTCCCCTCAAAATCCTCCAGTAACCCGCACATAATCTTCACGGTCGTGGACTTCCCCGCCCCGTTACTCCCAAGGTAACCAATCACCTCTCCCGGCCGAATCTCCATATTGATACCCTTCAACACGTGTAAAACCTCTTTCCCCTTGGGAAAACTCTTTTTCAGACCGGTCACCCGGATCACGCAATCATCTGCCATATACTGACGTTATTAATTATTCTCTGAACACATCATGACAAAGATAAAGGATAATTTAAGAAATGAGCATAAAAATTCCCCAAAAGCAAACACCTTTGGGGAACTCTCTCTACTTATTCAATAAATTAAAATTTATAGAATGCCCGTACATGACTGGAGTCATCTTGAGACAATAAAGCTACACTAATTCCATCTCCAAACATCGAAAAACTTATACTACGAACCTTGTCACTTAACGATAAAGAAGAAGAAAAATAACCATCAGTATCCCACCAATTTGTTTTAATCTCGGTAGCACCCGTCACACCTGTTGCCACAATCTTATCATTTATCAAATCCGTGTTCGTACACAATATATTCCAAAAGTCCTTCAACTCATTCAACGCCGGCATATACCACCCGGAAATACCATCTTTATTTTTATCCACGCACCACTTCATCGCCGGGAACTTCTCTAAAGTCGGATCTACATTCAGAACCTCGTTCAAATTCTCTTGGGCATCATCTTCCGAATAAGCCTGCGCCATCAATGACGGTTCTGTACACCATTGGGTTCGTTCTTCATCCAACGAAATCAATACCCCATGCTTACCCGTTTCATCCACGGCAATAACTAATCCTTGGACTCCATTCAAATTATAAAAATCATACAATTTAAATGTTGGTAAATCTTCCACGACCTCCCCCACAATCGGAGTCTCCGTTTCAGTCCAATCCTCGATTTCCTCAACAGTTACATGACATTCGCCGCTTTCAATACTTACACTCAACGTCATCTGCTTTCCCGGTTGAAAAATAAGATCTTCCGGCAATTCACTAAAATAAGAATAACCTCCCAAAGTTTTTATATCCAACCATTTTACCCCTTTCTTCAAAGTCTGAGGTACAATTATTGCTTTTACGGCTATCTCAAAACCATCTTTCTTCATGACTTCATCTGCCGCCACGACTTGTCCTGTTCCTCCCTCCGCAATCACCGTTCCTTCATTCAAATCAATCTTTGCATTTATCACGCTACCAAGAATTCTCACCTCTCCTCCAATCATATCACCCGGAATCATCGCATCACTCTTCAAGTAAATAATAACCTTACTCATCAGATGTCTAAATTCTAATGCAATCGGTTCTGTCTGAAAATCAGCATAACCTCTTGCCCATAAAAAATCACTTTCACCATAGGCAGAAAGCCCGTTCTGCAAAGAATCCTGTCGTTCTGCAACCTGAAACAAACAAGCCTCAGAGAGTATTCCATTCTCCGGCAAATAAGGATAATAAGCTGCAAACTCTATTCCGGTCTCCCGGTTCCAGCAAACAAGCGGATCACCAACCAAACCATCAGCACTTTGCATAAACTTCTTGTTACTTACACGGGCACCAAGCAAATCCCCGGTTTGCCTCTCACTTGCATCTACAATATAAACTCCCACTCCGGCACCCCCTCGGAAACGAGTCAACACCTCCCCTTCATCCATCCCGAGAATCTTTCCGGATAAACGTATTGGGATGTCAGATAATGACACCTCCTTATCATCATCGCAAGCTGTCAGAAACATCCCAATAACTCCAATAACTATTAACAATATCTTTCTCATAGCTATTTATTTATGATTCACTTCCACTTTTCAATATAAACACAAAACGTGTACGATTCCCTCGTTCCAAAATAATCTCTTCCCCCCGGTATATGTATATTTTTCCATCCTGCAAGCACCTGAACACGGGAATTCCCTTCCCTAAAGTCTGTGCTGGTAACAATGCCCTATATGTAAAAGAATCCATATCCGTCGCATTCTCCAAGCGCCACATATCAATCGTCCCTGTCCCATTTTCAGCAACAAACATTCCCGTGCCTAGATGGTGTGAATTTGTCAAACACACCTCGGTCATTTGCACTTCCAATTTTTCATTCGGCATAATCACGTCACCTCCCCGAATTTCAACTTCCACAGCAGCCATCACGTGGCGAAAAAGCAACTCCACCTCACCCTCGTTCACCCCTATCGTATTCGTGGCAACCATCCAATCCGAACCATTTCTCCCCCCAACAGTTCTTTGATCCGGTTTCACACCCATAGCAATCGCTTCCGGATCTATCGCATCACGGGAATACGGGTAATAAGCATAAAAATCCAGTTTCGCCCCATCTTGCGGATAAACAATTTTATCCCACAAAGATGAGGGTTGCCATCCCTCATCCGTCTTCACCCATTTGGCATTATGAGCTTGATTGCCGAATAAAGCGGGAAATGAATTACCGCCCGTAGCATCATGTTTCACCGCATAAATCCCGATAGAATCCCCTACCTCAAAATTGGTAGCCGTAGCTCTAGAGAATGTCTCATCGAACCGAGTGATTCGAAAAGTAACCTCCTTGCCTTGTCCGACTTCTCCCTCATCTTCCGGCATCCCGGAATAACAGGCCGTACAAAGTCCCAGACAAAACCATGCAAAATATTGATAAACTTTAATCTTCATAATTCCAGTTTTAAATACCCTCCAATGCATCTAACGTCTCTTCCGTCACAGGATCAGAAGGACGTGTCATTTCTTTACTTATCACCTTCCCCTCTTTATCCAACAGGATAAAACGAGGAATGGCCCTAATATCATAGTCTTTCGCAATTTGAGCTTTATTTCCCCCATGTAATTGAATACCTCCCAAGTGATCTTCTTGCACCATTTTAATCCATGCAGCTTTATTAGCATCAATAGATATACTCACGAAATAGATATTCTTTCCTTTAAACTTTTTCTCTAGTTTTTTCAAATAAGGTAATTCTGCCTTACACGGACCACACCAAGTTGCCCAAACATCAATGTAAACGTATTTCCCTCTCAAATCCTCCAAAGCGACCATCTTCCCATCAATATCCATATATTTATGATCAGATGACATTATTTGAGTCCCTTCCGAATATTTTGCCCACATTTTCTGCGCTTGCGCCAATTCCTGTTGATAGACTTCTTTCTTCACGTTACGTTTGTAAAAAGATTCTATGTCACGAAGTGGCCTACCTTCCGTTACTTCAATATATTGCATCACCAAACTTTGAGTAATATCTTTCAAAATAACCGGAGTCTTAAAATGTTCCGTCAAAAAGTTTAACTGTTCTAATGTTCCCTTATACCTATCATTCCCCATGAACTCCGATACACCAAGAATACCAATACCACCTTTCACGTAATCCCGGTAAGAAGAAATTTTCCAAACTTGTTCATTATCAATAAAAAATTTCGGGATATAAGCTTTCACTTGAGGCGTCTCCTCATATTGCTCCAACCCGGTCCATTCACTACCATTTTTCCAAAAATGCTGAATAGGATAACTAACTAATGGGGTATACAACTGATATTTAACCCGAAACAACTCTATCTTCTCAAACTCTTTGGCAAATTTCTGCTTTTTAATCAACTCGGTATTCTCTTTATTCAACTCGGATAGTTTCTTCAAAAACTCGTTCTCTCCTAACGTAAAATCAATGCGCTCTAAAAACTTCAGATCGTTCTCGTTCAAGTATTTATTGATTTTTACATTCTCCACATCTCCTTGATAATTAAAACTATTCTTCTTAAGGTGAAAAGACCCATCTTTATTCGGAACCAAAACAAGAGTTAAATCTTTCCCCGGTTCCAGATAAAGTAAGTTCCTAGCATATCCTATTGTTAAACTAACATATTCTCCTTGTTCCAATGCGATCTCCATCATCCCCATTTTATCCTCTCCCACCACGATCTCTTCTTTCAAATGATTCCCCTTCACCTCCACTTTCCCTGTTAATAAGGCATTTTGCAAATTAACTGTCAACCTCATTTTCTTTGCCTGTGCAAACGTGGCACTATACAACACGAGTACCCCGATTATTAATAACAAAAATCTTTTCATCATCATTTCATTTTAAACATTAATCTAATTTATTGCATCCCAATCTTCTTGAAGTCCTGTCAAGGCATACTTCGATTTATACATCCACCGGGAAGGACACTTTTCTATATGTTCCCGAATTCTGGCTACTTGATCCACCGTAATCGAATTTTTCCAGCTATACCGATCCATCACATTATAGGAAGTAAAATATTCTGTATTCTCATCCACGGAATCTTCCTCCTTACTCGTATTCTTTAAAACAGATGAATTATCATTCCAATAATAATACGTATCAGTACAGTAGTCAGTATCTCCATCAACGATATTACTAACCCCTTCGCTTTCGGAGGCTTGAGTAGATAACAACCCGAAAAATTGAGCCATCGAATTCGAGATCTCAAAAAAATCCGTTGAATTCATCGGATTAAAGAAAGCCGACATATTAATAAAGAAACCAACATCACGAGGTTTTTCCGGGAATTGGTCCAAAGGCCATTCATTAGCATTCAAACCCGGAATTTCTTCTCCTGCTAATATCACCGTCGGAGCCTTCACGGAAGAATTGGACCCCTGAGGATAATTAATTAACCAGATATTCAAATAATACCGGTAATCATATATTAAATTCAATTTATTTTTCAATACATAATTCTCATAATCATCAATATCCTCAAAAGTTTCCGAGGCACTGATCTCCCAATTATGGATTCCTTCCTCGGCAAGTTTTACCCCGGAAACATCGTACTTAGCAGCAACAAATTTAATCTTCGCATCCGCACCATTAGGATCCGTTGTCACCATGCGGCCAAACACATCATTTAGTCGATCAAGATTCTTCTTCACCACCTTTTCCGTTATCTTGAACGAAGGCACTCCCACCTGCTCCGTAGGATTAAGAACATGAAATATCACGGGAAACACTAATTCCTCATACTCCTGTTTCGGTAGCTCCCGGATTCGAATAGCGATCTTTTCACTTTCCAGTTCTCCCGATTTAGCATAGAAATAAACCGTTCTCTCCGTTGCATCTGTCGTTGAATAAACGGCATCCGGAATTTCATTCCCGCTTTCATCATACAATTTCAAAGCTCCTGCCGGAATAACATCTTCCGGAATTTTGAAGGTATCACAAACCACACGGGGATCATACATGATTGTATCGTTATCCACGCCCTTATACTGAGCCCAATAATCCGGTAACTCCTTTATCCCGAAGGCTGTAATATAAAAACACATCTTCGCCTTTCCATCCGGAAGTAACATCTTATGATCCGCCCGAATCGATAATAATTTTATATCACTTAACGAAACCGGATTCTCGTAAAATTTGTCATCATGATCACACGAGACAAACAAAACGAACAATACAAAAAATGATAATATTCTATTCATATACAACCTCTTTATCAGTTCAAATTTCCCCAACCGGGATTCTGTTCTATTTTATTATTGTAATCCAGCTCTACCCCGTTCGGAATAGGCAAAGCATAACGATAATCATCTGATTTCAATTTATAAACTTCCGTACCTTCTCCCTCTTTACTCATTCCGACCCTACTGGTTCCGATTCCCAACCTCTTCATGTCCACCCAACGAGTTCCAGCCTCATAACAAAACTCCTTTCGTCTTTCGTTCAGAATCTCACCTAACACATCCTCTCCTGAATAATTCTCAAAACCGATAATTCTTGCCCTTTTAAAGGTTTCCAACATATCCTTAGCCTCCGCAACCCGATTTTGCCGACACTTGGCCTCCGCATTAATCAAATACATCTCAGCCGTACGGAAAAGAACTGTAACCTCATTAATTGATCTCGTATATCCCGGTTTATTGATGTAATGTATCGTCCGGCCTTCTTCTTCCTCCGTCTTAAACCAAGCCTCCCGACGTATATCTTCCTCGTCATACATATCAAGTAACTCGTTAGAAACTCGCTGGGCTTTTCCCTCTGCCCAAATACCGGAAAAAATATCACCAAAACCACATGATATTCGATAGGTCATCCGGAGTTGATAATTAGCTCCTCCCACTTGATATTCTCGGACTGTCCCGGAAAACATATTAAAAAGAATATCTTCCCGATTTTCAGGCTCATAACCTGCTATTAACTCTCCGGAATATTTCTCGGCATTTGCCCAGTCACTCTCTTCCGCAGCTGCAGAACCAGCCTTAAACATATACACTTGTGCTAAAATAGCTTTCACAATCCCCGGATAATAAAAAATATTCCATTTCTCTCTTATAGTTTCATACTCCAAGACATCTTCCAATTCACGAATCACAATTCTATAAACCTCTCGCTGGGACAACCGCCCTCCGGGAATAACATTTTCCGAATCCAAATTCAACGGAATTCCTAGCTTATCACTATTATAAGGAGCAAAGAATTGCAACAACTTGAATATATAATAAGCACGTATTGTTTTAACCTCACCCGTGATCGTTTCATACTCGGCTTGAGTATATCCTCCGGCTTTTTCTAAATCGTCAAGAATAACATTCAAAAAACCAATTGCCCCGTAACACTTTTCCCACAAAACACTTGCAAGCGAAACACCTTTCCAATCAATACATTCCGTGTACACGTTCATGGCCTTCTCCTCGATACTGGAATGATCCGAATAATAAGACATATTCATATCATCCTCGTACAGGCATAACTGGGTTGCCACATCATTATACAAGGGAAAACGGAAAACAGATCCTCCATAAGAAGGAGAAAGACCTCCTGTTGAATACGTTATCGCAGCCAAATAAGTCAACAATTCCGTTTTTACGTCTTCCAAATTCGCCACAACCCTTTTATTCTTCGGTACGAGATTCAAAAAATCCTTACATCCCACAATACCGAATACCAGTATGCACATTATAATCCAACCTCTTTTCATAATTCATTCTCATTAAATTCCTATATTCAAAGAAATCATATACTTTTTGGAATTAGGGTAACTAAATCCCCCAAAATTCTCCGGGTCCAAGCCAGAATAACCGGATATGGTAAACACATCCCGAACATTAAAATTCACCCGTAGTGACGTGAGTGAAAATTTCTGACAAATCTTTGAAGGTACCCGATAACCAAGCGAGATACTTGTACATTTCAAAAAATCACCACTTTCCAATTTCAGATCGTACCACTCACTATAAAGAGATGAAAATTCTCCTCCAGCAGAATAAACCGGAATATCCGTAATATCTCCCGGCTTCCGCCAGCGAGTAGTCTCTTTTCTCAACACGTTCTGACTAGCAGAAGAAACCATTCCACCCGCAGATGTTGCATAATAGGCTGCCGTAATTTTATGCCCAAGCATAAAAGTAAAATTCGCGTCAAAAGTAAAATTCTTCCAAGCTAGATTTGTCCGAAATCCTCCATTGACAGTCGGGTAACTATTTCCCAGGTTCTCTTTTATACTTTCCCGATCTTTATTAACAACATCATCCATATCTAAAACCCATCGCCCATCTTCACGTTGATAACCAACAGGTTTATCCCGTTCACTATTATCTACAAATGCCAACGTATGACCTGTACGTGGGTCAATGCCTGCGAAACGATACCCAAACCATGCATTTGTCGAAGCCCCCTCAACAGGCGTTGTTTTATCGTATCCTTTAGGAACCTCTGAAATATCTTTATAGTACGTTTTTATCACCTTACTCTTGTTCATCCCTACATTAAAGTCCACCTTCCAAAATAATTCCCTCGTACGAAGAACCTGAGAATTCATGGAAAATTCCCAACCGTAATTCCTAACCGACGAACTATTATATTTTATACTACTTACTCCCACGGAAATAGGCAAATTTTTCGTGTCCAGCAAATTACGTGTCACGTTATTATAATAATTCACCGTTCCCCGGATTCGACGATTCAGTAACGCGAAATCAACACCCACACTCCGGTCTTCCTTTTTCTGCCACTTCACGGACGGATTCTTTGGTTGAATATAAGTCGGAATATCATAACCAAAATACTCGTCTGTCGACATAAAAGTCATCACACCAAACGGCAAAGCATTTTTATCAATGCTCCCCGTGTAACCATACGATAACCGGAATGCCAATTCATCCAGCCAAGAAATCTTTTTCATAAATCCCTCTTCGTACACGTTGTATTTAAAACTGGCATTCCACAATGGGGAAAAACGATTAGCCGTACCGATAATATCAGCACCATCCATACGAATACTTCCGGCAACAACATACCGATCCAAAAAACTATACGACCCTGAAACAAAGAATGAAACGCTCCGGTTCCGAGATTCAGATAATCCATCCAGCAAATTCAGAATCTTCCTTTTCACATCCTCAAGCATTCTTTGAAATGCTGGACGGTCAAAGTTCGTTCCACTGTATCCATCGTCGATATATTCCTCGACCAGCTGAATCTCTTTGTGCTGTTTTACAAAATCGTTAATGAGACTTCTTTGATTGCGGATGCTGTCACTCTCCAGTTTGTCTCCATCCTCTCTGGATAACCGGAGATAATCCGCTGCTAAAATAGACTTTTGATTGAAATACATAAAGCCATCAACCTCCTACTTTACTCGCTCTGTGGCGGTGTAAACCAAGAAATTCACGGCTCCTTGAATGCTTTTAAATTTTGACCCACATCCATATTAACATAACTTCTGGATTACTACCATACCTTTTTCTTTCTTTTTTCGATTATTTTTTCTGGACGATTTTTCTTTTACATGGAGATACATCTGCTCAGGCTTTCTTCCAGAGAGCATTTTCCTGCAAAGCTGATCTTCACAACTATCCCATGTGATTTATAGCAATACGGATTTTTAATCTGCTTGATATAATCTGCAATCCTTTCTGCCTGCGGTAATTCTTCATGAATCTCCACATCATCCAGCTCTGCTAACGTACTTTTATCTACGGTACGGATGTCCACTGCTGCCATTTCCTGCAATTCTTCCAGTGTAGGCATTTCTATATTTTTCATCTGGCTACCTCCTGTGATCTCTCTTTTTCTACTAATCACAGCTGGCAGAGGGCAAAATGTCAGATGAATTTTCACTTTTTTTATTTTTTTACATTTTTACCTGTCTTTTTGATGTCTCCCACGCATGATTATGGGAAGGGATTCTCTCTTAGAGCAAGTTTCGCAATGTCAGACAAAAACCCCTCCGGGATTTTTTCTGCCTTGCAACTTGATGGGGATTTCGTTTCCCCATACCCTCGACCGCAATCAAAGATATGCGTATTGGTTCCCATTGCCATGGTCACAGCGTGATGATTCTTCATCACTTACTTTCACAGCAAGCTGTAATTTTTTTCTTTCCTGTGTGGAACCTATGTGCAGAAAGGAGTATCCAATGACAAGACCACAAAAAGAATCTGATATGAAACGGGAACACCGGGTAACAATCCGCCTGACTGACACTGAATTTTCTATTATAGAAAATACGGCAGAACAGGCAGACATGTCTATTTCCGAGTACATGCGAAAACAAATTATGGAGGGACAGGTCAATACTAAATTTGAGATTGTTGCAGATGTCAAAGAAATAAAAAAGCTGATTGGTGAATTGGGTAAGATAGGAAGCAACCTCAATCAGATTGCCCGATATTTTAATCAAGGTGGGATTATCTCCTCAGAAATGAGAAAAGAGATAAAAAAATCTCTCCGGGATATTTATGAGATGAAATATGAAGTGATGAGAATGGCAGGTGATTTCCGTGGCAGTGATTAAACATATCGCAAGCAAAAATGCTGACTATGGAGAATCCGAACGGTATCTCATCTTCCAGCATAATGAATACACCCAAAAACCAATCCTCGATGATGAGGGACATATGATATTACGAGATGAATATTACCTGGATGGTCTGAACTGTGATCCGTTTACCTTTGCATCTGAATGTCAAGAACTAAACAGCTATTACCATAAAAATAAAAATTTCAATGAGATCAAGTCTCATCATTACATTATCAGCTTTGACCCAAAAGACAAAGAGGAATGTGGACTGACTGGTGAACGGGCACAGCAGCTGGGACTGACTTTTGCAAAGAAGAACTTTCCCGGTCATCAGGCTTTAGTCTGCACACATACAGATGGTCACAACGAAAGTGGCAATATCCATGTACATATTGTGATCAACAGCCTTCGAAAATATGACGTACCGCAAGAA
>ENA-OPBW01001025-OPBW01001025.1-human-gut-metagenome-genome-assembly--contig:-NODE-1025-length-16809-cov-2.843202_pt1 | contig 16809 bp, 18 predicted proteins | sample MGYA00241070_ERZ501456 | MGnify/ENA primary metagenome ERZ501456 (study PRJEB25962, sample SAMEA2042624) | human gut metagenome | biome: human gut; feature: human-associated habitat; material: faeces...
TCCGCTATGCGCTCTCACGGGAGTCCGTGTGCGCCACCGCTTCGCGGGGCTTATGGCCCTTAGGTTGTGGATTTATTTACTTCTTAATGGGCATAAGTGCCGGTTTACGGGGTGCACATGCTCTTGTGAGAGCGCATAGCGGAGTCACTTAGATACTGTAGAATTATGCTTCACACGCAAAAATGCCCCGCCATGGACGGCGGGGCAAGGCGTTATGCGCCACGGACGGCGCATAAAAGCCGGTTTTGTCAAGCATAGAAAACATAAAAAGCATAATTCGTACAGTATCTTAGTGATGCAGCGTAGCGAACACGAGAGCATGTGCACCCCGGAAACCGGCACTTAGGCCACATATAACAGTTACAAATCAGTTCTGGCCATAGTATGCGTTAGCACCATGCTTACGGTAGAAATGCTTCTCCTTTATGTTGTCCGGGGCTGGCTTCACGTCAGGATTTACTGACTCTGTGAGTCTGGCCATCTTTGCCACTTCCTCAAGGACAACGGCGTTGTGCACAGCCTCAGCTGCATCCTTTCCCCAGGCAAACGGTCCGTGATTCTGACAGAGCACAGCCGGTGTGTATACAGGATTGATTTTTCTGTTCTCAAATGTCTCTATGATGACAAGGCCTGTGTTTTTCTCATAGGCTTCGTTGATTTCCTCTGTGGTGAGATTTCTCGCACATGGAATTGAGCCTAGGAAATAGTCTGCGTGAGTGGTGCCGTAGAGTGGAATATCCCTGCCGGCCTGTGCCCAGGCAACTGCCTCAGGTGAGTGCGTATGTACAATTCCTCCGATATCCGGATACTTTTTGTAGAGCTCTAAGTGTGTTGCAGTGTCTGACGAAGGCTTGTATTTTCCCTCTATCTTATTTCCTTCAAGATCCATGACTACCATATCATCAGGGGTGAGCACATCATAATCCACTCCACTTGGCTTGATGACAAAATAGCCTGTTTCCCTGTCAATTCCACTGACATTGCCCCATGTATATGTGATAAGCCCTCTTCTTGGGAGCTCCATGTTTGCTTCGTAAACCTGTTTCTTTAATTCTTCAAGCATTTTTTGTTCCTCTCTTATTATTTTTTACTGCTATTACAGCGGAAGCGCCTTTACCATGGCACGCTCTGCCTCAATTGCTGCCTTATATGTATTTATGTACTCATCAAAGCCCTTTACATCATCAGGGTCCGGCTGCATTACTATGCCCTTTTCGCCATTAAATACCCTGTCTGAAAGATATTTTTCCAAAGGCTCTCCATCTGCTTTATTCACCATATAAGCTGCGAGCACTGCCATGCCCCACGGGCCGCCCTCTCCGGCTGTCTCCATGACCGCAACCGGTGCATCCATGGCTGCTGCAAGTATGCTCTGGCCCACACCCTTTGTCTTGAACAGACCACCATGACCGTAAAGTGTGTCTACCTTTACTTTTTCCTCTTTAAAGAGAATATCACAGCCGATTTTTAGTGTTGCAAGACTTGCATAGAGATGTGTGCGCATAAAGTTTGCAAGATTCATCCTTGCATCCGGCTTTCTGGCAAACATAGGTCTGCCCTCGTTGAGTCCGATGACAGGCTCTCCCGAGAAAAGGTTAAAGGCTACAAGGCCGCCACAGTCCTTATCGGCTGTAAGTGCATTGTTGTAGAGCTTTCCATATATGTCATTCATATCTATATCCATGCCAAACAGCTCTGAAAATTCCTTGAATAATCCCACCCATGCATTTAAGTCTGACGTACAGTTGTTGCAGTGCACCATAGCTACCGCATCTCCCGATGGTGTGGTGACCATATCAAGCTCCTCATGAACTGCCTTAAGTGCCTTTTCAAGCACCACCATAGCAAATACAGATGTGCCCGCTGATACATTTCCGGTACGCACTGCAACAGAATTGGTTGCGACCATTCCCGTGCCTGCGTCTCCCTCAGGCGGTGCAAGCAATATACCGCTCTCCAGATTGCCGCTTACATCAAGCCTTTTAGCGCCTTCCTCTGTCAGCGTACCTGCCTTTTCTCCAGCCGTAAGCACCTTTGGCAGAATGTCTCTTATATCCCATGGATATTCTTTTACCTTATCTAATGCTGCAAATTTATCAAGCATTGCCGCATCATAATCCCTGGTCTTAGAATCGATAGGAAACATGCCTGATGCCTCACCGACACCCATGACCTTTTCACCTGTGAGCTGCCAGTGAATATAGCCTGCCAATGTTGTGAAATATGATATCTTTGATACATGCTCTTCTTTATTTAATATAGCCTGATACAGATGCGCTATGCTCCACCTCTGCGGAATATTAAAGCCAAGCACCTCAGTAAGCTCTGCTGCAGCCTCACCTGTGATGGTATTTCTCCATGTCCGAAATGGCACAAGCAGATTATCCTCCTTGTCAAAAGGCAGATAGCCGTGCATCATGCCGGAAATACCGATTGCCGCAAGCTTTTTGATGGTAACTCCATACTTTTCCTTTGCATCCTGCGCCATTTTGCTGTAGCAGTCTGAAATGCCCTCCCAAATCATATCCAGGCTGTATGTCCAGATGCCGTCCACAAGCATGTTTTCCCAATCATGGGCACCTGTGGCTATAGGAGCATGATCCTCCCCGATAAGCACCGCCTTTATTCTGGTAGAACCGAACTCTATTCCGAGCACAGCCCTGCCGCTTTCAATAACACTTTTTACGTCTGACATAATATACCTCCACCTTGTAATGTAAATTTCTGAATAATTACCTTAAATTATTATACTGTAATTGTACAACGTTTTTCTTCAAAAGTAAACATAAGAAAACATAAATATACATAAATTTTAAAACGTTTTCAAAGGTGTTCAAAAGTGAATATCACTTTTTTTATTAAAATTTCAGATTATATTGATAGAATGTAAAAATTATGTTATGTTATATGTGTTTTGTGTAAACTAAATATGTATAACTGGAGCAAATAGTAAAACAAATTATTTTTACAAACGGAGGTAAACATGAACATTTACTCTATATTGCAGTTATGCGGTGGACTTGCCTTTTTCCTTTTCGGAATGCATGTTATGTCAGGCAGTCTTGAGAAGCTCGCAGGAGGCAATCTCCAAAAGATACTTAAGGAGGTAACCTCAAACCCTATCAAGAGCTTATTTTTTGGAGCAATAGTCACTATTGCAATCCAATCCTCATCCGCACTTACTGTTATGCTTGTCGGACTCGTAAACTCCGGCATCATGGAGCTTGCCCAGACTGTTGGTGTCATCATGGGTTCCAACATCGGAACCACTCTCACCGCATGGATTCTTAGTCTTTCAGGTATCGAAAGTGACAATCTGTTCATATCGATGTTAAAGCCTGAGAATTTCTCCCCTGTCATCGCGCTTATCGGTGTGATTATGATTATGGGAAGCAAGAAGGAAAAGCGCAAGGACGTTGGAATCATCATGGCAGGTTTTGCCGTACTCATGTATGGTATGCAGCTCATGAGCGGCGCTGTATCACCACTCGCAGATATGCCTGAATTTACCGGACTGCTCACCACCTTTAACAATCCATTCCTCGGAGTGCTTGTAGGTGCTGTATTTACCGGAGTCATCCAGTCATCTGCCGCATCAGTTGGTGTGCTGCAGGCTTTAGCCATGACAGGCGCTATCTCATATAGCATGGCTATCCCGATCATCATGGGTCAGAACATCGGTACATGCGTGACTGCACTGCTTTCGTCAATCGGCGTAAACAAAAACGCCAAGAGAGTATCCATCATCCACATCAGCTTCAATCTGTTCGGTACAGCAATAGGACTTGTAGTATACTGTATCGCACGTTATGCTGTTGATCTGACATTATTTAATGACAGCATTACTCCTGTAATGATTGCGGTGTTCCACTCAATCTTCAACATCGCTACCACTATTATCCTTCTTCCGTTTAGCAATACTCTTGTAAAGATTGCTAAGAAGCTTGTCACAACTGACAACGCAGACGGACAGGTCGTACTCGACGAGAGACTTTTACTCTCACCTGGACTTGCTGTCAAAGAATGTCTTGAGAAAACAAACGAGATGGCTGAGCTTGCAAGAGACAGCTTCAAGAATGCTTTAGACCTCTTTGACAATTACTCAGATTCAAAGTTTGATGATATTGAAGTCATGGAAGAGCAACTTGATTACTTAGAGGATCAGCTTGACACCTTCCTCATTCACTTATCCGGAAAGGATGTTTCTGAGGGCGGCAACAACGAGATTTCAAAGATGCTTCATGCAATCAATGACTTCGAGAGAATCGGAGATCATGCGATAAATATGGCAAAGCTTGCCAAGCAGATTAATGACAACAAGCTTGAATTTTCAAAGAACGCAAGAAAAGAGCTCACGGTGCTCAACAATGCTCTGCGCGAGATTCTCACTCTCACTGTAGAGGCATTTAGCAAAAACGATTTGACAGAGGCAGTCAAGGTTGAGCCGCTTGAGCAGGTTATTGACGATCTCACCAAGGAGATTAGAAATTATCATATCGAGCGTCTTCAGAAGGGCAAATGTGACAGCAGACTCGGCGTATTCCTCACAGATTACATCACAAACTGTGAGAGAGCTTCGGATCACTGCTCAAACATTGCTGTATGCCTGATTCAGACACACAACTCATCATTCGAGACACATGATTATCTCAATGAGCTTAAGGCCGGACAGGAGCCTGCATTTGTAGGTCAGTTCACCATGTATCAGGGCAAATATCATCTTGATGAGGATTATAAAAAAGCAAAGAGTAAAAAATCATCGAAATAATATAACGTAATTAAAAAGCAGGATTTCAGAATCCTGCTTTTTTATTATCGTCTGGATATGAAATGCTTCACAATCGTATAAAGCACTATGATGCATGCAAACACATATCCCATCACACCAAGCGCCGGTATGCCAAGTATCTTAGGTGTCATATCTGTGGTACATACTATGCTTGAGCTGATTAGAAGTGCCATAACCCATAAGCCCATGACGATATTTCTCACCAGCCTGTGTAAAAGCCTCGCAAGCTCATCAGAAGCATGCATGTCAAGATTTATGCGTGTCTGCCCTCTTTGATATTCCTCGAGTATCTGCGCCATTCTCTCCGGCAGCTCTGCCATACGGTGAGCTGATTTGTATGCTGTCTTCCCGGCTTTTTTAAGCTCGCCCTTCAAATCAAAATTCTTAAACATCTCCTGCCTTATCCTTGCAGAAGCAATCCCAACCATGTTTATGCCCGGTGCAATATCCGCAAGCACTCCCTCTATCTGAGTGATGCCCCTCGCAAGCATTGTAAAACCATGCGGCATAACAATGCGGTTGTTCTTCATTACCTCCAAAAGCTCCTGAATAAACTCTGCAACATCGACCTGTCCCATATCCAGACTGCCGTATTTATTTATGATTATTTTGATATCCTTGTACAGCTTTGCCCTGTCAGGCTCACCCTTAAAGTCACCAATTGCAAGCACCGCATCCTCTATCATGCCGATATCGTTCATGGCGATGCCGTAAACAGCATTGCTCAGTTCCTTTTTGTCATGCTCAGAAAGCCTTCCCATCATGCCCATATCAATCCAGACAATTTTGCCATCCCTTATCCTTACATTGCCCGGATGCGGGTCCGCATGGAAGAAGCCATCCTCTATCACCTGCCTGATATAGTTGTCAATCAGCTTGCTGCCTATCTCCTCAAGATCATAGCCATCCTTTAAAAGCCCCTCCTTGTCATCGATATTAAAGCCCTTTATATACTCCATGACAAGTACATGTGATGTGGTATACTTGCGGTAAAGCTTTGGTGTGGCTACAAATGCAACATCCCTGTTATTGCCGGCAAACTCCTCAATATTGGATGCCTCAAGCAGGAAATTCATCTCCTCCTGTGCCACAGCCCACATCTCATCAAGCACCATGTCAAAATCCACAATGCCCTTTATAGAGATGGGCGGCACAAGCTTAACCGCCTTGTGAAGCAGCGCCATGTCCTTTGACATCACCTCGTGAATGCCCTTCCTTTGCACCTTCACAACCACCTGCTCACCGGTTTTAAGTGTGGCCCTGTGCACCTGCGCTATAGAAGCTGCCCCAAGAGGCTTTTTATCTATTGAAGCAAAAACATCCTTCCATGAATAGCCAAATGAAGCATCTATGACAGCCTCCACCTGTTCAAACGGCATCGGCTCCACATCTGAGCATAGCTTCATAAGCTCCTCACAATATTCCTTTGGCAGAATATCCGAGTGAAGCGACATTATCTGTCCAAGCTTAATATAGGTAGGTCCCAGCTCCTGCAATATAAGTCTGAATTTTTCGGGTGTAAGTCCATGCGTGAGCTTGTACTTCTTAAGTACCGCTGTCATCTCCTTCAGGCGGCTATCCATACTAGTTCACGCTTTCCTCTTTATCGTCCTCAGCTTCTATTTTTATATCCACTGTCTGTGATTCTCCACCGGAAGCACTTTTTCCATCGGCTGAAGTATCTGTTACAATGTCCTCATCCTCGAAAACGCTTTCATCAGCTTCTTGATCCACGTCAGCCTCATCCATCTGTGCAAGCTTGCTCTTTAAAGCCTGTATCTGTTCAGGTGTCATCTTGTCCAAAAGCTCCTCGAGCTCCTCCGGTGACTGTGGCTTAACAGATACATTTACATTTTTCTTTACTGTGTCCTTGATATTGTGCTTAAGCTCCTGATTGAGTACCTTGCCCTGCTCGACAGTCAGCTCACCTCTCTTGACCATCTCATCGAGCACTTCCTTTGATTTCTCAGCAGTCACTGCCACTGTTCCTATTCCTGCAAGTAAAATCTTCTTTAATCCGTCTGTAAGTCTTTCCATGGTAAAATCCTCCGTTTCCTGTTATTTAAAATTGATTGCTCCGAATAAGCTCCTTATAAAGAACATCAAAAATATTCGCTGCTCATATTGATGATACCTTTTGACCCTTTAATCATCATAATAGAGAAGCAATCCTTGGCATAAAAATGATAAGTCCAACTATCGCAGCCATTATTGCTGCCACAAGCACTGCTCCTGCTGCCGTGTCCTTAGCTACCTTGGCAAGCGGCTTTCGCTCTGTCGTTACCAAATCTACAACTGACTCAATCGCAGTGTTGACCAGCTCCAGGGCTATCACCAATCCAAACAGCGTCAGGCAGATGCACCACTCAGTCGGTGTTATCCCAAGTACCGCTCCTGCTATCACTACAAGTATCGCGACAGTACAGTGTATCTTGATATTGCGCTCATTTCTGATGCATGTAAATATACCCTCGAAGGCATAGCCGAAGCTTTTGTACAGAGGTGGTTTCTTTGCTTTTTTCATGTTGATACCTCTCGTGATTTAATTTGGGAATTAGTTTTGATGCCTTTTACTATGGTACTATTGTATAACTTTTTGGTTCAAAATAAAAGAGGATTGTGCAATATTGTTCAAAAAAACAGAAGTTACTGACATTTTAAATAATTTTATTACAAACACTTTGCCAGCACTTTAAATATTCCTTATTGACATTACGAATTTATCGTACTAACCTAAACACGTAAAATATATAAGGTATACATCGAATTGCATGCAAGAATGCATCGATGATACCTTTTGACCCTTTAATCATATAGTTATAAAGGTAATCAGATATGAAAAATTTACATTCAGATAAAATAAAAACAGCAAACCTGCATACTACAACCAATCATATTTATACAAATACTAAACTTCGAAAGCTTTTGGTTCCGATAATAATAGAGCAGCTATTGGCCTCTCTTATGGGAACTGTGGATACAATGATGGTCAGCAATGTAGGTTCTGCCGCTATCTCAGCGGTCTCGCTTGTAGACTCAATCAATATCCTTGTCATACAGGCACTTTCAGCGCTTGCCGCCGGTGGTGCGATTCTCTGTTCGCAGTATCTGGGAAGTCACAATACAAAAGGTGCCCGCCATGCTGCAAGACAGGTATTTTTTGTCATGGCATTTCTGTCTGTACTTTTATCTGCTTTTTGTCTGATAACAAGAAAGTCGCTGCTTCGTGCCATATTTGGCGCTGTTGAAGCTGATGTAATGAGGAACTCACAGGTTTATTTCTTTTTTACATTGCTGTCATTTCCTTTTATAGGTCTCTATGATGCCGGCGCATCCATTATGCGCGCACAGAATAACAGTCGCAATCCTATGGTCATATCTGTTATTTCAAACTTTATGAATATCGGCGGCAACGCTATTCTGATTTTCGGCTTCGGTATGGGTGTTGAGGGAGCTGCTATTTCCACTCTCGTATCCCGAATATTCTGCGCGATTGTCGTTATCATACAGCTTCGAAGGGAAAATGAACCGATTTTCATAAAGAACTATATGTCTATACGCCCTGAATGGGGCCTGATTAAAAAAATCCTGCTCATCGGTATCCCATCAGGAATCGAAAACAGCATGTTCCAGTTTGGAAAGCTGGCTATCCAGTCTACTGTATCCACTCTTGGAACCGTGGCCATCGCAGCCCAGGCCATGACCAATATCCTCGAAAACTTAAATGGCATTGCCGCTATCGGAATAGGAATAGGTCTTATGACTGTTGTAGGACAGTGTCTGGGTGCCGGCAGAAAGGATGAAGCCATCTACTATATCAAAAAACTGTCACTGGTGTCTGAGGTCGTAATCATTGCCAGCTGTCTGATTATTTTCATACTCACAAAGCCCATTACAATGCTTGCCGGAATGGAATCTGCCAGTGCACGGCTCTGCTTTGAGATGGTTACCTTTATCACAATTGTCAAGCCAATCTGCTGGGTACCATCCTTCATCCCGCCATATGGACTGCGTGCCGCAGGCGATGTGAAATTCTCCATGATTGTATCCTGCTGCACAATGTGGCTTTGCCGTGTAAGCCTGTGCATATACCTCTGCCGTGTATGGGGCTTTGGTCCGATTGCAGTGTGGATTGGCATGGCTTGTGACTGGATGCTTCGTTCTATTATATTTACTGCCAGATTCCACTCAAGAAAATGGCTGAATCATCATGTGATTGATTGATAATAACAAGCTATACTATGCTCTATTCACAAATCTGTATAATATAAGTAAAGGAAAAACATGAAAAACTATCAACCGGACTATTACAACAATTTCAAATGTATTGCTGACAAATGCAGTATCACATGCTGTCAGGAGTGGAAAATTGCAGTAGATGACGCTACAAACCGCAAATGGAAGAAGCTTTCTCCTCCGGATACTTTATCTGCAGCCCCTTTTTCTGCTGATAAAGTGTCTGGAAAAAGTGACAATCTAAGCTCATACACATGCCATAAGGATGGCAGTCTGGTTATTAAACTAGACGAAAAACACCGGTGTCCGTTTCTTTCAAAGGATAAGCTATGTCATCTTGTAATGACATACTCAGATGAAGTGCTTTCAGAGACATGTGCACTGTTTCCCAGAGAAATCCACCGGTTTTCAACACATGAAGAACGAACACTCATGCCATGCTGTCCGGCAGTTATCGACCTGTGGTGCGAAAAACCTGTCACATTTCCTGTAATATCCGAAACCCGGAATAATTTATCTACGGCATTTTTAATCCGTGATAATCTGATTAAACTGATATCTGACCAAGGGCTTTCAGTGGAGCTGGCTTTGCTTGATGGGCTTTACATTTTATTGGAATTACATAAAAACCAGCCGGTCTCCAATGCACATATACAGGAATATTTTTCCAACCAGACGCTTAATGAACTGAATACCGCCATGGAAGATATCCATATCCCGGACGAAGATACATTTATCGAATGCAATGAGCTGCTTCAGGATTTATCAGTAAATTATCGTAAAGAGGGTTTATACACAGCCTTTCTTCAGCCTGTACTGACCGAGGCTTGTAAATACTCCAATATTTATTCACAGTCAGATAACAATTACATGAGCCAAAGCTTACAAACATCGCAGAAGCATTTTTGCTCATTGCTCACAGATTATGACATTGTTTTTCGCAATTATCTGGCAAACGAGCTGTTTTCTGACCTGATATCGCCTGAAACAGCATCCACTAAAAAGATTGTTGAACACATAATTATCAAAATGCAATGGATTATGATTGAATACACTGCTATCCGTCAAAGTCTTTTCCTGTGGTACAGTCACAATGCCAATAGTCCGTTGACATATGAAACCATCAGAGAGCATATTGTCATCATCTCACGCATGACAGGATATGATGACGATGACATACGTGAATATCTGGAAAACAGCTTTGCAAAGCTCATATGGGATTGGGGCTACGCCGCACTCATTATGGGAATTAGAAAATAATTACAAAGGAGATTTTTACTATGAGAGAAACAATTTTAGGCAATCACATACGAAAGGTTCCTTCCGTTGCAGTTGGATGCATGCGCCTTTCTGAAAAATCTAAGGATGAGATGAATCATTTTATTCATGCAGCTTTGGAACAAGGCGCATATTTCTTTGATCACGCGGATATCTACGGTGGCGGTATGAGCGAAAGTATATTCGGCGAAGCGTTTGCAGATGATCCATCCCTAAAACGTGAAGATATGTATCTGCAGTCAAAATGTGGCATCCGCCAAGGCTTCTATGATTTCTCAAAGGAGCACATTCTGAAATCTGTCGATGGTATTTTACAACGACTCCATACAGATTATCTTGATCGGATGCACTCGTAGAACCGGAAGAGGTTGCCGCTGCATTTGACGTCCTGTTTGAAAGCGGAAAGGTTCGCAATTTTGGTGTTTCAAACCATAAGCCGATGCAGATTGAACTGCTACAGAAGTATGTACGCCAACCACTCGTTGTCAATCAGGTTCAGTTCAGCATTCCTGTTTCCAATCTTGTTGCAAACGGTATGGAGGTCAATATGGAAACACCCGGTTCAATTGATCACGATGGAAGTCTGCTCGATTACTGCCGACTCCACAATATCACTCTCCAGGCATGGTCTCCGTTTCAGATGCCGGCATGGAAAGGCTGCTTTCTCGGAAGCGACGAATACCCGGAACTGAATCAAAAACTTCAAGTGATAGCCGAAAAATATAATGTCAGCGATACTACTATTGCAGCTGCATGGATTTTACGCCATCCGGCAAATATGCAGATCATTACCGGAACTGCAAGCGAAAGCCGCCTGAAAGAAATTATCGCGGCATGCGATATTACTTTGACTCGCGAGGAATGGTATGAGCTGTACCTAGCGGCAGGTCACCTGCTTCCGTAGGGATTATCAGCATTATTTTTCAAAATGCTGATAATCCTTGGAATGCTTCCAATCGCCTCCCCACTCAAAACCATGCTCCATAAACAGCTTATAGCATAAATCATCATGGTCAATCTTGTGCAAAAAATCCTTGCTCCGGTCAACATAATCTGCGGCATTTGCAGGCTCAATTGACTGTTCTCCATCGACTGTTTTGACATAAGGATTGTAAAGAGTGTTGATATCCACCGCCATTCCCATTCCGTGCTTAGATATCTTCGTGGTGTGGGAAATAAATCTGAAATTGAAAGCCGATGAATTATTATCGCTCATAGATGCCTCATCATCTGCATCGTATTCATCAACGAGCCTGACTTTTTCTATTTGATATCCGGACTCATAGAGCTCCTTGAATATTTCAAGTACATCATCTGCAATATCTTTATTGACAACCAGCTCACCCTCATGCACCTGATTGTCAAAGCCTACATGTAATACATGTATATATCGCAGATTTTCTCTGGGGAGTGTGCAATCCGCCTTGTAGGATTTGCCCTGCATTTTTTCAAAAATGTCATCCGGGATTTCGGATATGAAAAATTGCTCTTTATTATTTTCATAAGTCTGATTCAGGATATCTGTTTCAGATGTACTCGTGTCAGGTGTATTCGTATCAGCTACACTCGTATCAGATATACTTGTGTCAGATATACTTGTGTCAGGTATATCTTCACATGTATTTTCTGATACATTTATAGATGTTTTATCATTATGCTCTTTCTTATGATTTTTAATGAATTCTCTGCCCGCAAGTGTGACGATAAGCAGCGATGCCGCAGCTGTGATTATTATGTTTGTGTGTTTTTTCATATTAGCTTTATGCCTTTCATATTGTTCGAAGCATTTCTAATCTCTATTTTAATAATGATAGTTTTTATTTACAATAGGCATTGTTAACAAACGTTATTAAACCATTTTGGGATTATAGGTGGTAACTGTGAAGATACCCAGGATTATTATAAAATTACAAATGTGTTGCTGGTAAATCCTGTTGCAGCCTCTCATATATTTTCTGTATATTTGGTTGGGTTGGAGTAAATTTTATTCCTCTTTTCAGCATTCCCAAAACTTTTCTTGCTTTTTGTTCAATTTCTTTTGTAGCATGTTCACTGGTTAAACGAAGATGATTACCTGCTATAGTGTATTCCCGTTCTATATATTTTTCTGAAATCGGAAACATATCCTGTATCAAAAAAGCGCTTTCATGACTATCATCAAGTTTCACAATGTGAATTATATCACAGGTTCTTCCTTTACCGGTTCTTTTACTTACTATTTTCTTATACTTATCAATCCGACTTGAAAGAGGAATCATCCAATATATTCCATTATAATTGCTATCTTCAAAACAATAGTAGTGTGGTCTATTTTGTTTTTTATTTCCTTTCAAATATGGATCCGACATATCCGAAAAAAAGCTATCTTTGATAATATAAAAACCATTCCTTATCATTTGTTAATCTCCACAAAAAAAGTCTCTTGCACTACGGCAAAAGACTTTTTCAACCCGACCATTTATATACCACATATCGGTCAGTGGTAAACTTTCAACCCGACCATTTATATACCACATATCGGTCAGTGGTAAACTTTCATCTATATCCTAACAATTCCAGCCAAAAAAGTCAATCAATCTTCAATTTATCTTTAATAATTTCCATTGTCACCTTACTGCAAAGTTTTCCTCCAAACTCACCGGCTTTCTTTAAAATCTCCAATTCTTCCTTCACGCAATCCTCATACACAGCCTTTGGTAGATTTTGTGCAACATGCTTCATATATTTCAATTCAAATTTCTCCGGTAAAATTCCATTATCAACAAGCTTATGATAGCACTTCATAACCCTTGCATCTGTTACAATCATGCGTATATACTCTTCTGCCTCTGCTTTTTCGTTCAATTTATTCGGATCTTCAAGTTTCCTTTTATGATTCTTCTTCTGCGTTTCCTTGAACTCTGGATTTACATATTTTAATATATGCGGACCTCTCTCCTGCTCCAGTGCAGTCTGATTCTTTATGACGATTCCCTCTTGCTGCGTGCCATATGCCGGGTCATTGGCAAAGCTGAGACAATGGCTCCAACTCATAAATGGTCCATAGTATAATTCATGCGGATAAAAAAAATCATATTTTTCAGCAAATTTTTTAACAAAATCCTGTGAGAGCCATCTGCCTGAAACTGTATCATACACACTAAATAAATACCATTTGTTATAATTAGACTCGTCATAAATGACCGTATGGCTCACAAGCCACTCTCCAAAAAATATATAATTCGGATATTTAATAAATGGCCCCATATCCAGACTCTTAACATAAATCAAAAAACCTCTCAACTGATTGCTGAAATCAAGTTCATTTTTACTGCTAAAACATCTCAGTCTATCCAGCTTTTTATCATAATATATACTTGAATTGGCCCCATCTATTTTCTCAGTGATACTGATTATATCTCCCTGTATAAATGCATCCGTATTTTTTTCAAGTGTCAGTGTATCATCGACAACCACGTCTTGTGTCCTTAGTCTTTGAATCTCAATATAATGTTTCATTTTACTCCCCTCTATTCATCCACATATATAACCATTGGTTGCCAAAACAATATCATATCCAATGGTTATTGTCAACATAAACATTGAAAAAAACGAAATTATAATTTATAATTTTTTATGATTACATTTAAGAACTTGAATATTGATTTTTTAAAAGGAGCTTACCTATGAAATTTCAACCTGAAAGATTAATCCAACTCAGAAATACACTAAATATAAATAAAGCAGAAGCCGCACGCCGCCTTAATATTTCGCCAATGGTATATGGCCGCTATGAAAATGGACAACGTGACCCTTCTTATCCTACAGTCTGTTTCATTGCGCATACATTTAATTGCAACGTAGATTTTCTTTACGGAATATCTGATAAGACAGATCCTGATTACATTATTGTTTCTTCATCCAATGACCCTGAGCTTTATTCCCTCATCAATATTATCAAACAGGACAGCAATGTAGAAGGCAGAATACTTACATATGCACGCAAGCTGCTAGAAAAATAAATATCCATGCCAATCAAAAAGAGCGATGTATATAAACTACATCGCCCTTTTATCTGATAATCATTATTCATTTTCATCTCATGAATAAAATAATTTGTTGAATTATTTGCCGAATTTCATGAACTGCCACATTGCTTACAGTTTCAAAATCAATCTCTTTCAACCCTTTCCCAAATAACTCTTCATATTGTCCTGATTTCTTTTCGTCATGATCCTTATATTTCGCTTTTCCAATAAGATAGGCATCTGAATTTGCCATATCAGGATAGAAATTTTCCGAAGTTTACTTTATACTGTTAAATACTATAAATTCATCCCACAATTCATCATAATTATCAAACTCATAATATCTGTCTGCAACTTTAAAATATTTACCTGGACTAATTGTCAGCGTTTCATCTGTCGCAAGATGGATAGTATAATAAGAAACAGCACCACTTGATAATGCTTTGTTTTCGTCTACTTCGTCACCAAGTTTTACTTGATTCAACAAATTTATAAACTCGATAACTTCATCATCTGAAAAAGAATACGAATAATTACCGTCTTTCCCGCCTGTAGTTCCTGTATGTTCTATTTGTTTGATTTCCGACGCCTAGAATATTTTTACATTTTAACAGCTCCTGACATTCCTTCTACAAAATACCGCTGAAAAAATAAGTATACGACTAATACAGGTACTACAGAAATTAATACGCCTGCACATAAATAGCCATAATCTGTTCCATGCTCTCCAACAAAAGTCATTAGCCCTACTGGAACAGTTTTCATTGTATTATCATTAATAATCACACTAGCCAGCAAATATTCATTCCACGTGGATAAAAAATCTGTAATAACAAGTGTTGCTATCGCCGGTTTTGCGATAGGAAAAATAATCCTATAAAAAAGCTGCCATTTACTACACCCATCAATATATGCCGCTTCATCAATATCTTTAGGTATACCATTAAAAAATCCTCTTAAAATTAATATTCCAAAAGATATTCCAAATCCAATATATACATAAAGTAATCCCCAATAAGTATTTAAAAGCCCCAATTTACTATAGATAATATTAATAGGAACCAGTGCGGTTTGCATCGGAAGCATCATTCCTACTAAAAAAAATATAAAAATCCCGGTTTTATGTTTAAGTTTAAGTCGTGTAAGTGCAAAAGCCGCTAAAGCTTCTACAAAAATCCCAATTGGAACCTTTATACATGAAATGATCAAATCATTTTTCATATACAGAAATAGATTTCCCTTTTTTATTGCATTAATAAAATTATCCCAGGCTGGCTTCTCAGGGAAACTAAACAAACTTACTCCTGTGTAAAAATCTGCTTTGCTTTTTATCGCCGTTGCAAATAATGTAAAAATAGGAATAATCCAAATAATCACCAAAAATACTAAAGCCAGGTATAAAATAATTTTTTTAATATATTTTTTTGTCTTTCCATTCATATTAATTTCTCCCGCATTATTTTTCTTTGGCTGTAAATGAAATATATGGAATAATTACTGCCAACATGATCAGTACCATAATACACGCCACGGCTGTTCCATATCCTACGTTATTATATTGAAAAACCTGGGAGTACATATAGGTAGACAGCATTTGCGTTGAATCTCCAGGTCCCCCTCCTGTAAGTCCTTGAACAACATCATAAACTTTTAATGCGGCTACAATCAGCGTTGCAATTACAATAACAAATGTTTCTTTCAGCAATGGCAATGTGACTAGCCAAAATTTCTTTATTCCATTCGCCCCATCAATTGTCGCTGCTTCTAAAATATCCGATGGTATTGCCTGCAGTCCAGCCAAGAACAATATCATTGGTTGTCCAATCGCTTGCCATAATGCAGCTATAAAAACGGCATATAAACTCAAATGCGGATCAGAAATCCACGCTTGACTGTATCCTATTCCAATCACTTCAAAAAAATCATTTATAAATCCCATTGTGGGGTTATAAATCCACCTCCATATAATTGCAACAGCAATTGGCGCTATTACACATGGAAAATAAAAAAATCCTCTAAAAAATGTTCTTCCCTTAAAATTTTTGTTTAAAATCACAGAAAACCCAAGTGAAACTGTCATGGTTACAAATATTGTTAATACAATCCAAATCAAATTATTACAAATAGCCTTATGAAACGTTGAGTCCTCTATAATTAGCCTAGAGTAGTTCTGAATCCCTACAAAGTTTCTAGTTCCTATCCCGTTCCATTCAAATAAACTAATAAAAAAAGAATAAAAAACTGGCGCTACAATCACAGACAAATAAATGATCCCCGCCGGAAGTAAAAATAGCCATACTGCTTTGTCTGTTTTTCTTAATTTTTTATTCAAAATATCACTTCCTTTACTTTTATTGGTAGAAATAATACATATACCTCTTTTAGATAAAGCTGTTATCACCAACAAGAGCGGGTGAATAATCGCCCACTCTTGTTTTTAATAGCCTTATTTACTATTATATGCTTCTATAGCAGCCTGGATTTCTCCGCCGGCTTGTG
>ENA-OPBW01001032-OPBW01001032.1-human-gut-metagenome-genome-assembly--contig:-NODE-1032-length-16680-cov-9.864301_pt1 | contig 16680 bp, 15 predicted proteins | sample MGYA00241070_ERZ501456 | MGnify/ENA primary metagenome ERZ501456 (study PRJEB25962, sample SAMEA2042624) | human gut metagenome | biome: human gut; feature: human-associated habitat; material: faeces...
CTACTTTGAGATCGACCCCTGTTTCGGCAGCAAGGACGACCTCCGTCGGCTGGTCTCAGGCTGCCACGAGCGTGGGATGCGCCTCGTGCTCGACGGCGTTTTCAATCACAGCGGCCCGGACTTCTTCGCTTTCCGTGACCTGGTCGAAAACGGTGAGGATTCCCGATACCGGGATTGGTATTATCCCAAGTCCTACCCACTGGATGTCTCTTCCCTGCCGAACTACGAGTGTTTTGCCTATGTCGGGAGCATGCCCAAGCTCAACACGGGCAATCCGGAGACGGCGCGATATCTCATAGACGTCGGCCTGTATTGGATAAGGGAGTTCGACATCGACGGTTGGAGGCTCGACGTGGCCAACGAGGTAAACCACGACTTTTGGCGTGTTTTCCGCCGCGAAGTCCGTGCGCTCAAGCCCGACGCGGTGCTCATAGGAGAGATTTGGGACGACGCGCGCTCCTTCCTCGAGGGCGAGCAGTTCGATTCGGCAATGAACTACAACCTCACCTTCGCCATTGACGACTTCTTCGCCTACGGCAAGCTCAACGCCCGCGATTTCGTGCAGCGCGTACAGCAGCTGCTCATCCGCTACCGGCGGAGGATACAGCAGGCGCAGCTGAACCTCATCGACAGCCACGACGTTCCGCGCTTCCTTACCAAGTGCGGAGGAGACGAACGTCGGCTCAGACTGGCGGCGCTGTTCCTGTTCACGCATCCCGGGGTACCCATGCTGTTCTACGGCGATGAGCGAGGGCTTTCCGGCTGGCATGAAGCAGAGTACAGGCAGGCCATGGACTGGAGCGGTAGCGAATGTCCGCTTTCGGACTTTATCCGGGAGGCCGCGGAGCTGCGGTACAGACACGTCAAGGCCATCCAATACGGCTGGCGCGAGCTCTTTTCCGACGAGAGGGCGCTGGCATATGAGGCGGAGCTGAACGGCCACGGCTTCACGATAGCCATGAACGTCTCCGAGGCCCCAAGAACGATAGAGCTCCAGGCGGGAGCCGGAAATACGAGCATCGAACTTGAAGCAATGTCCGCAAAAATTCTCGAATATTGACGGCATTGCGATTTTTTGTCCTAGGTTAAGCGCTTTACTTGCAGCTATTGGCAAATCAGCCGAACGAATAAATTCAAAAAGGAAAGGAAGAAAAACATGAAAAAGGTCCAGAAAACTCTTGCGCTGTTGCTCGCCGCAATGATGCTGCTCGCGCTTGCCGCCTGCGGCGGACCCGCGCCCGCGCCCACCGAGCCTCCCCCGGCAGACACCTCCGGCGATACGCCGCCCGCGGACGACGGCGTGGTCGTGCCCGAGGAGGGCGCCTCGCTCAAGCTCTGGTTCGACAACGACAACTACAACGAGAAGATAGTTGAGCTCTGGAACGCCAAGTATCCCGACATCCCGCTCACGGTCGAGAACGTCGGCACCACCGACTCCCGCACCAAAATAGAGCTCGACGGCCCCACCGGCATGGGAGCGGACGTCTTTGTCCAGGCGCACGACGGCGTTGCCATCTCCGCTCAGTCCGGCAACATTCTGGAGATCGACCTCTTCTCTGATGAGATACGCTCCGAGTTCGTGGAGAACGCTATCAACGCCGTGAGCTATGACGGCAAGATATACGCCTTCCCGCTGTCCATGAAGACGATAGTCATGTTCTACAACAAGGCCCTTGTGGACACCCCGGTCGATACCTGGGCGGAGATGAAAGAGTTTGCCGCCGAGTTCAACGACCCGGCGCAGAACAAGTTCGCATGCCTCTGGCAGGCCGTCGAGCCCTACTATGCCCATGGCTTCCTCGGCGGCTACGGTTACGACCTCTTCGGGCCCACGCATGACGACCCCGACCAGCTTGGCTGGGACAGCGCTGAGGCGGCCGAAGGTCTGGCCTTCTACAAGACGCTGCAGGAGGACGTCTACCCTGTCGCCTCCGCCGACGCGACCTGGGACGCCATGAACACCATGTTCTCCAGCGGCGCGGCCCCCTACGTCATCACCGGCCCCTGGTCCATAGCCGACTTCACCAATGCTGGCATCGACTTCGGCATCGCCCCGCTGCCCAAGATGGACAACGGCGTCCGGCCCAAGACCCTCTCCACCGTTGATACTGTCTGCGTCAGCGCCTATACCCAGTATCCCAAGGCCGCCATGCTGCTTGCCCAGTTCATCGCAACCGACCCCGACTGCCTCCAGCTGCTCTATGAGACGAGGAACGAGCTGAGCGCCAGCATCGAAGGCCAGAAACTCGACTTCTACGCCAACGACCCCTTCATGTCCAGCATCGCCGTAGCCGTGAACGACGCCCTGCCGCAGCCCTACATTCCCGAGATGTCTAACGTCTGGGCCCCGTATCAGAAAGCTGTCATAGCGGTCTGGGATGGGCTTCAGACTCCCGAAGAGGCCCTTGCCGCGGCAAGCGAGGAATTTTACAGTTCGCTCGTAGTAACTGAGTAATCCCCTCCAAACGGTTCGAGCAAAAATCCGCACGCCCTCTCCCGGCCCGGCCGGGAGAGGGCTGAAAGGAGCGTAAAATGCCTCACAGAAGTCAAAAATGGTCAGCCGGGCTGATGAGCGCGGTCATATGGGGCTCAGGTCAGCTCTGGAACAGGCAGTACATAAAGGCGGCCTTCTTTTTCCTGGCGCAGGTGGGGCTTATCGTCTCGCTTCCGTCGATGATACACGGCCTTTGGGGCCTCATCACCCTCGGCGAGACGGAGATGATAATCGAAGGCTCCAAGGTCACTCCGGGCGACAACTCCATCATACTGATGATACTCGGAATTGCCTGGGCGATCATAGCTGTTGTCTTTGTGCTGATCTACATAGGCTGTGTTTCAGACGCTGTCCGCGACCGGGGCAGGATAGAGCAGGGGCAGCACCTTCAGGGAACGAAGGAGTGGTTCCGCCGCTTCCGCGACCGTTCCTTCCCCTATGCCATGCTCATCCCCGCCGTCATACTCATACTCCTTTTTGTTGTCGTCCCCATTCTCTTCGGTTTCCTAATTGCCTTCACGAACTACTCGGCCCCGCACTATCTGCCGCCGCGCAGTCTGGTGGACTGGGTGGGCTTTTCAAACTTTGCGGATATGTTCCGGCTGCCCATGTGGAACGACACCTTCTGGGGCGTCCTGGGCTGGACGCTGCTCTGGAGCGTCATATCCACGCTCAGCTGCTATTTCGGCGGGCTGGGCATGGCCTGCCTCGTGAACAGCCGCCGCGTGAAATTCCGCAAATTCTGGCGCACCATCTACATACTGCCCTGGGCCATACCCGGGCTCATCTCCCTGCTCATCTTCCGCAACATGTTCAACGGCCAGTTTGGCCCCATAAACACTTTCCTGCGCTCTGCAGGGATCATATCTCAGAACATACCCTGGCTCTCGGACGCGACGCTGGCCAAGCTGGTCATCTTCGTCGTCAACTTCTGGCTGGGTTTCCCATACTTCATGACCATGATGTCCGGCGTCATGACCAGCATCTCGCCGGAGCTGCTGGAGGCCGCGAGGATAGACGGCGCTTCGCCAAGGCAGGAATTTCGCCGCATCACACTGCCGCTCGTGCTCTACTCCACCGCGCCGCTGCTCATTATGTCCTTCGCCACGAACTTCAATAACTTCAACGTCATCTACTTCCTGACGGACGGCAACCCGATAAACCCGAGCTACAAGTTTGCAGGCTCGACAGATATCCTCATAACCTGGATATACAAGCTCACAAAGGACAACCGCCAGTTCCAGATGGCGGCGGTCATGTCCATACTTGTCTTTGTGGTCATCGCCACCATATCCACCTGGAACTTCCTGCGCACAAAGTCTTTCAAAGAGGAGGACATGATGGGATGAGCAACTCAGCTTCAAATCTGTCCGCAAGGCGCAAAAAGTTCAGTGCCCGGGACGTCTTCGCCACCTTCGGCGTCTACGCGCTGCTCATTTTCATGGCGCTGCTCGTCCTGACGCCCATCGTCTGGATAATAGGCGCGTCCTTTAACCCCATGAGCAGCCTGCTCTCGGCCACGGCCTTCCCGGAAAATCCGACAGTGCTTCACTATGTTAAGCTAATCAAGGAGACAAAGTTCGTCTACTGGTACGCCAACACGCTGAAGATAGCCCTCATAAACATGGCCATCTCCGTCGTGCTCACGTCCATGACCTCCTATGTGTTCTCCCGCTTCCGCTTCAAGGGCAAGCGGGCGGGGCTGCTGTCGATACTCATATTGCAGATGTTCCCCAGCTTCATGGGCATGATGGCCACCTACAACATACTCTGGCAGCTGAACCTCCTGGACACGCACTTCGGCCTCATCCTCACCTACGCCGCCGGGCAGGTGCCCTACAACACCTGGCTCGTCAAGGGCTACCTCGCCAACATCCCGCGCAGCCTCGACGAGGCGGCGAAGCTCGACGGGGCCTCCAACCTGCGCATCTTCACGCAGATAGTGCTGCCGCTCATGAAACCCATACTCATCTTCGTAGCGCTCTCGCAGTTCATAACCCCGTGGATGGACTTCATCTTCCCGCGCATGATACTCTCCAGCCCGGAGAAAAAGACCCTCGCCATCGGACTTTACGACATGATAAACGCCAACACCAACAACAACTTCACCACTTTCGCCGCCGGCGCGATACTCGTCGCTGTACCTATAACCATTCTCTACGTCTGCCTGCAAAAATACCTCATCCAGGGCGTCACCGCGGGCGCCAACAAGTCCTGAAATGGAATACCGCTTTGGAAACTGCCGCGTGAGTGTCCTTACCGAGCGGCTGCTGCGGCTCGAATACGACGAGGACCGCGTCTTTGAGGACAGGCCGAGCCAGTTTGCGCTTGACCGCCGTTTCCCGGAGCCCTGTTGCAGCGCAAAGCTCCGGGGCGGCAGCCTCGAACTGCGCTCCGAGGGCTGCCGGGTCATCATCGGCGGCGGGCTGGAGTTGGAGGCCCTTACGGACGGCCTGAGCTGGCGCAGCGGGCAGAAACTGAATTGCCTTGGCGGCACGGCCCGGACGCTGGACAACGCCGACGGGGCCATAGGACTCGAGCCCGGCATCTTCTCAAGGGAAGGCGTCGGGCTCCTTTCGGATGACAGCCTGCTCTTCGGCGCGGACGGCGAGCTCCGGCCGAGGCGGCCGGGGACGCGGGATATCTATCTGTTCCTGTACGGCAGGCAGTTTGAGCGCGGCCTACGAGATTTTTACCGCCTCAGCGGACGTCCCCCGCTTCTCCCGCGCTTCGCCCTTGGCAACTGGTGGAGCCGCTTCTGGCCTTATACAACGGAGGAATACCTTGAGCTCATGGAGCGCTTTGCCGCCGAGGGAACGCCCTTTTCCGTGGCCGTGCTGGATATGGACTGGCACCTCACTCGCGTGCCGGAGGGATACAGCGGCTGGACGGGCTACACCTGGGACCGCGAGCTCATCCCGGAGCCGGACAAGCTGCTGTCGCGTCTGCACGGGCTGGGCCTGCACACCGCGTTGAACCTGCACCCGGCGGAGGGGGTGCAGCCCTTTGAGGAGCGTTACAATGAAGTCGCGGACTTCATGGGCGTCACCGGCGGCGGGACCATACCCTTCGACCTCAACGACCGCCGCTTCCGGCGCGCCTATTTTGAACTGCTGCTGCATCCGCTGGAGGATATGGGCGTGGACTTCTGGTGGATAGACTGGCAGCAGGGTACGCGCTCGACGGTCGAGGGCCTTGACCCGCTCTGGCTGCTCAACCACTGGCACTTTCTCGACGCCGCCCGCAGGGGGCGCAGGCCGCTCATCCTCTCGCGCTATGCCGGCCCCGGCTCACACAGGTACCCCGTCGGCTTCTCCGGGGACACGATAGCGAGCTGGGCCTCTCTGGACTTTCAGCCGCACTTCACCGCCGCTGCGGCGAACATAGGTTTCGGCTGGTGGAGCCATGACATAGGAGGACATATGGGCGATGGGCTCAGGGACGAGGAGCTTGCCTGCCGCTGGCTGCAATTCGGCGTGTTCTCGCCCATCTGCCGGCTGCACAGCACATGCAGCCCAGACGCAGGCAAGGAGCCCTGGCGTTACTCCCCTGAGATCGCAGAGATAATGCGCCGCTTTCTCGCCCTGCGGCACAGGCTGTTGCCCTATCTGCACTCCATGAACTGGCGCAGTCACCTTGAAGGTATACCGCTGGTCAGGCCGCTTTATCACGCATGGCCTGATCGTCCAGAAGCCTACGAGTATCCCAACGTGTATGAGTTCGGCTCGCAGCTGATAGTTGCCCCAGTGACCGCGCCCGGCGCTGGCGAGAAGCGCGCCGCCGAAGTACGTCTCTGGCTGCCCGATGGCCTGTGGTACGACTTTTTCACCGACGAAGTGTACGAGGGCGGACGCAGGCTCACACTGCGCTGTCCGCTCGAACGCATCCCCGTTTTCGTCCGTTCCGGAGGGATAGTCCCAATGCAGGAGCCGGACTGCACGGAAGATTTACCGGAGCGCATGACTTTGCACGTTTGGCCAGGTCAAGGCCGCTTCAGGCTGTGCGAGGGTGAGGAGCTCTGCCTTGAAGCTGCAATATACCAGAACGAGTCAGGCGTATACATCAAAGCCCGGTCAAGCCCTCCGGGCAGGAAGTACATCATCATCCGGCATACGTCCGGGAAAACTACGCTCAAATGTGAGGAGGGATATTGAAAACCATAACAGGATAACCCTTGATCGCAGATGGGAAATGTCATGAAAGGCAAGCTGCCGGAAAGGAGAACCAAGAAAGAGAAAAAACGCATTCTATCTCTGCTGCTATCCCTGCTTCTTATCACCGCGCTGCTCCTTACACCCGCTGGCGCACAGGGCTTTAACACCGAGCTATTATCTGTTACACAGAGCACTATTACCGACGACTACCTCGGACCTGTCACACCGAAGGATGTAATCTATCAAATAATAACTGACCGTTTCTACGACGGCGACCCGACAAACAACATTCCAGCAGGCTTTGACCCGGACCTGTTTGACGGCACCGGTACCGACATCCGACTCTATCAGGGCGGCGACTGGCAAGGCATAATCGACCAGATACCCTATCTTAAGAGCATGGGCATAACCGCGGTCTGGATCTCCGCGCCCTATGCCAACCGCGACCAGGCGACCCATGACGGATGGACAAGCTACCACGGCTATCATGCCAGGAACTACTTCACGACCAATAAGCACTTCGGTACGATGGCTGAGTTCGACGAACTCCAGCAAGAGCTGACGGACGCCGGCATTAAACTAGTCATAGATTTTGTGACCAACCACTCCAGCGACAGCCGCTACGACGGCAAGATATACGAGCCCGACCGGAACGCTTCCGGCGAATTCGTCTTTGACGCCGCCGGTGAGCCGGTGGACTACAACAACGACGGCACAACAGAAAACCTCGTGGCCGACCCCAACAATGACACGAACGGTTGGTTCCACCACCTCGGCGACCGTGGCACGGACAATTCCACCTTTGGCTACCGCTTCAAGGAGCTGGCCTATCTCGCTGACTATTCCCAAGAAAATGCTGCCGTAGCAGAATATATGGAAGATGCGCTCAACTTCTGGGCAGAGAAAGGCATCAGCGGCATCCGCCACGATGCTACGCTCCATATGAACCCGGCTTTTGTCAAGAATGCAAAGGATGCTGTTGACTCCGAGAATGCGCCGATCACCCACTTTGGCGAGTTCTTCATAGGCAGGCCGGACAGCAAATACAGCGAGTACGCCAGTTTCCCGGACAGGACGGGCGTCACCAATCTGGACTTTGAATTTTACAACTCTGTAAACCAGACCTTCGGCAATTTCTCGCAGTCCATGACAGACTTTGCGAATATGCTCGAATACACTGACGACGACTATACATACGAAAATCAGTTCGTCACCTTCATCGACAACCACGACGTCACCAGGTTCAGATACGTGCAGTCAAACGACAAGCCCTTCCACGCCGCCATCGCCGCGCTGCTTACGTGCAGGGGCACTCCCAACATATACTACGGCACCGAGCAATACCTGAGTGCTCCCGACAGCGGAGCGGGTCGCATTTACATGGGCGCAGTCTCCGATTTCGAGTCTACTACCGCCACCCAGCTCATAAAAGCGCTGTCCGATCTTCGGCAGGAGAACGACGCGCTGGCCTACGGCACGACTGACATCCTGTATTCCTCAAACGACGTGGTGGTCTACTCCAGGCAGTTTTACTCCAAACAGGTGATAGTTGCAATAAACCGTCAGCCCGACCAGAGCTTTACCGTACCCGCACTCAACACCACGCTGCCCAACGGCACTTATAATGACGTACTCAACGGCTTGCTGTACGGCGAGAGCGCGACTGTCAGCTCCGGTAGCCTCCAGAGCTTCACTCTCGGCGGCGGCGAGGTCTGCGTGTGGTCGTATAACCCCGATCTCGGCACCGACACTCCCAGAATAGGCAACGTTATCTCGACCATGGGGCGAGCTGGCAATACCGTATACATTTACGGCACAGGTCTTGGTGGAACACCAACAGTCAAATTCGGTGACGCGACAGCCACTGTAGTTTCTGCTTCCGATGAAATGATAGAGGCCATCGTTCCCGCCAATGCCGCCGTCGGTGAGAACACGATAACCGTGACCAAAGGTTCGAGCGTGAGCAACGGCTTCACCTACACCGTGCTCTCAGGCGACCCGAACCAGGTCATTTTCCACGTGAACGCCAACACGAACTACGGCGAGACCATCCACGTCGTCGGCTCCATCCCCGAGCTTGGGAGCTGGGACACGGACAAATGCACCGAGGCCATGATGTGCCCGAACTATCCTGAGTGGTTCCTGCACGTCAGCGTACCCGCGGACACGACTTTCTCGTTCAAATTCATTAAGAAGGATGCAAACGGAAATGTTACCTGGGAAAGCTGCGAGAACAGGGTCATCACCTCCTCCAGTAGCCCGGCCGGCACCATTGATACGCCGGTATACACCTGGGGAGTAAATTACACTTGACCGGGCAAAACAGGGGTCAGGGTCTGCAAGCAGTCCCTGACCCCTGTTGTTTTTTACGCCTCTTGGAACTCCATATCCGTCTCCACATCTTCCAGCAGCTTGTCGAGCGTAAGCTGCTGGGAGAGCCAGTCGGCCTCCTTTTCCTTCGGCACGATGACCGGCATCCGGTCATGGATGAAGCTGATGCCGTCGGCGGCTTCGCGGGTGAGGATGGTAAAGCGCGGCAGGGCTCCCGGCTCGGGCTTCGTGTAGAGGCCGCCGAGGTAGAGCAGCTCCTTGCCCTTCGGACGGATGGCGTACTTCACCTTGCCGTCCGCGCGGCGCTCCCACTCGAAGTAGCAGCTCGCCGGGATGAGGCAGCGGCGCAGCTGTGCGCTCTCGCGGAAAAGCTGCTTCTCCGCCGCCGTCTCGCTCCGAGCATTTATGACGAGGCCTCCGCCTTTTCGCTCAAAGCCCCAGCGCATGGGGAACACCGCCGGCTTCAGCTGACGGTTATTCGCTATGACCGCCGCCGTGTCCGTGGGGAAGACCTCGCCGGTCTTGACCTCGTCAGATTTGCGCTTCGCCTCGGCTATCAGCTTCGCCAGCTCATCCATGTCGCTCTCAGGCTCCACATAGTATCTCCCGCACATCAGCTCTCCCGCCTTTCCACAAACCAGCGCCCGTCCTCGTTGAACAGATACGTCTCGCTGCGGCCTATCCTCACCGTGTACCTCGTCCCGGCCCCGCCAGCCTTGAGACTCGCGGCCCGGCGCATGTCCAGCACGCGGTCTATGCCGTAGACCCGTCCGTCCTCCCAGGTTATTGACAGCGGCATGATGCGCCCCTCCGTGTCGAAGCGCGCGTCCACGCCCACATATACCTTTGCCCTGTTTTCGGACATTATACCTCACCTCAGACCGCTTTGAAATATCCAACCGGGTGTATGACGTGCTCGTCCTTCGGGCTGATGTTCCGCAGCGTGGGGTCGCTCACGCACACGGCCCGGCCCACACAGTAATGCCCGAAGCGGCGGCGCAGGTCGTCCACCGAGCGCTCCAGCCGCTCACGCTTTTCCTGGCGCTCGCTGTCCTCGAAGATGCTGCACTGCACCGGCGTCGAGGCCGGGAGCAGGTCAGTCGCCCTCACGCCGATGGAGCGCAGGGGCTTGTGCCAGTCCCAATTCTCGCGCAGCAGCCGCATCGCCGCCTCGTGCAGCGTTGAGGCGAGGCAGGTCGGAGATTCGAGCTTGAGCTGACGCTCGAAGGACGCGAGCTCGTTGTCCCGGATGTGTACCTGAACGCCGCGGCAGAGGAAGCCGGACTCCCTCATGCGCTCGGCCACGCTCTCGCAGAGCATCCAGTAGACGATGCCCGCGTCCTCGTCGCAGCAGAGGTCGCGCGGCGTAGTCGTGCTGTTGCCTATGCTCTTGATGACCGCCTCGTCTCCGGCGCGAGCCACCGGAGAGCTGTCATAGCCCGTGGCGAAGTCGTGGAGGATGAGGCCCCACTTGCCGAGAAAACCACGCAGCATTGAGGGCGGGGCCGCGGCGATGTCGCCGATGGTGTGGATACCGCGCGAGGCCAGCTTGCGCTCAGTCGCACGGCCCACGCCGAGCAGGTCGGAGGCCGGGAGTGACCAGACCTTGTCGCGGTAGTTCTCCGGCGTGAACACGGTGACGGCGTCGGGCTTCTTGTAGTCCGAGCCGAGCTTGGCGAAGATCTTGTTCCAGGACGCGCCGACGGAGACGGTGATGCCGAGCTCGAACTTGACGCGCTCGCGTATCTCATTTGCAAGCGCCTCCATCCCGCGCTCGCGGAGTTTCTGCGTCCCGGTGACGTCGCACCAGACTTCGTCGAGGCCGAAGGGCTCAACAAGGTCGGTGTAATCCGCGTAGATCTCGCGGGCCATGCGCGAGAAGCGCAGGTAGCGGTCAAAGTGCGGCGGCACGATGTGCAGCTCCGGGCATTTCTGTTTTGCCTGCCAGAGCGCCTCGCCGGTCTTGACGCCGTAGCGCTTGGCGATCTGGTTTTTCGCCAGTATTATCCCATGCCTCGCCTCCACGTCCCCGCCCACCGCTACCGGCAGGTTCCGTATGGACGGGTCATAGAGGCACTCGATGGAGGCATAGCAGGCGTTCATGTCAATGTGCAGCACCGAGCGCACGAACTCACATCCTTATGAGATAGTAATTGCATTGTAACTCTCTTGTGCAGAGATGTAAAGAGGAAATAATATCTCATCAAGATATTGTTGAGAGCAAAAAGAGCCGGGACAGATAATCTGTCCCGGCTCAAAACCAAGCATCCGCAGGATGCGCCGCCGCATAGAATGTGCGCTCGGCGGGGCTGCGCCCCGGAGTGCGGCTTGTGTGAGTGTGTTGACAAAATATTCCTCTCGTTATGCGCCTCTGCCCTCGCTAATACTCGCTTTCGCAAGTTGCGTTTTGATAAGTTGGGTGTCTATGTAAATGAAACAAATACTTCAAGAAAGGAGTGGTACAAAAATGATTATTAGAGGATTTACAAGGAAGGGAGTGTTGCATTTAGATAATAATGCTTTTAGGTCGAGATCGTATTGCTTACGTTGGAGAGTTTCATCCTGTAGCAAGTGGCCAGAGACCAGTTATATGCTATATTCAGGCTTTTTTCTGTTATCTGGCACAGGGAGGACAGGCCGTACAGACGCTTCCGCCATCAAGTACAGACAGGATATAACTTCTGCGCGGTCTATTATTCTTAACATGTGATCCCAGGGCATCATATTTTCAATCTCAATGGTTTTAATCATATACTTACTAATCTATTTCCCATCGCTCCAGTTATAACAAAACATCTTGTGTTTTTCTTATTAATCTCCTATGTTACATTGCATATTAAGAAATGGTAAAAAAACGATAAAAAGGAGGATGCATCGTGAAAAGGACAATATGCATTTTGCTGGCAGTAACAATGTTGTTTATGCTGTCAAGTCCCGTTTTTGCCGTTGGAGTTGAGACCCGTGCAGCTGAAAGGCAAAACAGAATTGACGAGATTTTCAAAGAACTTAATGAGTTGGCGCTTGAGAAAAATTTACAGGATTCCGCGACATATAGTACATATAGTGCTTCTAGTACTACGCATTCAGAAGAACAAATGATGGCCATCAATGAAAGAATAAATGAATTAGATAGCCAGTTGGAATCGCTCGGGGTTCATAAAATTGACCCGGATTGCCAGGAAGACCTTGAACGTCTTAGCAATGTTATGTCGAACGCTGTTGCTGCTTCGACGTTGGAGGCCGGGCTTCGCACAGCGCCAGTTGAGGATCCACCCGACCTTGAAGAGCTGGCGACAAACTACAGTGTCTACCAGTATGACGAATCAATATATGTAGATAAGCGGTATTATGGTTCTTATATTGTCGTGCTGGACGAAAAAGGACGCGGCGGACTCACAAGCCTTACTGTTGAATCAAGATTGTGCGGTTCAAACTCAACAGTATTGTCTGATTTGCTAGAATACAACTTCAATTTTGGTTTTTCTCAATTTTTGGGGATTATACCTTATGGTTGGGCTGCAGAATGGTTAGTTGGTAACATTTTTACCGCTTTGAATTCATATAATGGCTCTACAATTGTCACTTGTCCCCCGGGTAATACAGCAATCTATACCATGCACATGGCGTCTGTTACGCAGATGACATATATTTATATATATGACGAGGCTTATTCCTCGTGGGTGTTGTGTGGTTCAAGAGCCCATAATATATCCTTCGCAAGAGCAGATACTTTAGCAGCAAATATAGGGGGCGACGCCGTCGTAGAAACATATGCTTTCCCTGACGTAACCTCAAGAACGGGGGAATCTCCTGCTTGGTATCTCCAAAATTACGTGCAGAACCATACATACAAATATGATCATCCTGGCTATTTCACAATTAATGGTATGAACGGGAGCAGCACAATATTTACTCCGGTGTACTTCTGGTCTCCAAATCTTATCCCTAATTAATCATTTTTCAATATGAATATAAAGAAAATACTATCCATATGCGTCCTGCTCGTTGTCGCGGTGGGTGTGCTTGTCTGGTATCATATCCCGATAAAAACTGCGGCAACCGTGGAATTATATTGCTCTGACCCGGCCGGCGGCGCGCTTGACGCCGAATTTGACCTCAGCGTATCCCGCTCGCTCTTTGCCCAGGACAAGCTCGACGGGACGATCCGCGTCGGGGACAGGGAATATGTCGTGTGGACCTGGCAGAAATACGGTTTTTTTGAAAGTATCCAGCGCAAATTTGAGGGGAGTATGAACATACCGGCCTTCGTTAATCCGGACAATTTCGGCCATGGCGTGGAGTTGCTGCTAAGCGATATCCTCTGGGTGAACAGCATCCAATTCGGCTCCGGCTATGAGATCGAGAATGTCAGCCTGCAGTTCACCTCCGATGATTACGTCGACGGCCTCTGGAGCAACTACACAGTGACTGCATAAAACAAGGGGGCCGTTGCTAGTAAGACAATGGCCCCCTTGCGAATGAAAATCTAGATTTGAAGAAATCCATACTTCTTTTTTTCATTTACATGGACACTCAACTTACCAAAATGCAACACGCGAAAGCGAATTTGTAGCCTTCGCGTGTTGCATTTTGTCTACCTTTTAGGTGCTATCTCAAATCCGAGTCTGAAGTGTGCCCTATTGCCAGCGCCATTTTATAGGTCAGAGACTGTTTATTCTCCGACATACCATTGACCAGCATGACTAAATCTTCTATAGTCTTATTGTGATATATTGTCTTATGCAGAATTGAAAGATCGTATCTGATACCTGACCTTCCGAACAGATAATCCAGTGATACTCCAAAAAAGTTTGCAAACTCCATTGCGCGTTCCACGGGCGGTAACGCAGCTCCTGTTTCATACGAGGAAATTGCGCTGCTTGAAATGTGCATTATATTTGCTAAATCTATTTGCGTAAGGCGGCGTTCTTCGCGCAGCTCTCTTAGCATTTCTCCAAACTGTGGCATCACATTACCCCCGCAACAATAGATGTTGCAATTATGCCACAAACAATTTATTATACTTCAAAATGCCAATATATTTTATGTTACAGATGATTTCCACAAATAATTATAGTTATATTGTAGTTTGCGCCAGTATAAGTGGAATGCAGCCGTTTAGCTTAGGATTCTGCATGTTGCAATGTAATACATATGGGTGTTTTCAACTAAAAAAGGCAGATATAGAGAGGTTTTGCCTTGCGCGGGGAGGGGATAGTCGGTGTTTATTATTATGGTTCTGTGCGATGATGAGGACAGCCGCCAATTTTTCATAGATCTATATAGAGAATACAGGCCTCTTATGTACAGCATTGCCATGAGATATGTCAATAATTTATCATCAGCCGAGGATTTGGTTCACGATGCGCTGGTAAAGCTCATTGAGAAAGAGGATACGATCACCAAACTTAGTCGTTGCACTTTGACATCTTACATTGTCTATACGGTAAGGAACTTGTCAAAAAACTATTTGCGACGGATGAATCTTGAGCAACGGCATTTTGTCGATGTTGATTTAAGTTCAAGCGATTTTCTTGCCATCGACAATGCTCCTTTGCCAGAGGAGGTAATTCTGATGAGTGAACACAGAGAAGAATTTATCGAGGTTTGGAACACACTTCCTAACGACACAAAATTCTTACTAGAGGGGAAGTACATACTTGGCCTTAGTGATAAGGAATTGGCTGCAGAATTTGATTGCAGTCCAAACAGTATAAGGATGAAGTTGACCAGGGCACGGCGGCAGGTAATAAAACTAGTCAAGGAAGGAGGGTTTAGCTTTGAGCCAGCGTGATCAGTTCGTTGAAAACTTTGAAGATGCCTTTATGTCTCTGTTTATGGCTGATATTGCAGAATACGAAGGCCAAAAATTCATAGAAGAAAATGAGAGACTTAAAAACGATCCTAACTTCAAAGTGCCGCTCGAATTAGATCGCCGCTGTCTTCGAACAATCAATAACACTGAACGGAAAAAGCGCATTCGGAGTACGGGTAAAAAGATATATAGAGTATTCAGTAAATTATCTGTCGCAGCTGTAATTGCTCTGGCGCTGTTCACTTCGGCGTATGCGGCATTTCCATCCGTAAGGGCAGCTACGCTAAATCTTCTGATTCAGGTCTCAGACGTTGCTACTGAGTTTACATTTGCCAATGAAAGTAATGAGCCGAGCGTCACTTCGATACCAAGTGATTCTGCACTTTATGCTGATATGGACATAGCAGGCTATGTACTCCCGGACTCAATTACTTCTAATTATGAGTTAACTGATAAAGGTAGCGACCAGGCTGGATCGTGGGTTTTGTTTAAAGGCGCAGATGACGCGCTTATTACTTTTGAGGTACAGCACGGAAAGGGTAATGCCGTTAATATAAATACTGAAAGTGCCGTTACTTCAGAAACAATAAACATAAGTCAATTTCAATCAGTTATTTCCCAGCAAGAAAGTGGAGTTGTAATTGGAGGTATAGCGGACAGTAGTAAGATCAATTTTATTTTGGTAACATTTGAGGGCGTAGATTTTGAATCATCACTTGTCATGATAGAAGACTTTTTAAATGAAAATTTGGAGGGAACAAAATGAAAAAAGCAACCTCAATATTAGTGTGCTGCGTGCTGCTGGTATCATGCCTCGCGCCCAACGTGTTTGCATTGGAAGAAAAGCCGTTTATAGGACAAGATAAAATTGAACCGAGATATGAAATTGTATCTACAATAACAGCGTCTCTAAACATATCCGATTCAGGGCGAGCTGACTGCACTGCAACTGTGCGTGTGCCTTCGGGCTACAAAGTTGAACTACTAGCGGAATTACAGCAAAAAGACGGCGGCAGGTGGGAGACCATTCATGACTGGGAAGCGTCGGGTAGTATCCGCATTTCTGTCTCTGGTCCATGGTATGTCGTGCCCGGCTATTCCTATCGCCTTCAAGTTACTGCTACCACATACGATTCTGACGGTAACTTTATTGAAGCTCCTGTCGAGTACTCGCCAATCAGCGATTATTAAGGATTAGCTGCATAAAACCAACCTCACAGCCAACTCACTTACCCCTCTCAATTTATAACCGGGATGGGAAAGCATGCGCCCTAGGCGCTGGCAGTGTTACGTAGCCAAATACCCCTGACCTCCTGTTTTGATCCCATCCAAATCAAAGCAGGAGGTCATTTTAATGGCATACAACTATGCTAAGGAAAAAAGAAAATTCGACGCTGAGTGGAAACGAAAAGCGTCCTGGTACAGAAAAGAAGGAATGAGCGAGGATAACATCGAGGCAATAAGACGCTTCGACCTAGAGCAATTCAACCGCGACAGAGCGTACGAGAGCCGCAGGCGTCCGTTGGAGACGACCTGCGGCTCTTGCTATACCCTGATGCCTGAGTTCAATTCCGGCCGCTGCGGCTGGATAGAGGGGCTGGATAATTCCCAGCTTTCTGCGAAGCTGTGTGAGCTGCCTGAGGCAGACCTGGAGCTTCTCACACTGCTCTGCGTTGACGGCCTCTCGCAAGAGCAGACGGCCCATGTGCTCAGGTGCACGCAGCAGGCGGTGTCGAAGAGACTGCGCAAAATCAAAAAATATTTGGCCTGAGGTTGTAAAAATCGCATTTTCGCTGCCTATATAGCGAAGGGACATTTTTGAGAGTTCCCCACAACTTAATACACGGTACAGCGAGCACAGAACCTGCGTGACCGGAGACGGTCAG
>ENA-OPBW01001042-OPBW01001042.1-human-gut-metagenome-genome-assembly--contig:-NODE-1042-length-16487-cov-4.041261_pt1 | contig 16487 bp, 20 predicted proteins | sample MGYA00241070_ERZ501456 | MGnify/ENA primary metagenome ERZ501456 (study PRJEB25962, sample SAMEA2042624) | human gut metagenome | biome: human gut; feature: human-associated habitat; material: faeces...
TGATATAATTTTATTGATATTAAATTACTTTTATAAAGCAACATAAAGTCAAATACTAACACGATAAAGATATTTTCAAATATAAAATATAGTGGTATACTATATACAAATAACAAAGGGAGGTTATTAAAATGAAAGGTTTAACAGTAAAAGATATTAATAGGATTGTACATGCTGTGTGTTTTATTAGAGTTGATACATATGATAAAATGTTAAATAGCACATCAGAAGCAGCGAAAGAAAACTATAAAGAGCTATTAGAATATTATAATGATTTATTGGACAGATTAGAAAATTTATCTGTTCTGTCATAGTTTAATAATGTCGGAACGGTAGAAAACTACCATTCCGATAAAAGGAGGATTTAAAATGATATTAATATTACTTTTATTTATGGGTGTTATATATCCGATATGTGGTTTTATTTATTTTCGTTTTATTAAGAAATTATCAATTAAAGAGATATTTAAAATATTATAGGTAAAAACGGCAGAACAAGAGGAGGAATAGAAACAATGCGTGGATATAAAGCATTTGAAAAAGGACTAATCTGTAAAGGCAAGCAATACGCAGAAAATGCAGTATTTGAAGAAGAAAAAGCCGAAATCTGCAACAGCGGTATGCACTTTTGTAAATATCCGCTTGATGTTTTCGATTATTACCCTCTGATAGATGACAAAGGGAGTATGTCAGAGTTTGCAGAGGTTGAGGCATTAGACGAGTGCAAAACAGACGATAACCGCAAGTATTGTACTAAAAAGTTGAAAATAGGGGCAAAGCTCAATATCATAGATTTTATAAAAGCAAGTATAACCGCAACGCATGAAATCATTGAGAACGAAGTAAAAGAAGAAACAAAGGAATTAAAGAACAACAAAAAGGATAAAGCGAAACTTGCGGGCGGTGATTGTGCGAAACTTGCAGGAGGTTATAAAGCGACACTTGCGGGCGGTAATTGTACGACACTTGCAGGCGGTGATAGTGCGAAACTTGCGGGCGGTGATAGTGCGAAACTTGTAGGAGGTAATTGGGCGACACTTGCGGGCGGTGATTTTGCGAAACTTGCAGGCGGTAAACACTCCGTTATGATAGGTGATAGCGGCAGTATAGCAAAAGGCAAAAAAGGAAGTCTGATAGTTATTGTTGAGCGTGAATGGGAAGACAGCGAATATGTTATAAAAGACTATGCTGCAAAGATTGTAGACGGCGAGACGATAAAAGAAGATACGTTTTATAAACTGGAAAACGGCGAATTTGTTGAGGTGAGGTAAAATGGAGGAAAAGGAGAAATAGAATGACTTGTAAAGATTGTATTCATTATGATTTGTGCGATAGAAATCAAGAACTTGCAATAGAGTGCACTGAGTGGGGAGACCAATTAATTGATACAGTCGAAATGGATTGCAGATATTTCAAAGACAAAACCCACATTATTGAGCTGCCCTGTATTCATGAAATATATTTTACACATATTTGCAAGGCAAGAGGACTGATAAACGGATTTTCAATTTTCGCAAAAGTCATAACAGAAGATGAAAAAACCGTCACTATTGACAGGTTTCAAAAATTCGGCTCATTGCATATAGGAATTATTACTATTTCACGAGAAGATTTTGAACGGTACTATAAAGAAATTACAAAATCGGAAAAAGAGTTACAAGTAAGAGAAATTAGAAAGAATGAAAGTATGATATAATTATTATATTTAAAGGGGTGATGCTTATGCTTGTGTTAATTTAAGATAAAACAAAACACTTGCCGAATGATTACAAACTAACAATTACAAAACTAAAAATTTTTAATTTTGAAAGGAAATAAACTTAAATGGAAAACAATATCGTTGTAACAAATAATAATTCAATTACTGCCAGCTTAGCGGGTTCTACGGACGTTTTTTGTTCGTTTAAAGTAGAGACAAATGAGGATAAAGCACGTTTGTTTGCTGCCACAAATAACCCCGATTATCGTCTTGCAGATTGCATTAATAAGGTTATATACGTAAAAGACATATACGCTGAAAGTGTAGAATGCACGAATGAGGAAACTGGTGAAGTTAGTGTTTGTCCACGTGTAGTTCTTATAGATAAGGATAATAAATCATACCAGTGTGTATCCGTCGGCATTTTTTCGGCGGTTAAAAAGCTAATTGGTATATACGGAGCTCCCACTTGGGAAGAGCCCATCCCGATAGAGGTAAAACAGCTCACTAAAGGCAAAAAGAAAATGCTGTCGTTGAATATTGTATCTTAACTTTAAAGGGCGGTAGGGTGGGTATAGAAATGAGGTGATAATATTATTTTACATGTATGTGTCGAATATGACATAGAATATGACGGGGGTAATTTTGGTGTTGTCGGAATGTTTGAAGAAACTGAAAATGGCATAATGTTTCCTCCAACAGCTAAAAATATCGAATATTATATAAAAGAGGTCAATGAAAATGAACCTAAAGCCACAGACAGTAAATAAACTACGAAAATTAGTTAGAAATTATAATAATAAAATTAATCGAGTTAAAATAAATAAACCTGAAATTTCCGATATACAGCCAGAGAAAAAAAGTATAAGAACAGTTTTAAAAGATATAAACTCACTTGCCGATTATAACCGTATTGTTAATGATTTAAAAAATTATACTAAAAAAGGTTCTGAAAATCCGTATATTACTGAACAGAATGTAGTCATTACGAATTATGAAAAAAATCGTATAGACAGAATTTTTGCAAGGATAAACCGCGAGCGTAAAAAGGAAATAGAGACATATAACTTAAAAGACGGTTTTGGAATGGGTCTGCCTACCGTGTCCGATTTATCCCCCAAAGCTAATTTAATTGAAAGTATTAAATATAAGGATTGGGATAAATTTGTTCAAGGAATTGAGCGTAACAGATACAATATGGATATTAGTCAACGTGCAGTATTTTATAAAAATAATATGCTGAAAGCGATTGAAAATGTATTTGGGAAAGGGGAGTTATATTCAAAAGTAAATCAACTGAGTGGAACTGATTTAGTTTCATTATATTATAAAATTCCATATTTTAATATCGATTTCATATACGAACCGCAAGAGCAGGAAGAAATAGAATATGCTTTTATAAATGCAATAGATAAAGAAACTAATAACCGTGCCACATATAAAATAGATAAATCTACTGGGGAAGTTGTAGATGAATTCGAGGTGTGATATCTATGTTGCGGATTTTGAAACAACTACTGATGCAGCTGCTTGTTTTGTATGGGCATGTGGGATACAGAATATTAATACGTTAGAATTTTATTGTGATAATAATATAGAATTCTTTTTTGATTTTTTTAAGAATAAAAAAGCAACTGTATATTTTCATAATGCAAAATTTGATTGTGAATTTATTTTTTTTTACTTATATAATCATAATTTTAAATATGTTAAATCTCGTAAAGATTTAGAAACGAATACTTTTACAACTTTAATTAGTGATAAAGGTGTTTTTTATTCGTGCGAAATTTGTTTTAGAAAGAATAGTAAGGTAAAAAATATTTTAACTATTTATGATAGTTTAAAATTGCTGCCAATGAGTGTGGATAAAATTGCGCAAACATTTAAGCTGCCAATAACTAAGTTAGATTTAAATTATACTTTAACTCGTGATAAAAACCATGTATTAACTGAGCATGAAAAGGAATATTTAAAACATGACACCGAAATAGTATGTTTAGCCCTGCAAGAGTTATTTAAGCAACAGCTTACGCATATGACAACTGCAAGTAATGCTTTAAACAGTTATAAAGAATTACTTGGTTTAGATAAATATAAAAAGTATTTTCCCGAAATACCATATGAAGTGGATAAAGATATGCGCAGAGCATACAAAGGTGGTTTTACCTACCTTAATCCACTCTATAAAAATAAAATTGTTAATGGTGGGATTATTTTAGACGTTAACAGTTTATACCCATCTGTTATGTATGAATGTAAGTTACCTTATGGAGAATATATCTTTTATGAGGGCGAATATAAATATGATAGAATATACAATCTTTATATACAGCATTTAGCATGTGAATTTGAATTAAAAGAGAGTGGAATTCCTACAATTCAAATAAAAAATAATATTGGTTTTATTCCCACAGAATATCTTACTGATAGTCATGGTGAAATAATAAACTTATATTTAACAAACATTGATTTAAAATTGTTTTTTGATAATTATAATGCAAAAAATTTAGTGTATATTAATGGCTATAAATTTAAAAGCACAAATAAGCTATTTAAAAATTATATTGATTATTGGATAGGGATAAAAAATCAAGCTACAATAGATAAAAATCATGGTTTACGAACTATTGCTAAGCTGATGTTAAATTCTCTGTACGGTAAGTTTGCATTAAATCCTAATGTGCAAGGTAAGTATCCTGTTTTAGATAATGGAATTATTAAGTACGAATTAGGCGAGAAAGAGATACGAAAAGCTAATTATTTACCAATTGGAATTTTTGTGACCTCTTATGCCCGGTATAAAACTATAACTAACGCGAAAAAATTAGGAGATAATTTTATTTATGCAGATACAGATAGCTTGCATATTAAAGGGTATAATATTCCTGATACAATAGAAGTTGACCCTGTTAAATTAGGTGCATGGAAAAAAGAGGGAGAATTTTCAGAGGGTAAATATATTAGAGCAAAAACATATGTTGAAAAGATTAAAATGGATAGGGATGAAATTGATAAATTTATTAATGCTAATTCCAATTTAAAAAATTTAGATTATGGAGACAGCTTATTAAATATAACATGTGCGGGTCTGCCCGATAAATGCTATTCTCAGGTTACCTTTGAAAATTTTAAAGAGGGCGCAGTATATAGTGGAAAACTTGTACCATTACATGTAAATGGAGGTGTTGTATTGCATGAGCTTGATTTCACCATTAAATGAAATTAAATGCTTGATGTGTGGTAAGTCTTTTATTCCTAATGTTAAACATCAGAAATATTGCAATAAATCGTGTTTACAGAAAGCAAATATAAAAAGACGGAACATGTATTACAAAAATGTTGAAAAACTAAGAAAAGCTAAATCAGAAGAACTGAAAGAACGGAAACAAAAACAAAATGAATTTGATATGCTTTTGCATGAAATTTACTTATATAACCTTAAAAATAATTGCTTTTTAAGTTATGGTGAGTATGTAAATAAATTTAATAAGTAGTTGATAATTATAATATTTTATGCTATAATATATGTAGGGATATAAGGAAAAGGTAACGCGAATAAATGGAGCCAACAATTAATTTTGACATTTATTTCACGGCGTGGCAGTCGGTGTTACTCCCTTATATTCCGACCTATTAAAATGGTGTTGAATATGTATTGGAATATTAAGAACAGCTTATCGCATAATTGCTTATTTAATTTTATTGTGGGCGACCGGGGTGTGGGTAAAACATACGGATGTAAAAAATGGGCAATAGAGGATTTTTTAAAAACGGGGGCACAATTTATATATCTTCGTCGGTATCAAACAGAATTAAAACGTACAAATAAATTCTTTGATGATATAAAATCAGCGTTCTCTGACGTTGAGTTTAAGGTCAACAGTCCAACGGCGTATATTAATAATAAAATTGCGGGGACATTTATACCGTTATCAACATCAAAAATGGAAAAATCAACTCCATACCCTAATGTTAATAAAATAATTTTTGATGAATTCATTCTTGATAAAGGGTATCATCATTACCTGCCTGATGAGGTTGTTAATTTTCTTGAATTTTATAATACTGTATCAAGGGGTAGAGATGTAACAGTATATTTTTTAAGTAATGCATTAAGCGTTACAAACCCGTACTTTTTATATTTTAACCTTAGAATGCCGTATAATAAAAGTATATCCTCATCAAGTGATATCCTAATAGAAAAAGCGTCTAACCCTGAATATGTTAATGCGATGAAACAAACCCGTTTCGGTAAAATTATCAGTAATACGGAATATTTTAACTATTCCTATGGCAGTGATTTTTTACGTGATACAAATACATTTGTCGAGAAAAAACCGTATACAGCGACATATTTTTATACAATAGTGTATAAAGGCGTAGAGTTTGGGATATGGACGGACATAAATAAGAGCGGTCTGTTATATGTATCAAATGATACAGATAAGCACTGTAAAATCAAGTATTCTATCACTTTATCTGACCATACTCCTAACACTATGCTTTTAAAAGGACACAGCAGTAAATTTATTGACAATTTTATCCAATGCTATAAGCTCGGATTAGTTAGGTTTGAAAATATTAACATTAAGAATATGTGCGAAGATATTATAAAAATGACAATATAGTGGGGTGATGTATTGAGTATAAAATCAATCTTATTTTCGATATACAGCATAACTTGTGTAGGGTTTACTTTTTTACTGGGGAAAGTTAATTTGCAGATTATAATATTAAGCATAATAATGTTAATAGATTATATATTAGGAATTATTTTAGCTGGAATATTCCATAAAAGTCCAAAATCTGAGACAGGCAGACTTGAAAGTAAGGCAGGGTTTAAAGGAATTATTCGAAAAGCAGCATATTTTGTTGTAGTTATAATCGCTAATTTTACGGATTTAATAAGCGGAAACAGTTTTATTCGTGATTGTGTTATTGTATGTTTAATTATTAACGATATAATATCTATAATTGAAAATCTGGGGCTTATGGGCGTTCCTATCCCTAAAGTATTAATAAACGCCATAGATATTTTAAAACGAAAGAGTGAAGATAATGACTAAACTGCCAGTAAGTGGAAATTTCGAGGTTACAGCAGAGTACAAAGAAGTAAATACAAAATATTGGGCGACCTATCATAAAGGTATTGACTTTGTCAGTGATAACAAAATTGTTTATTCTCCCTGTGAGGGGGTAGTCCGGGTTGTAGCATATGATAAAACAGGCTGGGGCTGGTATGTATCAATCGGAGATAATCAAGGCTTACATCACATTTTGTGTCATTTAGCAACTGATACAATTTGTGTAGAAGTTGGCGATATTGTTACTCCAACAACTAAAATCGGCATAATGGGAAATACTGGTAATGTGACGGGTGTACATGTTCATTATCAAATAAATAAGGATAATAAGGACATTGACCCTTATGAATATCTCGGTTATGATTTTAAACGAGGTAAATATAATTCAAAAGATTTTCAAATAGGAGGTGAAGAAATGATACCGACAGATTTTAATGAGGCACACGATTATGCAAAAAAATACATTTCACTATTGTACGATTACGGCATTACAGATGGATATGAAGACGGGACATTCAAACCCCGTCAGAATATTACCCGTGAAGAATGTGCAACAATGATTGGTAGACTAATAGAAGCCATACAGATTGGAGGAATAACAAATGGATAAGGAAATAATTAAAGACCGTCTTATAAGGATAAGTGAGCTTGCAAAAGACGATGAGGCTATCATGAATGAACTGAAAGGACTACAGGACGATGTTTATAACGTGATAGATAATATTAGCACCGAAGTAGTTGATGATAGTGTTGACGAGAACGGAGTTAAATGGTCAGAGCGTTACGATGATATGGTAAGAAAATACCGCGAGCGGTTTTTCAGTGATGAGGAAGAAGTAAAAGAGGAGCAAATTGAAGATATCCGCTCTGACAATAATGCTTATGACATAGAATATGAAGATTTGTTTAAAACCCGCGAGGGTGATTATAATATATAAATAAGGAGTGAAAAATAATGGCAACTAAAGCAAAATCAGTGACACTTGCCGCCAGCTCTGTTGATATTCTTAACGCAATCAGAAATAGTGCAAGTCAGACATATCAAGACAGAGTGCCGGTCGCAACTCAAAACAACATAAAAGAAGTAGGCAATCCGATTATTACCTTTGAGGCAATACAGAATGAATTTCTTCATGCTCTTGTAAATCGTATTGGCAGAGTACTTATCACATCAAAATCATATGAAAATCCGTTGAAAAGATTTAAAAAGGGTATTCTTGAATACGGTGAGACAGTAGAGGAAATATTCATAAATATCGCCAGAGCACATGAATTTGACCCCAATGTAGCGGAAAATGAGGTTTTCAAACGTGAAATTCCCGACGTTAACGCGGCTTTCCATCGTCTTAATGTAAAGAACTTTTACAAAACGACAATCAGCAATGAGCAGCTGCGGCAGGCGTTTCTTTCTACTGAGGGTGTCAGCGACCTTATCGCACGTATTGTTGACAGTCTTTATACCGGTTCGGAGTTTGATGAGTTCCTTATCATGAAAGAAATGCTTGCGGATGGCATTAATAACGGGGAATTTTATGCGATAACAGTACCCGAACCTACTGCTGATAATGCCCATGAGATTGTAACCACGATTAAAGGTATTAGCAATAAGCTGGAGTTTATGTCAAATATTTATAACCCCATGGGTGTGGTCACACACAGTAAAAAGCGCAATCAGATACTTATTGTAGACGCGGCTTTCGACGCTGTAATTGATGTAAATGTGCTTGCAAGTGCGTTTAATATGGATAAGGCAGAGTTTATGGGTCAGCGTATCTTGATAGACGATTTCAGCGATACGACTGGTGTTGTTGCTGCTATTGTTGATGAAAGCTGGTTTATGGTATTCGATAACTTTATCGGCTTTACAGAAAACTATAATGGACAGGGACTGTATTGGAATTATTTCTATCATGTATGGAAAACGTACTCTAAATCCCCGTTTGCAAACGCAGTCCTGTTTACAACAGCAACAAATAGTATAACATCAGTTAGCGTCACACCCTCTACTCTTAGTGTTTCTAAGGGACAGTATGGTAAATTCAGTGCGAATGTTGTAGTTACAGGCACTCCGTCTAAGCTCGTAACATGGAGCGTTAACAGCGACAATAGCACAATAGACAATACAGGTATGCTTTATGTATCCCCTAATGAGACTTTGTCCTCCCTTACTGTTACAGCAACCAGTGTAGTTAACGAAACAAAAACTGGAACGGCTACGGTTACAGTAACAGAATAATATACATAGCGGAGGGGTGCTATACCTCTCCGCAAACTTCTATAAAGGATTGATATTATATGTCATTAATACCAACATTTCAGTTAACGCCTGATAAAGTAAACGGAACAGAAGTATATATTTGTGCTGGTGTTCCTTGTGATAACACTTATCAAGATATATGGACTTATCCTGCTCATAACGGTACAGTAGCAGACCAAGTACAGCTTTTTTTAAATAATTACTTAAAACAGGTATATAATTCTGACGGTAGTGAAAGCGCTTTCTATTACAACGGGGATACCGGGCACCCTTATCTAATGACAAACCATGCTTTTGGTGACGAACAGAATACTTTAATTATTCCAACTAATGCGTCAAATATCTCTAATTGTAATTATGTAATATTCAGAATAATTTCACAAGGTGTTAGTGAAAGCGCAAGTGTAACATACACTCCTAATAAAGTATATTTTGCGTTTATAAATAGAATTGAATATATAAGTGCGTTAGCCACTAAAGTGTATTATGAGATAGATTATTTTCAAACCTATTATCGTGATATTCAAATAAAAAATAGCTTTATTGAGAGAGCGACTACAAATGAGGCGTTCCTCAGTAATACCGTTGAGGACTATACGGACATTTCGTATTATAAAAGTATTTATACAAATAGTATTCAAATAACCATTCCTAATATCGGAACTACGTTGGCAGATAAATATTTTAATGTGTTTACAACCGAAGTTCCCGATGTTCCAATTACAGATGGCTCCCTTAAAAATCGTAAAGTAACACAATGGTTTACTAAATCAAAAATACTCGGAGGAGTATATACAGAATTAAATTTTGCAAGTTTACCGTATAGTACCATTTCTCAGGATATAAATAACTTAACCACTAATATTATAAGTAAATTAAATGATGATGCTATTCAGGGTATTATGTTATCAAGGTATCCTATTGTAGCATACGATGATATTACTAACCCAACAAAAATTACTGTTTATCCAAATTTAATGTCACAGAATATTGAAATTGATTTCAGTTCATTATTCCAAACAGGTTATGATCCAAAGTTATATACATATCCATATTGTAAGATTTTATTACATACAGCACAGGGTATTACTGTTGAGTATAAGCCAGAAGAATTAGATTACCATGACGGAAATAAATTTTATGTTAAAATTAAAAAATCATTTGGACTAACTCCTACAATGTGGGCATACATTCCAACAGTAATCAATAGTGATACAAAAATAGTTGAATATAATGACAGTGTTATGTGTAACTGGAATAGAAACGAATTTCAAACATGGTGGAACAATAATTCATCAAGTTTTATAGGTAACAATATATTATCAGCATTAACAAATGTTATCAGTGGCTCTAAAGGGCTGTTACAAGCGGGTGCAAGTGGATTAAGCGGCACAATGGGAGGTCTTACCGCCGCAGATGCCGGGCTTAATTTAATCGGAACAATCGGAGGTGGCGCACTTACAATAAATGATAAAAGAAATGTACCTGACACATTAAAAGGTATGTTAAGCTCAAATATAGGTAAAATTTATAATAATTTAAACAGTGCATTTCAACTTGAAATAGTTCAGGCAGATAGGGCAAGCTGTGCTCGTATGACGTCATATTTTCGTATGTATGGTTATGCGTATAATCAAGTACAAAGCGGTGCATATATTACAAAAATATTTGGAAATAATGGAGGGAGAGGACCATATCTAAAACTAAACAATCCCATTATAATGCCTATTGCTGTTCCTTTAAATTCTACAACAATAGACCCATATTCATATTTAAATGGAGTGCCTACAAATGCAATGACGAAAATAAAAAGGATATTTACGAACGGATTTAGATGCTGGGATATTTCAGACCCCAAACAAATAGGAAATTATCAACAGTAAGGTAGGTGAATATAATTGAAATTTTTAGATGCAATGCCGAACTACTATACCGGCAAAAAGAAAAAAACATACATTGATAATCATAATACGTATATCGATTATTTCAATCGATTACAGGAATATGTTATAAATATGTTTGAATGGGAAAACCTGCCCGATAGTGTAGACCCGCGATTTATTGAACTTAGTTTGTGTGATAGGGGATTTTTAGTATATTTCAACGATGATGTTATCGGAAACCTTGCATTAAACTGCGCTATCGGTGGTAAATTAGACGTGTATAACTATCCTATATATCGCCGTGCATATGCTCCTAACGGATATCAGAAACGTTTAGATAATAAAAACAGTGTATTAATTTATAACAATTACTTACATACCCCGTCCATTTTAACTATTGAATTATACGCACGCAGACTTGCAGAAATTGAACGGACTATTGATGTTAATGTTAAATCACAGAAAACACCATTAATTATTAAGTGTGATAAGAAACAAGAGCTTACTATGCGAAACCTTTATCAACAGTATGACGGAAACATACCCGTTATATTCGCTGACGAGAATACTAATATTGATAATATTTCTGTAATTCCCACTAAATCCGAATATGTTGCAGACCGTCTGAATACACTAAAAAGACAAATTTGGCAGGAGGCACTCACATTCTGTGGCATAGATAATGCAAACACAGAGAAAAAAGAAAGACTTGTTACTGACGAGATTATATCTAATCTCGGCGGTGTTCACGCTCAAAGATATGTCATGCTTAATGCCAGACAGGACGCGGCTAAGAAAATAAATAAAATGTTTAAAACAAATATTAAAGTTAACTTCCGTCAAAGCACACAAACATATTATGAGGAGGTCGAGCTTAATGGCAAAGTATACGATAGAACTAAAGACATTAGTGGAACAGAAGTATGAACTGAACTTGGAAAATTACCCGATATTTGATGAAACATACCGTGATACACTTAATAATAAAATAATTAATCATTACTATTTCCATGAAATTGGTTTTGAAACCCCCGATAGATTTAACCATTATTTAGGAACAACAATGTCCGAGATTATGCCGTATTATAATCAGCTTTACGAAAGCGCTAAGCTCGAGATTGAACCGTTAGTTACCGACAACTTTACAGAAACAACAACCCGAACAGGTGATGAAACAACAACCACTAACGGAGTAAATCAAAGTCAAGTAAAATCAAACACGGAAAACAAACAGGTTAATGATTTAACTACTACGAATAATGTAACAAATAATAGTGAAGGCACTAACACAAGCAATGCCACAAATACTAAATACCAAAACGATACTCCGCAAACACCAATAAAAAAGAATTGGATAAGTGACGACGATTTTTATGCAAGCTCCGTTGAAACAGGCGTTACAAACGGAACAGATAACTCGGAAACAACGCAAACAAGCAACGGAACAACAACAAACACGGGTAATGTAACTAATAATTATTCCGAAGATACAATAAATTCAAATTTCAAAGACGATAAGGAAGTAAAAAACAGAAACTTGACTGATACAAAAACAACAACAGGCAGTAAAAAATCCCAAGCTGAATTACTTAAACTATACCGGGATACATTTATTAATATTGATTTAATGGTGATAGGTGAGCTTAAAAACTTGTTTATGGGGGTGTTTTAAATGCACGCATATATCTTTTCGATTACCCCGGATAATGACGGCAAATACAAATTTAAAACCACTACAATAGGTTACCCCGATACGCCTGGGTTACTTCCAAATTCTGACGCAATAGTAACAGACTATTTTGAATATGATACAAAAAATGATATGCTGGACGCAATGATATCACAGCTTACAAACCTTAAAGGAGTTTAACAAATGGAACAAATACCAAACATAAATAATATCTGCGCATGTAATAAAACAGTACCAACAATATTAGAGGGAAGCTCTCTATATGAAAGTATGTGCAATTTACTTACGATTACTAATAGCATAATTGGTGAGGTTAATAAACTTATTACTGCATACAACAACATCGCGTCAGAATTTGCCAAATACCTGCCGCTTAACGGTGGCACTATGACAGGCAATTTAGATATGAATAACAACAGCATATCTAATGTCACAACTCTTACCCGGACAGGTTGGCGGCGTTCTGCTCCAGCACCGTCTCATACCCGTCGGGGAACCGGTCGATGTACTCGTCGGCCCGGGCAATGGCGCAGGCCGCCTGCATCTGGGCCAGGGTGGCGTTGGGGTCCGCCCAGCGCAGGTTGTCGGCAATGGTACCGGAGAACAGGGACCCGTTCTGCAATACCATGGACACGCCGCTGCGCAGATTCTCCAGGGTATACTCCCGCACATCCCGTCCGTCCACCTTCACCGTGCCGGACAGGGGGTCGTAAAACCGGGGAATCAGGCTTACCAGGGTGGATTTTCCCTCGCCGGTGCCGCCGATAACACCGATGGTCTCTCCGGAGTCAATGTGCAGGGTCACATGGCGCAGGGCCAGCTTGTCAGGGTTTCGGGTATAGCTGAAGCACACGTCCTCAAAGTCCACGCTGCCGCTTTCCACTGCGGCGTCGGAGGGCCCGTCGGTGATGTCGATCTCCTCGTCCAGCACCTCGTTGATCCGGACCAGGGACGCCTGGGCCCGGGACAGGGACATCACCAGCCAGCTGATCATGGACAGGGAGTTCACCGCCATACCGGCGTAGTTTACCAGGCTCACCAGCTGGCCGGTCAGCAGGCCGGTGGTCCGGAAAATGATCTCCCGGCCGCCGAAAAACAGGATCAGCACGCTGCACGTCCACATAATGCCCATGGTAATGGGGCCGGACAGGGTAAACAGTCTCCCTGCGCCCAGCTGGGCCTGGCGCAGGTCATCGGTGGTCTTGTCAAACCGTTTGGACTCATACCCGCCCCGAACGTAGGCCTTCACCACCCGGCTGGCCACCAGATTTTCCCGGACGGCCTGGTTCATGCCGTCCATCATCTTCAGCATCCGTTTGAACCGGGGCTGGCCCACCTTCAGCAGGATGGTCATCACCACCGCCAGCAGCGGGATACACGCCAGCAGCAGCGGAGCCAGCCGCGGCGACACGATAAAGCTCATCACCGTGGCCAGGATCACCATTACCGGCGCCCGGTACAGGGTCACCAGGGACTGACGCATGGTGTCCCGCAGGGTGTTGATGTCCGTGGTGGCCCGGGTGATCAGCTGAGGGGTGGAGATGTGGTCGATGTTGGCAAAGGAAAAGCTCTCGATCTTCCCCAGCAGGGTGCCGCGCATGTTCCGGGCAAAGCCCTGGGTGGCGACGGCAGAGCACCGCGCCGCCAGCACGCCCATGGCCATGGACAGGCAGGCTACCCCCACCATGATGGCCCCCACCGTCAGCACAAAGCGGCTGCGGTTGGCGATAAGCTCCGGGGAAAACCACCCCTGAAGCATGAAGGTATCCTCCCGGTACAGGCCGCCGTCCACAATGGCGGACATCAGCATCGGCATCAGCAGCTCCAGCACCACTTCGGATACGCCGAAAATCAGCGCCGCCGCCGTCCATCCCTTATAGTGCCCCAATACAGGGCCCAGATGCCGGAAAAGTCCCGGCTTTTTCTGTGTCTTGATAAGACGTCACCTCTGTTTCTCTTATGCAGGGAATTGAAAGTTATACGCGGCTATTATACCAGATGCCGCCGGGTTTCACAAGCCGAAAGATTTCATGACTTTTCTTCCGCCAGAATCCCCAAAATAGCGCAAAAATGCTGCAAGCCGTAGCTTGCAGCATTTTTTATTCCGTTGGATAAAGCTTACTTCAGCTCGACCTTGCCGCCGACTTCCTCGACCTGCTTCTTCAGAGCCTCGGCGTCCTCCTTGGACAGGGCTTCCTTCATGGTGGTGGGGGCGCCCTCGACGGCAGCCTTGGCCTCGGCCAGGCCCAGGCCCATGACCTCGCGGACGACCTTGATGACCTTGATCTTCTGAGCGGCATCGAAGCCGGTCAGGACCACGTCGAACTCGGTCTTTTCTTCAACTTCGGCGGCGGGACCGGCGGCGGGGCCGGCAACGGCGACGGCGGCGGTGGCGGATACGCCAAATTCCTCTTCAAGAGCCTTTACCAGGTCGGCCAGCTCAAGAACGGTCATAGCTTTGATATCAGCAATAAGCTGCTCTTTATTCATTATCTTGTTCCTCCTGTGTTATTCTTTGTTCTAACTTGGGATAAATTATTCCGCTGCTTCAGCGGGTGCTGCATCGGAGCCGCCCTTCTGCTCCTGAATCTGGCCAAGAACGATAGCCAGCTTGGAAATGGGGCTCATCATGCTGCCAAGCAGCCTTGCGATAAGCTGCTCTCTGCTGGGCAGATCTGCCAGGGTGTTCATGCCGGCTGCGTCGGTGACTACGCCGTTTATGATACCGCCCTTTATCTCGCACTTCTTCAGCTTCTTGACGGTGTCCTTCAGTATACGCGCGGGCGCTACTGCATCGTCATAACCGAACGCGAAAGCAGAGGGTCCCTTCAGATAGTTGTGGAAGCTTTCGTCCACTCCGTTTGCCTGGGCTGCGCGGTTGACGATGTGGTTCTTCAGAACGACATATTCAACGCCGGCCTTGCGCATTTCGCTGCGCAGGTTGGTTACCTCCTCAACGGTCAGTCCGCGATAGTCGAACACTACAACAGACTGCGCCTTTTCGAGCTTTTCGCGGATCTCTTCGACCTGTTTCGCTTTTACCTCGATATTTGCGGGGTTTGCCATTGGTTTCACCTCCTTACAAAATGAAAATCCTTTGCCTAAGACAAAGGATGAGAGCTTGCTTAATAAGCTTGCATTCACCTCGGCAGGAAATTAAGTCCGCATGGGACGCCTGCTGTCTTCGGCCTGTATTTTGATTTCCACGGGGCAGTATACTATACCGCCCCGCGGTTGTCAACGGATTTTTTGAGATTTCTTCTATATTTTTATAGAAGGCTTTATTCCGGCTCAGGCGATTCATTCGCCTGAACGGACGAGTTCCGTTAGGAACTCTTACTTATCAGTCTTCCCGCCCGGGAGCGCCAATGGCGCGAGAGGGAAGACTTGTTTCTCGCAGCGAGTGCGGGCAGCACTCACTGCGAAATGCGTAAGCATTTTTAGAACTTCATGCTGTTGAACTTGACGCCGGGGCCCATGGTGGTGGAAAGCACCAGGCTCTTGATGTAGGTGCCCTTAGCGGCGGCCGGCTTGGCCTTGATAACGGCATCCATCAGGGTGTTCAGGTTCTCCTGCAGCTTGTCGGCGCCGAAGGAAACCTTGCCCACGGGAACGTGAACGATGGAGGTCTTGTCTACGCGATATTCAACCTTACCGGCTTTGATATCGTTGATGGCCTTGGTCACGTCCATGGTAACGGTGCCGCTCTTGGGGTTAGGCATCAAGCCCTTGGGTCCCAGTATACGAGCTATACGGCCGATGGTGCCCATCATGTCCGGAGTAGCTACGCAAACGTCGAATCCAAACCAGTTCTCGGTCTGGATCTTCTTTACCAGATCATCGTCGCCCACGAAATCGGCGCCGGCGGCCTCGG
>ENA-OPBW01001043-OPBW01001043.1-human-gut-metagenome-genome-assembly--contig:-NODE-1043-length-16478-cov-2.582293_pt1 | contig 16478 bp, 18 predicted proteins | sample MGYA00241070_ERZ501456 | MGnify/ENA primary metagenome ERZ501456 (study PRJEB25962, sample SAMEA2042624) | human gut metagenome | biome: human gut; feature: human-associated habitat; material: faeces...
CAAAATTTCCTTTTTAATTCGCATCTCTCTCGATTGCGGATGCAAAGGTAGACATTTTTTTGAAACCTACAATAGCAAGAGTATCTTTTTTCTGAAAAAGTGTGTTTATTAAGAATTATCACGTACATTTGCAAGCATTACTATAAATAGAAAATAGAATGAAAAATACACCAATCGAACGAAATGTGATTGACGAAACGATTAATGAGTTTCAAATTGTCGACTTTTCGAAGGCTACTATCCGTGAAGTGAAAGCGATAGCTTCAAAGGCGGAAGCAGTATCAGGCGTTGAATTTATCAAGATGGAAATGGCAGAAGTTGCTGGTATTACTAAGCAAAGAGAAGGTCAGGTAAGTAATAGAGAAACAGTAGGTGGAGTAGAGAGAAGTATGATGCAGTCTTCTCACATTACAGAGTGGCTATTTGTAGTACATGAGGATGTCAAGAAGAGAGCATTAGAGTGCTTGCTTGAAACAGCTAAGATAGCATTGAGAGGCAGAAGCAAGAAATTCCAATACATCTTATCAGATAATTCAATGAGAGTTATGGAAATAGATGGTGATGAATTTGCAGAAGCTGATTATGGTCTTGTAGCAGATAATAGCAATGGCATTCAAAAATTAAACTCAAAACTTGATACCTTAGCTCAGGCAGCATTGCAGAACCAAAATCTATCATTCTCAACTATTATGAAGCTATTTGGCTCATCTTCACTTGCTGAAAAGCAGAGACTTGTTGAAAAGGATGAAAGAAACATTCAAGAAAGACAGGCTCAAGCCCAGCAACAGCAATTGCAGGTACAGCAACAGGAGATAGAACAGAAGGCTCAGATGGAACAGGCTAAAATGCAACAGGAAGATGTCCTTAACCAAAGAGATAATGAGACAAAGATTCTTATTGCACAGATGCAGACTTACAGTAAGAATAGTGAAGGTGATGGTATAATAGAACCTGAATACTCTCAAGAAGCTAAGGATAAGCTTATGGAGCAGATAAGGGAGTTTGATGAAAGACTCAAACTTGATAGAGAGAAATTAAGCCTTGATAAGAAGAAGCATGAAGATGATGTGATTCTGAAGAGAAAGGCACTTAATAAGAAACCTACAACTAATACTAAGTAAATATGGTTAGAATAAGTGATGTAATTATATCATATGTAGCACCCAACTCAAAAGAAGTTGGGTGGCTACAACCATTAGAAAATGGTACATTTAAATTAAAATTCTTTGGACCTAATGGCTGGACTGACTCATCATCTGGAACCCAAGGACCTAAAGGAGATAAAGGAGACCCATTTGAGTATTCTGATTTTACTCCTGAACAATTAGAAGTATTAAGAGGCCCACAAGGACCTGCTGGTGAGAATGGAGCTTCAGTAACAGCTATTGAATTGATTACTAATGCTGAAGGTAATATAACTGGTGGTACTGCCACTCTTAGTAATAAAGAAACAATAGAAATAACTATAACTAAGGGATAATATGAAAAGGTATAATACTATAATAGAAGGAGCTAAAGAACCTGAAAATAAAAATGACCTATGGATTAAAGATAGAAAACTTAAACTATTTCTTAATGGTATATGGAAAAATATAATAGGAGAGGCAGATATTAAAACAAATAAAGAAGATTTAAATATAAATGAGGAGGGTAATTTAGAACTTGCTAATAGAGAGTATGAACCATCTAATTTTAGTGGAAAAGGTTACAAAATATTAAGAAAGAATATACAAGATGGTAAGAATATTCTTACTCAAGAAATGATAAATAAACCTAATCTAATATATGAAATCAGATATGATTTTGATTTAAATGGAGAGGATATTACTATTCCTGAAGGATGTACATTAAAATTTGAAGGAGGAAAGCTCTCAAATGGAACATTACACGGTAATAATACTAAAATTATAGCTGACTCTTCTGACCATATTTTTAATTATGATAGGACTAAAAACTATATTGATGGTACATGGAAAATAAATAAATGGTATTGTGCATGGTTTGGTACTGTTGCTGATGGTAAAGCATATAGAGCTAAATATGATGATTCTGGACAATTAGTTAAGGATAATGCTGATACTTATTTTGAAGTTATTATAGAAGGTACTGATAATTATTTACCAATACAAGAAGCATTAGATACTGCTTTTAGTACTAATGTTAAAAATGTAGAACTAGGTTTAGGTGTTTATAGAATTTGTACTCCTTTAAATATTGGTTGGGGAAATAAAGTATATCATTCAATATATTTCAGTGGTGTTAAAAGAGGTACATTTGGTGATATTAGAGAAGCAAATGAATATTCTACTAAAATATTAGTAGATACAGGAACCTATGGTATTTGTGTTAATAGTGGTTATTATAGTCACCTTAAAGACTTTGATATATTAGGATGGAATGGAATCAACTATAGGAAGATGTTTACTATGTGGCAGAACACAACCTATTATGCTGAGAACCCTGAAGATTGGAACACTGAAAGAGTTAATAAACTGCCTTCTCATGGATTAGAACCTATGTCACCTTATGCTGGTATTGTAACAGATGCTTTTATTAATTATGAAGAAGCAACTAATCCTTATGAGCTTCCAATCCCACCTTGTAATCATCCAAATTTTAAAGCAACCGATTCAACTGGATTTACAATGACTAATGTTAAATCAATGGGATTTTGTGTTGGATTTGGTTTAGAAGTTGGAAAGTATGGAGATAATGCAGACTTTTATAAGTTTTATAATTGTGAATTTAATAATAATGTTTATGGTGTAAGCACTGGTACTAATCAAGCAAGAAATACAGCATTTAGAGAATGTAATTTTAGTAGTTGTTATATAGGTCTTACAAATACAAAAGTTGGAACTCAAAATGGAGGGTTTTATGGATGTGTTGATAATTGTTGGTTTGATGGTTGTTATAAGATAGTAGAAATAAAATCAGATATTAGTCCATTAACTTTTAGAAATTGCTATTGTGAAAATGCTTATATGATTGGTGGATTCCCAAGCGCAGGTGGAGCTAATTCTCAAAATTTAAAGTTTATTGATTGTTCATTTAGATTTATATCTGATATTAATAACCCTTTGGGCATTCCTCCTTATTATTTTATAGGTTCTGCTTTATTTTATAGATGTGAAATATCACTTTCTAATGAAGGTACTATTGTATCTATGTTTATGAGAAATGGTTCTATAGTTGATTGTCATTTCTATACAAACAATCCTACTTTTACAAGAAATAGTTGTTTATTTTTTAATCCTATATTTCCTGCATCTAGTTATTATAGAGAAATTGGTGGTAACTTTACTAACTATAATAGATTTAATAATATATGGAATTACTTAGGTAATAATAATTTTATTATTACAAAAAATACAAGACATAGTAAAGAATTAACACACACTTCATATTCTTTTAATGAAGATACAGGCATACTTGAACTTCAAACAGATTGGATAGGAAGTGTCCCCTCTTATGATAAAACAATAGCTGTTGGAGATTTAATTTATCAATTTTTAAAAGAAACAATTTATGTAATTGTAAAAATCATTCCATCTGAAGATAATAATAATGCAACAGTATTATGTACACCTGTTTGTGGATTTAGAAAGAAAGATAATAAATATATATGTAGAGGAGCTATAGGTAACAGTAGATGGACAATTTTCACCACTAGATTAAAAACCTTTGATAAACCCCTTGTAATCTCTTCTAGAGAAGATAAGGTTTTAACCCTTAGAGAATGGGATGATACATTAAAAGCAGGTATAGGATTGAGTAAATATCATGATTATGAACACTCTTTTCAATTTGAAGCTGGATTAATTGAATCAGTTAATAAAGAATCTAAAACAATAACTCTCAAATATAATTACCATTTAGATGATACTTTTAAAGTTATTAATGGTTACTTAGTTGCTGAAGAAGATGCTAATTTTTGGAAAGGTACGTGGGTACAAGACATTATCAATCAGTATAATAATTTATAATATGAGATATATAAAAGATATAATAATTAGTGTGAAAGAGCCTCCTATTAGTAATGTTGCATGGTTGAAACCTCAGTCTGATAACACTTATAAATTATTTATATATGGTAATAATGGTTGGTCACCTTTATCATCTAATGGTGGAGAAGGAGGAAATCTACAAACAGAGTTTATAAAAGAAATACCTAATATAACTATTAGTAAATAATATGGGAAAGATAAAAAAATTATTAGAAAGTGAACTCATAGGAGGAAACAATCAAGTAGAGATATATCCTGTTACTTCAAGTAAAGCAGTATTTAATTCTGAAAATAAAGATTTAGATACTGTATTATTAGAAAAGGATGGAAAAATAGCAGAGTTAGGAGCTGAGATAAGTGGTATAAAAATTGATGTTACAGATTTTACAGTAGGGCAATGGTCTGGAGATAATCCGCCTACAGCAAATTCTAATAGTGGTTATCTTAGATGTAGCAGTCCATATAATATAGATATTGCTACGAATGGTATAATTAAATTAGTAAATACTAGTAATGAAGAAGTCAGAATAGCTAATTATGGACTAACAATAAAATTTACAGATGCTGATAATAATAAGGTAACACAAACTTATGAGGAGTCTGGTAAATACATAAAAGTTGGAGACAATGCTAAATACATGTATATCCACTCTTTAGAAGGTACTATTAATAGTGTTAATGGGTTTAATTTATTAGGATTATATAGTAAACCTATTACTAGTTATGTGAATAGAATTAGTGATGATGTATCTAATGCTAATAATAAAATAGGAGAAGTTTCTGATAAAGTAGGAATGCTTACAGAAACTAAACAAATAGAGTATTTACCTACAAGTATGTTAAAGGTATTTGAAGATTATGCTTATGTTGGAAGCTCCCTACTTAATAACCCTCAAGCAAACTCAACTAATAGTGCTTTGGAAGTAATAGATGTATCTGGAATAGAGGATGATACAGTTATTTATATTATTGATTCACTTGGTAAGAATAGTTTTAATGGTTGGACATTTAAGTTTTTTGGCGCAGATAATAACCAAATATCAACCTCTGTTGGAGGTAGCACAGGTACAAATGATAGAGGTTATAGAAAACCTAATGGTGCTGTTAAATTAGGTTTACACTATTCTAATTCTAGAATAGAAGGAAACAAAACTGAGTTCTTAAAATCGCTTAGAATTTATAATATACCTTATGTGAATGAGAGTATATATGAGCAGGTTAATAGCTTAAAGGAAGAAATAGCTACTATATCTGATGAAATATCTAAAAATTCTTCTTATAAAGAAACTGTAAAAATATTATTTATAGGCTCTTCTTTTGGAGTAGACACAGTAAGAGAAGTTGGTAATATATGTAGTTCCTTTAATAAGGACATAATAATAGGTAATGCTTATATAGGTGCATCAACATTAGGTGGATTTTTATCCAGATGGGAAAGTGAACAAGGTGTTACTTATTATAAGTGGAAATACCAAGCAACTGATTGGGAGCAGTATAATGGTACAACAGGTAAATGGTCAAGTGGACCAAATTCTGATATAACTGATGAAGGTGAGCCTGCACCTGCTAATGATACTGTTATGATGGATTGGATATTATCTGACGAGGCATGGGACTTTATTATTTTGCAAAATGGGGCATATCAATCTCCATATCCAGACCAGTCTGTTTTTTGGGAAAAAGGAGAGGATGGAAATATAACAAAGAATATTGTACAAGAACTTATAGACAAGTGTAAGAAAGCATGTCTTTATAGTAATCCTGTATTTGGAATGAACATGACATGGGCATTTTCTGTATATCACACTATATCAGAATCTCATGGTCCAAATGGAGCAAATGATGACAAATGGCTTGATTATGGTAGCAATCAGAAGGAAAGACAAATTGGCATGTGGACTAATATTGCTAAAAACTACAAGGATTGCATCACTAATTGTCCTGATGTTAAATTTGTTATTCCAAGTGGAACTGCTGTGCAAAATGCAAGAACTAATACAGCATTAAGAAATAGTACTATTTACACATCAGCTACTCCTACTCCACCAACTGTAGAACAGGCTGAAGCAATAACAAGTCTTGAGGGAATAGATAGTACCTATCCATTTATGAATAATGATGTGAATTGGAAAAATAAAACAGATTTTACGAGAGATTCTACTCATGCAGATTTTGGTATTACAAGATATATAATTGCAGGAACTTTATTTCAAACATTTATTTCAAAAGTATATAATCTTGATATTGAAAACTGTAAATATAGAATATCTTTAAGTGGAGGTGACTACAGAGAGCAATTATGTACTGTTGTAACAGATGATAATATAAGCTTAATAAATAAGTGTATTAAAGAGGCTTGTAAGAAACCTTTTGAGATTACCAATATATAATAAACTCTCCTTAACTTTAGGTAAAATAGGTATGATTAGAGCATCTTAGGTATTAACCCATATCTATCATAATTTTTTTTTTGTTTTTTTTTGTTTTTTTTTTGTTTTTCTATTGACAAAATAAATTAAGTTTAATATACTTAATAAATGACTTATATTGTTGTATAGGTCATTTATTTTTTTATATATTTGTGGCTGTAAAATTGTAAATTATGGTAAGTAAGTATATAAACATAATTATAGCTATATTAATAGTTTCTTTATCTATTGGCTCTTATATTTTATATACTAAGAACCAAAGATTGCAAGAAGAATTATCTGTGTCAATATCTAATGAGAAGGCATTTATTGCTGAGAACTCTTCATTAAAGAATGAGAATAGAGTATTTAAATTTACTGTAGAACAGTTAAACTATTACAATGACTCAATCTTAGAAAAGATGAATGAGGTCAGGAAGGAGTTAGATATAAAGGATAAGGATTTGAAGCAGATGCAATATCTTTTATCTGAGGCTACAAAGAAAGATACAATAGTATTTAGAGATACTTTGTTCAGAGAACCTACATTAGACATAGATACACTTGTAGGAGATAAGTGGTATCAAATGAAGCTTGGACTTAAATATCCAAGTACAATTACTACAGACCCTAAGTTTGTTAGTGAAAAATACATAATGATGGATTATAAGAAAGAAACTATAAATCCTCCAAAGAAATGTTGGTTACTTAGGCTATTTCAAAAGAAGCACAAAGTAGTAGAAGTGAATGTTGTGGAGAAGAACCCTTATATTGAGAACAAACAACAAAGATTCATTGAAATTATAGAATAATTATGATTGACTTAGGAATACTAATCACTGGAGGTATAGGGCTTGTTACCACAATAGCCAGTGGCTGGACATCATGGTTCTTTGCAAGAAAGAAGTATGATAGTGAAGTTGATAGTAACCTCATAAATAACATGAAAGAATCATTAGATTTTTATGAGAAGCTCTCTACTGATAATAGAGAGAGGTTGGAAGAGGTACTAAAAAGAAATGCAGAGTTAGAGCAGGAAGTGGAGGAGCTTAGGAAACAGATGTTTAACCTTATGAGTTCCATATGTACTGACCTTACCTGCCAATTAAGAAAGAGAAACTTAAACCTTTTTAATGAGCATGGAGTTAATAATAGACAGAAAATGGAAGAAGCAGAGCTACACCATAAGTAATCTTACTATTGATGGGAAGTGGTTTTGCAATGTACTTGAAGATGCTGATAGGGGGTTAGATGACTCTATGAGCATAGCTAAAATTAGGGAATTGAAAAAGCCCTCAATTACAGCTATCCCAAAAGGTACTTATGAAATTACCTTAGATGTTATCTCTCCTAAGTATTGTACTAATAGTTTTTACAAGCAAGTATGTAATGGTAAAGTGCCAAGACTACTTAATGTAAAGGGATTTGAAGGCATACTTATTCATGCTGGCAATACTGACAAAGACTCAGCAGGATGTCTATTAGTAGGTGTCAATAAAGTTAAGGGTCAAGTAATAAACAGTAGAGAAACTTTCAAAGAGCTATACAAGCTCCTTAAAGACAAGCATGATAAAGGTGAAAAAATAACCATTAAAATTCTATAGTTATGGCAAAGAAATGTGGTTGTAAAGGAAAAGGTAAAGGTAAGAAAGGTAAATAACTAAAAGTGTAAAATTATGGCAAGAGGAAAGAGAAGACCAAAGCCAATGTCACCAAAGGCTGGTATCAAGAGAACAAGGTATGGCTGTGGAGGAAAACTTAAATAAGAGTATGTACAAGTTACTTATACTAATGCTTAAATACATACCTATGTTAATATCATTAGTATATGTACTAAACACAGCTTTATCCTACTTTTATATGGTTCAAGCAGAGATTCTTAACCTTGTTAAAGGCAGGATTGAATCTACTCCAGAAGGTAAAGAGCTATTACAAAGGCAATTGAAAATAGTCAAGAAGTTAAAAGGAAAGATTATTCAAGAGACTAATAGGGAAAGGGTAAGAGATAATCTTACCCTTTCTTTTTGCCTATATTACAAGTATTTTATTTATATAGATAAAAGCAATTTATTTACTATATTGTAGATATGCAAAACTTTACTTACCTTTGCACTGTTTTAAGAACAAAAAGGTAGAAGAATATGGAAGAAGAACTTAGCTTAGATAACATCTTGGGAGCAGAGGAAATTGAGAATCTGTTTGTAGAAGATGAGGATACACAGGATACCCCACCTGCAAATGGGGAGCCTCCTAAGAAAGAGGAGGAACCAGATAATGATAAAGAAGAAACTACTGAGGTTGTTGATGTAGATAACTTGTTTACTGATATACCAGAGAGCGTAGGTAGTGGAAAAGAAAATACAGAGGAAAAGGAAGATACCACTTCTAAAGGGGATGGCACTTCTCCCAAAAACTTCTACTCTTCCATTGCCAAAGCCTTGAAAGAGGAAGGTATCTTCCCAGACCTTGATGATGAGGGTTTATCTAAGGTTAAAGACCCTGAAGACTTTAGAGATTTAATTGACCAACAGATAAAGGCAGGTCTTGATGAAAGACAGAAAAGAATTGATGAAGCCTTGAATGCTGGAGTTGAACCTACAGAGATTAGAAAGTATGAGAATACTATAAACTTCCTTGATTCTATTAAGGAGGAGAATATCTCTGATGAAGGTGATAAGGGAGAAAAACTTAGAAAAGACCTGATTTATCAAGACTTTATCAATAGAGGTTATAGTAAGGAAAGAGCTGCAAGAGAAGTGCAAAAGTCTTTCAATGCTGGTACTGATATTGATGATGCAAAAGAGGCTTTGAAAAGTAATATTGACTTCTTCAAAGATAAGTATGATGAGCTTGTCAATGAGGCTAAGTCAGAAGCAGAACAGGAAGAGAAAGAAAGAAAGGAACAGGCTGAAAAGCTTAAATCATCAATCCTTAATGACAAGGATGTGTTTGGGGATTTATCAATAGATAAATCAACAAGACAGAAGATTTATGATAATATAGCTAAGCCTGTGTATAAAGACCCAGAGACAGGAGAGTACTTTACTGCTATCCAAAAGTATGAGATGGAGAACAGAACAGACTTCCTAAAGAACATTGGGTTACTTTTCACACTAACTGATGGCTTTAAGAACCTTGATGGTTTGGTGAAAGGTAAAGTAAAGAAAGAAGTAAAGAAAGGTCTTAGAGAGCTGGAACATACTCTCAACAACACAGCAAGAACCTCAGATGGTAATCTAAAGTTTGTCAGTGGAGTTGATGAGGACCCTGAATCCTTTATTGGAAAGGGATGGAATCTTGATGTCTAAGCCTATAATATATAAAGATATAATAACTGATAAATTTTAAGTAAAATGGCTGGAAAATTAGGTAAGTTTCAAATGGTAGGCTTCCAACACTGGAAGGGTCTTACTAAGGAAAACCACCTTGGTTCTATCTTTCAGTTAGCTCCACAGAAGGCTACAAACCTAATGGTGCAACTGTTGGCTTATTACAGAGGAAAGACACTTGACACATTCCTAAATCAATTCCCAACAAGAGAGTTTGAGGATGATAATGAATACTACTGGGATGTTATTGGTTCTTCAAGGAGAAACATTCCTCTTGTAGAGGCAAGAGATGAAAATGGTACTATTGTTACAGATGTCAGTGGTATGATTGGAGTAGGCACTGCTCCCTTCTATTTGGTATTCCCTGAGGATTGGTTTGCTGATGGTGAGTACATTGTAGGTAATCTGAATGAAATCTATCAGTTCAGAATACTTGGAGACCCAAGAATGGAGGGTACTAATGCAGTGTATAAGGTAGAGCTTGCTGGTGGTAACACAGCAGGTGTTCCTGCTGAAAGACTGCTTGCAGGTGAGAGATTCTCAGTTGAAGCTGCATTTGTTGAGAAGGAGCTTTCAAGAAAGGTTGGTGATGTAAGATTTACAAGCCCTGTTTCTATGAGAAATGAGTGGTCTGTAGTAAGAATCCAACACAAGGTTCCAGGTTCTATGTTGAACAAGAAGCTGGCTGTAGGTATTCCTATTGTTAAGGAAACTGAGGGTAGATATACTAAGTCAGTTGCTACAATGTGGATGCACAATGTAGATTGGGAAGTAGAACAGCAATTCTCTGAGTACAAGAACAATGCACTTGCATTTGGTAGAAGCAACAGAAATGCCAGTGGTGAGTACATGAACTTTGGTAAGTCTGGTAATGTTATTAAGACAGGTGCTGGTCTGTTTGAGCAGATGGAAGTTGCTAATACTATGTATTACAACACATTCAGCTTGAAGCTTCTTGAAGATGCTCTATATGAGCTTTCTGCTTCTAAGTTGGACTTTGGAGACAGATACTTCTTGATTAAGACTGGTGAAAGAGGTGCTATCCAATTCCACAAGGAAGTACTAAAGACAGTATCAGGTTGGACACAATTTGTTCTTGACAACAGCTCTATTGGTGTTATTCAAAAGACTCAATCTAAGTTGCACCAAAACTCATTGAGTGCTGGTTTCCAATTTGTTGAGTATAGGGCTCCTAATGGTGTTAGAGTTAAGATTGATGTAGACCCATTCTATGATGACCCAGTAAGAAACAAGATACTCCATCCAAATGGAGGTGTTGCATTCTCTTACAGATATGATATTATGTACATTGGTACTATGGACCAACTTAATATCTTTAAGTGTAAGATTAAGGGTGATAATGAGTACAGAGGTTATCAATGGGGTCTAAGAAACCCATTCACAGGTCAAAAGGGTAATCCTTATATGTCATTTGATGAGGATTCTGCTGTAATTCACAGAATGGCTACTCTTGGTATCTGTGTTCTTGACCCAACAAGAACTATGTCACTAATCCCTGCAATTCTACAGGGCTAATGATAAAAGGGGAGTAGGATAAGCTCCTACTTCCCTTATTTTATTTCAAAAAGTTAAGGAGAAGATATGGCAGAAAAGAAAATGGAAGAGAAGGTGGATTATACTGTACCTGACTTTGATATAGACAATACAGAGACTCCACTTCAGGAAGTACCAAAAGAAGAGGCTACTATAAAAAGCCCTAAAAAGACACAAGAGAATGTAGAGGTATCTGATGATGCCTTAGTTAGTTGTCTGAGAAATGAGAGAATTATTGTAAGACATGTGCCTAAGCTGACAGGTATGTGGGGTAATAACCCTAAGCATGTATTGTCAGGAGGTATGGCAGAAGGTGCAGTTAGAACATTTGTAGTACCAAGATTATCTTCAGGTATGTTTGTTAATGTCCTTACAGACAAGGAAAAGGCATTTCTTGAGGAAATAATGGGTCTTGAATATAATGCACTAAGTATCTATAAGAAGGTAGATAACTTCTGGGATGATTCCAATGAGAATGGTATCAATAAGGTAAGATTGACAAAGCAGGATAACTACTTCAATCTATCTGACCCAGAGGATTATATCAGATATAAGATACTATTAGCCAACAAGGATTATATTGCTCCTTCATTGCAAGCATTGCAAGATACTCCTAAGGCTACTTACCAGTTTGTTATCATTTCTGAGGGTGAAGAGACTAAGGTTGCTAAGAATAATATGAGCACTACAATGATGTGCTATAAGGAGTTTGGTAAGATTGAGGATGATATTGATACATTAAGAGTTATTGTTGAGACTATTGATGGTAGACCTACATCACAGACTGCTAAACTTGAGTTCTTACAGACTAAGGTTAATAGCTTGATACAGGCTGATAGCAAGATATTCTTGAAGGTTATTACTGACCTAATGCTTCCTACAAAGGTTCTTATTAAGAGAGCTATAGAGGCAGGTCTGATTTCTAACAGGGGTAATTACTTATACTTGAGAAAGGATAATACTCCATTATGTGAGGCTAATGAGGAGCCTACATTGAATGTAGCAGCTAAATACTTAAACTCTCCTAAGCATCAGGAGGTTAAGTTTGCTTTAGAAGCTAAACTAAAGTAAGAATATGACAACACAAGAATTTTCTAATGAGTTTGATGTTCTGTATAATAACATAATGAGTAATCAGGCTCCAGGTCTTGATGAGTATGAAAAGTCAGTCTTCTTAACTAAGGCACAAAATGAAATACTAAAGAACTATTTTAATCCTAAAGGTAATAAGTATCAAGAAGGATTTGATGGTAGTCCCAAGAGGCAGATAGACTTTTCATCACTTGTCAGAGTTTCAGAGCCTACTATAATATCTTCTGACTCCTCATATATAAAGATGGATAATAGGAGTAAGTTATATACTATACCTACTGACATCTTATTTATAGTTAATGAGACAGCTAAATTAACATCAGGTTCTACATCTAGATATTTGTCTATAGTACCTATTAGTTTTGATGAGTACAATAGATTAATGTCCAAACCTTATAAATGTCCATTAAAGAATCAAGGATGGAGATTATTGCAATATAGTAATAGTGGTATAGCAGAATTAATAGTAGTTGGTGGAGAATTATCTGAATATAAAATTAGATATATCAAAAGACCTAGACCTATAATACTTACTAATTTAGATGAAACTTATTCTAATGTAAGTATTGATGGGAAGACTTCTATTAGTGAATGTGAATTAGACCCTATTCTTCATCCAGAAATTCTTCAAAGAGCAGTAGAGCTTGCAAAGTCTGCTTATACAGGAGACTTGAAGAGTAGTGTAGAACTTGGTCAAAGAAGTGAATAATGACAACTGAAGAATTTTCTAATGAATTTGACACCTTACTGAATAGCTATTCTACCATAGAGGCATTTGGAAAGACACCCAGCACTGTTGAGCTTGATGAATATGAGAAATCTGTATTTCTCACTAATGCTCAAGAAGAGATAGTGATAGGTATGTATAATGGTAAGAATCCATTTGGAGACTCATTTGAGAGGACTGAGGAAATCAGAAGATACTTGAGTGACCTAATAAAGACTTACACAACTACTGACAAGAAAGTAGGATATACAGGACTATCCAAATCCTCTGTATTCTTTGAATTACCTGATGACTTATGGTTCATAACTTATGAAGCAGTTAATTTGAAAGATGATGGATTAGGATGTATGAGTGGTGAAGACATATCTGTAATACCAATTACTCAAGATGAGTATCATAGAATAAGGAAAAATCCTTTCAGGGGTACTAATGAAAGGAGAGCTTTGAGGCTTGATTTGAGTGGTAAGGTAGTAGAGATAGTATCAAAGTATGATGTGGAGAGTTATCTTGTTAGATACCTTTCAAGACCTGCTCCCATTATATTAACTAATTTGACAGATAATCTGTCAATCAATGGCATAAGTGTAAAAACAGAATGTGAATTGAACCCTGTAATACATAGAGCTATACTTGAGAGAGCAGTAAAACTTGCCATCATAAGTAGGGTTCCAAATACAGGAAAAGAATAAAACTATTGTATAATTTAATATTAAATTAAAATGGCAACATTTAGTACAAATCAAGTAAGACAGCTTTATGTAGCAAAAGCACTGAAGACTCTTCATGTACTTGCATCAAATGCTGCTGGCTCTATTGCAGTAAAGAATGATACTGCAAAGAATCATCTGTACTTTGAATATAAGGGTGCTGACAACTTGATGAGAAGTGACCTAATTGACATCAAGAATATCCTTTATGCTAAGGCTACTGATGCTGATGCTATGGCACATGAATTGAAGTCAGTTACTGTGACTCTTGACACCAATGTTAATGGTGGTGCTCCTGTAGCTGGACAGGATTATATCCTGAGAATTGCATTCAGACAATATGTAGGTATGTCAGATGAAGACCAGTACTTCAAGTATGGTATGGTTCATGTCTATGCTGATATGGATGCAGATGAGTTCTATAAGGTTCTTGCATTATCAATTGCTAAGAACTTCAGTAGAGAGGTAGTACCTCTGATTAAGATTGAAGTACATAGTAAGGCTACTAAGAGCAAGGGAGGATTTGACTCTAATGGTTACATGGTTGTAACTCCTACTACTAAGGATAATGGTAAGAGTGATACTACTAACCCATACTATGCAACAGATACCCTTGTAACTGATATTGATAGTATCAGAATTACTGAGGTAGAGCAACCTTGGAGACTTGGAGTTATGGCACAGACTCCTGTTTACTTCACAGTACAATCAGTACCTGTTACAGTAAATGGTGATGAAAGACATTGGGCTACTCTAACAGAGGGCACAAGTGGTTCTATTGGCAATGGTAAGACTATTGCAGACCTTGAGTACTTCTGCATGGGTGAAAGAGGTGATGTTTATAGAGGAATTGGATTCCCTAACAATATTCCTACTACTTATCTTGTAGACCCAACTGTTAAGTATAATGTGATTGACATCCACTATGCTTATGTAGGTAGCAATGAGAGTGTACAAAAGTCTGAAAAGACAATTACTCTTGTAGTACCAAAGGTAGGAGCTAATAATCAAACAAGTAACAAACTTGCTAATGATATTATCTCTGCAATTAATACTGCTACAGGTTTAACTATAGCTACTCTTGATGTGTCAGTAGACTAAACAAATTTATAAGGGAGACTATTAAGTCTCCCTTTCTTTTTATATAAACATTTGATTATGGTACAATTTAATGAGTTAAGAATAACCCCTGATGGGCAAAAGCTGATTATAAATGTATCTGTCGAGGACTTAGAATATTACACAAATGTATATCTTGATACTATACAGATAGACACTCAAGATACCTTTGTTGAGTCTGGTCCGAGTAGTGAGGTTGCATATACAAAGACTATTGGAGGAAATTCAAAATCAGTCAAACTGGAATTAGGAACAGGAGACCTCTTACCATCTCTTAAAGACAACCTATTCTTTGTGTATGTTAGGACTAAGGGCACTCCTGCTTCAAATACCCCATGTGGAATGGATAATATAACAACAGTAGGAGTAGTAACCAACCTTTATCCTTTATATCAGCAAGCCTTTGGTTATATAAAGGAGCTGAGTGATACTTGTATCATTCCAAAGAATTTTATTAACTTTATATTACAATATAAGGCATTTCAACTTGCTGTAAAGACAGGTCATTATACTGAGGCAATAAAGTATTGGAAGAGATTCTTTATGGGAATTAAAGACTCAGTGATAACCCCTAATTGTGGATGCTATGGACAAGGTACTTAATGAATCACTTACAAGATATTTCAATGTCCTATCAAAGTTAGGATATATGAGTTATTCAGAGGTAGATAAGTTATTAGTGCTGATATTCATATATGATTTACTTGAGAGTGATTGTAAGTCCTTTATAACAGAAGAAGAGTATAGAATTTTAGATAGTGCCCTATACTGTCTATATGGTTCTACTTGCTTAATACCTTATCCAGAGTATATAGCAAACACTTCAATCTCTTGTACAGGCAAGTCAGTATAATTATTACATTAATACTTCTGACATAAAAATAGTAAAATCCTTGTGTAACTGATAATAATTACTTATCTTTGCACAAGGATTTTTAGTTATAGTAAATAATGATGTTATGAGTACATATAAAGAATTAACCTACATGGTACTTGATGAATTGAAACTGTACTCAGATGATGCCCTATATACAGAGGAGCATGTTATGTTTCTATTTGGTAAGTATAGGACATTCTTACTGAAACAGAGATATTCAGATGTAAAGAAGCAGATACCTGAGAGTAACTATCAGACTATATGCTTGGATTTAATTGAGGTACCTGCTATATCAGGTGAGCCTTGTGAAGGTGGTTCTTATCTAAGAAGCAAGGAAAAGATTCCTTTCCTAATGAAGATAGGCAATCCTATGGTGTATCCAGTTGATTACTATCAGGGAGAGATTACCTATGTAAGTAGAGAAAGGATGAGATATGTGGGATATAATAAGTATCTGAAAAATTCACATATTTCTTTCTATCTTCTTTGACAGTAAGACCTGCCATTGCAACATCACTCTTATGCTGTCCAACTGACAAGCAGACGGAATCAAATTCCATGTTCTGGATTACCAGTTCTTTGTTCAATTTTTTTGCAAGTGCTGCCGCAATTTCCATATCAATACCATAGTAGCTGTCGCCCTTCATGTACTCAAATG
>ENA-OPBW01001050-OPBW01001050.1-human-gut-metagenome-genome-assembly--contig:-NODE-1050-length-16353-cov-12.608173_pt1 | contig 16353 bp, 11 predicted proteins | sample MGYA00241070_ERZ501456 | MGnify/ENA primary metagenome ERZ501456 (study PRJEB25962, sample SAMEA2042624) | human gut metagenome | biome: human gut; feature: human-associated habitat; material: faeces...
GGGCAAGACCAAAGAAATGGGGTGGAACAGGCAGCACCAACCTAAAGTCCAGCAGGCCAAAACGGCGAGTTCCTCCAACCCCCGTCAAACCGATTTCCCCTCTTGCGCGCCGGCAAACTGCGAAGAGGAAAAATAGACGAAAAAGCCCCCGGTCAAACGACCGGGGGCTCTCCTTATCCGGTTTTATTTCCCGCTCAGGTACGCGTCTATCGAGGCCGCGCCCTGCTTGCCGGCGCCCATGGCGAGGATGACGGTGGCAGCGCCCGTCACGGCGTCGCCGCCGGCGAAGACGCCCTCGCGCGAGGTCTGCAGCGTCTCCTCGTTCACCACCAGGCAGCCCTTGCGGTTGCAGTCGAGGCCCGGGGTCGTCGTGCGCAGCAGCGGGTTCGGCGTCGTGCCGATGGCCACGATGACCGCGTCCGCCACCATGACGAACTCGCTGCCCTCGATGGGCGTCACGCCGCGGCGGCCGGAGGCGTCCGGCTCGCCCAGGCGCATCTTCACGCACTTGAGGCCCACGACGTGCTTGCTCTCGTCGCCCAGGATCTCCACGGGGTTGTTGAGCAGCCGGAACTGGATGCCCTCCTCCTCCGCGTGGTGGACCTCCTCCGCCCTCGCGGGCAGCTCGTCCCGGCCGCGGCGGTAGACGATGAACACCTCGTCCGCGCCCATGCGCTTGGCGCAGCGCGCCGCGTCCATCGCCACGTTGCCGCCGCCGATGACGGCGATGCGCTTCGCGTCGGACTTTATCGGCGTGTCATAGTCGCTGCGGTAGGCCTTCATCAGGTTTATGCGGGTGAGATACTCGTTGGCGGAGTAGACGCCCAGCAGGTTCTCGCCCGGGATGTTCATGAACTGCGGCAGGCCCGCGCCGGAGCCGATGAACACGGCCTCGTAGCCCTCCTCGAAGAGCTGGTCGAGCGGCATCGTGCGGCCGATTATGCAGTCGTTCACGAACTTGACGCCGCTGTCGGCAAGGTTCTTGACCTCCCTGTCCACGATGCTCTTGGGCAGACGGAATTCGGGGATGCCGTAGGCCAGGACGCCGCCGCACTTGTGCAGGGCCTCGAAGACCGTGACGTCGTAGCCCTTGCGGACGAGGTCGCCCGCGCAGCTCAGGCCGCTGGGGCCGGAGCCGATTATCGCGACCTTGTGACCGTTGGGCTCGGCCTTCTCGACGCCCGCGCCGGGCGCGCCGTGCTCCATGTGGAAGTCCGCCACGAAGCGCTCCAGCCGGCCGATGGCCACAGGCTCGCCCTTTATGCCGCGCACGCACTTACTCTCGCACTGGCGCTCCTGCGGACAGACGCGCCCGCAGACCGCGGCCAGGGAGTTCGTGCCCGCCACGACCTCGTAGCCGGCCTCAAAGTCGCCCACGCGGACCTTGGAGATGAACTCCGGTATGCGCACGTTCACCGGGCAGCCCTTGACGCACTGGGGGTCCTTGCAGTTGAGGCAGCGCATGGCCTCCAGCACCGCGACCTCCGCGCCGTAGCCCAGGGCGACCTCGTTGAAGTTCTTGGCGCGGATCCCGGCGTCCTGCTCGGGCATGGGGTGCTTCGTGAGGCGCTTTACCGGGTTCTCGCCGCCGTCGGCCTCGGAGGGCTTGTACTCGCCGCGGCGCACGCCGCCCGTGATGCGGCAGACGTGCTCGTTCTGGTCGGCCTCCTCGCCGAGGTAGAAGTTGTTGCGCTCCAGCAGGCCGTCCCAGTCCACAAGGTGCGCGTCGAACTCCGGGCCGTCCACGCAGGCGAACTTCCGCTCCCCGCCGACGGTGAGGCGGCAGCCGCCGCACATGCCGGTGCCGTCTATCATGATGGGGTTCAGGCTTGCGTTGGTCTTGATGCCGTAGGGCCGCGTCGTCTCCGCAACGTATTTCATCATGACGATGGGGCCGCAGGTGAGGACGTAGTCGTACTGCACGCCCGCCTCAAGCAGGGCCTTCAGCTTCGTCGTGACGAAGCCGGCCTCGCCGTAGCTGCCGTCGTCCGTGGTTATGTAGAGGTTGTCCGAGGCGGCGCGGAACTCGTCTTCCATGATGACGATGTCCTTGGAGCGGAAGCCGCAGATCATGTCCACCGCGATGCCCAGGCGCTTGAGCTCCTTGGCGACGGGGTAGTTGATGGCGCAGCCGGTGCCGCCGCCGACGACGCAGACGCGCTTGGCCGCGGGGTCTATCTCCGCGGGGCGGCCCAGGGGGCCGACGATGTCCGCGATATAGTCGCCCGGCTCCATGAGCGAGAACATCTGCGTGCTCTTGCCCGCGGGCTGGAAATTGAAGGAGACCGTCCCGACCTCGGGGTCGTAATCCGCGATGGTGAGCGGGAAGCGCTCGCCGTATTCGTCGAGCCTGAAGATGGCGAACTGCCCGGGCTGGGCGCTGCGCGCCACTAGCGGGGCCTCGATGCTGACCCTGAAGATGGTCTTCGAGGTGTTGAGGGGGTATTTCTCAGCTATTTTGAACATGCTTTCCAATTCCGCCTTTCAATGGACAAACTACCCTCAAAGGGCTCCAATTCATCTTACTATACCACTTTTTCGCGCTCTAAGTCAATGAAGCGCCTGTAAACAAGGCTACAAAAAAAGCCCCCCGTTTTTGGCGGGGGGCAAAAAGACTATCGCTCTTCGCGGAAGTAGGCCAGGCCGAGGCTGGCGGGCGGGTCGTTCTCGCGCTTCTTGCGCAGGGACGAAATTATGAGCACGGCTATGGTCACGAGGTAGGGCAGCATCTTGTAGAGCTCCTTCGTCGCGAGGTTCATGCCGGAGGGGATGTAGAGGTAGAGGATGTACAGCCCGCCGAAGAGGATGGAGGCCAGCACGCTCAGCGCCGGACGCCAGATGGTGAAGATGACGAGGGCGATGGCCAGCCAGCCGCGGTCGCCAAAGGCGTCGTTCGACCAGACGCCGCTGGCGTAGTCCATGACGTAGTAGAGCCCGCCGAGGCCGGCTATCATGCTGCCGATGCAGGTGGCGCGGTACTTGTAGCGGTTGACGTTGATGCCGGCGGCGTCCGCCGTGGCGGGGTTCTCGCCCACGGCGCGCAGGTTGAGGCCGGGCCGGGTCCGCTTCAGGAACCAGGAGGCGCACAGCGCGGCGACGACGGCCAGATATGCCAGCATCCCATAGGAGAGGAAGAGCTTGCCGAACCAGCCCAGCTCCGACGCGAAGGGCAGGGAGCGGCTGAAATACGAGCTCGTGGCCGAGAGCGCGATGGACGGCACCTCGCTGCCGGTGAGCTTAATGAGCGAGCCGCCGAAGAAGTTGCCGAAGCCGACGCCGAAGGTGGTCATGGCCAGGCCCGTGACGTTCTGGTTGGCCCGGAGCGTGACGGTCAGGAAGCAGTAGAGAAGCCCCATGAGCAGACTGCCGAGGAGGCAGCAGGCGAGGGGTATGCCTATGGCCAGGAAGGCGTTCATTTGCGCGGCGGCGACGTTCTGCTCGTACATGAAGGAGCCGATGACGCCGGAGATCGCGCCGACGTACATGATGCCGGGCAGGCCGAGGTTCAGGTTGCCGGATTTCTCGGTCAGCGTCTCGCCCGTGCTGCCGTAGAGCAGGGGTATGCCCTGGGCCACGGCCCGGGGGAAGAAGGATACAAAGTCAAACACCGGCCTTGGCCTCCTTTCCCTCCGCCCGCGCGGGCTTTCTGAAGTTCAGCTTGTAGCTGATGAAGAACTCGGAGCCTATGATGAAGAAGAGTATGATGCCGGTCAGTATGTCGCCGAAGGAGCTGTTCAGGCCGAAATCCGTGGAGATCTCGCTGGCGCCCTCGCTGAGGAAGACCAGCAGCAGGCTCGTGAACACCATGAAGACGGGGCTGAACTTCGCAAGCCAGGAGACCATGACCGCCGTGAAGCCCCGGCCTCCGGCCAGGGTGGTGGTGATGGTGTGGTCCGTCCCCGCCACGAGCAGCAGACCCGCGACGCCGCAGATGGCGCCCGAGAGCAGCAGCGTGCGCATGATGACGCGCTCGACCTTTATGCCGACGTAGCGGGCCGTCCGCTCGCTCTCGCCGACGACGCTTATCTCGTAGCCGTGCTTGCTGTACCTGAGGTAGACGTACATGAGCACGGTGAGCACGGCGACAATGAGGATGTTCAGCAGGTACTTGTTGGAGCCTATCTGGGGCAGCCAGCCGGCCATGGTGCTCTGGTTTATGATGCCGACCTTGCCCGCGCCCTTGGGCACCTCCCAGATGATGATGAAGTAGGCCACGAGCTGGGTGGCGACGTAGTTCATCATCAGGGTGAAGAGCGTCTCGTTAGTGTTCCACCTGGCCTTGAAGAAGGCGGGGATGAAGGCCCAGATGGCGCCCGCGGCGATGCCCGCGACGGCCATGATGACTATAAGCAGCCAATTCGGCACGCTGTCGCCTATGAGGATCATGCAGGCGGCGACGGCCAGCGCCCCGGCCAGGACCTGGCCCTCCGCGCCGATGTTCCAGAAGCGCATCTTGAAGGCGGGCGTGACGGCCAGGGAGATGCACAGCAGTATGGCGAGGTTCTGCAGCAGCACCCAGGTGCGGCGCGCCGTGCCGAAGGCGCCCTCGAACATGGCGGCGTAGACCGCGATGGGGTCCTCGCCCGTGAAAACCGTCGTCACGACGGAGCAGACTACGAGCGCCAGGACTATGGCCGCCGCCCGGATGCCCCAGGCCCCGTACCAGGGCAGGGCCGCGCGCTTGGAGATGTGCACCAGGGGCGCGTGGTTCTTGTTATTCATCCTCCTGCGCACCTCCCAGCTTTGTCATCATGAGCCCGACCTTCCGCTTCGTGGCGCCGCGCCCGTCTATGAGGCCGCTGACCCTGCCGCCGCAGAGCACGAGTATCCTGTCGCACAGCTCCAGCAGCACGTCCAGATCCTCGCCCACGTAGACGACGGCGACGCCGCGCTCCTTCTGCTTGTTTATGAGGTCGTAAATGGTGTAGGACGAGTTTATGTCCAGGCCGCGCACGGCGTAGGCCGTGAGCAGCACGGTGGGCGCGGAGGCTATCTCGCGGCCGACCAGCACCTTCTGGACGTTGCCGCCCGAGAGGCGGCGCACAGGCGTCGAGACGCTGGGCGTGTTGACCTCCAGCTCCGCCACGACGCGCTCGGCCAGGTCGTGCGGGGCCTTGCGGTTGGTGAAGAGGCCGCGGCCGCGGCGGAAGGAGCGGAGCATCATGTTGTCCGTGAGGTCCATGTTCCCCACGAGGCCCATGCCCAGCCTGTCCTCCGGTACGAAGGAGAGCGCCACGCCCATGTCGCTGATATCCGCGGGGTCCTTGCCTATGAGCTCCTCCTCGCGGCCTGTCTCGGGCTCTATGTAGCGGATGGAGCCGCCCTCGGCGCGGTGCAGGCCCGCGATGGCCTCCAGCAGCTCCTTCTGCCCGCAGCCGGAGATGCCCGCAACGCCCAGGATCTCGCCGGAGTTGGCCGTGAAGGACACGCCGTCGAGCTTGAGCACGCCGTCCTCGTCCCGGACCGTGAGGTTCTCGACCACGAGCCGGGGCAGGGGGTCCTTCGGCTCGGGCCGCTCTATGTTGAGGCTGACGGGGCGGCCGACCATCATGTTCGTCATGTCGGCGGCCGTCGTGTCCTTCGTGAGCATGTCGCCCACGAACTGGCCGCGCCGCAGGACGGCGACCCTGTCGGAGAGCTCCTCGACCTCGTGGAGCTTGTGCGTGATGATGACGACGCTCTTGCCGTCGTCCCGCATGTTGCGCAGGACGGCGAAGAGCTTGTCCGTCTCCTGCGGCGTGAGGACGGCGGTGGGCTCGTCCAGGATGAGGATGTCCGCGCCGCGGTAGAGGACCTTCACTATCTCGACGGTCTGCTTCTCGGAGACGGACATGTCGTATATCTTCTTCTTCGCGTCCACCTCGAAGCCGTAGGCCTCGCAGATGGCCTTTATCTTCTCAGTGGCGCGGTTCAAATCGAGCCGCCCCTTGCCGGGCAGGCCCAGGACGATGTTCTCCGCCGCGGTGAGCACGTCCACCAGCTTGAAGTGCTGGTGTATCATGCCTATGCCGAGGTCGAAGGCGTCCTTGGGCGAGCGGATGGAGACTTCCTTCCCGTCCACGAAGATCTGGCCCTCGTCGGGGTAGTAGATGCCGGAGAGCATGTTCATGAGCGTGGTCTTGCCGCTGCCGTTTTCGCCCAGCAGCGCCAGGATCTCGCCCCGGTAGATGTCGAGCCAGACCTTGTCGTTGGCCGCCACCGTGCCGAAGCGCTTCGTGATGTTCCGCATCTGTACCGCTGCGGTCTTGCCTTCCACGGGCTTCACTCCTTAAATAACATAAAATGGCCCAAAGGACAGCGCGGCAGGGTTTATCCGCTGCGCTGTCCTTTGGGGGCAGACTGCGGCGCGGATGCCGCAGTCTGCCTTGGCTTAACTTAGAACGCGCTGTCGAGCAGGGTGATGCCGTCGATCTGGATGTCGAAGTACGGGGCGGAGCGGGCGGTGCTCTCGGCGAAGTAGCCGTCCACTATAGCCTCGGTGTCGGGGGTGTAGTCGGGGTCGGTGTCCACGTCGGCCATGTAGCTCGTGATGCTCTCGCCGCCGACGGTGAAGGTGGAGACGTCGAAGACGTGCAGGGTGCCGGCCTCGAGCTCGGCCTTGGCGGCCTCAATGGCCTCGACGGTGCCGGCAGCGGCGGCGGCCTCGTTAACGTCGCTCAGGACGACGGAGCCGGTGGCCAGGGTGCCGGTCCAGTCGGCGGCTATCTGATCGCCGTTAACGACGCAGTTTATCATGTACTCGAAGTAAGGAGCCCAGTCGATGCGGGAGGACACGATGAAGGTGTTGGGGCAGGCGTCGATGGTGCTGCCGTTGTAGGAGACGTTGGGCACGCCGGCGACCTCGCAGGCCGTGGGGGCGCCCATGGAGTCGGCGTGCTGGCTGATGAGGACGCAGCCGCCGGCGATGAGGTTGTTGGCGCCCTCCTTCTCGGCGGTCTCATCGTACCAGGAGCCGGTGAAGGTGACGTCCATGGTGACGCTGGGGCAGACGCTCTTGGCGCCCAGGTAGAAGCTGGTGTAGCCGGAAATGACCTCGGCGTAGGTGTAAGCGCCGACATAGCCCATCTTGGCCTGGTCCTCGGTGATCTCGCCGGCCTCGATCATCTCATTGAGCTTCATGCCCGCGGCGATGCCGGCGAGGTAGCGGCCCTCATAGATGGAGGCAAAGGCGTTGTGGAAGTTGTCGAGGCCCTCGGTGTGCGCCCTGGTGCCGGTGGCGTGGCAGAACTGGACGTCGGGGAACTCGCGGGCGGCCTGGATCATGAAGTCCTCGTGGCCGAAGCTGTCGGCGAAGACGATGTTGCAGCCGTCGTCGGCGAGCTCAGCGGCGGCGTCGTAGCACTCCTGGCCCTCGGGGACGTTGGTGCGCAGGACGTACTGGTCCTCGGAGAGGCCCAGAGCCTCGCAGGCGGCCTTGGCGGCGTTTATGAAGTTGAGGTCGTAGGTGGAGTTCTCATCATGCAGGAAGATGAAGCCGACTTTGATCTCGTCGAGGGGGATGCCGGCGACCTCGGGGGCCTCGCTGGCCGGGGCGTCGCTGGCCTCGGGAGCCTCGCTCGCAGGGGCGTCGCTGGCGGCGGAGGGCTCGGCCTCGCCGCAGGCGGCGAGAGCAAAGACCATCACAAGTGCAAGCAGAAGCGCAAGAAACTTCTTCATTTTTTCTCCTCCAAAAATAGTGTTTATCTTAAAGGCCGGAGCCTCAAGAACAAAAAGGAAAGCGGGGGGCCTCAGGCCTCCCGCGAAAAGCGCGGCAGGAGGCGCGCTGCGCCCCCGCCTTGCCGATAGTCCGGCCGTTTACGGCGGCCGGGTAGAGACCTCGGAACCATATCATCCAATTTATATCGGGTTGCAGTATGCAGTTTTTCAGCCCGCCCTCAGCAGAACTCGATCTGCCCGTCGTCCGTCATGGACTTTATGCGGGCGAGGGACTCGACCCGGACGCCCTCGGAGCGGATGAGCTCGCCCCCGGGCTGGAAGGCCTTCTCTATCGCGATGCCCGCGCCGACCACGGCGGCGCCTGCCTGGCGCACCAGGGAGATGAGCCCGTGCAGGGCAGCGCCGTTTGCCAGGAAGTCGTCAACTATGAGCACCCTGTCCTCGGGGCCGATGTAGTCCTTCGAGACCAGGATGGTGTTGGTGTTGCCGTGGGTGAAGGAGTGGACCGTGGCGGTCCAGAAATCGCCGAAGAGGTTCCGCGTGCGGTTCTTCTTGGCAAACAAAACAGGGCATCCGAAAACCTGGCCCGTTATACAGGCCAGTCCGATGCCCGACGCTTCTATCGTCAGTATTTTGTTGACGCCCTCGCCCTCGTAAAGGCGATACAGCTCCCTGGCCATTTCGGTAAAGAGCACGGGGTCCATGAGGTGGTTCAGAAACCCGTCTACCTTCAATATGCCGCCGGGCAGGACTACCCCGTCCTCCGCTATGCGGCGCTCAAGAAGCTGCAAGGCGCTCACTCCCATCCCAAAAGTAACGGCCTCCGCCGGTACAAAAATCATTTCTATGATACAACATCTTTTCTCCGCGCGCAACTGGCTTTTTGAACAATTTAGACCTTTTTCGACGGGTTTTTTACGTGTTTATCCATATAGCGCACACGCCGGGGATTTACAAAACGGTAGGAAAGGTATAAAATGAGAGAACTTTCAAGTCAGAACGGAGGACAGCAAATGAGCAAGCTCCACAAGAAAATGGTCGCCCTCGGGAACCTCTCCCACCACAGCTACGACAGCATCGTGGCCGCCTGCGGCGAGCCGAAGGAGAAAAAGCCCTGTACCTTCTCCGACATTGGCGAAGGCTTCCGCGCCACCTGGTCGGACGGGGTCTTCGTCCTGACCCTGAACTTCGGCAAGGAAGGCGCCTACTGCGGCATCTACCACCACCGCAACTGGGAGCCCTACATCGTCACCGCCATAGTCTCGGTCGTCATCATCGCCGGCGCGCTCATAGGCGGCTACTTCATGCGCCAGGCGAAGGCGGCGGAGGCCGCGCCGAATGAGATCGTCGAAACCGCCCTCGAATACGGGGACGAATATCAGGAGGTATATCTGTAACATGCTTAAATTCCCGGAAATGCCCTATGAGCGCCCCGACATCGAGGCGGCAAAGCAGTTTCTGGCCCAGGCCGCCGCGCGCCTGGAGGCCGCAGAGAGCTTCGAGGCCGCGGACGCGGTCTTCGTCGAGGTGAACGAGCGCAGCACGCAGCTCGACACCATGTTCACCATCTCCCACATCCGCCACGACATCAACACCGAGGACAAGTTCTACGACGCCGAGGTCGAGTTCGCGGACGCCGCCCTGCCCGAGCTGCAGGAGTACGCCGACCGCTGGAACCGCGCCCTCGTCTTCAGCCGCTGGCGGCCCGGGCTGGAGGAGAAATACAGCCGCGTCGCCTTCCTCAACAAGGAGCTGGCCCTGCGCGCCTTCTCGCCCGAGATAGTCCCCGAGCTCCAGCGCGAGAACGCCCTGTGCACGGAGTATTCAAAGCTCCTGGCCTCGGCGCAGATAGAGTTCGAGGGCGGGGTCTACACGCTCTCCCAGCTCACGCCCTTCAAGCAGGACCCGGACGACAAGCGCCGCCTCGCCGCCTGGAAGGCCGAGGGCGCCTGGTACATGTCCCACGCCGAAAAGCTCGACTCCATCTACGACGAGCTGGTGCGCCTGCGCGACACGATGGGCAAAAAGCTCGGCCACGAGGGCTACGTCCCCCTGGGATACGACCGTATGCAGCGCAACTGCTACACGAAGGAGGACGTCGAGAGCTTCCGAAAGGCCGTCGTGAAGCACATCGTCCCCCTGGCCGACGCCGTCTACCGCCGCCAGGCCGAGCGCCTGGGCAAGGCCTACCCCATGAACTACGCGGACAACGCCCTGGAGTTCCGCAGCGGCAACCCGAAGCCCCAGGGCACGCCGGACGACATCCTCGCCGCCGGGCGCCGCTTCTACCACGAGCTCAGCCCCGAGACGGCGGAGTTCATCGACTTCATGTACGACAACGAGCTGCTGGACGTCCTCTCCCGCAAGGGCAAGGCCGGCGGCGGCTACTGCACCACCCTCGGCAGCTACCACTGCCCCTTCATCTTCGCCAACTTCAACGGCACCTCGCACGACGTCGAGGTCATCACGCACGAGGCCGGCCACGCCTTCGCCAACTTCACCGGCCGCTTCATTGTCCCGGGCGAGTGCCAGTGGCCCTCTCTTGAGGCCTGCGAGGTCCACTCCATGTCCATGGAGTTCTTTGCCTGGCCCTGGGCGGAGTATTTCTTCGGCCCGGACACGCGCAAGTTCCGCTACACGCACCTGTCCGGCGCGCTGACCTTCATCCCCTACGGCACGATGGTGGACCACTTCCAGCACCTCGTCTACGAGAAGCCGGAGATGAGCCCCGCAGAGCGCAACGAGGCCTGGCGGGAGCTCACCGCCGTCTACATGCCCTGGATGCGCCTCGACGACATCCCCTTCTACGGCGAGGGCCGCGCCTGGCAGCGGCAGCACCACATCTACGAGAGCCCCTTCTACTATATAGATTACTGCCTGGCGCAGACCGTCTCCCTCCAGTTCTGGGCGGAGATCCAGAAGGACTCGAAGGCCGCCTGGGAGAAGTACATGGCCTACACACGCCCCGCGGGCACGAAGACCTTCAAGGAGCTCGTCGCCGGCGCGGGCCTCGACTCGCCCTTCGGCGAGGAGGCCATGCGCACGATCGCCGGGGCCGCCGGCAAGTGGCTTGAGAGCTACGACCTCACGGGCATCGAATAAAATACGCCTGACAGAACGCCCCCGGTCATCCGACCGGGGGCGTTTTTTGCGCGGATATCAGAAGATGGGCACGACGGCGCCGTCGTAGGTCTCCTCGATGAACTGGCGGCAGGTCTCGCTGGTGAGGGCGGTGACGAGGGCCTGAGTCTTGGCGCTGTCCTCCTCGCCCGCGCGGACGGCGAGGATGTTGGCGTAGGTCTGGGCGGCGTCGGAGTCGGCGCTCTCGCTGGCGAGGGCGTCCTCGCCGGTCAGGCCGGCCTGGAGCGCGTAGTTGCCGTTGATGACGGCGAAGGCCACGTCGGGCAGGCTGTGCGGGATGTTTTTGGCCTCCATCTCGATTATCTCAAGGTTCTGCGGGTTCTCGGCGATGTCGAGGACGGTGGCGGTCTCGGTGGAGGCGTCGATGCCCTCCTTGAGGGTGATGAGGCCCTCGGCTTCGAGCAGGAGCAGGGCGCGGGCCTCGTTGGTGCCGTCGTTCGGCACGGCGATGATGTCGCCCTCGGCCAGCTCGTCGAGGCTGGCCTTGTTGCCGCCGTAGATGCTCATGGGCTCGTAGTGGATGGCGGCGGCGGAGACGAGCTCGGTGCCGTTCTCGGCGTTGAAGTTCAGCAGGTAGGGCTCGTGCTGGAAGTAGTTCGCGTCGAGCTCGCTGTCGGCGAGGGCGAGGTTCGGCATGATGTAGTCGTCGAAGATCTTGACCTCAAGCTCATAGCCCAGGGCCTCAAGCTCACCCTTGACGGCCTCAAGGATCTCGGCGTGGGGCGTGCTGGACGCGCCGACGACGAGCTTTTCGAGCTCGGCGGGAGCCTCGCTGGCGGGAGCCTCGCTGGCGGGGGCGTCGGAGGCGGGGGCGTCGGAGGCGGGGGCGTCGGAGGGCTCTTCGGCGGCGGTGCCGCAGGCGGCGAGGCCGAGCACGAGCGCGGCGCACAGCAGGATGGAAAGCAGCTTCTTCATTTTCATTTTCTCCTTTTCAAAATTCGGTTATCTGATGCGCCGGTCGCTGAGCCTTGCGCCCAGCGTGCCTGCGCTCTGGAAGCACTGCACCACGACGACGATGACGGCGCACATGGTGAGCATGACGGCGGTGTTGTAGCGGGAGTAGCCGTAGTTGATGGCGATGGCGCCGCCGCCGCCGGCGACGCCGGCCATGGCGGAGTAGCCGAGGATGGTGGTGGTGGCGATGGCGGCGCCGTTTATGAGGCTGGGCAGGGCCTCGGGGAGGATGACCTTGCGGATGACCTGCCCGACGCTCGCGCCCATGGATAGGGACGCCTCAACAACGCCCCGGTCCACCTCCCTTGCGCTGGATTCGACCAGCCTCGCCACAAAGGGAAAGGCGGAGATGAACAGCGGCACGATGGTCGCCTTCGTGCCTATGGCCGTGCCGACGACGAAGCGGGTCACGGGGATGACGGTGTAGAGCAGGATGAGGAAGGGCACGCTGCGCAGGACGTTGACGACGGCCCCGAGTACGAGGTTGACGCCCCGGTTGGGCCGGACGCCGTCGGCAGCCGTGGCGGCGAGGACGAGGCCGAGCGGCAGGCCCACGATGTAGGCGAGCACCGTTGCCCCGACGGTCATGTATATGGTCTCCCAGAGGCCCTTGAGCACCAGGTCGAGCATTTTTTATTCCTCCTCCGTGTAGATGATGCCCTCGTTTTCGAGCCAGCGGCGCATTTTGTCGGCGGTTTCGGGGTCGCTGGGGAGCTGGAGGACGGTGTGGCCGTAGAGGCGGCCCTCGATGCTGCGGGTGTCGGCGTAGACGATGCTGACGGGCGCGCCGAGGGAGAGTATCATGTCGGCGATGATGGGCCTGTCGGTGGTCTCTCCGTCGAAGGCGAGGCGGATGAGGCTGCCGCGGCACTCGTCCACGGCGCGGTTCTCGCCGTCCTTGGCGAAACCCTCCAGCTTGCCTGCGCGGGAGGGGAGCACGAGGCGCTTGGCGGCCTCGGTCTGCGGGTGGAGGAAGACCTCCTGCACGGGGCCGAGCTCGGCTATGCGGCTGTCCGCGATGATGGCGACGCGGGAGCAGATGCGCTCGACGACGCGCATCTCGTGCGTGATGACGACGACGGTGACGCCGAGGCGGCGGTTGAGGTCGCGCAGCAGTTCAAGGATGCTCTCGGTGGTGGTGGGGTCGAGGGCGCTGGTGGCCTCGTCGCAGAGCAGGACCTTGGGGTTCGTGGCGAGCGCCCTGGCGATGGCGACGCGCTGCTTCTGGCCGCCGGAGAGCTGCGCGGGGTAGGCCCCGGCCCTGTCGCCCAGGCCGACGAGCTCCAGCAGCTCCTGCGCCCTTTTGCCGGCCTCCCTTTTCGGGACGCCCGCGAGTTCGAGGGGGAAGCGGACGTTCGCGAGGGCGTTGCGCTGCATGAGCAGGTTGAAGCTCTGGAATATCATGCCGATGTCGCGCCTGGCGCGGCGCAGCTCCTTGTCGGTCAGGCGGCAGAGCTCCGCGCCGTTGACCGTGACGGAGCCGGCCGTGGGCCGCTCCAGCAGGTTCATGCAGCGCACGAGGGTCGATTTGCCCGCGCCGGACAGGCCGATGATGCCGAAAATTTCCCCCGCCTCGATGCTGAGGGAGACGTCCTCAAGGGCGTGGACGGCGCCGTCGCCGGAGCCGAAGGTCTTGCAGAGATTTTTGATTTCAATGAGCGCCAAGAGATATCACCCCGAATAAAAAAATCGTCCCCGATGCATAATGCATCAGGGACGACGAAAAAGCCGTGTTACCACCCTAATTTACCCATACCTCACGGCATGGGCCTCACGGGGTACCATCATACCCCTGACGCTTTAACGGGCGCACCCGTCGCAGCCTTACCGGGATCTCTTTCCCCCCCCGGCTCGGTGCGCGGCTCCGGAACCATGTTCACCCGCATCAGCGCGCCCCGCTCCCACCTAACCGGGGCTCTCTGTGCCGCATCCAGCGGATTACTCTTTCCTTCGCAGCCTTTGGCTAAGATTGAGCATAGCACCCCGCGCGCCTCCTGTCAAGCGACAACATGCACAATTTCTTCCGTTTCAGGAACAGGATGTCTTAGCAAAAAGTTCAGTGTTTGTTCATTCACAGTTCTAAATCGTCCGTATAATAAAAAACCCGCCCCCCGAAGGGGGCGGGAAAAACGGTTAGGTTTTATTTGTGAAGCTCAATTTACGCTCAGGGATTGGGGATGCCAACCCAGGCGCCGCTCTGGATGGTGGCAGTGCCATCGAGCTTCGGGAGAATGGTGGCGGTCACGCAGGAAACGCCATTGTTGTTCCAAAGAGTGCCGGTTATATTCCACTGGTTGCTGGCACGGTCAGTGTACGTGCCGGTCCAGTACTGCTTGCCGACCTCGGCATTGAAGTTGCCGGTCTTCTGGCAGAAGGTGAAGCTCAGCTCAGAGCCAAGAACAACGTCCTCGAAAACCTGAGTGGTCTTGCCGGCGGTGCCATAGATGACGTGGTCGGGATTGGCCAGGCTGACGGTGACGTCGCCGATCACCAGGCCGCCGATCTCGAAGTTCTGGGTCTTGGTGCCGAGAACCATGCTGTCAACGTCGATCTTGAGGCCGATGTAGCCGTTTGTCAGATAGCTGGTCTCAACGACAGCGGCCTTGTTCTTGTTGACATCGAGCGTGTACGTGGTGGTGGTGGTGCGCTCGGCCTTCAGCTTCTCGTTGTAGATGACAACGTCGATGTCGTAAGCCACGAGAGCGTGAGCATCGTCGTCATAGTAGGTCTTGGAGGTCGTACCGGCAGGCATAACATCGGTGCCGATCTTGTGGATCACCCAGCCGGCGGCCTTCAGCTCATTGGACAGGGAAACGGTGACCTCGGCATCCCAGCCGATGTTGACGAGGTAGATGTAGTCAACACGGTTGGTGTCCGGATTCACGGTGAACGCCAGGCTCCAATCGGGGTGAGCGTTCATGTACTGCCACAGGTAGTACAGGGTCTCGACCTTGTGGGTCGGGTTGGTGACGTCAACGATGGTGACCTCGCCGTCCCTGGCCTCGAAGCGGCCAGCGCCGTTGCTCAGGTACCAGGTGTGGGTGGTCGCGTTGCCGGTGTCGATCAGGCTGACATGCTGATAGTAGCAATTGCCAGTGTTATCTATGCGCTCACCGAGCCAGTAGACAGGAACGCCGTTGACATAGTTAGTGGTCAGGACATAGAAGCCACGATCCAGAGTGCCGTTCGCGAAAGTGCCGCTGCTGAGCTGGTTCTCATAGAAGCTGACGGAAATCGGCTTGCCCTCAAGGTAAGCGCCATTGTAAGTGACGTAGTAGGAAGCGGGATCGCCGGTAACGCTGCTCCAATCATCCTTATCGATATCGTTGGGGATGAAGACGTAGCGGCTGGTGGTGGCCAGGTTAGTCTCGAAGACAAAGATGGTGTCGGCCTTCCAAGCGCCGGTGGTGGTTGAGCTGACGGTCATCGCGGTGTTGGCGAGGTACATGGTGCCGTTGGTGGCAACATTGTAGGCGGTCTTGAAGGCCTGGATGCCGGTGTACGGGGTGACCTTCATGTTCGCGCCGGTGCCGGAGGCAACAAGGAAGGTAACGGTAGCGCCGTCGAAGTAGACAGTGCCCTTGGTGAGCCTGTTGTCAGTAGGCTTGGCAAGATACTCGTAGGTAGAGGAGCTGGTGGAGTTCTGTACGATGGTGAAGTCGTCAACAATGTAGCCGGCAGCGTAGGTGTTCTGTCCCTTGGTCACACTGTTGGCAACATACTCGCCGGCGGCGGTAGCAGTGGCGCTGATGTCATAGTAAGCGCCGCCGACAAGGGAGCTGGCGCCCTTAATGCGGTAGAAAGCGACTTCACCGCTGGTGACGTTGATGAAGCGGTACTCCTTGCCCTGGTCGGTGTTGATGTCACCGTAGTTGCCGGTGGCACGCCACTCGCCGGTGTAGACCCACAGCGTACGGGAGTGATCCTTGGTCGCGTACATGACGTGGCCGTGAGAATCAAGCACGAAGGTGTAGACGTTGCCGATGACGTAGTGCTCGCGGTCGCCAGCGTTGTTGGCAAGCACGGACTGCTTCAGCACGGTGCCGTCGGCCAGAGTGACGGAGACGATGACGCCGTTCTCCTTGGCAATGGACTTGACAACGCCGGTGGTAGCGGTCACGGGGTAGACATACATGCCGTGAGCGTTGTTCTCGGTGGTGCTGGTGGTGTAGACAACAATGACAGGAGCGCCGTACTTGATGTTGCTGATGTCGGTGCGGACATTGGCGGCAGCAACATTGTAGCCGCCGGCGGTGACGGTCTTCTTCGCAGCGTCAACATAACCGAGGTTGCCAAAGCTGGCATACAGGGTCACGTAAGCGGAGCCGGCGCTGACGGCGCTGTTGTCGAGGAGGTAAGCCTCATAGGCAACCGGGCTCACAGCGTTAGCAGCGGGCTTGTCGCCAACGTACAGACCGGTCTTGGCGTTGGCAGCGGTGGCAGCCTTGGTGCCGGTAGCGATCTCCTGGCACTTGTAGGTGGTGGTCTTCGCAAGATCGTAGGTGTAGACGCCGGTGTTGGTGCCGGTGTACCACACGCGGGCCGCGTGATACATCATGTCGATGTCGTTGTCGGCCTTGATCTTGTTGGTGACGTTGGCGG